>Ga0224558_1002280_pt1 | contig 17992 bp, 14 predicted proteins | sample 714S32024metaG_FD_180682 | JGI IMG/M metagenome (GOLD analysis project Ga0224558, IMG submission 180682) | Peat soil microbial communities from Stordalen Mire, Sweden - 717 S3 20-24 | ecosystem: Environmental > Terrestrial > Soil > Wetlands > Peat | place: Sweden: Norrbotten County, Stordalen...
ACATCAGGCAGCGGGTAGCTCAGCAAGCCCAGGGCGATACCGAGCTGGAGATCGAATACGAGAAGATCATGAACCGGGTCAAGAAGACACGGGAATCGATCATCAAGATGAATGACCGCCACTTCACGGCCCCGGTCGATGAGATATCCGGGACCGTCGATGACGTCTCTGCCGGCGGCATCACCCTCAAGGAATATCCCGGCCGGGGCTTCCAGTTCTCCTCCGTGGGCATGAGCGCCGCAGACCTGTCCGCCCGGATACTGGGCGAGCATAATGACATGACCTGCAGTGAGGTGGCCCAGGAAGTAGATCGCCGCCGCGGCGCCGTGCGGGAATAACCTAGTCTCTTCGTCCTGCCTGCACTAAAACACCTCGCGCGCGCGCCGGAGGCCGGCGCCGCTGCCACCACGCACCTGTTTAGCCACCAGTTTGCCCACCGGTTCGCACACCTACCTGTACGCCCGAATCACGCCTGTCTGCAAGCCTGAATTACGCATGTTTTACGCCTCGGAGCCGGTCATGTTTTTGGCCATGTTTCACATTTTGGGACATGCCGTAAAATAACCAAATTCGGGCTTCGAGTTCGACCGGTGAAAATGTCACAGAGGGGTCGGGACATGTAGGGTGTTCCCTCCGCGTCTTGGAAGATTTGACACACTTTTGGGGGTTTAAAGGGACATGTCTCCCCTTAGTAATTCACGAGCTAAATGGTAAATTCTTGTTTTGAGATAAGTCGGATTTTGACCAGAAATGGGCTCGTTTGACCTGTTTTTTCCGGCCCGGAATACATGCTCTTTTCTCTATAAGATATTGTTGCTTTTTTGACCTGCAAGACCTGCAAATCTTCCGGTTGTTTTAGTCCGATTCTGGGCTCCGGGCTGGTTTTCTCTGACGCCGCCGCCTTCCCCGCGGCCCTTATGGCCGCTCACGTTTACCCGATCCATGTTGGCTAGGCTTCTTTCCGGTCACTTTGCGATTATCCCCGATTTATGGGCATGAAACAAAGACTCAGCTCGCATCCACCGTGTGCCTGGATATCGCGCTTCACATGAGAAAAGTGAGGTACGGGAATTGGGAAACAAAGCCACGAATGCAATAAGTGCTGGCCGTCCTTTACATGTGTCGGCCACATGAGAGACACTGGCGCTTATTCCAGTTGGAATATCTCGACATTCTCGAAGGGGAATGATTAAATATGCCACTCGGCATGTTGTTGTATAAAAGGACGTTGCATGGCATACGTGGACGTTTTTCTAGAAATGATGGCTGTCTACCGGAAGGAGCTTGGGGACGCTTTTCCTTTAGCAGACCCAGAGTCGGTGGTGCTTGTCCTGCGGGAATGCAATAGGCCTGTGCCGAAGTCGCAAACGCAGATCGTGCAAGTGACCGGAATATCCCAAACCAATGTGTCGAAGCTGATGAAAACGATGATCTCCTGTGGATGGCTGGAGGTAACCAAGCCTGATCCAAAAACAGCAGTGAAGACTGTCAAGATCAGCTTCAGTGGTTACGGCATGCTTGACAACTTCGAAAGGGCCTGCCGACGAGCGGTGAAGAACGCTTCCAAAGCGAAGGTATCAGGTACATAACGAATTACACCTCTTTGCTATTTTTGATCTGCTGGACATATGATGCTCCCGGTCGTTTTAGGCCGTTCCAGGTCTTTGGGCTGGCCGGGTGATTTATCTCTTTGCCGGCCGGACCGATGGTCCGGATTCATCTACACGATCTTTCTGTTTCTTCCTGTCCTTATTACTGATCTGTTTATATTTCTCTCTTCTCCCTTATAAGTAGGAATTGAATTAGAAGTAGATTGTGTTGGGATTGATGCTTCTCTATGACACCGCAGGGCTCCCCGCGGCCCTGAAGGCCGCTCTGGCTTGCACCTCCGAAAGGCCCACTTACTTCCGTGGTGCCGGTTCGCAAAAGATGCCGACTTCTTGCTTAGCTCGACAGGGATGGAATTGTACTGACACAGTCTCCCGATTAGGTCTGTTCTCTTTGGCGGCGGAAGGAATCCAAATCCACACCTTCTTCTTCTCGTCTTATCAGCCAACAGGATGAACCATGCTCATAAGACACGTCGACCGTTGCCGGACACTGGGGTGTTTATCGGTACCTATCCGCACAGAGCCGTTGGCACTCCCTCCCCGCTTCTCACCGTCGGCAACCGCGCATCCAAAGTGCTAGAGTAGGGCTATTATGACAGCACGAATCCCGGCCAAAGAGCTCGAAGGCAGGACCCTGGAGGGTGGATGGACCGTTGGTCCGCTCATTCAAAAGAACCCTCGTGCAACAGGCGGCAACTTCTGCCAGTGTTACAGAGTGCGATCACACGACGGGAAAGAGGCCTTTCTCAAGGCGCTTGACTTTCACAGGGCATTCTCGCTCGGAACAGACATGATTGAAAAGGTTACGGTTCTGTTCAATTTCGAACGCGAACTCCTGAACGAGTGCACTAAGGGATGAATGGATCGTGTTGTAAAGGCGATTGGCAATGGTGTGTGCGAAGTTGACCCGCTGAACCCATTCACCCATGTCCCCTATTTGATCTTTGAGCTGGCGGACGTTGACTTCAGATCTCACTTAGACGACCCCTCAATCAGCTCTTCGGTGGCTTGGAAGCTGAGGTCGCTGCACCATGTGGCAACGGGACTGAAGCAGTTGCATGGTGCAGGAATCGCGCACCAGGACCTCAAGCCAAGCAACGTCCTGATCTTTCACGTCAATAACACCCTGACAGTTTCGAAAGTTGCTGACCTCGGGCGGGCATCTCGAATAGGGCATCCTTCGCCGCATGACGACATGCTGTGGGCGGGCGACCCAAACTACGCCCCGCCTGAGGTGCAATATTCCTATTACGAACCCGAATGGTGGAAACGGAGGATCGCCGCCGATTTATACACCCTCGGGGGGTTGCTGTCCTTTATGTTCATTCACAGCACATCAATAGCGACGCTGTTTAATGCATTGCCTTTGGAGTTTTGGTCACCCAATTGGGGTGGAAGCTTCGAAGAGGTTCTGCCCTATCTTGTGAATGCGTTTCATACGACTGTTGAAGATTTTAAGAGCGCCCTGCCGGAGGAACTGCGCGCCGACCTGGTGCCAGTGTTCCAGCTGCTTTGTCACCCTGATCCAAGCAAGCGGGTCTTCCGTGACGTAGCAATGAACAGAAATGCTTTGGAGAAGTACCTCAGCAAATTCGATCTTCTGGCCTCCCGAGCGGAAGCGGGAAAATACAACTAAGATGCCCCAATTTTGGCAAGATCGTGAGCGTAATGTCATACCACGATGGCGTGATTTTCTGAGCACGGTCCTATTGGGTGAGCTGAATGTGAATCCACCATCCGGAGTCGATATCCGACCCCCTAGGGACCTTACTTCAGTCATTGCTGATTGGGAGCAAAATCGGTCCATATCGTTTGCGGGTGATCTGATTTCGGCGGCGCTTGTCAGCGGAAACTTGGCAGCTGCACGCGACGCATCGGAATTCGTGGTCTCCTCCCCAGGGGAAGATGTGCCGCAACTGAGGGCGCTAGCTCGGCGCGTACTTGGGAATGAGCTGAGGACCCAACCCAAAATTGCTGTGAATCTGGACCTGAGCTGCGGGAGAGCACTTCAAGGCAGTCCAGAGATCTCTTTGGCGAGGAAAAGGCTGAGGAACTATCCCTCAGATGCTGTTCTCTGGATGGATCTCGCATATTTCTACGCAGGCCGCGGACTCCCTAAAAAGGCTGAGCGAGCTGTGCGGATCGCCTTGAATCTTGCGCCAGGGAACCGGTTTATCCTTCGGTCTGCTGCGCGATTTTTCATTCACATTGACCGCCCGGACGTCGCGCACGACCTGATCCGGAGAGCTCCAGCTTATAAGGGGGATCCTTGGTTGCTCGCCGCTGAGATTTCGGTTGCGCAGGTTGCAAGGCGCACGCCTTGGTCCGTTCGGGAGTCGTTTTCACTCCTCGCCGCCGAGAAATTTGGCCCGCATCAACTATCTGAGCTGAGCAGCGCCTTGGGTACACTAGAATTTCACTCCGGCAATTCGAACAAGGCAAAGAAACTTTTTAGGCGCTCGCTTATCCAACCTAACGATAATAGCCTCGCGCAGGCAAGACGGATTTGGCCAGATGTCTGGGGTACGCCAGCCGATTTTAACGTTGACCAGTTCAAGATTGATCGGCCTTTTGAGGCTCAGGCGTACGAGGCACTCGGGCGTGAGGATTGGGTTACTGCATTCTTTGCCTCCTTGGAGTGGCTCGCAGATCAGCCGTTCTCTTCCGAGCCGGTCCGTTTGGCCTCATATCTGGCAAGCACAGTCTTCGAGGACTTCGAGAGAGCCGAGGCCCTTCTAAACTTTGGGCTCGTCGCCAATCCTGAATACCAAGTCCTGCGCGTCGGACTAGCGTTTTGCTACGCCAGTACCGGGAGGCGCAACGAGGCATATAGCGAATTAGCCCAGATAAAGGTCCCGGGGGCGGAGGACTGGGTCGGGGCAGCCGTCGAGGCAAATTACGGGCTGCTAGCCTTTAGAGGCGGAAACGTGGAAGCTGGAAGAAAGCACTACGGCGCTGCCGTACGGATGGCTGACCTCATCGAGGATAAGAGAACGAAGCTCTCTGCACTTGTTTATTGGGCTAATGAAGAGCTTATCGTGCCAGATAGCAATTCCGTTCGTCTCCTTGCGGAGGCCCAGGAGACCGGCAAGTCGGCATTGGGTTTCTTTAATTCCTTCCTATTGAAACGCCTCGCCGAGAGAATCTCTAGGAAGCTTGCATAAGCAGATCTATATCGTCCGTCAAGGCAGGGTAAGGCACATTAGCCGAGATAGATCCTCGAATCGGCCAGTGTCCGGAAGCGCAAACCAGAGAGATCATTTCCGTCGGCTCGTGCCCTTGAACCTCGGCGGACACCCAATAACTACCACTTCTGTGATCTCTGAGTTTGGCAATCCAAATCAGACAGCAGTACTAAACCAGCAAATAAGGTGAATTCCGACTGCGGGATAGAACATCCCTCGCAGTTGTCATACACTGGTGGCCAAGAGCTTTTTAACAACTTTGACGCCTGAAGAACAAGCTCGCGAGACCATCGACGGCATGTTGTTAGCCGCACGGTGGCTCATCCAGGACCGGGCCGACGCCAACATCGACGCCGGCCCAGGCGTTGCCATCCGTGAATTCGCCTTGGGGCATGGCTATGGCGAGGCCGACTACCTACTTTTCGCAGACGGGCAGGCCATTGGAGTGATCGAAGCCAAAAAGGAAGGCACAGCCCTCATTGGCGTCGAAATCCAGACCCAGAAGTACAGCGAGGGCATCCCGGCGGCGCTCCCGGCCCCGCGGCGTCCTCTCCCTTTCCTTTATCAGTCCACCGGTATCGAGACACGCTTTACCAATCTGCTGGAGCCCAATGCCTCCAGCCGGTCCGTCTTCAGCTTCCACCGGCCAGAGACTCTCTCCGAGTGGTTGCGGGACGAACTGGCCAGCCCCGGCTCCACGTTCAAGAGCCGTCTGGCCTCCATGCCGCCGCTGGTGCGTTTCGGCCTTCGCCCCGCCCAAGTCACCGCGATTGACGCTCTGGAGGACTCGCTCCGCCACGGTCGCCGTCGCTCTCTGATCCAGATGGCCTCAGGGGCTGGAAAGACCTACACTGCCTGCAGTTCCATTTACCGGCTCATCAAGTTTGCCGGCGCCCGGCGCGTGCTCTTCCTGGTGGACCGCGGCAACCTCGGCCGCCAGACCCTCAAGGAGTTCCAGGCCTTCCGCACTCCAGACGACGGCCGCATCTTCACCGAGCTTTACAACGTGCAGCATCTCCAATCCAGCCGCATCGATCCGGTGGCAAAAGTCTGCATCTCCACCATCCAGCGCCTCTACTCCATGCTCAAGGGCGAAGAGCTGGACCCCGAGCTGGACGAACTTTCCGGCTCCACTCTGGAGATGCTCACGCGTCCGCCTGAGCCTATCCCCTACAACCCCGCCATCCCCATCGAAACCTTCGACCTCATCGTCACCGACGAGTGCCACCGCTCCATCTACAACCTCTGGCGTCAGGTGCTGGAGTACTTCGACGCCTCGCTCATCGGCCTCACAGCCACGCCCTCCAAGCAGACCCTCGGCTTCTTCCATCAAAACCTCATCATGGAGTACCCCTTCGAGCGGGCTGTTGCCGACGGCGTCAACGTCGATTTCGAACTCTACACCATCCGCACCCTCATCTCCGAGCACGGCAGCTTGATCGAAGCTGGCTTCCATGTGGACTACCGCGACCGCCAGACGCGCCAGGTTCGCTGGGAGCTGGCCGACCAGGACATTCCCTACGATGCCGACGATCTCGACCGCCGCGTCGTCGCTCCCGACCAGATTCGCACCATCGTCCGCGCCTTCCGCGACCGCCTATTCACCGACATCTTCCCTGGCCGGACAGAAGTTCCCAAGACCCTCATCTTCGCCAAAGACGACAGCCACGCCGACGACATCGTGCAGATCCTTCGCGAGGAATTTGGCCGCGGCACCGACTTCGCTCAAAAGATCACCTACCGCACCGGCTCCGCCAAGGTCCGCGTCAAGAAGACCGATAAGGATGGCAACGAATACGAAGTGGACGAGTGGGTCTCCTCCGGGCTCACTCCGGAGCAGCGGCTCACAGAGTTCCGCACCGCCTACAATCCCCGCATCGCCGTCACCGTGGACATGATCGCCACCGGCACAGACATTCGCCCGCTGGAAATCGTCTTCTTCCTGCGCGCTGTCAAAAGCCGCACCATGTTCGAACAGATGAAGGGACGCGGCGCACGCATAGTCACCCCCACCGAGCTGCAAAACGTCACCCCGGACGGCCGCTACAAAGACCATTTCGTCATCATTGACGCCATCGGCCTTCAGCCGGATGAGATGCAAGAGACGCAGCCGCTGGAACGCAAACGCAACGTCAGTCTGGAAAAGCTCTTCGAACTGGTGACCTTCGGCAATCGCGAGCCCGACGTGCTCAGTTCCATCGCCGCGCGTCTCGCCCGGCTCGACCGCGAACTCACTCCCAACGACCGCACCGCCCTCACCGAGAAGGCCAACGGCCAGACCCTTGCCTCCATCGCTGGCGACATCGTCTCCGCCCTCGATCCTGACCGGCACATCGAGGCCGCCCGCAGTGCCGTCAATCTCCCCTCCGATGTCGAGCCAAACGACGAAGAGCTTGCCCATGCCCGCAAGCAACTCCTGAATCAAGCCTCCAAGCCGCTGGCCGCCAACCCCGGCCTGCGCAACCTCATCCTTGGTATCAAGAAGAGTTACGAGCAAATCATCGACACCATCAACCAGGACCATCTCCTTGAAGCCGGTCCCGCGGAAGTGGTGCGCGAACGCGCCCTGCGCATGGTGCAATCTTTTGAACAATTCCTGCGCGACCACAAGGACGAAATCGAAGTGCTGCACATCCTCTATAGCAAGCCCTACGCCGTGGGCCTCTCGCTCCGCCAGGTCAAGGCGCTGGCCAGCCAGATCGAACGGCCAGCCGCTGCAAGCTCCGGCGACACTCTCGGAATGACCCCCGATCAGCTCTGGCGCGCCTATGAGCGCATCGACTCAGCACACGTTCGCGGCAGCCGCACCGAGGTGGCCGCCGACCTGGTCAATCTCGTCCGCTTCGCTCTCAAGCAAAAGCCGAACCTTGAACCCCGCCGCGCCGAGGTCGAGTCGCGCTTTGCCGCATGGCTCCAGAAACAGCCGGGCGAGTTCCGTCCAGATCAGCTTCGCTGGCTTGAGGCCATCCGCGACCACATCGCATCGAGCCTCGCCGTCGAACCGGAAGACCTGGAACTCGATCCCTTCTCGCGCTGGGGCGGTCTGGGCCGCGCACAGCTCATCTTCGGCGACCGCTTCCTTCCGCTGCTCAACGAACTCAATGAGGTGCTGGCGGCATGAGGGAATTGCCAAAGGGATGGTCCGCTTGTTCTTTGGACGAGTGTTGCACGGTCATCTCCGGACAGTCGCCGCCGGGGGAGACATATAACGAGGAGGGCATAGGACTCCCTTTCTATCAAGGGAAGTCCGATTTCGGGGACTTATTCCCTACACCGAGAAATTGGTGCACGAAGCCCAAGAAAACTGCAATTGATGGGGATGTCCTCATCTCAGTTCGGGCACCTGTCGGACCGACAAATCTTTCGAATGAAGAATGTTGTATTGGTCGAGGCTTGGCTGCCTTGCGCCCCTTCCGGGGCGTCGAAACGAGATTCGTGCTCTACCAGATGAGGTCAACAGAGCAACAACTGGCCTCTGTCGCCACAGGGTCAACTTTCAGCGCAGTTTCATCGCAACAACTCAAAGAGCATCATCTTGTTCTTGCTCCGAGCAATGAGCAACCCCGCATTGTCGACGAAATCGAAAAGCAGTTAACGCGGCTGGATGCGGCGACGGCGGCGCTGAAGCGTGTGCAGGCCAATCTCAAGCGGTATCGCGCCTCCGTGCTCAAGGCCGCCTGCGAGGGCCGCCTGGTTCCCACGGAAGCCGAACTCGCCCGCAAGGAAGGCCGCGACTACGAACCGGCGGACAAGCTGCTCCAGCGCATCCTCCGCGAGCGCCGCGCTCGCTGGGAAGCCGACACTCTCGCCAAGATGCAAGCCTCCGGCAAGCCCCCCAAAGACAACCACTGGAAGCAGAAGTACAAGGAACCCTCTGCTCCCGACACCACCAACCTCCCACCCCTCCCAAAAGGCTGGTGCTGGGCGACAGTCGATCAACTTTCCTGGCGAGTTCAGTACGGGACCTCGGCAAAATGTTCAGAGGTTGGCGAGGTTCCGGTTCTCCGCATGGGTAACATCCAAGTCGACGGATCGATTCGTACCCAAGGCAACTTGAAGTTCCTTCCGAAAGCCCACGCGGAGTTTCCGGAATTGCTGCTCGATAGCGGCGACCTGATTTTCAATCGAACAAACAGTGCTGAGTTGGTCGGCAAATCGGCGGCATACGTCGGTGAGCCGCGGCCATGCTCATTCGCCTCGTACCTCATTCGGGTTTCCTTCGTCGCGGGTTGTGATTCGTCTTACGTCGCTTCCTGCCTGAACTCAGTCATGGGCCGGGAATGGATCAAGAGCGTAGTTAATCAGCAGGTCGGTCAGGCGAACGTGAACGGGACTAAGCTGAAGGACTTTTCTGTGCCAGTTCCCCCAGAAGCTGAACAGACCCGCATTGCCGGCGCACTCGGCTCGGTCCAGATCTACATGGATCGACTTGGCTCTGCGTGTTCTACCCAGAATTGGCGACAAGAGAATCTGCGTCAGGCAATCCTCAGGGATGCCTTCGCCGGTCAACTAGTCCCCCAGGACCCAACCGACGAACCCGCCTCCGCGCTGCTCGAACGCATCCGTGCTGAGCGTGTGGCATCTTCGAAGAAGACGGTTGCCCGGAAGGCGCTCAGTAAAAGAGGACAACGATGACGAAGAAGCCAGCGAAGAAATACCCCGCGAAGAAGAAGGCCGCGCCAGTTCCTGGCTTGGACGTGGCGATGCACCAAATGGAAAAGCTGATGGCGAGCGGCGATCTGATTACCCAGAGCGATTTGGATGCTTTGCTTGCCTCGCTGCACGGCCCCTCGCCGACGGATGGCCTGAGCGACGGCGAGGCGGATGCCCGGGACAAGGCGCAGCAACTGGCCTTTGACGCCATGGAGGCCGAATCCGAAGCGCAGGCGCGCAAGCTGGCCAAAAGCGCGCTGCGGCTGGACCCGGACTGCGTGGATGCGCTGGTGGTGATGAACGATCTGGACGCGCATACCACGCAGGCGCTGATTGCGGGGCTGCAACAAGCCGTGGCCGCCGGGGAGCGCTCGTTGGGCGCGCAGTTCATCCGCGAGAACACCGGCCACTTCTGGGGCCTGATTGAAACGCGCCCCTACATGCGCGCCATGGAGCAACTTGCCGGCCTGCTTTTTGCAGAGTGGCTGCATCTGGACGCAATCCGCGTGTATGAGAGGATGCTGGAGCTGAACCCCAACGACAACCAGGGTGTGCGCGATCCGCTGTTGGGCGCGTATCTGTGCGCGGACGACCTGAAGGCTGCGGCCAAGTTGCTGAAGAGTTACAAGGAAGACGCTGGAGCGAACTTTGCATGGGGTCGCGTGCTGGAGCGCTTGCTGGCCGGGGACCCTACCGGCGCCGCCGCGACGCTGAAAGCGGCTCGGCAGGCAAACCATTTTGTTGAGCTTTACATGACCGGCAAGAGGGCGATTCCGCACGAGCTGCCGGAGATGTACACGCTGGGCAGCGAGGAAGAGGCTACGATGTGCATGGACGGCGTGGGCCGCGCCTGGGCGCTGCACAAGGAAGCGGTGTTCTGGCTGATGGATCTGCAAGTGGAGGAAGACAGCCGCGCGATTCCGAGCAAGGCCGCCTTGAAGAAAGTTCCGATCAAGGGGAAGAGAGTGCAATGACCTCGAACGCCATCGTTCAAAAGCTTTGGAACTACTGCAACATCCTGCGCGATGACGGCCTGTCGTATCAGGACTACATTGAGCAGCTCACTTTCCTGCTCTTCCTCAAGATGGCCGACGAGCGGCAGAAGCTGTTTCCGGACCGCGCCGTGCTGATTCCCCGCGCGCTGGACTGGAACAGTCTTGAGCGCCTCGATGGCGATGATCTGGATCAGCATTACCGGCACATCCTGGTCGAACTGGGCAAGAAGCCCGGCATGTTGGGCACCATCTTCCGCAAGGCGCAGAACCGCATCCAGGACCCGGCCAAGCTGAAGCGCCTGATCAGCGACTTGATCGGCCGCGAGACTTGGACCACTCTGGGCGTGGACGTGAAGGGCGATGCCTACGAAGGCTTGCTGGAAAAGAACGCTGCCGACGTGAAAGGCGGCGCGGGCCAGTACTTTACGCCGCGCGCGCTGATTCAGGCCATTGTGGATGTGATGCGCCCCGAGCCGGGGCAGCTTGTTCACGATCCCGCCTGCGGGACAGGCGGTTTCCTGCTGGCCGTGCACGACTATATCAGCAAGGCCGACGAATACAAGCTGGACAAAGACGACAAGCGCTTCCTCAAAGAGCAGGCTTTGAGCGGCGTGGAGATTGTGGACGGCACAGCGCGCCTCTGCGCCATGAACCTCTTCCTGCACGGCATTGGCGGCGAGGAGCCGGTGGCCGTGCGCGACGCGTTGAGCAGCAAAGGGCCGGTTGAGTTTGACATGGTGCTGACCAATCCGCCGTTCGGCAAGAAGTCCAGCATCACCGTGATTGGCGAGGACGGCGACGAGCAGCGCGAAACGCTGACGATTGTCCGCGACGACTTTTGGGCGACGACCAGCAACAAGCAGCTGAACTTTGTGCAGCATGTGCGATCGATCCTCAGGATCGACGGGCGCGCCGCTGTGGTGGTGCCGGACAACGTGCTGTTTGAGGGCGGTGCGGGTGAGCTGATTCGCCGGCGGCTGCTGCATGACTGCGATGTGCACACTTTGCTGCGCCTGCCCACGGGCATTTTCTACGCGCAGGGCGTCAAGGCGAATGTGCTGTTCTTTGACCGCCGTGTGGCCGCCGAGAAGCCCTGGACCAAGAAGTTGTGGATTTACGACTTCCGCACCAACGAGCACTTCACGCTAAAGACGAATCCGCTGCGCCGCGAGAACCTGGACAATTTTGTCGCCTGTTACCACGCCGAGAATCGCCACAAGCGCAAGGAGAAGGAGCGCTTCCACGCCTTCGACTACGACGAGTTGGTGAAGCGCGACAAAGCCAGCCTGGACATCTTCTGGCTGAAGGACGACAGCCTGGAGGATGCCGCGAATCTCCCCGCCCCGGACGTAATCGCAGCCGAGATTGTTGAGGACCTGCAGGCTGCCTTGGATGAATTCGCCCTAATCGCTGAGGATTTGAGGAAAGTCTAGGATTCTAAAGGACATACCATCGGCAAAGTACTTGAGAATTTGCGCTGAAGACAACCAGAATTCGTTATGTAACGCCCTTTCGTTAGATAGAGTGAGAAAGAAATTTTATCGCCTTCGACGACCTCAATTCGGCAAAGTTTCTAACGGAACTGCAAAGCGGCTCGCTCTCGGCGTTTGAGCGTTTGGCTGGAGAATTGTTCGCTCCGCTTTGGCAGTATCTGGTGATCCACTTCGGCGTTTACGAGACGGACGCAGAAGAACTCGCGCAGGATGTGCTGATGAAGGTTTACGCCAAGGTGGGCACATTCCACAGAAGCGGTAAGGCGATGCTTACAACCTGGATTTTCCAGATTGCCGGCAACCGCGCGATTGATTTTTTCGCCGTTCCCACGAAGAGAGGGAGGCACTGAAAAATAGCGTGGGTTTGGAGGATGACAACCTACCGGTTCGTTTGGAGGGAAGACTTGCCGGCCGCAACGAGCCCTACCTGGTATGGGTGAAGGACGAGCTTGAGAAGCTTTCTGTTGAGGATCAGGAGATATTGCTTTGGCGAGCTCAGGATATTGCATATGCGTGGATTGCCCATTCCCAGGGAATCAGTGAATCGACGGCTAGAGTTCGACACTTGCGTGCAATGAACAAACTAACTACTGCAGCCAGTCTGGCGGGAATGCTCGATAGTCCAACTGGGCAGGATATCCAAGAACCAGGAGCAGGGCATGAATAAGCAGCGATTGAAAGAAACTTTACAACAGCTGGCTGATGAAGGACGGTTCCCTGTTAGGGTAGACGACGAGTATGTGGATGGCCTTCTTCGCCATGGAGGTAATCAGCCTTCTGAGGAGGTTACCCGCCGCTTCCTTGCAAACTTCCGAGTTCGCATTCAAGATGCGGCAATTGAGCGCAGGTTAGAAAATGGCGGGCTTGCCATGAAACGCGACAACCAGTTTGGGTCAAAGCGTTCTAAAGGATAAGGGGACAAAAAAGGAGAAATAGAAATATGAACGAAAGCGAGGAACACTGCTTTTTGATGACTGACCCAGCCCCCACCTTACCGGTGGGGAAGGTGAACTTGCTGGCCTTCCCCAAATCTAACCGGCCAATGAGACCATATGCCTACCGCGTTACAGACACAATTTCGCGACAACAACCCTCTACTTCGTCCGCGTACTAACCTTCCAGCTTCAGTTCAACCGCAATCTCTATCTTCTGTTCCATCTTCCCATCCGGCCATAGATCCAAAGGCACCTCTGCCGAATGGAGACAGCGCTCCACGAGGCACATTGGTTCCGGCGATCTACTTGTCCGTTGAAAAGCCGCCGATTTCAACTTACGATAACAACCCCATTTTAGATGCGCACGGCGCGGCTACATATTTGGGACTCACAATCGACTGCATGAAGAAATGGCGCCAACGCAATATGGGCCCAAGTTATATTCAGTTCGGCAAGGACGGGCCGGTTCGCTATGAGTTGGACACCTTAAGGGCGTTTCGGGAGGCCCACCGAATCAAAGTGGTATACACTCTATGACCGATACAAGTGTTGATGTCGCTTATCTGCAGTCTCACTGGTACTCCCTTGGCGATCTTGATCGCGCCGAGGCGGTCAAGGCCATTCACCGATCCGGCATTAGCCTTCGGAATCTTGCGGCGCGTCTGAATTGTTCGCCATCGCTGATGACTCATCTTCTGCAAGCCGCTCAGGCACCAATCAAGGACCAGATGCTCGCTCGCCAAGGCACGCTAAGTACGCGAGCTCTTGTGCGCAGCGCAAGAGCGATAGGGATCCGCCGCACAGCAATGCACCGCGAGGCGATCGAGTTAGAACGGGAATTGGAGGCTCGTCAGCACAGCCGAGCCATTACAAGGTGGCTTGACGGAGAAGGTGTAAAAGATGCTGATCGAGGGTTTGTCGTCGAGAAAGCGCGCCTGCATTTATCTCTCGAGGGAGGATCTGATCACCTTCCGCCTGTCGCGATGCCTGCAGACAATACTGTTCGCACCGACCGATCCACTCAGTATGATCCGTTCGAAATCAGCCGCGCAGCTGACTTTGCATGGCAGCTTGCGCACTGGGTTTATTCTGGGATTCGAGATATCCAGGCTCGCCAACGAGCGCTTGAGCTTGCTTGCGACGCGCTGACTAGCTTTTAGAGTCTTGAACCTTAGGCCAGAGAGAGCCGCGCTATCCATTTCTAAACCGGCGGGTGGCGCGGCGTAATACCGATTACCGTCCACTCTAATGAGTCCACAACAACAGCACGACGCGTGACAAAAGGCTCCACAGGGCTTTCATGCCATCAGACGCAGAAGCAGTGCAAATCGACCATCGACTTCGCACAGCAGGCGATATTCGGAGGACTCCCAAGCAAACGTTATGAGTGTAGGACATTTTCGGCCTACTCATACCGTCGACGACTTGGTCGCAGTCAGTTCCCGTTTTCAAGGCATTCCAAAACTTTCTCTTTCCTACATCACAGATTGACGCAGGTTCCACATATACGATGTTGCATCTCGTTCAAAAACCGACTAACGTCTATCCAGCGACGCCAGCAAAGCGGACAGGGAAAAGCATGTCACGCAGAACTGGTCAATCAGGCCACATCGAGGAGAGTGGCAAATGGTGGGTTGTTCGGTGGTGGATGGACGTGACTGGACAAGAGAAGCGGGTTCACAAACGGGCAAGGATTTGTCCTATTTCAGGGCCTGGAGTCTTGTCTAGATCTGCACGAGAGCGCCGTGCTCGCGAGATTATCGCCGAGAGCGGAGCTGACACCGAGGAGTACTTCAACAAAACCGTCAAGCACGATGGCGGTATCACCTTTCGGGAGCAAGCTGTGTTTTGGTTTGAGCATGTGACAAACCGAAGGCGGAAACCTGTAGCAAATTCAACGCTGGAGTTGTGGGAGGGCTGTTTGCGAAATTGGTTAAATCCACAGATCGGAGACATCCCTCTTTCCGAAACCAACAACGCGGTGCTGAAGGACCTCATTACAACCATGTCGGAACGGGGGTTGTCTGCGAAAACCATCGATAACTATGTGCAAGTGGTCAAGATGGTCGTGGCGTCTGCGGTAGACAAGGAAGGAGAGGAAATCTACCCTCGAAAGTGGAACCACGAATTCATGGATATGCCCGTGGTTGAGAAGACGAAGCAAAATACTCCGTCCTTCTCGCCAGAGGTTATGTCGGGATTGGCTCAATGGAAGTATATGCGGGAGCGGATGGTGTTCATTTTGTGCGGTGCTGGCGGTTTGAGGATTGGGGAAGCGCTTGGCCTGGAAATTGACAAGCACATCTCCACGGACTTTTTGACCATCAGCATTGAGCAGAAGGCACGTCACTGCAAGGTCGAAACGAGGCTCAAGACTGCGAGCGCGCATCGTAAGGTTGATCTTCATCCGACAATTGCAACCTTGTTAAGGGAATTCGTCGGAGAACGTAAGAATGGGTTTCTTTTCCGTACCCGGAATGGAAAGCCGCTCAGGTCATCCAATATCCTCCGCAGGCATCTTCACCCCGCACTGAAACAACTTGGATTCATCAACCCATTCACCGGTACAAACAATGCGGGGAACCATGCATTCAGGCGCTTTCGGAATACACATCTCCGGAATCGCACCGGATGCCCAGAGGGTCTTCAGAAGTTCTGGATGGGACATGCTGATGAGAGCATGGGCGATCTCTACGACAAGATCAAAGAGGATGTAGAGTTCTGCAAAGAATGGGCCGAGAAGTGCGGATTTGGATTCAAACTGCCCTCAGTTGTACCGAATGTACCGAAAATGGAGGAAAACGCACCGATCGCGTTAGCCGCCTAACATGTTGATTTTAATTGAGATAGAATGGTCGGGGAGAGAGGATTTGAACCTCCGACCCCCTGGTCCCGAACCAGGTGCTCTACCAGGCTGAGCCACTCCCCGAACTAGGGTTGCAGGAGCGCATCTTCGGGGCGCGGCCTGGCGCATTGAGCCCCTTGATTACGCTTGAATCAGTTTAGCAGAATCCTGGGCATTGCGGGGCGGCCGCCCTACTTCAGGCTCATCTCAAGAAGGTTGATTGCCCTGCTAAGCAGGCTTTTAGACGATTTCATTTCGAAAACAATTTTTTCTCGGGAATGGGTTGCCAAACTGAGGATTTATGGTTGACAGCCGTTGTGTGTTTACGCACAATTGGCTAACAGTCTCCTTGAAGGCGGATCCCAACTCCCCCGCTTACAAGTCCTGACAGGAGGAAATGTGAACAGAAAGACAGGTGTATTTGTGTTGACCATTGCGGTGATTCTGTCGGCTGGTACTATGGCCAGCAGCGCACAATCGCTGATGACGCGCCATGTGCGCGATGAAGTTATCAACGGGAAATCGCAGTTGCTTGGCCGCCTGCCTGAAACCCAGCAATTGCAATTGAATATCGTTCTGCCGATACGCGATCAGGCCGGCCTGGACGAGTTTCTGATCGATCTCCGTAATCCGGCCAGCGCCTCCTACCGGCAATTCCTGACTCCGCAGGAGTTCACTGCGCGGTTTGGCCCCACCCAGGCGGATTATGACGCTGTGCTTGCATTCGCCAAGGCGAACGGCCTTACGGTTGTCGGTGGATCGCGCGATGGGATGGATGTGCAGGTCAAGGGCTCAGTTTCGGCCATCGAGGCGGCCTTCCATATCAACCTGCAGACCTTCCAACACCCAACCGAGAACCGCTCCTTCTACGCAGCGGATCGTGAACCCACCGTAGACCTTCCCTTCCAACTGTGGCACATCTCCGGTTTGGACAACTTCTCGATCCCGCACCCCATGCTGGTCAACAGGAACGACTATGCGGCGGCTCATGGCATTGCACCTGAAGCTGCCGTCTCTCATGCCACCACCGGCTCCGGTCCTTCGGCTTCGTTTTTAGGCAGCGACATGCGCGCAGCCTACTACGGTGGAACAGCCCTGACCGGCGCCGGTCAGAACCTCGGGCTGCTTGAATATTACGGTACCGACCTGGCTGACCTAACCACCTATTTTACGAACGCCAAGCAAACCAACTATGTACCAATCACCTTGCTGTCCACCGATGGCACAAGCACCAGTTGCGTCTACAAGAGTGGCTGCGACGATACTGAGCAAACGCTGGATATGACTCAGGCCATCGGCATGGCTCCGGGGCTGGCAAGCCTGGTGATGTACATCGGCTCTACCGATACGACCATCATTAGCGCCATGACCACCCATAGCCCGCTGCCCACCACCATTGGCTGCTCGTGGGGCTGGACGCCCGCTGATCCAACCACACTTGATCCCTACTTCCAGAAGATGGCGGCTCAGGGCCAGAACTTCTTTGCGGCTTCGGGCGACAACTCCACCTGGTCGAGGAGGGTTGAGGCCTGGCCGGCAGACGATGCGAGTGTCGTTTCTGTCGGCGGCACGGACCTGATTACCGCCAGCGCGGGCGGCGCGTGGAAGTCGGAAACCGCCTGGATAGATAGCGGCGGCGGCATCTCGCCGGACAAGATCGCAATTCCTGCCTGGCAAAAGCTCCCAGGCGTGATCAACTCATCCAACAAAGGTTCGACCACCTATCGTAATGGCCCGGATGTCTCAGCCAATGCCAACTTCACCTTCTACACCTGCGCCGACCAGAAAGCCTGCTTGGCCAACGAATATGGCGGCACCAGCTTTGCCGCTCCCATGTGGGCCGGCTACATGGCTTTGGTCAATCAGCAGTTGGTCGCCAACGGTTACGCGAGGCTGGGATTTATCAACCCCTATCTGTATGCATTCGGTGTGAGTTCCAGCTACAACACGGATTTCCACGACATCACCAGCGGCAAATCCGGCAGCTACTCGGCCGTAGTCGGCTATGATCTGGTGACCGGTTGGGGCAGCCCGAACGGAGTCAACCTAATCAATGCACTGGTGACCGAGAAGTAACAATACGAACACGCGCCCCCGCTCAACAAGAAAGGCCCAGACTCTTCAGTCAGGGCCTTTCTTCACGTGCGGGCCTAGGAACTTGTTGAAAAACGATCAGATTTCCGCGTCATGAGGGTCTATCGTTTCGTCTAATAGGCATGCGTGGAGATGAGCGAGTTCAGGATGGGATGTTCAGTTATGTTTCGTTGGAGCAGCGG
>Ga0224558_1002281_pt1 | contig 17988 bp, 16 predicted proteins | sample 714S32024metaG_FD_180682 | JGI IMG/M metagenome (GOLD analysis project Ga0224558, IMG submission 180682) | Peat soil microbial communities from Stordalen Mire, Sweden - 717 S3 20-24 | ecosystem: Environmental > Terrestrial > Soil > Wetlands > Peat | place: Sweden: Norrbotten County, Stordalen...
GGCATTCCTTTTCTTTTGGGGACTGCTGCGCCTGGCAGGGCGCGAATTATCGGAGGTGGGGAAACTCCGCATGCTGCTGCTGGTCTGTGTGTGGCCGACCAGTTTCGTGCTATTCGCGGGCTACTCGGAGTCCTTGACCCTGACGCTGGTGGTGTGGGCCATCGTCTTTGGCCGTGAAGCACGGTGGGAAGCGGCGACCGCTTGCGGGCTTCTTGCGGGATCGGCGCGGCCTTCGGGTGTGCTGCTTTTCATGCCGCTCGCAGTGATGGCGCTGCGCAGCCGGCAAGCCCGGTCGCTGGCGGTGGCACTGACGCCTCTGGGATTGCTTGGCTATTGGGGTTGGCTGCGGTGGTCGGGACGGATTTCTGTGGTGGAAGCCTACCGGCTCTATCAAGGCATGACGATGGTGCCGCCCTGGAGGGGTCTAGGGGAGGCGCTGCGCTTGATCGTGACCGAGCACGATACGCTGCTGGCGATCAAACTGGGCTTGGTCATCATGGTTGCCGTGAGCAGCCTAACGCGCCAGGTGCGGATTGAGGACAAAGCCTTCGCGCTGGCGGTAATTCTACAGATGCTGATGTACACGGGGCGTCCGCTGCTGGGGGCCGTGCGATATGTGCTCATGCTGTATCCCGTGTTTCTGGTTTGGGGAGCTTACGCCCAGCGTTGGAATGGGAAGCAGCTCGGGTTCTATATCACGGCACTCGGTTTCCTGAACCTGGCGTGGATGTGGGCATTTCTGAGTTGGTCGTTGGTTTTGTAGTGTGGTTTCACGCCCGGTTGTGGCCGCCCGTAGAGACGAGGCTTGCCTCGTCTCCTGCGTGCACCGGGCGCGCCTTCTCGGAATCCGGTCTAGCTGGATGTGGCTGCGAGTTGACTCATAGCTTCGGCGACGGGATCGTCGGCGATGGCATCCACCAATCCGATTTCGAGGGCTCGGGCAGCGGAGACCTTTTCCGCGGCGACGAAAAGTTCCAGCGCTCTGCTCTTCCCGATCAGGCGCGGCAGGCGTTGCGTACCTCCCCATCCGGTCATGAGGCCGAGAGCGGCGCCGCGATGTCCGAAGACGGCGTGGGGTGCGGCGATCCTGCGGTGACAGGCGAGCGCGAGATCGAGACCTCCGCCCATGCAGTGGCCTTCGACGGCGGCGATGACGGGGGCGGGATAGCTGGCGAGTGCGTTCATGAGTGCTTGCCCCATGGCGGAGAACTCGTAGACTTCGGGGCCGGTCAACGCGGCGATTTCGTTAAGGTCCGCGCCGACCGAGAAGAATTGGCGATTGCCCGCGACGATCAGCGGGCGGAGTTGCTTTTTCAGCTCGTCTTTCAGTTCGTTTTTCAGTTCGTCTTTCAGTTCGACGAGGGCGACGGTCAGTGCCAGCACGCAGGCGCGGGTGAGGCGGTTGGTACCGTCGGGCGAAGCGAGACGCAGGATGCGTGCTGGACCGTCGAATTCGATTCGGAAGAAGAGAGAAGACACGAAAACATCTTACGCGAGGCTCGCGCAGGGACGGCCGCCCTCGGCTGTCCCTACGCAAGACTAAACGGCCGGCACGCCGTGCGGCTTCACGTGCTCACGGATGAACTTCACGATGTCGTCCATGGGAGTGCCGGGCTGAAAGATGCCGGCCACGCCGATTTTCTTGAGGCCTTCGATATCCTGATCGGGAATGATGCCGCCAACCAGCACCAGCACGTCGTCCATTTTGTTTTGCTTCAGCAGGTCCATCACGCGCGGAACGATCGCGTTGTGCGCACCCGAGAGAATCGAGAGTCCGATGACCTGCACGTCTTCCTGGAGCGAGGCGTTAACGACCATCTCCGGCGTCTGGCGCAGGCCGGTGTAGATGACCTCCATGCCGGCATCGCGGAGGACGCGGGCAATAACCTTGGCGCCGCGGTCGTGGCCGTCGAGGCCGGGCTTCGCAACGAGGACGCGGATTCTTAGGTCGGAGGGCATAGGATTATTTAACCACAGAGGGCACGGGGCGGCACCAGACTTTCATTAAAGGTGTCGGTCGTGCCTGCTCCGGACCCGACTTTCACCACGGGCTCCGAAGACTCGAGAACGAACCCGACTCGATCCCGCGCTCCCGCAGTCCGTGCTCGTACTCTGCAAGCTGTCGTTCGATATCCGCTTCCTTTTCCTTGCGGCGTAACCGGTCCTCCCGGTAACGCTTTAAAAAGTAATCAATGGTTTCGATGCGCAGCTTAATAGTATTGGCCGGCCGGTTCTCGTCCAGATCTTTAAACGAGAAATAAGGCGTGCCCGAGCGCTCCACGATCTGCTCGATCACGCTGTAAATGGGCGCGTCGTGGCCGCACTTGAAGCTGGAAATCTCCACCGCCACCAGGTTGGGGTGGCGGGCAGTGAACTTGGCGGCCCAGATCTTGTGGTTGGAACTGGCCGAATTGGCGGTTTTCCACACATCGGAGATGTCAAGCGGGTGGCTGATTACACCGGCGCGCACTTCCTCGCCGAACAGTCGCTCCAGCAGATCCTCATCCAGCGGCAAGGTACTCTGCGAGAAGATCGAGTAACCCAGCTTCTGGAACTGCTCCAGGATCTCGTGGTTGATGCCGGGATCGTGGTGGTACGGGCGTCCCAGCATGACGATTCCTAACTTCTGTTCCGTCTCCAGTTGGTCGAGAACTTTGCGGGCGCGCCGGCGAATGCTGGATTCAAACTTTCCCAACTCGCGGTAGCCGATCTCGATGGCACCTGCATTCTCCGCCTCCGAGAGACCAAGAATGGGCGCCCACGCTTGGAACATCTGCCGCGCAAAAAGCTTGTGGTCTGTAAGATTCACCAGCGGGTGCACGTAGCGAATGCCGTGTTCGGTAAAGAGGTCGGTTTCCTTTGTGTAAGCTGCTTCCACCGTCTCCGGCGTCACCGAAACTGTGGGACAGGCATTGTGCCCCTTGGTGTTCACGAGCGGAGAGGACAGCACGTCGAACATGGGGAAGAAAATCACCTGCAGCGGCTTGTGCACGTGCTTGTTGAAGATAAGGTTGTGGACGTGCGCGATGGTGATCTTTGAGGGGTAGCAAGGGTCGATCGAACCACGACTCGATCCCGCGCGGTACATCTCCCCGCTGGTGAAATCCGAGTACACGACGTTTTCTGCTGCCACGCCCAGGCTTTCCAGATACGACCTGAACAGCGGCGCGTAGGCATACATGTTCAGGACGCGAGGAATGCCGATGCGCAACTGCCCGCGCTGTTTCATCAGCGCCATGCGCCGGCGGGCGGCGGCCGTCCAGGCGCGGGTGGGGATCGGATCGGCGACGCTTTCTGGGTTGCGCGATCGCCATACTTCGCGTGCGACAATCTCCACCAGGTTCGGGTTCGCGGCCTTGGTGGCGTCGAGATTGGCCTTGATGCCGCGCATGGTTTCGACATCTTCCACCGCGCCTTTTTCACAGGTGGCGATAATCATGCGCTGCTCCCCTGGCTGGAGCGCAACCTTGGACTGGAAAGGGGTGCGCAAAGACGGTGGCGCCCAGCCTTCCCCGAGTCCGGTCTGCAAATTTCCCGTCTGCACATCGAGGAAAGTTCGCAGGCAGGCATCCTTGCAAAAGTTGCAGCGCGTGTCTTCACTATGCGTAGTGCGGTAGCTGATCTTGCGGACGGCGTCCAGGCCGATGAAGGTGGTGGAGTGCCCATTGCGCCACAGGCGGATGGCTTCGATGCCGGCGCCAATCGCTCCCGATTCGCCGCAGTGCTGGTGGACAAAAATCTCCGGTTCTTTCCCCGTGAAGCGGAAGCTGGCGCGCAGGAAATCCACCTGCGCCTTAACCGCGGCGAGATTGTTCTGCGTACCTCCTTGCAGAATGAACCGCGTGCCCAGTGCAGCCAGGCTTGGTACCTTGGCGACATACAAGAAAACATTCCTGGGCAGCACCGTCGCCAAGCCGGCCAGGATTTCTTCCGGCCGCCAGCCCTGGCGCTGAAAGTTTACGATGTCGGACTGCAGGAACACCGCGCAGCCGTAGCCGAAGACAGGCATGGCGTTGGCGGTGAAAGCCACGTCCGCATAGTTCTCTACCGGGATGCCAAATCCTTCCGCCGTGGATTGCAGAAAATAGCCGTTCCCCGCGGAGCACTGTGTGTTGAGCTTGAAGTCTTTAACGCGGCCATTCTTGAGGACGATCATCTTGATGTCCTGGCCGCCGACGTCGACGATGACGTGTGGATCGTGGTAGAAGCGTATGGCTGACTCGGTGTGGGCCACGGTTTCGACCAAGGCGACGTCGGCCTGCAACACGCGTTGCAGGGTGTCCTTGGCGTAGCCGGTCGTGCCCACGCCGCGGACTTCCAGGATCGCACCTTGGGTTTCCACCTGCTGGCGTAGATTCTCGAAGAGATCAATAGTGTCCTGTATAGGATTGCCCTTTGAGAGTTGATAGGCTTTCGAGAGAACCTCGCCGTGCTCCGACAACAGCACCGCTTTGGTGGAAGTTGAACCGCCATCGAGGCCGATAAAAGCTTGGACTCGCTCACCGGGCTGGAAGGTCGCTGGAACGAACTTCGGCCGCCAGTACTTGGCTTTAAACTCTTCTAATTCTTTCTTCGAAGATCCCAAGCCACGGTTGCCGGAAGCCGCCTTTTCCTGCCGGCGTCCTTCGTAGATGTAGAGCTCAAGCTTCTGTGTCCCCAAATACTGCCCAATCCCCGCTTCTTCCCGTTTGCCGAATTCCACCGCGCCCAGGGCCGCAAAATACAGCGCGTTCTCCGGAGTCTTGATGGCGTCTTCGGGAGTAACATCCGGCGGCAGCTTGATCCCCCGCTCTTCCCAGAGGAGCGGGATGTTGTGCTGCCACGCCTCGCGCATGCCGCGAACAAAAGTGTTCGGCCCTCCCAGCAGCAGCACGTGTGGCCGCAGCGTGTGGCCGCGAGTGAGGACGGTGAGGTTCTGCAGCACAATGGCGTCGAAAAGCGAGGCCATCAGTTCGTCGGCCGGGATGCCCTGCTTCTGTAGGCCATTGATGTCGGTCTCAGCGAAAACGCCGCACTTGCCTGCGACCGGATGGATCCTGATCCCCTTGTAGCCCTGGTTGCACAGCTCGTCGGGCGGAATCTTCAGCTTGGCGTTGATCTTGTCGATGACCGCGCCGGTGCCCCCCGCGCACTTGTCGTTCATCGAAGGGATCTTCTTCTTGCGGCCGTTTTCGCCATCCGCTTTGAAAATGATGACTTTGGCATCCTGACCGCCCAGTTCGATGACCGAGTTCACTTCCGGATGGAGCTTCTCCACCGCGAGTGCGACAGCGTTCACTTCCTGTACGAACTTCGCGCCGATCAGAGTGCTGAGCGCATTGCCGCCGGAGCCGGTGATGAACATGCGGCAGTTGCCGGGAGCAATGCCGATTTCGGCTTCCATGCCCTGGAGAAATTCCAGGAGCTTCTCGGATTGGTGCGCGTCATGGCGCTGGTAGTCCTGCCAGAGAATGCGGTCGGTCCCCGCTTCGCTGGCTCCGACTTCAATGACTACGGCCTTAACCGTCGTGGACCCGACGTCCACGCCCACGAGATAGCGGACGCCACATCGCTCCACCTGGGCCGGCAGTGAGCACTGCCGATCAGTGGCGCACACGCGTTGTGCAGTCTTACCCACAGAATCTCCTCTAGCTCTTTGCAACCTGTGGCGCAAATGCGCTTCGTATCAGGGCATCGTTGTAGCGATGCCGCAAATCCCTCGGAAACCAGACGCCCCTTTAGGGGCTGGGTGCCAAATGCCGACTGTTTCCGCAGCCTGTTTAGGATCTAGTACCGTGACCGCATAATTTGTACCGTTTCACCGCTGAGAGTAGCGCCGCCGTCCCGGCGGCTGTCCGGCGGGCGTCTTCGCCCGCCGCGCCGAGGGCGAGACGCCCTCGGGACAGCCGGCAAGATGCCGGCGCTACTCGTTTTCCACGCGGTAATCATCATGCGGTCACGGTACATAGGTCCGGAGATCGGAGCTTCACGACAGCCTCTCAAATCTCCCCCGGCAGCCTGACGAGGCGTGCGTTGCCATCCATCAGGTTGCTAACGTGCAAAACAAAGTTGGCCGCAACCCCAGCTATGCCTCGGCGGCGCGGAACCGGGTAAAGCGGACTCCGCAGTTGCCGATGCTCGGCGATGTATGCCTTGATCTCATCCAGCCTCTTGCCCGTCGAAGCCAGCGCCTGCTCGAACTCCGCCTTAGCCTTGATCTTGGCCTCGCCCAGCGCCATCTGCACGCGGCTGTGCGCGTTGATCTCTCCCTCCCCCGAAGTTTCGATGGGCAGGAAGATCATTTCCCGGAAACGGTTCACCACGGCGGACTGCACGCCATCGGATTGTGAAGACGGCATACAGCCGAATGGCTTCAAAGCCAGCACCATGTGACACAGGTGGTGCGTGGTGTAGTAGACGTTCTTCCCCACTTCGAGATGCCCTTCGCCCCCGCGGGCAAGCGAGTGGTAAAAGGGATGCGCCACTCGCGCCAGATCGCTCTGTGCAACGAGACGGTGTGTGAGTCCACCCAGGTGGCGGGCGGTGCGCGCATGTTGGCGGTTCCAGATGCCTTCGCTCAGCCGCAACAGCAGCCACTTTTTGCGGAATTTCCACTCGTTGGCCAGTTGCTGCTTCAATTCCCACCAGCGGGCGTCGGGATAGGGAGCATCAAGCCCTTTTTTCGCGTCCGCGTTGGCCCTAGCCTGAGACAGGAGATAGGTGACCCAGCAGCCGATCGGTTCCACGTCCACCTGGGCGCCTTCCTGCTCCAGAAAGGTAAACATGTTGAAGTTGCCGTCGCCTTCGGTAAGTTGTGCCCAAAACTCACCCGTGACCTTGACGATGGGCTTTACCCGTGTGCGGTCCACTTCGACTTGGTTCAGGCGCTCCCGGGCGGCGTGCATAACGTTGAGGAAGTCCTCGGCGTAGAGGTGGTGCAAGACCTTGCCCAGCGTGTTGCAGATATCTTTGAGCTTCTTGTTCCGGGCCAGGCGGCGCGAAATCCATCCCGGCGTGCTCTCCAGGATTTCGTAACGCTTCCGGTTCTCCAGAAAATCACTGAGCTGATCCACGACTTCTTTGATTGCCTCGCCGGTTGCACCCGGAGCAACCTCGTAAGGACGGATCTGGTAAACCATGTCGTTGATCACATCGCCCAGGTTCAGCGCATTGAGCTGCCCCATGCCGAGATCAGCGGTGAACTTCAGGCCGGGGTTGCCCGATGCCGCCTTGACGCCATGGTCCTGCTGGAAAAGCAGGACCCGGAAGCCCCCGAAGCCCGCATTCTCCAGCGCCATGCGGTACTCGGACTCGTACATGCCGAAGCGGCAAGGTCCGCACGACCCCGCGGTGAAAAAAACGTAGTTGTCGATGATTTCCTGGCGCGAGAGACCGCGAGCTTCCAGCGACCGCAGGAATTCGATGAGGTTGCCGACCGTAAAGTAAGTAGGATTACACTGCCCGTTGTTGCCATATTCCTTACCCGTCTGGAACGCGGCCACGTCGGGGTTAGGCAACATTTGGAAGCGATAGCCGCAGCCGCGAAAAACGGCCTCGATGAAGCGCTCGTGTTTCCAGGTAAAGCCTCCGAAAAGAATGGTGACCCGGTCGCGTTCTTCTGCGGTGAAGAGCCGCTCCATGGGGCGGTGAAAGTGCTCGACGGGCTTCTCGGGGAGCCCCGCATCGCGTACCAGTCGCAGCCTTTCGGCGGCCACGCGCCGAGCGATCTCTTCTTCCACTAGCGGAGGAGGCGTAGCGTCGGCAGATTTTATGGCGCTGCTCATTCCTTCAAAATCTCTCTTTTGACCAGATCCGCGCAGAACCTTGACACTGACAGCTATTTGGCACCATGGCAAGGGCTTTTACTACATCCTGGGCGACAACAGGACAACAACATAATCGGCAGTCACAGAAATGGGAATCAATCGCTGAAGCCAGCCAAACTCACGCGTTTTGCAACATGATCCTTGATCCAGTGGCCATCCCACCACTCCTTGGGATCGATCTGAACACCTTCCAGTTGCATGCTGAAGTGAATGTGGTCGCCCCCCGCCATGCCGGTTTGGCCGCTCTTACCCATGATCTGGCCGCGCTTCACGATGTCACCCTCGTGTACCGCAATTTCACTCAAGTGGCCGTAGATGGTCTGCAGGCCATAGCCGTGGTCGACCACAATGCAATTGCCGTAGATGCCGAGCGGCGCCGCATACACTACACGGCCATCGTTCGACGCCTCCACGCCCACGTGCTGCGTGATGGAAAGATCGTAGCCCAGGTGAACCTGCTGATCGATCTTTTTTCCTTGGTAAATGTAGTTCCGTTCGTCGGCGAAACTGGATTCCACCTTGGAGTTGTGTTGTTGCAAAAAGGGCTGTGACCAGAGGAACCGGCCCTCCGTCTTGAAACGCAGGTCAGACAGAGTCTTGTTGTTGGCGCGCCGCATTTCGCTGTTGATCTTCACGAAACGCGCGATCGGGTCGCCCGAGCCATTCGGGTCCAACTCGCCAATCACCTTTTGGACGAAGCGATCGTCGAGCTGCAAATCGCGCACCCGATACTTCGGCTGCTCCTTCTTGGGAAACTGAAACGCCATCGCTGCGGTGACTTCGTTGCCCGCCGGGTTGGTTGCGTAGACCAGCGGCACTGTGCCCGGCGGCATGTTCCATGCAAAGGCGAACAATGAAAAGAGCCCAGGTTTGCCGTCAGGCATGGGCCAACTGCGGAACGTTTCGTCGCCAACCCGCACACCAGCTTCGGTCCAATAACCTGCAACGTTGAACGTCACCAGATCGGCCATGCCCAGGTAGAGGTAGTGCTGGTCCGAATCGACCGTGAGAACGGGAGGTTGCGTCACCACCATTACGTCCCGCTCTAACCGCACCGTTTTGCCGCGAAAGTCGTTGGACGTGACCTCGACGATCAGTTGTGCCTTACCGTCTTTGAGTTGCGGCATGGTTTTGGTTCCGGCCACAAAGTTCCAGACACTGTCTGGAACCGCTTGCTGCCAGAAGATGCGTCGTGCCGGCTGTTTGGTTTCCCACGCGCTGTAGCGCTGGCCGTTCTGCTCCACAGACACCACAGCCTCGCGGATCCCGTGCGGATCGCTAACCTGGAGGGTGAGAGCGGTCGCCACGCCTAGGGCGGTCACTTGAGGCTGCAGATGGACAACTGGCATGGCCGAGAGCGCTAGCAGGAGCGCCACCGCCGTTGCCATGGCAACAACCAGAATGATAAGAAAAGTCTTCACTACGGAACCTATAGGATAGCACGCGAAGAATCGGCAGGTGCGCTGTCAGGTTGCGCCACGCCTCGACTGTGATTCGATTATGGGATGATGGGATGCGGGTGACCTTCGTGACACTCCCAAAAGGTGGAATGCCCTTGCAGGCCGCGCTCGGGCTATAATTTTGCTTCGGAAGACATGTCCAGTTCACGCTACGCGTTGGTGACGTACGTCCGTAATCCGGTTGGCGAGTTTGTGGAACAACTGCGCCAGGAACTCCACCCGACTCTGGCTCACATGGCGGCCCATCTCACGATTCTTCCTCCGCGGGAGCTGGAGGGGACCGAAACAGCCGCACTGGGATTTCTGGAAGAGGCTTGTGGCCGCGTCGTTCCGTTCAGCGTCGAACTGGGAGACGTGGAAACATTTCTGCCGACGACTCCGACGGTTTTCATCCAGGTAAAGCGAGCTGCATATCGGATACGTGAACTGCACGATCAACTCTGTGGCGGGGGGCTGCGCTGCGAGGAGAGTTGGCCCTATATTCCGCATCTCACGATTTTGAAGACGGAACAGGATGAGCAGGCGCGTGCGGCATGCCTACTCGCGCGGGAGCGCTGGGCGGAGTTTCCCGGCAAGCGCCAGATCCATGTGGAGGAGTTGATGTTCGTCCGCGAGAATGGCAATTGCTGGCAGGATGTGGCGCCGCTGCCGCTGGGACACGGCCAATTGTCCTCAAAGTCGTAGGTCGGGCGGGATCGCAACATGCTCCGCAACAGGATCCGCACCAAGGTCCATAGTCCAGTCCGCAACAACCCCTGAAAACCCGCAACTAGCGGCCAGTTTCGCCGATTCGACAGGACATGTACTTTCTGGCCGTTGCCAAGTCCATTGGCGGTATTACCATTGATCCAACGGGCTGCACAGCAAGCGCCGGATCCCAGGCTGCGGGTTTGATCGGAAGAGTGAATATGCAAATTGGGGTTTATGGATCCGGCTACCTCGCCACTGTCATCTCCGCCTGCCTCGCTGACTTCGGCACGCCGGTTTGGTGCTGTCATGCCGACAGCTCGCGCATCATGGAAGTTGCCCGGGGCAACATACCTTTTTTCGAAAAAAATCTTCAGGAAGTGATTCGGCGCAACGTGCGTTCGGGACGGCTGGTGTACTCGGCGGACCCGGAAGAACTGGCGCGCAAAACACACGTAATTTTTCTCGCCGAAGATTCCGCCCATGGACTGGAAGAACTCGTAATCCGCTTGGCGACCGCGGCGGCCCGCTTCCAGGTGCTGTCGATCGTTACGCCCGATCGCGTGGGTGCGACCAGGAAGATTGAAAAAGCCATGCAAGGCAAAGGGCTGAAGAGCCTGCTGGTGTGCCAACCCATGTTCTTCACCAACGGATGCGCGGTCGAAGACTTCAACTGGCCCGACCGCATCATTCTCGGAACGCCTTCGAGCGAAGCGGTCTCTACCCTGAAGCAGATTTTTCATCCGCTGGTGATGCGCGGGGTTCCCGTGCTGGTCACGAACTACGAAACGGCGGAGTTGGCGCGCGAAGCAACCACCGCGTTTGTGGCGACCAAGATTTCGTTCATCAACGAAATTGCGAGCCTCTGCGAACACGTGAATGCCGATGCCGTCAGCCTCTCACTCGCCCTGGGGCTGGACAAGAAAATTGCGCCGCGCTGCCTGCAGCCAGGCGCCGGCATGGGTGGAATCTTCGCCGAGACTGACATGGAGTCGATCACCGGGCTGGCACGAGAGAACCATGTCGACCTGAAAGTGCTGAATGCTGCCCGCCAAGTAAATCTGAGTCTGGCGGACCGGCTTTTGCAGAAAGTGGCCGCTGCGCTCGATACCGTGCAGAACAAGGACGTCGGCATTCTGGGGCTGGCGTTCAAGCCGAACACCAATTCCGTTGCGGGATCGGCTTCCGTTCAACTGGCGCAGAACTTGCTGGCTGGAGGAGCGCGCGTGCGGGCTTACGATCCGGTGGCGATTCCCGATGCGCGGCTGCAACTGAACGGCATGGTGAAGTACTGCGAATCCGCCTACGGAGCCTGCGAAGGGGTCGATGCCCTGATCGTCGCCACGGGCTGGCCTGAGTTCCGTACGCTCGATTTCGCGAAAATCCGGCACCTGGTGAGACGGCCGATCATCATCGACACCAAGAATCTGCTCGACTCGTCGCGCCTGCGCGCCATGGGATTCCAGTACATGGGTGTGGGACGACCGTAAGCGAGCCAGGGTTTCGTATCAGGGCATCGCTTCAGCGATGCCGAAAACGTCAAGATTAAACCGCCCCTTCAGGGGCTGTGTGCCGGACTCGCGCCGCAATTGCTATAATCGTTCTCTGCGGTGGGAGTAGCTCAACTTGGTAGAGCATCGGACTGTGGCTCCGACGGTTGCGGGTTCGATTCCCGTCTCCCACCCCAATTCCAAAGAACTTAGCTCACACTTTTGGTCAGTAACTGACTGATAGCCCGCTCGGCAACTTTCGAGCTTGCGTCTCTGAGGACATCGCTCACTGGGTCAGCCGCAACGAGTCGTTTGCGATACCATTTCCTTTTCGCGTCTCCATCCACGGGGTACCGACACATGCACAAGGTTTCGCGTTTTCGCTGGCTACACATTTCTGCGGCCCTGCTCGCGCTTTCGATTATTGGCGTGGTGCAGCCTCCTGCCGAGGCTCAAGCCACCAGTCCCGCCCCTAACGTTCGGAGCGCACCACCTGTCCAAATTCACGCGCTAAAGGTGACTCTACTATCAACTATGCTGGTGGGCAGCGTAACCGGGGTGGGTGAGTGGGGTTTCTCCGCGCTGATCGAAGCAGATGGTCATCGCGTTCTGCTGGATACGGGAGCCCATCCCGATAACGTGCTGCAAAATGCACGCGACTTGAAGATAGACTTGTCCGACGTTAAAGAAGTGATCCTTACGCACAATCACTCGGATCATGTCGGCGGCCTGATGACCCTTCGAAAAGAGATGATGAAGAGCAACCCATCGGCATTGTCAGTAGTTCATGTCGCACGCGGCATTTTTTACAGCCGACCAACACCCCAAGGCGAAGATAACAAGATGATCGCTTTGAAGAAGGAGTATGAAGCGACTGGGGGAAGGATCATCGAACATGAGGCGGCGGCGGAAATCTTTCCGGGCGCGTGGCTGACGGGTCCGGTACCCCGCAAATATCCAGAACGCAACTGGAGTGTCAGCGGAAAAGTGCAGACCCCAGCGGGCTTGGTCGAGGACACAATCCCCGAGGATCAATCACTGGTGCTCGACACCCCGGAAGGATTGGTCGTGGTCACTGGTTGCGGGCACGCTGGAATCGTCAACATCCTTACATTTGCCCGAGAGGAATTCCCCAACGAGCCAGTAGAGGCGGTCATCGGCGGCCTGCACCTCTTTCCGGCGACTGACGAGCAACTGAATTGGACTGCCGATAAGATGAAAGACTTCAAAGTGGCGAATCTGATGGGCGCACACTGCACTGGCATCGAAGCCGTGTACCGCATTCGGGAGCGACTCGGACTGCCGCGAGCATCGGCTGTAGTGGGCAGTGTGGGATCAAGCTTTGTCCTTGGCGAGGGAATCCATCCCGGACCGCTCGCCAAATGACAGCACGCCCGTTCGATCTGCCATAATCTCTTGCATGTGCGGGCGCTACAAACTTTCGCAAAGAAAGCAGATCGTTGAGGAGTACTTCGACACTGCGTCCGCAGACGACGACTGGACTCCCCGCTTCAACATCGCCCCCACTCAACCGATCCCCGTCATCCGCCGGCATCCGAAGGAGCCTGTGCGGGAACTGTCATTGATGCGATGGGGGCTCATTCCGTCGTGGGCGAAAGACCCCTCCGGTGCCGCACGCATGATCAACGCAAGGTCGGAAACGGCGGCCACGAAGCCCGCGTTCCGCGATGCGCTGAAATTCCGCAGATGCCTCATCCCCGCCGATGGTTTTTACGAGTGGGCGAAAACGGCGAAAGCAAAGCAGCCGTACTGCTTCGAGGTCAATGATGGAGAGTTGTTCGCGTTCGCAGGGATATGGGATCGCTGGAAGAACCCAAGCGGAGTTTGGGTGGAGACATGCTCGATTCTCACCACGACCCCGAATGCTGTGACCTCAGCCGTGCACGACCGCATGCCAGTCATTCTTGATCCACACGGCTACGACTTGTGGCTCGATCCGGGAATGAGGAATGTGGCTGAGGCGTCCGAACTGTTGAAGCCCTACGATGCTCGGCTGATGCGGTGCTATCCGGTGAGCACGCGGATCAATCGCGTGGCGAACGACGATGAGGAATGCTCGCGTCCCGTGCAGCTTGCCCACATTCAGAATCGGCTTTTTACCTAATAATTCATTTTCTTTTTCAGACGCCACACGATAGTGAGCGGGTCGCGACCTTTGCCGGGGCTGATGAGTCCGCGATGTTCCTGAGATTCAGGAATGTGGGCATGGCACTAGCTCATATACCAGCCACCATTGACCGAAATCGTCTGCCCGGTCATGTACTCATTCATCGCCAGCATCACCGCCACCGAAGCGATGTCGTCCACCGAGCCAAAATGCCCCATCGGAATAAGATTCGGGCTCGCGTTGGGGTTGCTGGTCACCATATCGGTCTCTATCAGCGCGGGAGCAATGGCGTTCACGGTGATTCCGTCTCGAACGAGCGATGAAGCGCAGGAGTGCGTCAGTCCTATGATTCCTGCCTTGGACGCGGCGTAGTGCGCCCCCACTGCCCCGCCCGTCTGTGCAGCGACTGAAGACAGGTTGATGATGCGTCCCCACTTTCTCTGTCGCATACCGCCAACCACCGCCTGCGTGACCAAGAACACCGACTTTAGATTGACGGTGAGCACTTCGTCCCATTCCGCTTCTGTAATCTCCTCCAGTTTGCGCGGATGAGCGATTCCTGCGTTGTTGACGAGGATGCCGACGCCACCAAGATGTGCCTCGACCTTTGCCGCCATGCGCCTCACGTCGGCGGCGACCGACACATCCGCCTGAACCGCGATCACCCTCCGTCCCATCCCGGTGATTTCGGCACAGACTGCATTCGCAGCGTTGGCTAGTTCGCGGTAGTTAACCGCCACATCGGCACCAGCCTTAGCCAGAGCCACTGCGATTCCGGCCCCGATGCCGCGACTTCCTCCTGTAACAAGAGCAACTCGATTCTTTAGGTCTCGCATGCCACACAAGGTACCACTTCGGAGCCTTGCGGAGATGCTGGCTAATGTGATGTTGACTTGAATCCGCCATAGGTCAGGTAGATGCCGAGGACGAGCGAAATAGCCCCGTACACGTAGAAAAGTTCTTGAAAATGAAGCTGCCTGAGAAAAAAACCCGCTTCCACTTCTGGCGGCAGGAACAGGAAGAGCAGGCTCTTGATCAGCGTCATCCAACCGACGAGGGTGACGATCACCGCCAACGCACCCCTGACCAGATATTGTGCGCGAGAATCATCGCCAGCCCAGCGGCCAACGTGATCACACCGACGATGAAGATCATTGATGGATCGTGAAGAAGTGCTGTTACCGACTCCAGAGTGGCTTGTCGGCGAGTGATCATGGATAGCGCAACGAGAATGCAGTACAGCCCAATCAGTCTGCTAAGAAAAAGTGTACGAGGCGACATGGTGCCCTCCTAGTGAATCAAGGGATTTGCAGTTTACGAGCAACGCGACATCATCCCGCACGGATTGTGGCAGAGTATCCGCTTCGGCCTTCCGTTGAAAACTATCCTAACTTGGGTGGTGGTGCCGCGCGATTCGTCCTCGGCCAATCAATCCTCCAGCGCCCGCCACCTTACTGCCACCCAGAATAGTCGCTTTGGCGGTGTCACTCGTGCACAGTGATACAGGACGGCCGCTCGCTCGTAGAAGCCGCGAGTGTGCCATGAGTCCTGAAATCCGAACTTCTGCAAAACAATAGACCTCTCCGCAAACCTGAAACGCGGCTGGTCCTTCGGTCGCAAACAGCAGGTCAAAGCAAGGTGAGATCATGGCGCTTTAGAATGAGAGATGCAAGGTTCGGCGGGGGCAAATCCCTCGGATGAGGAAATATGAGCGAAAAGTCTACGCAGGGTCGGTCCCACATAGACTCGATTGTGAGACAAGAAGAACAAGCACTAGAGCAGAGGTCGATCGCAGAACGGTTTGCTGACGCTGTTGGAATTTTCGCGGGAAGCTTGTTTTTCATTGGGCTTCACCTTGCGCTGTTAACTGCATGGCTGTTGATAAATAGCGGCAAGATTCCGTGGATACGCCCCTTCGACCCTTACCCCTTCTCGCTGTTCGCAATGATTGTTGCAGTGGAGGCGGTCTTTCTTTCCAGCTTTATCCTTATGCGTCAGAATCGCATGATGCGCCGAGGGGAACGCCGGAACCACCTGAATTTACAAATCGACCTGTTGGCCGAGAAGGAGATCACCAAGCTTATACAGATGACACGCGCAATTTGCGAGAAGATGGGTCTTGAGAACATCATGGCGGATAAGGAGATTCGCGAGCTTAGCCAGAACACTTCCATTGAGTCGCTCAGTCAGACCTTGGAGGAACGCCTTCCGGGTCCATGATCTTGCGTTGATGAGAAATTTGCGCTTGCATTGTTACTCGATTTTGGTCGAGCAGTTCGGCAGAGATCGTGGGCTTTACCTACGCGGGCGTTCGATTGCGATAGTTGCTGCATTTCCTCGGTGAGCGCATAGGCTGCCTCAAAGGTGTGCAGTATTGAACAGACCGCGCCGTGCGCCCCGCGCTACGCTTCACCCTTCTTGGAACGATGGATGAGAAAAGGGCCTGTCGGATAAGCCCTTCCCAATCGCAGGAGCGGAAAACAGGAGGATTATTTATGTCTCGTTTGCGAATGTTGCAAGTTTGGATGGCGACGGTGGTGCTGAGCACCGGATTGGCGGTCGTGCCGGGCGTGGCTGCGGGCAACACCCAGACCTTTACCGGAAAGGTTAGCGATGCCATGTGCGGGGCCAAGCACACTGAGGGGGGGATCGCCCCCGCAGCCTGCGTTCGGGTCTGCGTGCAGAAAGGCGCTAAGTACGCTTTGGTAGTCGGCGACAAGGTTTATACCCTTGACACCTCGGATCAAGCCGCGCTGGACAAACTCGACAAGCTCGCTTGGGAGCAGGCCAAGGTTACGGGCACGGTCACCGGAGATACCATTGCAGTGAAGTCGGTGACTGCCGCCAAATAGTAACCGGGGAATCGGTGGCTCCCACGTCATACGGCGACAAGGAGAAGAACAGTGAATAAGGATCAGGTTTCTGGCAAGGTTGAGCAGGCTTTAGGAAAAGTAAAGCAAAGCGTTGGAGAAACTGTCGGCAACGAAAAACTAGCCAATCAGGGAGTTGTGGATCAAGCCAAAGGTGCGGCAAAGGAGACTTGGGGCAACGCTAAAGACGCTGCCAAAGAGGTGCAACAGTCGCACAAGGACGCCGCAACCGACAAGGCGCACGAGACCCGAGACAAGATGAGTCAGTCGGTACAAAATGCCAAGAAGAAGGTCAATGAGAAGATCGACAAATTCAAGGAGCGTCATTCAGCCTGAACCGGGGTAGATTCCATCCCTTAACAGGAGCTTCAGCATGAAGAACGTTGGCATCATCGGTGTCTTGTTGCTGGTGCTTGGATTGTTGGCTTTCGTCGTGCCCGTACCGCACAGCGAGAACCATGGTGTGAAAATTGGAGATACCAAGATCGGCGTCCAGACCCAGAGTAGCGAGAAACTGCCCCCGGCCGTAGGTATTGTTCTGGTGGCTGGAGGCGTCCTCGCCTTGGTCCTCGGGATTCGCAAGACCTAGCGGCCCTTTACGAAATCGGCATCGGACGAACGTTACAACGATCTAATCTGAGGATCAGGCCACAGCATCTTCGCTGAAGTACGTCCTACCGTTGATTACGGCTTCGACGGGCTCATTCCATCATGGGCAAAAGACCCGTCCATTGCCGCTACGATGATTAACGCAAGATCGGAATCGCAGAGCACCAAGCCCGTTGAGCCGCTGCGCAAGGCTCCCGAAGATGACCGGGATGTTCTCAAGTTACCTTCGTACCGCCGCATAGCACGCCGGAGCCATTCACGAAGCTCTGGACAGAGCCTAAGTTGGAATTGAGCAGCTTTCGGGGGAGGGCTACTTGACGGGCGTCCCAATGACTCATTGAGTCTTGGGGCGCTTTCGTTTTTCAGCCCGCCTAACGAAATCACTAATGAGTCGGAGGGTGACTGGCCCCATCTTCGGCTCGGCAGTCAGTTGGAAATCCAACGACTTGCAAGAGGCGGGTGCCCCCCTAAGTTTTTTAGTCCGTACGAGCCGAAAGATTTACGTACCCTAAGGCTAGCCCAATAGGCAAAGTGCTACCGGGAACTCCGCCAAGGCCTTGGAGACACCAATTTTTACGTATTCGTCGATTCTCTGTAGGTCCAAGACTTCGCCTGTGAATGCGTTCCGACACTTTTCAAAACGGCTGTGGAATGGGAGCAGAACGTGAGTATCGTCCCAGATTCGAGGTCCGATTGGTGGGACATCGATGTCGTTGAGCAAGCCTGCGACCAGGCGCGGAACAACAACGAGCGCGCTCGTGGTTCCGGACTTCCTCGCGAACGCAACAACGTGTTTGGCTTTCGCGCCTTCCACCGTTAACGGCAGGTATTCGCCCTGCTGAAAGAGATCTGCTTGCTGTTGACGCAAGCACAGAGTTCTCCAGATCAAATATATCTTGAGTCGACCGTCCTCAGGAGTTTCCAGCAAGCCGTCTATTG
>Ga0224558_1002282_pt1 | contig 17983 bp, 20 predicted proteins | sample 714S32024metaG_FD_180682 | JGI IMG/M metagenome (GOLD analysis project Ga0224558, IMG submission 180682) | Peat soil microbial communities from Stordalen Mire, Sweden - 717 S3 20-24 | ecosystem: Environmental > Terrestrial > Soil > Wetlands > Peat | place: Sweden: Norrbotten County, Stordalen...
ATTCATCAGGAAGTCATTACCAAGATTTCCAGCACAGATAATGTGGGAACTATGGACGACCTGATTGGGCTACAAAACACGGCTTTGAACATCAGCGAACATATCAAGATTCTAGGCGCAGACAAAACCGAACAACAAAGGGTGAAGGTCTACGGGGATATGCTCGGAAAACTTGCGAATAAAATAAAAGAGTTTTCTCAAAGATTGCAAGAATCCCAAAAGGCCGGAAAGCCCAAAGAATCCATTAGCATTGCATACGATAAAGCTCCGCCTGACATCCAACGACAAATTGAGCAATCGGCTGGTTTTATTCCATCTAAATTGCCACCCGAACAAGGCGACCCCAAGCTGGCAAAGGCAGCGCAGGGGATGAAAATAAAGCAAGCGCAGTTTGACCAGAAATCTCGTCATGCAGACATAAATTTCGAGATGGAACAAATCAGGAAAAATACGGAGGCTGTAAGCAATCTGACACAACAGGAACAATTTAACCGGCAAGAATTAGCTCACGCCGCCGTTCAAAAATTGCAAGAGATTTTATTAGGTGCTAAAAAGCCCAACTCCGAATCGGACGAATCGGTTGAGTAAAAGCTTTTTCAATAGGCCAATTGGATTTTATCCTTTCCGATATAATCCAATCGGGGAAACGAAGTTGGCATAGTCTTTTTATGTTAATTGTTAGCGGAGGCCGCTCGCGGAATACGGGCGGCTTCTGTGCTTAATATAAGGGGAATCAGAGCCAAGTCAAATAATAGTTGACACTTTGTTGCTTTGGTGATAATTTGTTGCAAGTGCAAATAAGGCTTAATAAACAGGCGGAGAAGCTCATTCTTCAATACATCGAGATAGCCCAAGATATTTTTAAGGGTTACAATGTAAAGCCTACTCAAATTGTCAATGGAATGTTCATTGAACAGGTGAGCCGAGAAATCCGTCGTTACGAAAAGAAAAAGCCATGAACGATTTCAACCCTAAACTTCAATTCCAGACCTATCATAAAGCCGAGGCTGAATGGCTGATGCAGAACATCAATCGCAGAGAAGCCAAGATAGCGATGGAAGCAGCATTATCGGAGCGCGTTTATAGGGGTGCGTCACAAGAGGAATTGAAGGGAGCAAAAGACTTTATAGCGTCTTTAATAAATCTAACTGAAATTGACAAGCCAGAGTCATTTCCGGTGAAGAAACTGGTAACATTGGGACAGCCCATGCCTTTACCTGAACAGTCGGATGAAACCGCAAAATAATTACGAGAGAACTGGTATAAAGTGTTTTACTTGTGAACATGAACATATCCAAAACTACAAAGAACCCTGTAACTCTTGCTGTCTTAAATGGGAAGAAAACAGGACATTCCCGAACTGGAAACCGAAACAATTAAAATCAAATGGCGAGACTGGACAAAAACATTATGGCAAAAAAGACCACTGACCAATTCCAAGCTGAATTGACTGACTTGATTAACACAGCAACGGCTGGAGGCGTCCCATTGGAATACGTCATATTCACTTTGGACATGAAGAAGGTCGAGGCACAGAACATTTTCTTCGCACAGATTCAGGAAGCCAGATTTCGTAACATTGCAGATAAAATCCAAGCCGATAAAAAAACAATCATAACCAAGAATTAACTTATGGCCGAGCCTATTCAAGTTCCCCCTCCCGCAACGCCGCCACCGGCAGCCACACCTTCAACGTCTGCGCCTACTATGGAATCGGCAATGGCTGAATTTGACGGGCTTATTGCGCCGCCCCCTGTTGATAAAAAGCCTGATGTCGTTCCTGTCAAGCCAGCAGAGCCAAAACCAGCCGACAAGAAGCCAGATACCAAGGTTGCGCCAGTTAAGATTAGTGGTGAAGCTGCTTTGCGAAAGAGGCTGGCAGAGGTAGAGCGCGAGCGTGATGATGCCAAGACCAGCGCACAGACCGAGCTTGGTAAGTTGAACGGGAAGCTCAAGGAACTTGAAGGGAAGCGTTATTGGACGCCAGAGGACGAAAAGAAACACGGTGAAATGGAGAAACGCCAGCAGGAACTTGAATCAGATTTGTATTCAAGGGATTTCAAGGAAAGTCCTGAATTTAAGAACAAGTTCCAAAAGAAAGCCGATAAGGTTTTCAACACTGTCACCAAAGAGATTAAGGGCATGACGGTTAAATTCACTGATGGAGATCAAGAAAAGGAACGACCAGCCACTATTGGAGACTTCAATCGCATCCGAGCCTTGGGTGATTCACTTTCAGAACAGCGCAAGCTGGCCAAATCTTTGTTCGGTGAAGATGCGGATATTGTTCTGTCTCATGCTAGGGAATTATCCAGCATTGAGGAAGATGCCAACGAAGAAATAACCACAAGGAAAAATACCTATGCAGAAACGCGTAAAGAAGCCGAAGAACGACTAGCGAACGAAGCCAGAGAATACGGTAATCACAAGGCAACCTACGAAAAATTGCTGGTTGAGAAATACCCTCAATTTTTTGGCGAAGATGCTACAAATCCCCAAGCCACCGAAGCATTGAAGAAGGGGTTGGATTTTGTGGATGCTACGGTAAGCAACGCTGCAAAGTTGACAGTAGAGGAACGCGCCATGAAGAACTCCGCAATTAGGTTCATGGCTGGTTCATTTCAACGAAATCAAGTCAAGATTCAGCAACTTGAAGCGCAGTTGGCGGAAAGAGATGAAAAGATTGGCAAGTTGCACAAGAGCGACCCCGGAAGCGGTGGAGATACAAATCCCAGCACATCTGGAGAGCCTAAAAAGCCAATGGGAATTAGCGGTATGGCTGCTGAATTTGATAAAATAGTCGTATGATTTGGAATCATGTCCACTCATGCTTTTTTGAGTCTCAGCAAACGCGGGGATATTTTGTCTATTTTGGGAATTATTTACCATCGCTTCAAAGAAACTGGACAACGGCAGAATCTAATCATCTCCAAGAAATATGCTGATGTTGTAGAGGCGTGCAGTTACATAAATCCTGTAATCTTCGAGGGGAATCATGGCGACTTGAAAGAGGCCATTAGATTTGGTAAGCAAAGATTTGATTCCGTCACCACTCTACAATGCCATTGCAGAGACTTCCAGATTCAGCATAGGACACCTTCATTTCAATTAGACCAGTGGTTAAGGGCTGGGTGCGTTGAACAATTTGGGAAGTTGCCGTTAGTATTCGATAACCGTAGCCAGTTACAGGAACGGATTTTGAGGGATAATACCGTGAAACGGGGCGAGAAATTCATTCTAATAGCCGACCACAGCGAATCTTCTCCATTTGATAAGATAGATGAGTTGGTTGAAATGGTGACAAAGGAGTTCGGCGAGACTTACAAGATAATCAAGCTATCGGAAATCAAGGCTGTCAATTTTATTCATGTTTTAGGGTTATACGACAAGGCATCGGCGTTAGTCTCTATTGAAACGGCGCACACGCATCTTTCGCTGGCATCAAAAGTGCCCGTGTTTGTTTTAGCGGCAGATGATTGGCGTGGTTCGGCATATCAGGAACGGTTCAAGTTCTACTGCCGGTATTCGCAGTGGGATGAGCAGAAGGTGAGATTGCTTACTTCGATGTTCAACGCGATAAACGGAGTTGAACAAATAAAGGTTACTCCACTAAAGACGGCTTTTCCTAATGGCTATAATCCGGCGATAATCAAGTGGCAGGGCAAGATTTTGACATCATATCGTTATCACCCAGACAACACATGGAGAACAAGATTGGCCGTTGACGACAAGTCCTTAATCATGCCAGAATCTCTCAACGGATTTTCCATTGAAGATGCAAGATTCTTTGTAACCAAAGGGAAGCTCCATGCGTCTTATACCATTTCCTCCTCACCTAATAACGTTTTCTATTCCACTGTAGGTTACGGTGATCTTGTCCAAGAGTCTAATGGCTGGAAGGTTTTAACAGATACCCAGCCTCAAGTTCCTGCCTTAACTCATGGTGGAAACAAGAACTTTGTATTCTTTGAGGCTGACAGTAAGCTGTATTTTATTTATGGAATAAAGGATAAGAGTCAGATTGTTTATGAAGTGAACAAGGAAAGGGTTGGGGTGGAGATTAAATCTCCTGAACCGAAATGGAACTGGGGACAGATTCACGGAGATTTTTTACTGCCATATAAAGGTGGATTTTTAAGGTTCTTCCATTCCAGAGTAGATTACTCAAAAACTACATTCAGATACTTCATAGGAGCGGCGTTAATGGACTCAAAGCCTCCGTTTACAACCACAGCGATTAGTTCCGATCCGATTCTTCAAGGAAACGAACTTTACACTCACAACCTGAAGTATTGGTATCCTAATGTATCTATTGCTTATGGGGCTATACAGGAAGGCGATAAATTCATACTATCAGTCGGAAGAAACCACAGTCATTGTGAGCTGGTAGAGCTAACAGAACAAAATCTAAAATTATGAAAACTAAAATAATGATGGAGAAAATAGTGGAGCAACTTGACAAAAAATCATCTAGCGGAAAGTGGTTCGAGGTATTGTTTTGTAAAACCCAAATGAGGCGTGAAAAAGTTTCTGAACGGGAATTATTCAATGTAATAGAAAGTTGGTCTAGGGAAAATGGATTTACATTTCAAAAAATGCCGGAGTATCTACTGATTATTCTTCATAAAGAGGATGGCACTATTGAAGCGATTGAAAACAACTCGTATAATTATCTTCAAGTTATTTTTCTTCCAATAAAAAACTAAAATTATGAAAACCATAAAGTATAAAATAAAAGAACCCTTTCGATTTTCAACCATTGAAAACGCGGAGGAGTTTATGAAGGGATATGCTTCTGGCAAGCCGGATTTTTCTTTACCCATTCTTCCTTACATCAAAAAACCAGAAGGAATTTTCATAAATCCATATTATGTTTCTGCCCCTTATGAATTAGCGATTATCCAAAAGATTAAAGACAACGCCGAAATTCCTATGGGGTTTGAACTTGTAAATGGAGGAAATTAAAATGGACGAATTTCAAAGCAAACTAGGCGCACTTGTTGAAGCTGTGAAACCCGCTATTTACGTTGAGACGGGATTTATGAACGGGGACAGCGCAAAGGCTGTTATTGCCTCCATGAACAAGATTGGACATGGAGCGGCTTATTCGATTGAGCCGACAACCAATCCAACCTTTGAAGATGCGCGATTCCATTTTGTGCGTGGATTAAGCTATCAGAAGATGGAAGAACTGTTCCTTCAAGTTGGTGCATGGGATATGTTCCTACACGACAGCGACCATTGCACAGGTTGTATGACCTACGAATTGGAGTTGGCTTGGCATTATGTAAAGTCGGGCGGTTACATTGTGAGCGACGATTACACATGGGGAACACCCGAACACAATGCTTGGCCTAACTTTGTTAAACGGCACGGAGCAACAGTGCATCAACTTGGTTCATGTCAGTATATCATTAAGCCAACCACAGAGTCTATGCCCGTGCAGGAAAAGACTTGGGCGCACGACAAATGGATTGAAGCCACCAAACTTTCAAATGCTGCCAGTAGTGCCTACGGAGATAAGAAGATATTCTGCGATGTTTTGCCGATGAAAACATTCTGTCTGACGCTATACGAAACACCCGAAAGAACCGAGGCCTGCAAAAAGCACTTTGCAGAACGTGGAATAGATGCGGAATTTGTCTATGGCTATCACGCGGGGACTTGCGGGTTGCGGACTGAAAATAACTACGAAGTGGACAATCCGGGTGGTGGTTTCAACATCGGCAAGCATGGCGTTGGTATCTGGACTTCATTTATCATGCTTTACCAGATAATGAACCAGTTTCCAGATGAACACTTCTTTGTATTGGAACACGACGTTAATTTTGATGAGAATTGGCGTGCTAGATTCGACCAAGCCATAAAAGATGTTCCGCCCGACTTCGACTTCCTTTACATCGGAAGCTGTTGCGTCAAAGATCTGGCCTTCAAACGACATATCAAGGGAGAGATTTACGAAGTGAAATATCCATACTGCAATCACGCTATTGTGATAGCCAAGAAATGTCTGCCATTTGTGATTCAGACCTTGTTAAAGAAATGCTGGTCGCCGTTTGATATACAGCTTGCCAGTGAAGTATTTCCGAGCCTAAATGTCTATACCGTGATTCCGAGAATGGCCACACAATTTGATAAAGTCATCAACGAATAAACCCATGAAAATGACAGCCTGCGGTTACAAGAATCGGTTCTCGCTCAAATATCCAGAGGGTCAGATTGACCGTTATGGGGACTGCAATCCGCAGAGTGATGATGTAAGAGAAATTCGTAAATTAGATGGAAAGTTTTGGCTCGTTCATCAGAAAAACAATGATGTGTCTGTAACGTTAGCGTGGTATTCTTTGCCAGAAGGGACACTCTGGACAAACGGTTACTACGATAAGGAACATGATGGTTGGAAATCTTTAAGTGAATGGGTATGAAACTAGAAATAAAATATCCATGCAAAATTACAGGATATAGGAATCATTCAAAAAGCTCTATACCAGATGAAAAAATCTGTTATTCAAAACAAGAGTGGGACGATTTCTTTCTCAGATTTCATAAAAAGTGGGTTTGCTGGGAAATTAAATTTTTATGACAATCTTTTGCATATCCTGTCCCAAGGAACTGCCAGAACGCCATGAGGCGGCTGTAAAACACTTCACCGAACATAAGGTAGGCGCACAGTTCATCAATGGTATTCATGGAGAAACGTTTGGGATACTATCGTGGAGGCCATATAGACGAGAGCGGCCTGCTGTGGGAGAGCTAATGGATATTTCCGTTACTGGAATTGCATTAAGTCATTACATGGCATGGCAAATATGCTGGTTTTATGAAGATGAAACCTTTCTGATTTTGGAAGATGATGCTGATTTTGAAGAAAACTGGTCGAATAGATTGAATCAAGCCATATTGGACACACCGAAAGATTGGGACATTTTACTGGTCGGAAATGCAAACTGTTCCGACAAACCACAGGAACACATCAAAGGAGAAGTGTTTGAGGTTAAGTATCCATTCTGCACCCATGCAATGCTTATCAAACGCAAAGCGATTCCTAAATTACTTGAGATGGGCAGGGACGCGGCAATGCCTATTGATGTATTGTTGCTGGACAAGATTTACCCGCAATTAAGGGTCTATACGGTTCTTCCTAGAATTGTTGGTCAACGAGGTAGAGAATTAGTCCCCTAGAAAACATTCGGCCTTGTCGGTTTATTGCCAGATTCCAATTCAAAATCATAATTGCACATTAGAGTCATGTGGTCTTTGAATGACATTCTATCGGGATTCCAACCGAGTTTATCTATTGCTTTTTTAGGAGTGCCGACCAGCATCTTGACTTCATTTGGCCTGAATAGTGATTTGTCTATCTTGACGCATTTCTTCCAGTCCAAGTTAAAGTGTTCAAATGCTTCATCCAAGTATTGCTCGCCATGAAAGGCTTTCCCTCGACAAATAAGGAATGTGTCTGGCTGTTCCAGTTGCAGCATTTTCCACATCATTTCAACGCCAAAATCTGACCAGTGTTCATCGCGCCAGAAATCCAAGTTGCCCAAGACAAGTTCACTTTGTTTCCCTAAAGCAATCCTAGCTGCTGAATTTGTCACTCGCCTGATGAAGAATGACTTTCCCCTTGAACAGTTTGAATGGTTGAACAAAATTCCATAACAAGCGAATAGTCCGTAGGTCTGGACGAAGTATTTGACCCATCTAGTTCCAAGCTCCTTTCCGATGCTATAAGGGCTACGACACTCATAGGGAGAATTTTCATCAAAGGGACAGCGTATAGGGTCGCCGCCAAGTAGCTCGCTGGTTGCGGCGTAGTAGAGCTTGGTGTTTGGTGTGAGTAATCTTATGTTTTCAAGGAAGCTATATGCCGACATTCCATTAGTGATAACGGTTGTCTCGGCTGATGAAAAGGAATGACCGACGTGAGACTGTGCAGCGAGCAGATATACTTCATCAATCCTGCCATGTTTTGATAGCACACTTTCAAACAAAATCCTGACTGAATTGAAATCTGATATGTCGCAGTATTCAAGGTGAATGTTTGAGCCAACCGGATAACCAGAGGTCAAATCTTCCAAGTTAAGTTGGGTGTTCTTCCTATATGTTCCAATGACAGAGTAGTTTTTGGATAGAAGCAGATGAGTAAGAGCTTCTGCATCCATTCCACTAATACCAATTACAAGGGCGACTTTCATTGCTTAATCTTTTCCTCAACGCATTTGATGTCTAATTTCTTAAGATACACATCACAAAGAAGCTTAATACTTACAATCATCTTCAGGGCTTTTGATTTTTCCATAAATTCTTTTGGAGCAGGCGGGTTTGTTTTTTCTTTTAGCAATGAATTAACCCTAGATAATTCTTTTCGGAGGTTTCTAATTCCAACCGGAAGCCCATCATCTTCTGAAAATAGACACATTTTTTTCATTCTCCAAGCCATAATAGAATTGGTGAATTTTGCCCAATTTGCGTTTCCAGCTTCTTCATCATTGGTTTTACATTCCGGCATCATACTATGTAAAAATTCATGGCATGGCCTACAAAGAATTACTAAATGTTTTTCAGTCGTTTCGTATATGTTTTCTGGATACCATTTGTGATGAGCATCATTAAAAATAGATTCTTCTCTGCAAATCTGACACTTTCCTTTCTCGCGGCCAAGTGCCTCAAGGCGAACGTTTGACCATTTGTCAGACTTTAGATAGCCAAAACGATAGGCATGTTTTGCTTCAATTCCCATGTTGGCTCATTCTCCTCTTTAGTTCGGCCAAGGCTAATTTATTGGGGGTTCGCTTCCCTTTCTCGTATTTCCTATAAGTAGGAAGCGGAATGTCCAATTTAGCCGCAGCCTCTTTTTGATAGAGTTTGCCGCGCCAAACCTTTAACTCATCAGCCAGTAAAATATCCACAGACCCATTGTGACACTATTTCCATTTGAAGTCAAGCCACTTTAACGTTAAATATCAGTCGCTGGATTGAAAGCGTCAGACCATTCCAGTGACTCCGTGACGTAGGAAGTCCGATTCAGGTGAATCGCTTGCGAAAGCCGATACCGCTACCGGCACAGATAAACCAATTTAACCGATGCGCTTTTGAGCGCACCTAACGAACTAAAATTTTATGGCAAACAGTTGCACAGCTTTACGAACGATGTTAGCGGCTCAAACGCCGGTGTATGACCAGATTTTCCTTGAAGATTGGAAGCCTATGGACAGCCCGATTATGGGTCGTCACGAAACCGAGGTCTGGAAACAGGGAACAGGCGATACCCACTACCAAGACCGTATCGAGATTGGTCAACCGGATATGTCGCAGCAATGGCAGGCTATTAGTGCTGCCGAATGTTCCGCTTCATGTTCGCCACCGAGAAAGAACGTTTCTTGGGGAACTACGCGCACCACGCACGGGATGGAGCAATTCCGCATCCAATCTCCGTTGATGTGCTTGACGCAACTACGTTACAACACTCGCCCTGCCGAGCAGATTGCTCGTATCTATCAGGGTTTGAAGAAATTCCCTGAATCGTATGATACAGATTTCATGCGAGTTCACGCTGTTGACCTTGCACCGACTGTTCAGATTTGCGGCTCTACATTCAGCACATTCACTCCTAGCCGGAATGTGAATACATCCGGTCAGTTGACGGAAATCAATCTTGGCTCGATTGGCGCATTGCCAACCAGCGAATTGACATTCCCTTATCTGGATTATCTGTCAACCGAACTTGGTTTGCAGGGTTATTCCGCAGCCGGTTCTGGGTTGGCTGATGGAATGTATAACCTTGTGATTGACCCTCGCGGTTGGTTCAAGTTGACCAACGGCAATCCTTCAATGAAGGATATGATGGCGTTGACTGAACCTTCTCAAGCCTCTCCTCTTTACAAGATTGGCCAAGGGATTCAGAAACCGTTCGGCAACTATGCTCCTACATTGGACAAACAGCCAATTCGCTTCCAAAGCGTCGGTAGCGGCGTATTGCAGAGGGTATTCCCCTACTACAATGCCCTGACCACGACTGGTTACAAACGCGTATTGAATCCGGCTTATGTCAATGCCATGTATCAGTTGAGTTACATCTGGCATCCAAAGGCAATCAAGATATTCACGCCTGACTTCAAGAAGATTAACGAGAAAGTTCCTTCTGTGAACTCGGCCATGTTCGGCACTTGGACATTGATTAACCCGCAAGGCGTTCTTCAATACACACAGCCGGACGGCACGGTTTGCACGCTTAACAACGACGAACAGCTTTGGTTCTACTGGCTGTGCGCTATGGAAATGGGATTCCAATATCAATATCCTGAATTGATGATGCCCATTCTGCACTTGGTTGACGGTAGCGGGATGAACAGCACGGTTGATTCACCTGTTTGCGGTTCTGCTCCTGCTTACACAGCGCAGACTTACAGTGACGACCCAGTGGTTTGCCAAGCATAAGTGATTCGGTAAATGGGTGTGGCGGGATAGAACCTGACACACCCTAACCAAACAAAACTATGGCACAAAATCCAGATATGACGGCTGACACGCCGCCTACCAGTGGTGATTCTACGCCCACAGCACCAGAAACAAGCGAAGGTTCTCAAACCATTGAGATACCATTGGCTGATTTTGGAGATGCAGTTCCAGCAGAAGGCGACGAGGTTAAGCTGACAATAATCAGTGTTGACCAGAACGCAGGAGTAGCAACGGCCGAAATCAGCAAGTCAACTCCACCGGAACAGGCAGGGATTAAAGGCGCAGCTAGTCAATTTGACCAAACAGAACAACAATAAAAACGGAGGTATATCGTGGCAGCACCAATTTGCACAGCAGCTAGTTTAATGTCAGGAACGGCTTGTTTCCGAGGTGGCAGAGAAGGAAATCTTCGCAAGAGGATTTACGCCAAAGCGGTTCAATTAAAAGCCATTGGCGGAACGGATTATACGAGCGCACTTTCTACCACATTGGTAACGGCAGTAGCTTGTTTAGTTCCTCTCTATCCAGACCAACGCGATTCTATCAGGACGGTGATTGAGTATAACAAAGCGTCCAATGCAGGAGCAACAATAAGCTCAAGTCCGAGCACAGTGGCCGCGTCCACAAATTGTCTTAAAAACGTTACTAACAACACATTGGAAGTGATGGAGATATTTTTGGATTGCCAGCTTGGTTACGGCCACGCTTATCCGCAGTAAATGAAGTATGGCAACCTGCAATCTTGTAACACTGGAGTCAACAGCGTGCAGCAACGGGTTTTTACAGGCTGCACAAGATAAGAAGCTGTATGATGCTCTTGAATTGCAGTTACTCTATCAAATAGCGGGTAACACAGGCAGTCTATCGTCTTTGGAATTTGCGGCGTGTGTCAGTGGATTCACTGGAGCGGCGCAAGTTCCAAAACTTTTTACAGCGGCAAAACTTCAACTTCTTTGCACAATTTCAGGAGGATAAAATATGGCTTGCAACATCGAAACGATATTAAGTAATGCCTGCTCAAACGGGTTTCTACAGGCGGCAAACACAGACCCGAAACTTGCCAAGGCTCTCATGCTGCAATTATTGTGCAATATCTCGTCCGGAGGAACTGGTGGTGGAGGCACAGTGGGGACTGGCGCACCAACAGGAACGCCAACTGCCGGAACAACCTATCTGGATACTGCAACTAATAATTTCTGGGTGTATAATGGTTCGGCATGGGTTGAGATTGTCGGAAATTAGTATGGGTCAAAAAACATCTACATTTCCTTTTGACGCAAAATTGGCCGCTATTGCTAGGCTGACCAATTCTGTTGTGGGGATAGTAGTCCAAACAGGGATAAATGAATTTGATATTATTCCATTTGCAGGTTCATCGGTTGCAAATGCTGATGTGGTTTATATCAATGACCCCAACGCGGAAGGATTAACCCCTCTTGACCCAACTCAACCATGCACGGCATATTCACTAGATGGGACTGGAGCATTTTATGGATGGAATATAAATTTACAAATCTGGAACTAAACCTATGAAAAACCTACTCATAACCTTATTTTTACTCCTGCCGATATTGGCTTTTGGCCAGTCAATCCAAAGGAACAATTTTAGCACCAATGCCAATCCAGCAGCTTTGGGTGTGGCTACAAACGTGGTTCTTGGCCTAACCATCCCAGTCTCCGCTTTAGGCAACGCTGCTGCTCCATTGACCATGACAAATGCTGTGGTTACATCTTGGTCTACCAATACACTGACTGTTACGGCAAGCGGTGTCACAAATAATTCGACTACGAATAACTTCTTGGTTTCAGTAACAGCAGGAACAGGGTTGGCCGTGAAAGATTCAGCAGGCAATCAATTCCTCACGCCGGTTCTCAATAATACTTTCCCATTGAAACCCGGCCAGAGATTTACAGGAACAGCAGTTACAGCAATAGCAGTCCAAGACCCATGATTAAGAGACTGTCCATCGCTTGCGGCCTATTCCTTGCGCTGACAGCATCGGCTGGCACTTTAAGTGTGGCTGACTACGGCGCAGTGGGTGACGCTGTTCAACTCTACGTCAACTGCACGAGCAATTCAGTGGTGGTGACGACGACGAATACGCTGTCTTGGCCAGCATCATCGAATAAGACGGTTGAACTGTTCGGAGTCGGGACTTTCACCACCCCGACAAACAATCAAGACTTGATTGCCATCATCACAAACGTCGTCAATGGAACAAACGCCTATATTTCGGGCGACATTCCGCAAGTTACCTCAAATGGGGTCTATTGCATTTACGGAACCCAGAACGCTCCGGCATTTCAGGCGGCAGTAAATGCAGCTAGTGGAACGAACACCATCATCAATATTCCAGCAGGAACTTATTTACTGATTCCACCACAGCAATATACCAACTTCATCTACGACCCGGATAGTAACAATCATCAGTATATTCGTGATAATTGTGGCATCCAAATTTACAAGGGCGGCCTGCATTTTGTTGGTGCAGGCATGACCAACACAATCTTGATGGCAGATGGGGCCTTCAAGAATCAAGGTTATACTTGTATGCGAGGGAATGTTTTTACAGCATGGGGGCCAATCACCAACGATTATCCGCTGGTCTGGGACAGTCTGACCTTCGATGGAGGCTTGCAAACGGGCTTAATCGGCAGTCAAGGAATACAACCGGCGAACTGGCAGAATGGGGTTGGATGGGATGGCTGGTCAGCAGCGGGACTAGACGGCGGCTCGGAACCACTCAACACTTTCAAGGAGTTCGTCAATTGCAAGTTCCAACATTTTCGCGGCGAGATGATTAAAGGCATCACGGGCAGCGCACAAAACGAAACCATTTTGGTCACCAACTGTGTCTTTCTTGACGGCAACGCGACGGCGTTTAACTATAACTTCGCTCACACCATCACGAGCTGCACGTTCTCTAATATGTATCAAGTCGAGGAGTTTTATTTGGCGTATCCGACGAATGCCGGGTCTTACTTTATCAATAATTACACTACGAACATCACCCATAATCTTGTGTCGTTGAATGGGGGGACATTAACCAACCAGCCTTACGTCATTTCCAATAATCTGCTTTACTGCAACATGAACGGCAACGCCATTGCCACTGGCCCGGCAAGCTCCGTCTTGATTGCCAGCAACCAGTTCATTGAGGTAACAAATCCACAGGCTTACACTATTGCTATTTGCATTGGTCAGAATGGAGCGCAGCCGGGTTCGCCAGATGCTTTCAATACCAATATCGTCATCGCTGGAAACACTTTCACTAATGAGTTTTTACTTTATGTTTATGAAGCTGGCGGCACTAGCTCCACAGACCAAGGAAGGGCTGCAAATGTCCAAGTTTTTGGAAATAACTTTGGGTCATACGCTGACTCTCTTTCTATATTTAGTGAGGATGGATGGTCAACCAATGTCCACTGTTTTTCAAACAGTGTGGGGATAGGAACGGGCTCTCCGAACTTCCCAAATGGGTTTTATAGAGGAAGTTTTGGTTCGGGAGCGCATGGGTCGCAATATGCCTTAGTGGACACCAACAATCTTTATTATCATCAAATTTCTGGCTCTGGAACAAATTCCATCAGCTATGCAACTGGTTCGAGATATGAAGTTCCTTCACCAAATTTTACTGCGGGAATGACCTACGCTCTCTCTGACACCGACTCAAACCAGATACCAGCAGGCGCACAAATCTTAATCCTGAACGACACAGGAGTTTATGGATGGACTCCGGGCAACATCCCGGTTTTCCTCAACTCCGCCTGCACAGGCCGACAGGTCATCATCACCAATGGCACGGCTGCAACATTTTCTTGGTCTGGCAGTCAGTGGACACAGGATGGGTGGATTGATACGAGGGCAAGGGTGCATTGGTGATTCATGTGGAAATACTGTGTAATTCTAATCAGTCTGTTCTGCTTCAATCTATTTGGGGCTAGTCCAAGTTTTCAGCAGGTAACGAATATAGCTGATGGAGAAATCCTAAATGCGACGAATGGGTTTATCACATTGACCGGTGCGACGAATGTGGCGTCGGCTTTGACGAATGGTTTGGCGACGACGAATTACGTCAACACGATTACCAATGGCTTGGCGACGACGAACTTTGTGACAGGGCAGGGTTATGTGACAGCGACAGTGACCAACGGCTTGGCGACGACGAACTACGTCATCACCGCAACAAACAACTTCGGCAACGCTGTTGCGGTGACAATGACGAACGCGGCGAATCAGTTTAATGGCTCTTACGCACTCGATTCTGGTTGGATACTTTTTGCGGCTGACACAAATACTATCTATATACAGAACACATTAAAGAGTGGCCTTGGATTTACCATGACCGACTTTGCATCGCTAGGATTTCCATGGATTTCATTGGGCTATTCTGGAAACGGGAATGTTTCATATCCGTTTTATTTTTCCAGTGGAGTTATTCTGCCTGATGGGAGTCGAGCCGCATCATCTAATCAAGTAAACACTGCAACAAATAATATATTGGCGACCGCCAATGCAAACATATTGTCTGCGACGAATACCTTTAAGAGCACGGTAACAAACATCGCCGGTTCTCTTACCAATGGCTTTATCAATCTGGCCAGTGCAACGAATGTGGCATCAGCTTTGACCAACGGTTTAGCCACCACAAATTACGTCAATGCGATTACGAATGGCTTAGCCACGACGAACTGGGTTAAAACCTACGCTGATACAAATGGCGCAGGTATTGCAGCGGCATTAGCAGCGACAAATGGTCTGGCGATTCCAACCACAAACCAGTTTGTGACGGCCACGATCACCAACGGATTGGCGACGACGAATTACGTCATTGCAGCCACGAACAATCTTGGTAACTCGGTTGCAGTGAACATGACCAATGCGGCGAATCAGTTTACTGGAAATTTCACTGGTGTTTTTGGAACGCTTGTGACCTCAAATTCTGTTACGACCAATACAGCTTTCATCTATGTTGGTGGCCAACCGTATTCAGTTTCAGGTGGATTCTCGCCGAGTTATGGGTTTGAATCCGAGATTCAAGACGTAAATCCATTTGCTATTTTCACCAACGCAAACAGTCTGTGTTGGATAAGCACTTATTATGCCGGAGGCTGTCAGGCGGGAAGTTGGGGTGGAATTACAAACATAAACGGAATGTTTGAAAGCGTTAAGTGGTGCCAACAATCGTCATCTCTTTATTGCTATGCCTCAAATTCGGTTGGATTTATATCTACGAATTGGATTTACACGGGCATTGGTGGCGGCAGTGTGGGCGCAGCGACAACAAATGCCTTTACCTATTATCCTACAACCACCAACATCACAACCGTTGGTAACGGCATTGGTATCACCAACATTCCAACTTCTAGTGTGAGTAACTTTCTCGGCGCAGTAACGAACGTGGCCTCTACTTATGGCGGTATATCTTTGTCACAAGCAACCAATGTCGCAGGGTCGCTGACGAATGGGTTTATCAATCTGGCTACCGCGACGAATGTAGCCACCGCTTCAGCTCTGGCCGCAACCAATGCGTTTGCCTTGGGCGAGTTAAATACGGCGACGAACAACCTGCTTTCTACGGCTAACGTGGGAATTGCTTCTGCTACGAACAACGCCCTGGCGACGGCGTCAAACTCGTTCCTTTCCGCAAGCCTGCCGGTTCTGACCAATAATGGGAGTGGTTATATGCTCGGCAGCCTGACAGTGACGAATGAAACCAATACAAGCCTCGCTGTGGGTCAAATTCCTATTGTCGGAACAGGAGGGCAGATTCAGGGCACGGCAAACCTTTCTTACTCAACAAACAACAACACGCTTCAAATTGGCGGCGGGGTGACAAATATCTACGAGCCGTTCACTTCATCGAATGCAGTTAACATTTGGGGTTCGTGGCATTGGAATAGTACCAGTAATAGCGCGGACAAAACGGCAAATGGTGTATCGTCACTATTTATCAACACCAACGTATTCGCGCAACCGGGAAAGACATATCAGGTGACGATTGTTTACAGTGTGCCAACAGCGTATATCTGGCCGAACTTTGGCGGGACGGCTGGTATATCTTTTGGAGCTTCTTACCCTCCCAGTTCAGGGACGAATGTCCAAAATATAACGGCTGTCAACACGAACAACTTTTCAATCTCCCAACAGAACGGTTCTCGTGGCCAGATATTTTTGGTGCAGGTTGTTGAGCTTGGCAACATTAACGTTGGCAACATTAACATCAGTGAGCTTGGTAGTGGAGTAGTGCTGGCTTCTGGCGGAGCATTATCCACTACGCCGAATTTGCAATTCACCAATGGCGCATTGTCAGTTGTCGGCAGTGGTACGTCGTCGAATGTGGTTATTGTCACTGGTGCTACGGGCGCGGCTGGGCAAGCTAACACTCAAGCCGCTGTGCAGGGACAGAGCATGGCTTTGACGACTGGTGCTGGTGGTAGTGGCAATGGAGCAAGTGCCACTAATGGCGCGCCGGCGGGTGATTTTAATTTTATCACCGGTGCGGGTGGTACTGGCGGACTAACTGGTGGACGTGGTGGAAACTTCAATGTGACTGGCGGCACAGGGGGATACGGTTTTGGGGGTTACGTTACCAATCAAGGGCAAGGTGGTTCAATTAATTTGAATGGTGGTGTGGGTGTGAGTGGTGCATCTGCGGGAAGTCCCGGTGGCGATGTAACCATACAGAGTGGCCAAGGCGCGGCTGGGATTGGTATTACAGGCGCGGGTGGAAAGATGACTCTATCTGCTGGCATAGGAGGGACAGTTACCGGCATCACAACAAAGTCCAGTCCGGGTGGTATGTTCACACTGTCTGGTGGTCAAGGCGGAACGAACTCTTACGGTGGGCCGGGTGCTATTGGTGGCGATGGAAGTTCGGCTGTGTTCCAAGGTGGTAACGGGGGAATTGCGACTGTTTCTGCCAGTGGAACAGGCGGGAATGGCGGGAACATTTATGTGACTGGCGGCGCAGGTGGAGCAGGAACAGTAGTCAATGGAACACCGGGTAATTTGTATCTTGGTGCTGGCACGAATCTGGTTGCGCAAGGGCTTGTTTACATCCTGCCATCAGTGACAGCGAGAAACAGCGTGACTGTCATCAACACCAACACATCTGGTTACTTCATCGGGAATGGCGGTGGGTTGACGAATTTTAACACAGCTTACACAACCAATACAATTTACACCATCAGCGGCTCTAGTGTGGCCGCATTGACAGCATTGGGCATAGTGGTAGTCACCAATAATGTTGTTACCACTCGAACGCCATGACACTAGAACAAATCATCACGTTCTCTGACAGGTTCAGGATTCTCCTACGCGAAGAAGCCATTGTGCCGGATTACAATATAGGCTGTCTTATCGAAGCCAAGTTACGCGAAGAATTGAACAAAGAATTTGCAGTTGAACAAAAACCAAAACCAGTGAAAGGGAGAAAGGGAACTTTATGATAGGATTTTTTACATGGCCGGTCATCAAGGGTGCGACGATATTATCTTCCACACTCTTATTCGCCACTTTTGT
>Ga0224558_1002288_pt1 | contig 17942 bp, 17 predicted proteins | sample 714S32024metaG_FD_180682 | JGI IMG/M metagenome (GOLD analysis project Ga0224558, IMG submission 180682) | Peat soil microbial communities from Stordalen Mire, Sweden - 717 S3 20-24 | ecosystem: Environmental > Terrestrial > Soil > Wetlands > Peat | place: Sweden: Norrbotten County, Stordalen...
GGTCAGGGCCGGGTGGTGAACTTCAAGAACAGCATCGTGATCATGACCTCCAACATCGGCAGCCAGGAGATCCTGAGCTTCCAGGAGCAGAGCGGCAGCTACGACCGGATGAAGGAGACCGTGCTGCGCCTGCTCCGGCAGCACTTCCGGCCGGAATTCCTGAACCGGGTGGACGAGATCATCGTCTTCCACGCCCTGGAGCAGGAGCAGATCCGGGAGATCGCCGGACTGCTGCTGCAGCGCCTGGCGACCCGGGTCCAGCAGACCCAGGGCGGCACCCTGGAGTGGGACCAGGAGGCGGCAGCCTATCTGGCCAAGAAGGGCTACGACCCGGCCTACGGCGCCCGCCCGTTGAAGCGGCTGATCCAGCAGGAGGTGGAGACCCCGCTCTCCCGCAAGATCATCGCCGGCGAGATCGGGCAGGGGAACACCGTCACCCTGAAGGGCACCCCCGACGGCCTCTTCTTCGAGGTGGCTTCAACAAGTTCTTAGCTTCAGTGGGGGAAGGCAAGCCCCCACTGAAGTGCGTAAAAACCCAGTGGCGGTTGACCTCAGATGATGGTGCAGATGCCATGTTGCTGAAAGTGACGGTCGAAAGTAAAGGCGAAGTCGATGGCGAAGCGTTCGATCATGGCAAAGGAGGTAGCGTCGGTATATGAGAAGTCCTTATCGTCGTATGTTCTGATAATTTCCAACGCTCTCTTCTCATCGAGGCGCTCCACCCGTTCCACCGGCCAGGTGTTGGCCAACAGCCATTCTCTGGCCTTGAATGAATTAGCGCGGACAGCAATGAGATTGTAGCTCTCGGCAATGATAAAATTTGAAATTACCAGTTCCGCACCCTGCCTGGTTAGCCGATCGAGCACTTCCACTGCCTGTTCGTGGTTGCTGTCTTTTTTTACTATCAAAGCAACGATGGCGCTGGAATCCACAAACACTCTCAACTCTTATCCCCCAAATATTTATGTTTCTCCGAAGACACGTCTGTCTTGCCCTCTTTGTCCTCCGCCGTGCCGATCAGTTTCCAGATGCCGTCGTTGAAGCTGGCTCGCTTCCAAACCGGCGCTTTATGAAGGATAATGTAGTCTTCCTCCTGTTCGCAAACCAGATAGTCACCCTCCTGGACGCCCAGCGACTCGCGAAGGCGCTGCGGCAGAGTCACCTGACCCTTCGGTCGCACTTTGATAAGCTCCGGGTTATCAGCATCGGTCATACTATCTCCTTCTTTCCTATTTTCTTACTAGTTCTTACTCATTATATTTTACTTTCCAGCTTCCTGTCAATGCGAATTGGCCATGGCAAAATTAACTTCTCGACCAAGGCAGCGATTGACAAAACGGGATCAAAATTAGTATAATAACAGTGTTGCTTGCAGTCTTATCCGTAAAGGCGCCACCAGTAAGCCGCCTCATCCCGGTTTGTGAGACGGCTTTTCCGCGGTAATAGGGCTTAAATGTTAAACCTTTGCTAAGAATATTTAAAGAATATGCAAGACCCGACTTGCGAGAACAATCCTAAAGAACAATAAGCTGGTGAATAACTTATGGAAGTAATAATCAACAAGGATAACGTCCGGCAGGATCACCTCCGTAACCTGGCAATCATCGCCCACGTCGATCACGGCAAGACCACCCTGGTGGACGGAATGCTGAAACAGAGCGGGGTCTTCCACGAGCGGCAGTCAGTGGAGGAGCGCGTCCTCGACCGCAACGACCTGGAGCGGGAGCGCGGCATCACCATCATGGCCAAGAATACCGCGGTCACCTATCAGGGCTACAAGCTGAACATCGTGGATACCCCCGGCCACGCCGACTTCGGTGGCGAGGTGGAGCGCATCGTCCAGATGGTCGATGGCGTCCTGCTACTGGTCGACGCCTCCGAGGGGCCGATGCCCCAGACCCGGTTCGTACTGCGCAAGGCGCTGGAAGCCGGGCTGGTGCCGATCGTGGTGATCAACAAGATCGACCGCTCCAACGCCCGCCCCGCCGGGGCGCTGGACGAGGTGCTGGAGCTGTTCATCGACCTGGGCGCCAACAGCACCCAGTTGGACTTCCCGGTGGTCTACACCAATGCCAAGGCCGGCACGGCCACCCTTGACCCGGGACAACCGGGCAGCAACCTGAAGCCGCTGTTCGACCTGATCGTATCCACGATTCCCGCCCCCTCCGGTGACCCCCTGGAACATCTTCAATTGGGGGTGACCCTGATCGACTACGATACCTACGTGGGACGGCAGGCCGTGGGGCGCATCCACCAGGGCACCATCCACAACAAGCAGGACGTGGTTGTGCTTGGCGTCGACGGCGTACCGCGGCGACAGCGTCTGGCCGGTCTATACGTCTTTGACGGACTGAAAAAAGTCCCGGCGGAGGAGGCTGCGACCGGGGAGATCGTGGTGGTCGTGGGGCTGGAGGAGATCAACGTCGGTGAGACTATCGCCGACCCGGAAGCTCCGGAACCGCTAAGTTTCGTGCAGATCGACGAGCCGACCGTAGCTGTCACCTTTCTGGTGAACAAGAGTCCCTTCGCTGGCCGGGAGGGAGATTTCGCCACCTCCCGCAAGCTCGGGGAGCGGCTGCTGAGAGAGTTGGAGTCGGACGTCAGTCTGCGAGTGCAGCCAACCGACTCACCCGATGCCTTCCTGGTCTCTGGGCGTGGCGAGCTGCACCTTTCGATCCTGATCGAGACCATGCGCCGGGAGGGCTACGAGTTTGAGGTTTCCCGCCCGCAAGTGATCGAGCGGGAGATCAGGGGAGTGGTCTGCGAACCGGTGGAAGAGGTGATCATCGAGGTACCGGAATGCTGCATCGGAATCGTCATGGAGCGCCTGGGACCGCGCAAGAGCACCATGGTAAACATGCATCCCGACGCCAACGGCCAGGTACACCTGGAGTTTCACGTTCCCACCCGCGGCCTGTTCGGCTTCCGCTCGGAGTTTCTAACCGACACCAGGGGCACCGGCGTCATGTACCAGTCCTTCCACCACTATGCCCCTCTGGCCGGAGAGATTCAGGGACGCCTGCGGGGGTCGTTAGTGGCCTTCGAGGATGGGGAGACCACCGGCTACGGGCTGGAAAACGCCCAAGAGCGGGGCGAACTGTTTGTTGGGATGGGCGTGCCGGTCTACACCGGGATGATCGTGGGTGAAAACGCCCGTACTGACGACCTAGCCATCAACGTCTGCAAAAAGAAGCGCCTGACCAACATGCGCAGTTCCACCGCCGACCTGGGGATCAAGCTGACCCCACCCCGGCAGATGAGCCTGGAGCAGTGCCTGGAGTTCATCGGCGCCGATGAACTGCTTGAGGTCACGCCCAAAAACTTGCGTATGCGCAAGCGGCAACAGCCCTACAACCCGCGCTCCTGACATCGAACTATGGGGACGGTTCCTCTCACTTATTGCCGGCCAGGCCGGGTGCCCGCAGGCGGGCGCGCAGCCGCTCCAGGTCCTGCAGCCGGCCGCGCACGGTGAAGCGCACCCCATCCCCCAGGTATTCCTCAGCCATGACCTTGAGGTAGTCCCGAAGGCGTCCGACCTCGTTCAGACGGTCGTAGGGCACCAGGATCTCCAACTCCTGCTCCGGAAATAGGGCATTTTCGATCAACTGCCGCAGCAGGTCCAGATTGGCGCCGCGCAGGGCCGACACCGCCACCCCATCGGTCGGCGGATCTCCTTCAAACTTATCAAGCTTGTTGTACACTTTGATCAGCAAGTGGTCATCCAGGGCCAGCTCCCCCAGAATCTCATCCACCGCCATCGCCTGTTGCTCCCAATAAGGGCTGGTCAGGTCGATCACATGCAGCAGCAGGTCGGCCTCCTGCAACTCCTCCAGGGTAGCTGCAAAGGCTTCCTTCAGCTTCTTCGGCAGGTCCCGGATGAAGCCCACCGTATCGGTCAGGAGCGCTGTTCTGCCCGATGGCAGGTGGATACGCCGGCTGAGCGGGTCAAGAGTGACAAACAGCCGGTCCTCGGCCAGGGCCGGTTGGCTGCTCTGGGAGAGGGCATTCAACAGGGTGGACTTGCCGGCGTTGGTATAGCCCACCAGCGAGACTACCGGGATGCCGGCGCTCTGTCGCTGCTGCCGCAGCACTGCCCGGCTCTGGCGCACCGCCGCCATCTCCTCTTTCAAGCCATGGATATGCTCGCGTACCGCCCGGCGCAACACTTCCAGCTTGGTCTCGCCAGGGCCTCTGGTGCCGATGCCGCCACCCAGGCGGGAGAGCACCCCGCCCAACCCCAGCATGCGCGGGTAGAGATAGGAGAGGCGGGCCAGATCGACCTGGATCTTCCCCTCCCGGGAGCGGGCGCGGCGGCTGAAAATCTCCAGCACCACCTGGGTGCGGTCCCAGATCTCCACCTCTTCGAACAGGTCCTCCAGGGCCTTCACCTGCCGGGGGGACAGTTCCCGGTTGAAGATCACCGCTTCTATCCCCTCACCGGCAGCTTGTTCTCTGACCTCCTGCACCTTGCCCTCACCAAACAGGTAGTTGACATCCGGCCGGCGGCGCTGCACCACCACCGTGGCCGCCTCGATCTCGATGTTGACCAGGAGTTCTTTAAGCTCCGCCACATCGTAGGCGATCTCTTCCTCGTCCTCATGCTTTGCCAGGTAGCAGATCAGGCCTTTTTTCAGGATCATCACCACATATCGTCAGAAATTCGATTATAAACGAAGCGGGGGCAACCGATGGTTTTAGCGATCCAATGCTTCTTGCTGTTCTGTCGAGTACAGCCTGAAGTCGGCTTTCTCGATCTGTTTGGTTTCCACCAGATCGCTCCCAAGGAGTATTATACCAGAAGGTAGGCCCAAAATCAAACATATATTCGCCGTCCTAACTTGAACACGTCCTGGAACCTGGACGCAAGAGCATGGCGATCACTATAGCCAGCAACCCGCCCGCCGCCCAGCCGGCCACCACGTCGCTGGGGTAATGCACCCCCAGGTAGACCCGGCTGATCCCCACCAGCAGCGTCAGCAGCGCTGCAACGGACAGTACCAGTACCCTGCCGCTACGGGAGCCGGAGTGACGGCAATAAACCAGGGCCAGGGTAAAAAAGAGCGCCGCAGTCGCCGTGGCATGGCCGCTGGGAAAGCTGTAGCCGCCGGCCGGGACCAGGTGCGGCAGGTCCGGGCGCAGTCGCTGAAAGACCAGTTTCAGGGATGAATACAGCAACCAGGAGCCCAGGGAGGCTGCTGCCACCCCTAGCCCCTCCCCCCACTCCCGGCGGGCGAACAGGAAGAGAACGGTAAAAGCGGCCAGGGCGGTTGCAAAGTCGAGGCTGCCCAAGTCGGTGATCAGGATCATCCAGGACGTCAAGCCGGGAGTGATGTCAGCCCGGACCCAGCCGGTGATGGCGCCGTCGAAAGCGGTCAGACCGTTCATCTGCAACTGCCAGGCCAGGATGGCGAATACCAGCACACAGAGCAGGGCCGCCCCGGCCAGCACCGGTAATCGTCCCGGTGAGGAAGCATCGTCTCTATTTGCAGGACTGAGACATCGGGACAAGATCGTCACCATCTCCAACCAAGACACTCTTCTTCCGATTATAGCACTTGCCAGATGACTACCCGCCCTAATGCCCCCGCTTCTCCTCCTCCACATCCGGGCTAACCCGATAATTTATGGTTGACTACCGGATGACTTTCTGTACAAACTATCTTTAAAGATATATTCTGGAAGTCCGACCTGAACCGGCAGGCATCTAAGAGAGGAGTGACCAGCATGTATTGGGAGCAGAAGGGAAGGGCCAACACCGCCGCCACCGTCGACCTGGCCTTAAAGCGGGCCAAGGAGTTGGGCATCAGACAGGTTGTGGTGGCCTCCAACAGCGGCTACACTGCGGAGCAGTTTCTGGACAGGGGCGTGGAGGTGATCTGCGTCACCCATCACATCGGCTTCATGAGCCCCGGCGAAGACGAGATGCCGCCCCAGGTGCGGCAAAAGCTGGCGGAGAGGGGGGTAAAGCTGCTGACCACCACCCATCTCCTGGCCGGGGTCGACCGGGCAGTGCGCAACAAGTTCGGCGGCCTCTACCCGGCGGAGATCATCGCCCAATCGCTCAGGATGTTAGGCCAGGGGGTCAAAGTCTGCGTGGAGATCGCCTGCATGGCCCTTGACGCCGGGCTGATCCCCTACGGGCAGGAGGTCGTCGCCGTTGCCGGCTCGGCCACCGGGGCGGATACGGCGCTGGTGATCGTGCCCGCCCACTCCAATCAGTTCTTCGACACCAAAGTCAAGGAGATCATCTGCAAACCCCGGGAAATCTGATGCTTTTTCAATCTCTTCCCGTGCCGGATCAAACAGGGATGATCTCGGCCGTCAGCGGAAGCAGGCTGGGTTTGGCATCCGGCGCCTGCTTCCCTTTTTGTTTCTGGATGCCGCTGTGTTGCTCCACATAGTAGTCCCCCTTGAGCAAGAGGTCGGAGACCGGAACGATCTGGTAGCCCTGCTGCTGCAGGGTATCCAGGATCACCGGCAGGGCCTCCGGGGTGTACTGGGCATTGTTGTGGAAGAGGACGATCGCCCCCGGTTGAATGTTCTTCAGCACCCGGTCGATGATCGCTTCCTTGCCGATGCCCTGCCAGTCCAGAGAGTCCACGCTCCACTGGATCACCTCATAGCCCATCCCGCGGGCGGTCTGCAGTACCAGGTTGTTATATTCTCCGAAAGGCGGCCGGAACAGCCGGGTATGTTTGTTGGTGAGCTTGAAGATCAGGGCGTCGTTCTCCGCCAGTTCCTGTTTGATCTCCGACTCCGGCAATGAGGCGAAATGTGGGTGCGTCAGGCTGTGATTGCCGATCTCGTGCCCGTCGGCGGCAATCGCCTGCACCATCTGCGGGTACTTCTTGACCCAGATCCCGGTCAGGAAGAAGGTGGCCTTCACGTTGTGCTGTTTTAAAATTTCTAAAAGCTTCGGTGTGTCGTCAGCTCCCCAGGCAGCGTCAAAGGAGATAGCCACCTTCTTCTCCCCGGTGTCCACCGAGTAGATCGGCACATCGCGCTGTGCGCGGGCGGAGACGCTGCTCATCCAACCCGCCAGGCCTGTAGCCAGCAACAGCCCGCTGCCGAAAATCATCACGAACAGTCCCCATCTGAATAGGTCACGCCGCCTCATCACGATCCAACGCACCGCCAATACCCCCTTGTCCATCGCTCCCGCCCAGCTAATAATGGCCAGCTTTCAGGCTACAGATATTGTATTCCAAGTCACGATTCTTAATACGCGAGAATATATATGCAGGATACAGCATCTGGAGTATAATTGAGATGCGTGGTGTTCAAAGCACACCGGCGCTTAGGAGATGAAAGATGTTGAAGGGCTGCTACTGCCAGTCGATGGATACCGAGACCTGGCAAGGTAATGAATGCTTCTGGGAACAGCCGCGCTACTTTTACCGCGTCCCTACCCGAGTGGCCCTCCATAGCCCCATCACCTACAGTGAAGATGTCTCCAGGGCGATGATGGAAGCCAAAACCCAGGGCTATATCATCAAACAGGACCCGCTCATTTTGCTGAAGAGCGGCCTGTTCCGGGGCGATATCTTCCTGGAGATCAACCCGCCGGAGGACTCGGCAGACTGCCAGGGGAACGCTTCCTGCCTAAAGCTGCAGGGCGCCTTTTACACAGTAATTACCAAGACGCCACCCTTCCAGATGGGCACCGTTGTCGATAAGTTGGCCCGGGATCTCAAAAAGAAGGGGCGCAAGGTACGGGATCTCTACCTGTGCCTGGCAAACTGCCCCGCCTGCAGCAAAGAAAAGGGCAACCGGACAGTGATCTTCGCTCACCTGGAGCCCACCCTTGAGGTTCGAGGCTAGAACACGCCCGGTCCGCCGCCTGCACCCGCTTCCATCCCCCCTTGATAATTGTTCGGCTGCAACCCCTTTCAATCCCCCACTGAAGCCTATGCACTCCGCATTCTTCGGGCCAGACCGAAGGTCTGGATGCGGAGGAGCCAGTTAATTAGGGGCGCGCCCATGTACTCCGCATTCTTTCAGGCCAGGCCAAAGGCCTGGATGCGGAGGAGGGCGCCCCGCTCTTATCCCACCGCTTCGGAAGCGGGGGTATTAGAGCGGGTAGTCATCTGTAGTGAATTTCGATAAAATTGGTTAAACTTGTGTTAAGGCCTTCAACTGGGTCTTGGCTTCAGTGGGTGATTGCTTTCCCCCACTGAAGCTTAGAGCCAGTTAATACAGTGATGTAGCCGCTCTTATCCCACCGCTTCGGAAGCGGGGGTATTAGAGCGGGTAATCATCTGTGGAAAAAAGGTATTGACAATCAGTGCCTCCATTAGTATATTTATCATAGGTTGTTAGCACTCGTTAAGGTTGAGTGCTAATCAATTTCAATTTTCACCATTTTGAGGAGGGTTGTTGTAAATGCTCAAACCACTAGGTGACCACGTGCTGGTAAAGCCTCTGTCCAAAGAGGAAAAGACCCGTGGAGGGATCATCCTTCCCGACACTGCCAAGGAAAAACCCCAGGCCGGGGAAGTGATCGCGGTCGGGCCGGGCCGGATCCTTGACAATGGCACCAGAGTCCAGCCGGAAGTCAAGACCGGCGACAAGGTGATCTACGCCAAGTACGGCGGCATGGAGATCAAGCTCGAAGCTGACGAGTACCTGATCCTGCGGGAAACCGACATCCTTGCCATCAAAGAGTAACCGGGTCTCTGTCCTCAAACCTGAATAAACCCAACTATAAGGAGGCAAAGAATTAATGGCTGCCAAGCAAATCATTTTCAACATTGACGCCAGGCGCAAGCTGGAAAGAGGCGTCAACATAGTCGCCGAGGCGGTTAAAACCACCCTCGGGCCTAAAGGCCGGAACGTCGTGCTGGAGAAGAAATTCGGCTCCCCGACCATCACCAAGGACGGCGTCACCGTAGCCAAGGAGATCGAGCTGGAAGACGCCTATGAGAACATGGGCGCTCAGCTCTGCAAAGAGGTTGCATCAAAGACCAACGAGATCGCCGGAGACGGTACCACTACCGCCACCGTCCTCGCCCAGTCAATCGTCACCGAAGGCTTGAGGAACGTCACCGCCGGCGCCAACCCGATCTTCTTGAAGCGCGGCATCGATAAGGCAGTGGAGAAGGCCGTCGTGGAGATGAAGAAGCACAGCATCCCCGTGGAGACCAAGGAATCCATCGCCAACGTGGCCGCCATCTCAGGCAACGACAAGGAGATCGGCGAATTGATCGCCGAGGCCATGGACAAGGTCGGCAAGGACGGCGTGATCACCGTGGAAGAGTCCAAGGGGATCGAGACCGTAGTGGAAGTGGTCGAGGGCATGGAGTTCGACCGCGGCTACATCTCCGCCTACTTCGTCACCAACAACGAGACCATGGAAGTCGAACTGGAGGATCCCTACATCCTGATCTATGAGAAGAAGATCGGCGCCATCAACGATTTCCTGCCCCTATTGGAGAAGGTCGTGCGCTCCGGCAAGCCGCTCCTGATCATCGCCGAGGACGTTGAGGGCGAGGCCCTGGCTACCATGGTGGTCAACAGGCTGCGGGGCATCCTGCACGGCGCCGCCGTGAAGGCCCCGGCCTTCGGCGACCGCCGCAAGGCGATGCTGGAGGATATCGCCACCCTCACCGGCGGTACCTTCATCTCCGAGGACATGGGATACAAGCTGGAGAGCGTCGACCTGAGCATGCTCGGCCAGGCGAAGAGGGTCAAGATCGGCAAGGAGAAGACCACCATCGTCGAGGGTTCCGGCAAGTCCAGTGACATCAAAGCCCGCGTCAAACAGATCAGGGTTCAGATCGAGGACACCACGTCCGACTATGACCGGGAGAAGCTCCAGGAGCGCCTGGCGAAACTGGCTGGCGGCGTGGCCGTGGTCAAGGTAGGCGCTGCCACCGAGACCGAGTTGAAGGAGAAGAAGCACCGGATCGAGGACGCCCTGTCCGCCACCCGGGCAGCAGTCGAGGAGGGGATCATCCCCGGCGGCGGCGTCACCCTGGTGAACATCATCCCGTCCCTGAACGAGATTAAGGCCGAGGGCGACGAACTGGTCGGCATCCGCATCGTACGCCGCGCCCTGGAGGAGCCGCTGCGGCAGATCGCCGAGAACGCCGGATGGGAAGGCTCCGTGGTGATCGAGAAGATCAAGAATGAGAAGCCGGGCATCGGTTTTGATGCCCTGGAAGAGAAGTACGTTGACATGATCAAGGCTGGCATCGTCGACCCGCTGAAGGTGACCAGGAGCGCCCTCCAGAACGCCGCCAGCATCGCCTCGATGCTGCTGACCACCGAGGTCCTGATCTCGGAGATCCCGCAGAAGAGAGATGCGATGCCCCAGATGCCGCCGGGCGGAATGGGCGGAATGGACTACTAAGCCGGGACCTGGATATTCAAAGAACCTCCTGCATCAGCAGGAGGTTCTTTTTTATCTGGGCTGCTTAAGGCAATGATACTTGCTGGTAAGACTATTTGGTAATATTATACTAGTGGGGTGAGTATTTTGAAGACAGTAAAGGTATCCCTGACTTTGGCAAATATCAAGCACTTTGAAGTCATCCCTGGCCTCAAGGTCTGGGGCTTGAAGAGCATGCTCTAAATATTGCTGGTTGACATGGGCAAGATGTGATATAATTACGGCAAGATCGCCAATAGAGGAGGTGACATCATGGGCGCCTTGGAGCCGTGGCACCTGATTCTCATTCTCGCCATTGTTCTGATCATTTTCGGTCCCGGGAAATTGCCTGATATCGGAAAAGCCATGGGGAAAACCATCAGAGAGTTCCGGCAGGCCTCGAGTGCTGTGACCATGGACGACCTGCAGGATAAAACCAAGTCGACTCAGGGCCAGGTCGTACAGGCTTCTGAGCAGAAGGAAGCACCGGCCAAAACCAGTTAGAGCCTTTCGTTTGGCAGAGTGACCCGCCGCAGACCGCCGGGTATTTATTTACCCGGCGCCTACTTTTACTAACAACCATAATTGGCAACCAAAATTGTATAGAAGACTTGGCTTGCGCCAAGCCATATGCGCAGGCGGAAGTCTTAGTAACGCTTGTACTTGTTTTCAGCGCAGGCGGAGGACCTGGACATGATCAGAAAGTGTTCATCCACCGCATCCGGGCTTGCAGCCCGGCCTTGTACTCCGCATTCTTTCAGGCCAGGCCGAGGCCTGGATGCGGAGGAAAGAATGCGGTGCACAGGCAATAAGGATGCAGCATACAGCCGCCACGGCAGACCTTGCGCCCGCCTGGCATTTTTCCTCGTTTCCGTCCTGCTGGCCGCCATCTTCATTTGCCCGTGGATCTTTCCCTCAGCAGGACCAGCCGTGGCGGGAATACCTCCGCGCCCGGAGGCCCCGGTCTACGTGGCCAACCTGACCGGCCAGATAGCCCCCATCAGTGCCCAGTACTGCGCCCGGGTGATCGGGATCGCCGAGGAGAACCGGGCCAATGCCCTGATAATCATACTGGACACACCCGGTGGGGATTATAACACAACCCAGGATATAGTCACCGACATCTCCAACTCCCGGGTACCAGTGGTGGTGTTCGTGGCCCCAGCGGGAGGCTGGGCCGGCTCTGCCGGTACCTTCATCACCCTGTCCGCCAACGTGGCAGCCATGGCCCCAGGCAGCAGGATCGGGGCCGCCCACCCGGTCATCGAGGGCAATCCGATCCTGGGGCAGAGTCCTACAGACACCACGCAGAACATCCCTTATGAGAAAATCACCGAAGACGCCTCAGCCTGGGCGCGCTCCCTGGCCGAGGTCCACGGGCGCAACCCGGTGGTGGCGGAACAGGCAGTGCGGGAGAGCAAATCCTTCTCGGACACCGAGGCCCTGGATCAGCACCTGATCGACTTGCGGGCCAAAGACCTGCCCGATCTGTTCAGCCAGTTGCAGGGCCGGACAGTGACTCTCAGCAGTGGCGCCCGAGTCCAGTTGCAGACGCTGGGCGCCCCGGTGGTTAATCTGCCCATGAGCAGCCTGGAAAAACTCCTGCTGGCTCTCAGCGACCCCAATCTGGCCTACCTCCTGCTGATCATCGGCATGGCCGGCCTGATGGTAGAGATCTACAACCCGGGCCTCATTCTGCCCGGGGTCGCCGGCGGCATCGGCATGTTGTTGGGGTTCTATGCACTGGGGACGCTGAACGCCTACTGGGGAGGCGTCATGCTGATCATCCTGGCATTCGGCTTTTTCGTCGCCGAAGCCTTCACTTTCACTCACGGGGCTCTGGGAGCCGGGGGTGTGATCTCCCTGGTCATCGGCTCACTGCTGTTATTCGGCAACCAGCCCTATGGGCCCAGGGTGAGCGCCTGGCTGATCGCCGGCACCGCTCTATTCTTCGCCCTGTTGCTGGCACTGCTGGTCAGCCTGGTAGTATGGGGACAGCGGCAGCCGGTCAGGACCGGCGAGGAGGGCATGCTCGGTCAGAGGGCAGTAGCCAGGACGGAACTTCATCCCGACGGTACGGTTTTTGTGTCTGGTGAGTTGTGGAGGGCAGTCTCCGAATCAGGCAACATCCCCGAAGGAAGAGAGGTGGTGATCACCGGAGTCGATGGGCTGAGGTTGAGGGTGCGGGACCCGTCCCGGACACAACACGCTTCTAGCATCTGAAATGGTTGGCAATACCGATCCTGGATATAATAACATTAAACCGAACAGAAAGGGGTGAATCCCTCGAAGGCTGCCCTCTAACCTCACACATCACACATCCCAATACGGGCAGACCTTCAAAGGGAAAACGTTATGGTATGGTTTCCAATCGTTGTCATTATCCTGATCATTCTGGCTGCCGCTATCAGAATCGTTCAGGAATACGAGCGGGGTGTCATCTTCCGCCTGGGTCGCTGCGTAGGCGCCCGGGGGCCCGGCATGATCATCCTGATCCCGTTCATCGAGCGAATGCAGAAGATCGACCTGCGGGTGATCACCCTGGACATCCCCACGCAGGAGGTCATCACCAAGGACAACGTGACCGTCAAGGTCAACGCCGTGGTCTATTTCCGGGTGGTCAACCCGGTGGACGCCGTGATCAAGGTGCTCGACCACATCAGGGCGACCATGCAGTTGTCCCAGACCACACTGCGCAGCGTGCTCGGCCAGTCCGAGCTGGACGAACTGATCTCCAGGCGGGACGATATCAACCACCGGCTGCAGCAGATCATCGACGAGGGCACCGAGCCCTGGGGCATCAAGGTCAGCCTGGTGGAAGTGAAAGATGCCGAGATGCCGCCCGCCATGCAGCGGTCCATGGCCGCCCAGGCCGAGGCGGAACGGGAGCGCCGGGCGAAGCTGATCCACGCCGAGGGCGAATACCAGGCGTCGGCGAAACTGGCCGAGGCAGCGCGGGTAATCTCTTCGCAACCGGGAACGATGCAGTTGCGCTACCTGCAGACCCTGACGGAGATCGCCTCCGACCAGTCCAGCACCATCGTCTTTCCACTGCCGCTTGACCTGATCGCCCCGTTCCTGGACATCATGAGGCAGTCCCAGAAAACTCCTCAGGAACGGCAATAGCGGTCAAGTAGTAGTTGTTGGTTTGCGGATAATGCCAACAACCAATTTAGTAGGCGTGCAAAAACACCGGCCTGGAATTTTCGGTCGGTGTTTTAATGCCGTAAAAGCAGGATTTTGACCTCAGGGCAACGAAAAAATAAGGCATAATCTGTCGTTCCCAGAAAATGCCCAAGTACGGGCGTGAGCGTCTGCTGCCAATGTCAAGTGCTTGCCAATCATTATTTTAGAAGGTGCTCTCATGGAACAATCATTCTGCCGCAAAATGTTGTTGTCGGTCTGGGAGATCTGGGAGAGAATCTTCGGTGAGCTGAACCATATACAGAAAATCCGGCCCGATGGGCTGTTTCGCCTGAGCACTCACCTCTATCACGGGCCTGCGGTGGAGCTAAATGATGGCACCCCGGTCAGGCCGGGCGACCTGGTGGGCGAGATACACCTTTCCAGCCGCGACGCCATGGAAATGCAGCTCAAGTACAGCAGCCGGGTCAAGGTAGCCATCGCCGCCAGGAAGGCGCTGAAGCAGGACCTGGTCTGCCTGGCGGCATTGGTGGCGCGTGAACAGAGTATGGCTGAGGTCAAGGCCTTCTATGCCATCACCATGCTGTACCATGGCGCACGAGTCCTGGGCTTCGAAGATCGGGAATTCAAGAATTGGGTGATGCGCTGGGTGTACACCCTGGGAGAGGGGTTTTTGCTCGTCATCTATCATCCGGCAGGTATCTTCCGGTTACGGCAGGGGCGTCAGGATCTCACCCTCAAGTACATCTGGATGTCCCGCCAAAAGCTGCTGCGCGATTATCTACCCGCCAGTGAGAAGTGAGAAGTGAGAAGTGGCGGGCGCCACCTCCAACCTCACGCATCCCAATTGGAGAACACCGTTCTGAGATGGGAATATTTCAGTTGGTATTCGCTGCCCGAACCTGCTCATAATATTGAACAGCAGGAATCTGAGCACCCGTTTGAAAGGCACAGAGGTCGGAAGCAAGAGGTCTGGGATCGGAAAAAGCTAATAAGAACACCGGAAATAGTCTGGCATCAGACTTCCGGCATACGGCATCCGATTTGGGGGGTGTTTTTATTTGAATTCCCAGCGTACCGGAATGATCATCTTTATAGCGGCCATCGCTGTCACCCTGATCGCCGTGGTGGTCGCCAGCTTACTGATGCCACAGCAGGCGGGTTCAATCTGGGCCGGACGTAGCAGCAGCAACAAGGTAGCGGTGATCTACCTGACCGGGGAGATCGACTCGCTCACCAGCGGCTCCAGCGCCGATCAGACCATGCAGGACCTGGAACGGGCCACCGATGACCCGGAGTTGAAGGCGGTGGTGCTCCGGATCGACTCCCCCGGCGGCAGCCCGGCGACCTCCCAGGAGCTCAACGACCAGGTGCAGCGCCTTAAAGCGTCCGGCAAGAAGGTGGTCGTCTCCTGTGGCGACCTGACAGCATCGGGTGGCTACTACGTAGCAGTGGCGGCGGACAAGATCGTCGCCGATCCCGCCACCCTCACCGGCAGCATCGGGGTAATCTCCACCGTCCCCAACCTCCAGGACCTGTACAGCAAGATCGGCTACAAGGAGCAGGTCTTCAAGAGCGGAGCCCACAAGGATATGCTCTCGCCAAGCCGCCCGATCACCCCTGAAGAGGCGCAGATCATGCAGGGGATCATCGACGACACCTACGGACAGTTCTTGCAGGCTGTGGCCAATGGCCGCGGCATGACTATGGACCAGGTACGGAAACTGGCAGACGGGCGGGTTTATACCGGGGACCAGGCAAAACAGCTCGGCCTGGTGGATGAGCTGGGAGGGCTGCATGAAGCGGTGGCCCTGGCTGGCAGACTGGCGGGGATTGCCTCACCGCAGGCGGTGGAATATCACCGTCCCGGGTTGACAGACCTGCTGAGAGGTCTGGGGGGACTATCCTCCCTGGGGAACGTGCCGGACTTCGTGGCCGCGGTCAGGCTGCTGCAGGGCAATAATCTGCAGCAGTTGCCGTCCGCCTATACAACGCTGCAATTTTAGCCCCGCGGAGGTCATTATAAGGAAGGGGGAGGGCCTGGAATGTGGGAATACCTGGTAGGCGTTATCAATGAGCCGGTGCGGACGCTCCGCGAAGTTGCCGAGAAGCGGTTGTGGAAAGAAAGCTTGCTGCTGATCATCGCGATCACCCTGGTCGGAGGAGCGGTCAGCGTCGTCTCTCTTAAAATGAACCCGCCGGCGGCTTCCAGCCTACCATCGGATCCCACGCTTGCGCACTTCTTCTCAACTTTTTATTCCCCGGCTGTTTTTTTCCCTTTTATGCTGGTGAGCAGCATTTTTAGCTGGTTCATTGCCGGAGCCATCTACTACGGATTCAGCAGGCTGTTCAAGGGACAGGGAAGCCTGCCCGGCATGCTGGCCAGCCTGGGGTTTGCCGAGACCCCTGCACTGGTAAGCGCCCCCCTCACGGCCCTGGCTCTATTGCTCGGCCCGGCCTGGATATTCGTCAGCTACGTACCTGGTTTCGTAGCGTGGATCTGGGTCCTGGTGCTGGACGTGCTGGCGATCAGGGAGAGCCAGCGCCTCGACACCGGGCAGGCTATCGGCGTGCTGTTGACCACTGTAGCTGCCCTGTTCGCGCTGTTCATTATCATCATAGTCCTCGTTGCCGTCATCGCAGCGATTGCCGCCATTGCGACCGGGTCTGCCCACAGTTAAGCCCATCCCTCTCCGCTTTCCTTGCCGTTAGGCCATCCGCCGGCTTAAAGCGCCTGCAGGCTGTAGCCTGCATTCGAAACCACGTTTGACACGCCTCATTACTAAGCATAAAATACCAACTGAACAGCCTTGAAAGCGCCTCGCACATCTCAACTGGAAGGTGAAATAAGGTGAAATAATGAAGCAGGTTCCCGGAGACTTTGAATTGTCGGCCAGGATGTTTCTGACCATGTTCCTGCTGGCCGTCCTCTATCTGGTGTTCGCCCTCGTGCTCTTCACCGCCGGCGTCAGCTTCACCTGGCTGATCGTCATCGTCGGAGCGATGCTGCTGGCGCAGTACTACTTTTCCGACCGGATGGTGCTGCTCTCCACCGGCGCCAAGGTGATCAGCCCGGAGCAGGCGCCCGAATTGCACGCCATAGTCTACCGCCTGGCGGACGAGGCCGGGGTGCCCAAGCCGAAGATTGCCGTGGTTCCCACCCCGGCGCCCAATGCCTTTGCCACCGGCAGGAGCCCCGGGCACGCCGTGGTGGCGGTGACTCAGGGTCTGCTCGACCGCCTGAACCCGCAGGAGATCGAAGCGGTGCTGGCCCACGAAATGAGCCACGTGCGCAACCACGACATGGTCGTGATGACCCTGGCCACCTTCTTCGCCACGGTGGCCATGTTCCTGACGCGCTATCTCTTCTTCTTTGGCGGGGGTCTCGGGGGAAGCTACGGGGGCGGCCAGAAGAACCGAAGCGGTGGAGGCATGGCGATGGTCTTCCTGGTGTCGCTGGTGGTCGGGGTGGTCAGCTTCTTACTGATCCGGGCGCTCTCCCGCTACCGGGAGTATGCCGCCGACCGGGGATCCGCCTACCTGACCGAGGCGCCGGCCAACCTGCGGAGCGCCCTGATCAAGATCAGCAACACCCCGTTGGGCCGTCAGCGGTCAATTGGCCAGACCGACGCCGTCAACGCCCTCCTGATCGCCCCATCCCTGAAGGGAGCCGGGGAATTCTTCGGTGAACTGTTTTCCACCCACCCGTCCCTGAAGCACCGCCTGGCCTACCTGGACGAACTGGAGCACCAGATCAACCACTGACCGTAGCCACCGCCCAGGCAGCAATGCCCTCCTTGCGCCCGACGAAGCCCAGCCCCTCGGTGGTGGTCGCCTTGATCCCCACGTTGCCCGGCAGTATCCCCAGCACAGCCCCGATCCTCTGCTGCATCGCGTCAATGTAGGGTGCCAGGCGCGGTGTCTCTGCCGCAATCATCAGGTCAACTTGGGAGACCATATAACCGGCAGCGGCCAGGATGCTCCTGACATCGGCCAGCAGGGCAAGGCTGGGAGCATCCTTCCACCGCGGGTCACCCGGCGGGAAATGGTGCCCGATATCCCGCAGTCCGGCGGCGCCCAGGCAGGCGTCCATCAGAGCATGCAGAGCCGCATCGGCGTCCGAGTGCCCGGCCAGGCCGGGGCTGCCGGGGATCTTCACGCCGCCCAGGAATAGCGGACGACCGGAGTCAAAGTGATGCACGTCGTAGCCGATCCCCACCCTCAAAGGAGAAACCGGCGCCAGGGAACCCGGCGCGGCGCCATCTTGGTTGTGAGCGTAGCGAACGTTGTGGGCGCCCCACCATCCAGTTGGGGTGGGCCGGTCGTGGACAAGGCCCCGTCCGGCGCGCCGTCCCAGGATCGCCTGGGCAATCCGCAAGTCCTCAGGAGTGGTCACCTTGAAGTTGTCATAGCTCCCGCGGTAGACCTC
>Ga0224558_1002290_pt1 | contig 17932 bp, 13 predicted proteins | sample 714S32024metaG_FD_180682 | JGI IMG/M metagenome (GOLD analysis project Ga0224558, IMG submission 180682) | Peat soil microbial communities from Stordalen Mire, Sweden - 717 S3 20-24 | ecosystem: Environmental > Terrestrial > Soil > Wetlands > Peat | place: Sweden: Norrbotten County, Stordalen...
CGCTGCGCTCGAAGGCCGTCACGTCGTCCCGTATACGATCATCAATGCGGCGGCAATCGTTGCTATCGCCATCCCGGCCGTCCTCGTGTTCCTGTTGAATCGGTGGATCGTGGAAGGCATCATCGCGGGAAGCGTCAAGTAGTTGTGACACGCCCCGTAGACCGCGCCAGAGAGAGAGTCCGCAGGGAGAACCCGCCCCCTGTTGTCAAGGTTTCCGACCCGATGACGCTCCCGGACCCACGAGGCCGTAGCCATGCAACGCTCGAAGATGGGCGTGCACCAGGCTTCGAGCACCCGTTGACGGTCAGCCGTGGCGCACGGAACCTCCGCCCGCGGATCCGGGACAGCCGCCTGCGGTCGATCATCGAAGTCATCGATGACAACGGCGCCGTCGGGGTTGAGGACCTCGCGGAACTGCTCGGAGTGTCGACGGCGACGATCCGCCGGGACCTCGCTCGCCTAGCTGACCAGGGCGTGATCACGCGATCCCATGGCGGCGCCATGCGGGCCGACGTTGGGCTCGAGGTGCCGATCAGCTATCGCCGCGGAACAGCTGTGGCCCAGAAGCGCAGGATCGCCGCTGTGGCAGCGACGTTGATCGGCGAAGGCGCCATCGTCGGCATCACCGGTGGTACGACGACGATAGCGGTCGCGAGGGCGCTGGCGCCGGTGCGCAAGCTCACAGTCGTCACGAATGCGCTCAACGTGGGCATGGAGCTGGCGCGCCACCGGAACATCCGTCTCGTCCTCACCGGTGGCGTCTGCCGCACGGCGTCGTTCGAGCTGTCGGGGCCGATCGCAGAGAGCACCCTCTCCGGTTACAACCTCGACGTGGCCTTCGTCGGCGTCGACGGAATCGACGTTGACGCCGGCTGCACGACCCATGACGACGCCGAGGCAAGGGCGAACGCAGCGCTCGTCAAGATAGCGCGGCACACCGTCATCGTTGCCGATAGCTCCAAGATCGGCCGTATCACTTTCGCGAGCATCTGCCCGCTCGACCTCGTCGACCAGCTCATCACCGACAACGAGGCAGACCCACAAGCCGTGTCGCGGCTCGAGGCCGCCGGGCTTCGGGTCGTGCTCGCGTGACTCAGCTGAGACGAGCGTGCAGTTGAGAACAGCTCGATCCCGAGGCCCTGGTGCTCCCGACCGTACGCCGACCGTGACCGCGTCTATTGTCCCTGCGAGCGCTAGCTAGACGGCCTTGTTCGGGGCACAGCAGAATGCCGGGGAGCGGGTTCGAATCCCACTCCCTCCGCTCGACTCGACTCTTTCGCCCCACCCGCAGGCTTTGCGCGATGCACCCGCTCCAAAGCTCACCGCTTGTCGCTGTGCCCGGAGCCGCCACGAGAATGACCGAACCAGAGGAGGGACCCGGTGAGCAAAGCGGCACTGACGTTGATGGCGGTCCATGCGCATCCCGACGACGAGGCGTCGACCACCGGCGGCATCCTTGCTCGGTATTCGGCGGAGGGGATTCGAACCGTCCTCGTGACCTGTACCAACGGTGAGCTCGGCGACGGCCACGAGATCAGCAAGCCGGGCGATGTCGACCACGACGAAGCGTGGGTCGTTGCCACCCGCCGGCGCGAGCTCGAAAAGAGCTGCGAAATCCTCGGTGTCACATACCTCGAGATGCTCGGCTATCGGGACTCGGGGATGATGGGCTGGCCACAGAATGACGCTGAAGGCTCATTTTGGACGACGCCAGTCGCGACGGCGGCCGGGCGCCTCTCGAAGCTCATCGAGCACTACCGTCCTCAAGTCGTGGTCACCTACGACGCGAATGGGTTCTACGGCCATCCTGATCACATCCAGGCCCACCGGATAACTGTCGCAGCACTGGACGCGACGCCGATACCTGACAAGCTCTATTACCCCGGGGTCCCCAAGTCGGCAATGGCGGAGTTCCGCGAGACGCTTCGTAGCGCAGGGGTCCAAGAGCCGGACGAAGCCGATGAGGACTGGGATTTCGGCGTAGCCGACGAGCTGATCTCCACTACCGTCGACTGCAGCGACTACGCCGCACAGCATTACGCGGCTCTCGAAGCACACGCGAGCCAGAGCGACGGGACTTTCTTCCTGCGCCTCGGAGTCGATCTCTTCTCGAAGCTGATGAGCCGCGAGATGTTCGTGCGCGCCTTCGACCGGACTGGTGCACCCACGCCTGAGGACGACCTCTTCGCCGGCTTGCGCCGCTAGCGAGAGCCTGCCGGCAGCCCAGCGCGCCTAAGTTCCTCCAAGGCGAGCGCGAGGCCGCTCGGACAAGGAGGATCTGGTCGTGCTGATACGAGGTGGAGTAGCGGTCGATGCCGGCGGCGAGCGATCTGCCGATGTTCGCACGGCAGCCGACGGGCGGATCGCCGAAGTCGCGGTCGGCCTTGATCCGCTGCCCGGAGAGCAGGTGCACGAGGCGAGCGGGAAGCTCGTAATCCCAGGAGGGATCGACGCCCATACCCACCTTCACATGCCCGTGGGTGCCGTACGGGTGTCGGACGACTTTGTGAGCGGTACTCGGGCGGCCGCGGTAGGCGGCACCACGACCATCATCGACTACGTGACAGTCGCCCGGGGGGACGACCCGATGGCCACCGTCGCAACCTGGCGCTCGTGGGCTGAGCCTTCGGTCGTCGACTGGGGCCTACATCTCACATTCACAGAGGCCGTGCCCGAGTCGGTCGTTGCGGCCGGGGTAGAGATGGGGATCACGTCCTTCAAGCTCTATCTCGCCTACCCCGACCGCCTGCAGGTCGACGACGGCACCATCGTGCGCTTGATGCGTGCTGCTCGTCGGCATGGGGCACTCGTCACGCTGCACTGCGAGAACGGCGGTGCCATCGAGGAGCTGCGACGAGAGGCGCTTGCCGCAGGACGGACAGGCGTGATCGAGCACGCCCGGACCCGTCCGGCCGTCCTCGAGGGCGAAGCCGTCGGACGGGCAGCGACGCTGGCGGAGATCACGGGTGCTTCTATCTACATCGTCCACGTTTCGTCGGCACCAGCGTTGGCGGCGGTGCGCTCTGCTCAAGAGCGCGGCGTGGACGTCAAAGCCGAGACCTGCCCGCAGTACCTCTACCTCGACTCGAGCCGACTGGAGGGTCCCGACGCGATCGATTTCGTCTGCACGCCGCCGCTGCGCGACCCATGGCACGCCGAGGAGCTGTGGGAGGGATTGGCACGCGGCTACATCCATACGGTGGCGACCGACCACTGCCCGTTCTGGCGCGCCGACCGGCGTGCGGGCGTGGCCGGCCGGCCGGGCGGCGTGACCGACTTCACCGACATCCCGGGGGGCCTTCCCGGCATTGAGACCCGCCTCGCCCTTGTCTGGCAAGGTGTGCGGTCGGGCCGCATAACCACGGCCGACTGGGTGCGCCTGTGTGCCGAGGCCCCCGCCCGTACGTTCGGCTTGTGGCCGGGCAAGGGCTCGCTGGCAGTCGGTGCCGATGCCGACGTGGTCGTGTGGGACCCGCAGCGGCGCCAGCCGCTCGGAGCAGCCGATCTCGACATGGCGGTGGACCACTCGCCCTATGAGGGCACTGTCGCCGTGGGCTGGCCCGAGCTCGTCCTGAGCCGGGGGCGGCCGGTGGCAGTCGACGGCCGCTTCATCGGAGAGTTGGGCTGGGGACGCTACACATCCAGGGCACCGCTCCAGCTCGAAGGCGGATGAGGTCGGCGCATCGGCGTGTCTCCTTCGTGACGGCGAGCAGATGCGGAATGGCGCGAAGGACAGGTTCTGGCAGTCCGCGGACGGATTCGGGGTCGAGCTACTTTCTCGAGGCCGGAGATGGGGTTCGCGCTTTTGACCCGCGCATCACGAGGGCAGCCTGAGGTCGCTTCCCGCGTCGCACTTGCTCGCAAGGCCACTTGAGAGAGCAGGTCAATATGGGTGGGGCTCGTCACCACGGTTCTCACTGAAGCGCTCGTCCTCCGAGCGAGGGAAATGGCGTTCGCTGGATGCCCTCGCTCAGCCTTTCATGGAAACCGTTGAGCAGACTCTGATTTGTTGGGCCCGTCGCGCCGGCGTGGCCTTGTGGTCCCACCCCCCGCGCTAGTCGTCGGGAGCACGTAGGCGGGCGGTGCGCGTGAACGCGAGTCCTGGCCAGTTGAGCGTGGCGGGAAGAGGCACCAGAAACGCATGATCGAATCGCAACCACAGGCGCCGAAGATAGGGGCCAAAGACCCTACCGGGTGCGCAGACGCGACCCTAACGTCTAGATCAAAGTCGAAAACATCGCGTGAGAGGCCGGACCTGCACATAGAGGCCGGAGACTCTACTTAGCTCAGGCATGTAGGCCTAGCCTTCCGGGCAGGCTCGAGATCATCAAAGAGGAGATGGAGACACCATGTTGCTTGAACCACCCACTGTGGTTTCGCAGAATGAGATCACCCTGAACGTGCGCGAGATCGAGCCGCTGCTGCAGGCGCCGCCGATGGACGTTCCGCATTGGCCTGGCGCCACTATTACCCTCAAGGACGGCCGCACCATGTACATCCGTGAGGCGACCCTCGAGGAAGCCCCGGCAATGATGGGCTACATGAAGCGCGTCATGGAGCAGGATCACGACTTCTACGACGTAGTCGGAGCTCGGGTCCATGCAGAGATTGCCGGGTGGTACCGCAAACGGCTGAAGGATCCCTACACGCTTCTCGGGCTCATCGACGGCGAATGGGTGGGATTCGCGAATGGGCGGCTGATGAACGAGGACATCAACATCAGCTTGCACACGATGGCACTGGCCCGCGGTGGCCGCATCGGCGCGATCATGTACTACGTCAAGACGTACTACGCCTTCGAGATCCTCGCAAGCAAGGAGTTCTGGGCGACGTACGAGAGCTACAACGGCTGGCACCGTTGGGGGCTCGGGATGGCGCAACCCTCTTACCCCTGGCCTGAGTACCAGCACGAGCTGGGAGGGGCACGCGTGTACTACGTCACGAAGAAGTACTGGGACGCGGTCGTCAAGGACTACGTCCGCCAGATGGTCGGTGCCGACCTCGTGTTCGACGTCCCCCCAGACATCGTCAAGGCGAACGAGCAGCTGAAGATCCCACAGGACGTGACCGTGTGATCATGGCCGCGGGACAGCCGCCCGGGGGTGAGCGCAAGGACGTTACAGAACCGGACGTGACGATCGAGCGTGAGATCGCCGAGGTCGTTCGCGGTAGTTATGCACGAGTCACCGGCCAGCCGACCAGGCGCCGGATCGGTGCCCGCGAGCTCTTCTCGGAGGTCCTCGATCCGGACAGCTTCCGGAGCTGGGACACCGTCCTTGTGACCGTGCCCGCCGGGTCCGAGTACCTGGATCAGCTGAGCGAAGCCCGTCAGGCCTCCGGTGAGGACGAGGCCGTGATCACCGGGGAAGGGAAGATCCTCGGCCGTCGTGTCTGCTTGGTTGCTTGCGAGTTCGCTTTCCTGGGAGGCACGATCGGGGTCGCGGCAGCCGAACGGCTCACCCTGGCGATAGAGCGCGCCACCGCGGAACGACTTCCGCTGGTGGCCTCGCCCGTGTCAGGCGGCACGCGTATGCAAGAGGGGACCGTGGCCTTCCTGCAGATGGTCAAGATTGTCCAGGCGCTCATGCAGCACCGCAGGGCCGGCCTTCCCTATCTGGTGTACCTGCGCCATCCGACCACCGGTGGGGTTTTCGCCTCCTGGGGGTCGCTCGGACAACTGACAGGAGCACAGCCTGGAGCGCTGATCGGGTTCCTCGGGCCGCGGGTTTACGAGGCGCTCTACGGAGCCTCCTTCCCTGAAGGGGTCCAAGTGGCCGAGAACCTCTATCGCTTGGGCCTTGTCGACGCCGTGCTCGCGCCGGCGGACCTCGCGGAAATAGCGGCCAGGGCGCTCGACGTTATGTGCACGGCGCCCAGCGAGGTTCCCGCCGCGAAGGCGCCGCCGGACGAGCTGATCGACGACGTCCCTGCATGGGAGTCGATCGAGCACACCCGCCGGCCCGAACGCCCCGGAGTGGAGGCACTTCTGCGCGCCGCTTCGCATTCGGTAACGATCTTGAGCGGGACCCAGGAGGGCGAGCGCAGCGGCGGTCTCATCTTGGCCATGGCCAAGTTCGGGTTGGCGCCGTGCGTGGTCGTTGGACAGGATCGGCTCTTCCCCCGAGAGGGTCGGCCGCTCGGGCCGGACAGCCTTCGCGAGGCGCGGCGGGGGATGAGCCTGGCCGCCGAGATGGGGCTCCCGCTGCTCACGATCATCGACACTCCCGGAGCTGCTCTCTCCAAAGAAGCGGAGGAGGGCGGGCTTGCCGGGGAGATCGCCCGATGCCTGGCCGACATGGTGACGCTCCCAGTGCCGACGCTGTGCCTCCTGCTCGGAGAGGGAGCGGGCGGGGGCGCGCTTGCTCTCCTGCCGGCCGACCGTGTGGTGGCGGCGCAGCACGGGTGGGTGGCACCGCTGCCCCCGGAGGGTGCCTCGGAGATCCTGTACCGGACCGTCGATCGAGCGCCCGAGCTTGCCGCTGCGCAAGGCGTGCGTTCGATCGACCTCGCCTCTGCAGGCATCGTCGACCGGATCGTGCCCGAGCGACCTGACGCTGCCGAAGAGCCGCGGGAGTTCCTCGTACGACTCAGCAGGGCCCTCGAGTTCGAGCTGACCTCCCTGATTCACCAAGAAAAGGCGGAGCGTCTGGCCGCCAGGTACCGACGGTACCGAAGCCTGGGCCTACATCCAGAGCAATAAACGAAAAGGAGTTTCGAACAACATGCTGCAGCCCATCGAAGTCAGGAAGGTTCTTCTTCAGAAGGTAACCGACGCGTCAGGGTTGGAGGAGCTGATCGACGAGGGCGTCTTCCGTGCCGATGACGTGGTCGGTGTCGTCGGCAAGACCGAGGGCAATGGGGGGGTCAACGACTACACGCGCCTCCTCGCCGATCGCGCCTTCCGCGAGGTCCTCGTGGCCAAGGGGACCCGCAGCTGGGAGCAGGTCAGGCAAATCCCGCTCGCATGGTCGGGCGGCACCGACGGGGTGCTCAGCCCTCACGCCACGATCTTTGCAACGGTTCCCGCGGAGAGCGCACCGGTTAGCGATGAGCCCCGCCTCTCGGTCGGTGTTGCCATGAGCGACCAGATACTGCCCGAGGAGATCGGCCGGACCGCGATGATCGAGAAGGTCGCCGCCGGAGTGCGCAAGGCCATGGAATCCGCCGGTATCACCGATCCGGCGGATGTGCACTACGTCCAGACCAAGACGCCGTTGCTCGTCCTCGACACCATCAACGACGCCAAGCGGCGCGGGCACAAAGTGTGGACCGAGGACACCCTGGAGTCGATGGACCTGTCCAACGGAACGGCGGGGCTCGGGATCGCCGTGGCGCTTGGCGAGATCGAGATGCCGACGGACGACCAGGTGATGAACGACCGTTCGCTCTATTCGTCGGTCGCGTCGTGCTCTTCGGGAGTTGAGCTCGACAGGGCACAGATTGTCCTTGCCGGCAATGTCCGGGGGATCGGCGGCCGGTACCGGGTCGGCCACGCGATCATGGAAGACGCCCTTGACATGGACGGGGTCTGGCAGGCCATCCGCAACGCAGGACTCGACGACCTTCCCGCCGACTGCCCCCATCCGCGCCATTTGAAGGGGCGGCTCGTCAACCTGTTCCTCAAGTGTGAGGCCGACCCCTCCGGTCACGTTCGCGGCAAGCGCAACATCATGCTCGACGACTCCGATGTCCACTGGCACCGGCAGATCAAGGCGTGCGTTGGTGGCGTAGCGGCTGCGGTGTGCGGAGACCCTGCCATCTTCGTGTCGGTGTCGGCTGCACACCAGGGCCCGGCCGGTGGTGGCCCTGTGATCGCGATTGTTGACCTGGGATAGACCTACTCGCGAAGACAGTCGGGCCCGGTGGGCCCGACTGTCTGTTTCGGAACTGGAGAAATGATGGCGCAGCCGCAGGTATCGCCAGCGTGGGCGAGCACCGCTGTCGGCGATTTGGTCTGCGGTCGGAGCCAGGATGCCGTCGTCCTCGCCGCTACCAGGGCGGCGTCCTATCTCAGCGTGCCGGAACCTGGGTCGAGCACGCCGGTGATAGCGCTCTTGACCGAAGAAGCGGTCCGCCTGCCTATAGGTGTCAGCGTGGCAACGGGGAAGCTGCCGGAAGCCGGGAGCACCGTTCGGATAGGCGACGGCTCGATCGTCGCCGGAGACCACGTCTGGCGGCCGGCACGGTGGTGGGACCCGCGTCCTCGTCTAGCAGCCGACGACCTGTTCCGGCATGGATCGGAGCTCCTCGAAGTGCTCGGGGAGCAGCCAGATTCCTCGTTCGGGCTCCCACTCGCCGACGCGCTGGGCGTAGCTGTTGCCCTGGCAGCCGGGGACTTCGGGGCGGCGCTTGAGGTGATCGGGCTGGGCCCGGGCCTCACGCCTGCTGGCGACGATGTCGTGGCTGGGGCGCTGGCGGTGCTCGCGCTCGGTGGTCGGCTCAACGAGCGGGCAAGAGACGCCATCGACGCACGCGCTTGCACTCACACCACCGCCCTGTCGGGCGCCCTGGTGGCCGCGGCGGGCAAAGGACAAGTGATACCGCAGGCCGCGGCCGTGCTCACCGTCCTCGCGACGGGCGGGCCATTGGTTCGCCTCCAGTCGGCCGCCGCAGAGCTGTTCAGTGTCGGAGCGACGTCCGGCCACGACTTGTGCGCCGGAATGGCGGGTATCCTCGCTGGATCCGTGTTGGACAGGACGTCCCGTTCAACCGGCGAGGTCACCACGAGCACGAGGAGCCCGCGATGAGTGCACGGGTCGAGTTGAGACGTGGCATCTATCGCGATTCGGTGGTCCTGATGCAGGTGAGCCAGGCCGTCGCCGCATGTCGCGGCGTCGCCGCCGCGATCGTGGCCATGGCTACGCCGCTCAACATCGAGATCTACGAGCGATTGGGATTTGATCCGGCTGCTGTGGAGGGAGCCTCCCCCAATGACCTGCTCGTCGCGGTCCGGGCCGAGGAAGACGCGCTCGATGCGGCGACAGCCGAGCTGGAGCGGCAACTGGCGCCATCCGCGACGTCGCAGACCGGCGGCTTCGGATCACCCCCTGCCCCCCGGACTCTTGCGTCCGCGCTTCGCCATGGCGGCTCGCTGGCGCTGATCTCGGTGCCGGGTCAACACGCGTTCGTGGAGGCGATGGACGCCGTTCAAGCGGGCGTCTCTGTAATGCTGTTCTCCGACAACGTGCCCGTTGAGCAGGAGATTGCACTCAAGGACGAGGCGGCGGGTCACGACGTGCTGGTCATGGGTCCCGACTGCGGGACTGCGGTAGTAGGCGGGCTCGGCCTTGGGTTCGCCAACGCGCTCCGTCCAGGCCCGGTCGGCATAGTGGCCGCTTCGGGAACTGGTGCGCAGGAAGTCACGTGCCTGCTCGACGCGGACGGCGTCGGCGTCACCGCCGTGCTCGGCGTGGGTGGGCGCGATCTGTCCGCCGCCGTCGGCGGCCGTTCGACCCTCGCTGCCATGAAGGTGCTCGATGAGCACCCGGCTACCGAATTCGTCGTCGTATTGTCGAAGCCGCCCGACCCCAAGGTCGCCGAGATGGTGCGTGCCGCGGCCGGGCAACTGAGCACCCCTTCGCTTGTGGCATTCGTCGGGACGGGACAGGGCGACCTCACCGCTGCCACAGCGCAGATCCTGGCGGCGCTTGGCAGGTCTCCGACGGCGCCGCCGGAGTGGTCGGCAACTTATGAGCGGACCCCCCGGCCCGGGTTCATCCGCGGCTTGTTTTCTGGAGGGACGCTCTGCGACGAGGCCATGGCGATCGCCGCAGAGCGCTTGGGGCCGATCGCGTCCAACACACCTCTCCAAGCGGCATGGGCGCTCGGAGAGGACCTGCAGGCGCCGGGCCATCTCATGATCGACTTCGGTGACGACCGCCTGACCGCGGGAAGGCCACATCCGATGATCGACCAATCGCTGCGGCTCGAACGGATCGCGCAAGAGGGTTCCGATCCTGCTTGCGCGGTGCTCCTGCTCGACGTGGTCCTCGGCTATGGAGCCCATCGGGACCCGGCGAATGAGCTCGCTCCGGCCATTGCCGCCGCCCGCGACAGCGCGAAGCGCGGCGGCCGTGACCTTGCCGTCGTCGTCTCGCTCGTCGGCTCGCGGTCCGATCCGCAGGGTCGCGACGCCACGGCCGAGACATTGGTCGCAGCTGGCGCAAGTGTTCACTTGTCAAATGCCGCTGCTGCGCGGACAGCGGTTGGTCTCGTCGAGGGAGCAGGACAATGATCCAGCTTGACGAATCGCCCGCGATGGTCACCGTCGGCGCGTCCCTGTTCGCCGACGCGCTCACGGCGCAGGTTGCCACCCCGCGTCAAGTGCAGTGGGCCCCGCCCGTTCCGGGCAGCGAGGCTGACTTGGCGTCCATCGCCAGCGACGTGCGGACGCACGCGGCGACCGCCGACTCTGTCCGGCGGCTGATCACCGCCCGTCCTCAGTGGGTGGACGTGCTCCCTGCCCGGGAGGCGCTGGGCCTCGGGCCCCGTGAGTTCCTGCATGCGGGACCACCGGTCACCTGGGCCGATGCGTCCGGTCCAATACGTGGGGCGCTCGCTGGCGCCATGATCTACGAGGGGCTGGCCGAGAGCTTCGAGGAGGCCGGGCGCATCGCTGCGCAGGGTGGCATCTCGCTCGCGCCCTGCCACTCGCGCTCGGCAGTCGGCCCGATGGCCGGTGTGGTGAGCGCCTCGATGCCGGTGTCGGTGCTCGAGGACGAGGAGAACGGTCGGCGGGCATACTGCACCTTGAACGAGGGACTCGGGAAGGTCCTACGGTACGGGGCGTACTCGGCCGAGGTAATCGATCGGCTTCGCTGGCTGGAGCGAGTGCTCGGCCCCCTGCTGGGCACAACCCTTCGCCAGCGGGGTCCCGTTGACGTGCGCAGCATCATCGCACAAGCTCTCCAGATGGGAGACGAGTGCCACAACCGCAACCGTGCCGCCACCTCGCTGTTGTTGCGGGAGATCACTCCGGACATGCTCGAGAGCGACGCTCGCAGCGAGGACATCGTGGCGGCGTTCCGGTTCATCAACGGTAACGACCACTTCTTCCTCAACCTCTCCATGCCGGCCGGCAAGGTCGCAGCCGACGCCGGTCGCGACATCCCGGGATCCACCATGGTGGTGGCGATGGCCCGCAACGGGACCGAGTTCGGCATCCAGGTCTCTGGGACCGGGGACGAATGGTTCACGGCTCCTGCACCGCCTGTGAAAGGGCTGTATTTCGCAGGGTTTGGGCCCGAAGATGCCGGCCTCGACATCGGTGACTCGACGATAACCGAGACGACCGGGACAGGTGGTTTCGCAATGGCCGCGGCGCCGGCCATCGTGCTCTTCGTGGGCGGCGAGGTGTCCGACGCGCTGGCGAACACCCTGCGGATGTACGAGATCACCCTGGCCGAGCATCCCTTCTACAAGGTGCCAATACTCGCTTTCCGCGGCACACCTACAGGTATCGACGCGACGCTCGTTGTGCGAAGCGGCGTGCTGCCCGCCGTCAACACCGGGATCGCTGGCCGCGAGCCGGGCGTGGGCCAGGTAGGAGCCGGCCTTGTCGTCCCGCCGATGTCAGTGTTCGTCGATGCCGCGCGAGCGCTCGCCCAGCGGGCTGAGCCTCGAGGTGCGCCTAAGGCGATCGGAATGAAAGAGCCATCATGAACGACCTTTTCAAGTATCGTGCCCCTACCTCACGGGCGGAGCTGTTCAGCCTGCTGGCGGCCCACGGCGAGGGCGCGAGGATCCTCGCGGGCGGCACCGACCTGCTCGTCGACATCCGCAGCGGGCTTGTCCGACCCGAGTTGGTGATCAACCTCAAGAAGGTCGAAGACTTCTCGGAGCTCACGTGGAGCCAGTCCGAGGGGCTGATAATCGGACCCGCGACGACCGTCAACGATGTTCTCCACGATGCCAAAGTCCGCGATTGCTACCCGTTGCTGGCCGACTGCGCCCTGACGATCGCCTCCCACCAGCTCCGCAATCGGGCGACGGTGATAGGCAACATCGCTCATGCTTCTCCCGGTGCGGACATGGCGCCCGGGCTTCTCTGCCTGGGCGCTCGGGTACAGATCGCGTCCCAGCGGGGCCGGCGCGAGGTGCCCCTCAAGGACTTCTTCACCGGGGTGAAGCGGACGGTGCTGAGCCATGACGAGATCGTCGAGGCCATCACCGTTCCTCCCGGCACGGCCGGGTCCCGCGGTTCGTACCGCAAGCTGAAGCGGATCGACGGACACGACCTCGCCTTGGTCGGCGTCGCCGTCACGAGCAAGGACGGCGCCGTGCGGGTGGGGATCGGCTCAGCCGCCCCCACACCCGTGCTCATAGAAGGGCTCACTGATGCAGACCCTGCAGATGCGGTCGTGGCCGCGGCGCGCGAGGCGATCCGTCCCATCAGCGACCTGCGGTGCAGCAAGGAGTACCGGGAGTACATGATCGAGGTCTTCGTCCGCAGGTTGCTCGAGGAGGTGCGGTGATGTGGATGTCAGTTGAGGTCAACGGTCACATCTACGAGCGCGAGGTAACCGAGCACTGGACCCTGCTGCGCTTTCTCCGGGAAGACCTGGAGTTGACCGGGACGAAGGACGGCTGCTCGGCCGGCGAGTGCGGCGCCTGCACGGTGATGCTCAACGGGGAGGCCGTGAACGCGTGCATGGTCCTGGCGGCGGAGGCCGACGGCGCGACGGTCGAGACGATCGAGGCGGAGGCCGCCAAAGGCGAGCTGTCCGAGATACAGGCGGCTTTCGCCCGCAATTACGCAGTGCAGTGTGGTTACTGCACCGCCGGGATGGTCATGTCGGTCCGGGAGCTCCTGCGACACAACCCCAAGCCGACGGTGGCCGAGATCAAAGAGGGCATCGAAGGCAACCTTTGCCGGTGCACCGGTTACCAGCAGATCATCGAAGCTGTGCTCGACGTGTCGGGTCAGATCACCAACGAAACCAGGGGGGGATTGAAATATGTCTGATACCACTGTCTCATCGGTGGCCACCCGCGTGGGCGACAACGTCCAGCGGGTCGACGACACCGCGAAGCTGACCGGCGGGGCCATGTACGCGAGCGACTTGGTATTTGCCGGCATGCTCCACGCCCAGGTGAAAAAGAGCCCTCACGCCCGGGCGAAGATCGTGGCGATCAACACCTCCAAGGCCGAGAACCTCCCAGGCGTCCACGCGGTCCTCACCGGCAAAGAGCTGAACTACCGCATCGGCTTGTATGTCGCGGACAAGGACATCCTGGCCAAGGACGCCGTGCGGCACTTCGGCGAAGCTGTCGCCGCTGTGGCGGCGGAAAGCCTGGATATCGCCAGCCGGGCAGTCGACCTGATCGACGTCGAGTACGAGGTCTTGCCGCCCGTCCTCAGCCAGATGGATGCGCTCGACGAGAGCTCCCCGCTGGTCCATCCCGACCTCGGCAGCTACGACTACGTCAAGGCGTCCTTCAGCCCGCAGCCGGGCACCAACATCCCCAACATCACCAAGATCCGCAAGGGCGACATCGATGCAGGCTTCGCCGAGGCCAAGTGGATCGTCGAGCGCGAGTACACGAACCCCTCCGTTCAGCACGTGCCGCTGGAGACCCACGTCGCCATCGTCGAGTGGAAGGCGGGGGACGAGGTGACCATCTGGTCGAGCGCTCAATCCCCGTTCACCTTGAGGGACCTGTTCTGTCGCGCGTTCAAGCTGCCGCACAACAAGGTAAGGGTGGTCATACCTCATGTCGGAGGTGCTTTCGGCGGCAAGGCGGGGATCCACCTCGAGCCTCTCCTGGCCTGCCTTTCCCGCAAGGCAGGGGGAAGGCCGGTGAAGTTCCAGGCCACCCGGGAGGAGGAGTTCAGCCTCCTGCCGTGCCGGAGCGCCCTCACCTACCGGATCAAGACCGGCGTCGATGCCGACGGCCGCATCACCGCGCAGAAGCTGCTCATGTACTGGGACTCCGGTGCATACGCCGACTACGCCGTCAACGTCACCCGCGCGTCCGCGTACTCGGCGGGGGGCCCTTATGACATCCCGAACGCCTGGGTGGACGCCTACACGATCTACACCAACAAGCCATGGGGCACGGCCTACCGCGGATTTGGCCACGTCGAGTTCTTCTGGGGCCTCGAGCGGCACATGGAGCTCGTCGCCCAGGTCATCGGGATGGACCCTTTGGAGTTCCGCAAGAAGAACCTCTTGAAGCCAGGCTCGACCACGCTGACGGGCGAGAAGATCAACGAGCACACAGGCGATCCCCTCAAGTGCCTCGAGGCGGCGGCCAAGGCCATCAACTACGGCCGGCTCACCCCTGAGGAGGAAGAGCGTCAGGCGCGTACGGGGCGCAGGATCGGCAAGGGGATCGCGACACTTCACAAGGCTCCGGCGATGCCGAGCTTCACGACGACAGCAGCAGTCATCAAGATGAATTCGGACGGGTCAGTTGTCGTCAACATTGCGCTCACCGAGATCGGCCAAGGCACGGCGACCGTTGTCGCCCAGATGGCGGCGGACCGTCTGCGCTTCCCCGTCAGCCTGGTGAAGGTCGCGGTCGAGAGGGACACGGACAAGGACCCCTTCGACTGGCAGACCGTGGCGTCAAAGGGGCTCCTCCTCACCGGCAACGCGGTCATCGCCGCCTGCGACGATCTCCTGCGACAGGCCTACTCGGACGCGGCCCAGGTGCTGCGCGCCCAAACGGCAGACCTTGACCACGACGCCGAGAGGATCTTCATCAAGCAACGGCCGGAGGAGTCGGTGACCTTTGCCGCTTTGTCGATCGGGTACGTCTACCCCAACGGCAACGGGATCGGTGGCCCGCTGATCGGTTTGGGCCGCTACACCGCGCAGGGCTTGACCAGCCTCGACAAGGAAACGGGGCAAGGCCTCCCCGCCCTGGACTGGACCTACGGCGCCCACGGCGTGATCGCAGAGGTCGACCCGGAAACCGGGGAGTACAAGGTGATCAAGATCGCGTCGGCCTTCGACGTGGGCAAGGTCATCAATCCCGGCACCATGCGGGGCCAGTGCATCGGCGGCATGATCCAGGGCCTGGGAACGGCCCAGTGCGAGAGCTACATCTACGACGGCCACGGCCACTTGCTCAACCCGTCGCTCACCGACAACAAGATCCTCACCTCGAAGGACCTTCCCGAGGAGATCGAGTGCATCGCGGTGGAGACTCCCCAGCTCGATGGGCCTTTCGGCGCGCGCGGAGTCGGTGAGCACCCGATGATCTCAGTAGCGCCGGCGCTCGCCAACGCCATCCACGACGCGACGGGCGCCGAGCTGACGCACATGCCCGTCCGCTTCGAGGACGTGTGGCGAGCGATTCACAATGAGCAGCCGATCGATACCTGGGTCACCAAAGCGCCGGCTGTCTAGGGGCGCGGTTTTCGGCCGACGTTCATCCGCGGTGGTGCGCACACGCTTGTGAGATGTTCCCTGAGAAGAAAGGAGTGGATCATGCCAGCAAGTGAAGGCTCCTACGGATCGGGGGGCCAGTCATGAGCACCACGCCTGCCATCGACGAGCAGGTCGTCGAGCAAGTTGAGACCATTCTTCTGCCGGTGCCGGACAACGCCCGCACCTCGACGGCCGGTCACCAGTTCTGGATCTGGTCCGGAGCGAACATCGCGCCGATCAACTGGGTGCTCGGCTCGTTGGGCATCGAGATCGGCCTGAGCCTGTTCCAGACGGTCTTGGTGCTGGTCATCGGCAACATCATCGGCATGGCCGCCTTTGGCTTCTTCGTCCTGATGGGCCAGCGCACGGGTGTCAGCCAGATGGTGATGGCGCGCAGCGCCTTCGGTCGCCGCGGCGCCTACCTGCCGGCCGCGATCCAGGGACTCATCTCCGCCGGATGGTGCGCGGTGAACACGTGGATCGTGCTCGATCTGGTCCTCGCCCTGATCGGCAAGCTCGGCTATCACGGCGGCACAAACCTGAAGATCGTCATCGTGGTTCTGATCATGGGTCTGCAGATCTGGCTGGCTGCAAGGGGCTTCAGGTCGATCGCGAAGTTCGAGCGGTACACCGTGCCGGTCACCTTCTGCGTCTTGATAGCGATGACGATCGTCGCCTGGTCGAAGAACAGTGTGCACTGGGGCTACGCGGGCGCCCACCTGCACGGTTGGGCGCTGCTTTCCGCCGAGAGCACGATCATGACCGCGATCGGGATCGGCTGGGGCTGCACCTGGTTCGCCTACGCGTCGGACTACTCCCGGTTCCTGCCGAAGGCGATGTCGCGTTCCAAGGTCTTCTTCGCCAGCGTCTTCGGCCAGTTCCTCCCAGTGGTCTGGCTCGGGATCTTCGGTGCGACTCTCGCCACGGTCACCCAGAGGGTCGACCCCGGCGCGCTCGTCGTGTCCAACTTCGGGATCCTGGCTGTCCCGGTGCTGCTCCTCGTGCTGCATGGCCCGATCGCCACCAACATCTTGAACATCTACAGCTGCTCGTTGTGCGCGCAGACCCTGGACTGGAAGCTCAACCGGCGCAAGATCGCGCTGCTCGTCGGCGCCATCGCGCTCGCGTTCACCATCGTCCTGGTCTTCCAGAAGAACTTCGCCAGCACCTTGGACAGCTGGCTGTCCGGACTGGTGATGTGGATCGCCCCGTGGGCGGCCGTGACATTGATCCACTTCTATTACTTCGCGCGCCAAGAGGTCGATGTGGACCTGCTGTACGACCCGCCCGGGCACTCCCGGATCGCTGACGTGCGCTGGTCGGCGGTCTTCTCGTTCGTCGTGGGCGCCTTCGCCGCCTGGTGCTTCGAGTACGGCGAGGTTGGCTGGCTGATGGGCCCGGCCGCGACGGCCCTACACGACGTGGACATGACATGGCTGGTCGGATCGGTGGTCGCAGGTGCCATATATCTGGTGATCGGCCGCCCGAGTAGGTCACCACTGTTCTCACCGACCTACGAGCCGGCTCCGAAGGAAGTTGGTGTGTGATGCAACTTGTGATCCGCAATGGCAGGCTGGCCGTCCCTGGCGCTTCTCCCGAGGGGCTGGTCGACCTGCTCATCGACGAGGGCCGTTTCGCCGCGGTGGAGCGGGCTGGAGTCCGGGTCGACGACGTGGCCCAGGAGATCGATGTGAGCGGGGCCATGCTCAGCCCGCCTTACGTCGAGCCACACGTGCACATGGACACCTGCCTGACTGCGGGTGAGCCGAGGTGGAACGAGAGCGGCACCTTGTGGGAGGGCATCGCGTGCTGGTCCGAGCGTAAGGCGATGCTCACCCATGACGACGTCGCCGCTCGGGTCAACGAGGTGTTGCGCTGGCAGGTCGCCAACGGTGTCCTGCACGTGCGCAGTCACGTCGATACCACCGACCCGTCACTCATCGCGCTCGATGCGCTGATCGAGGTCCGAGAACGGGTGCGGGACGTGGTCAACCTTCAACTCGTGGCGTTTCCTCAGGAAGGCATCGTCTCGTTCCCAGACGGCGACAAGCTGATCGCGGAGGCCGCCCGCCGTGGCGTGGACGCGATCGGGGCGATCCCGCATTTCGAGGACACCCGCGACGACGGGGTCCGGTCCCTCGAGATCGCGGTCTCGACCGCGCTGGAGGCAGGGTTGCTCATCGACGTGCACTGCGACGAGATCGACGACGAGCAGTCGCGCTTTGTCGAGGTGCTCGCCACGCACGCGATGCGCACCGGGCTGCGGGGACGGGTCACGGCCAGCCACACGACCGCGATGGGCAGCTACAACGCCGCCTACAGCTACAAGCTGCAGCGGATCCTGTCCCGGGCCGGTATCAACCTGGTCTGCAACCCGATGGTGAACCTCCACCTCCAAGGCCGCTTCGACGCCTATCCCAAGCGGCGAGGGTTGACCCAGGTGAAGGAGATGCTCGGGGCCGGAGTCAACGTGGCCTTCGGCCATGACGACGTGATGGATCCCTGGTTCCCGATGGGCACCGCCAACCCGCTCCAGGTTGCGCACGTCGGTGCGC
>Ga0224558_1002293_pt1 | contig 17912 bp, 22 predicted proteins | sample 714S32024metaG_FD_180682 | JGI IMG/M metagenome (GOLD analysis project Ga0224558, IMG submission 180682) | Peat soil microbial communities from Stordalen Mire, Sweden - 717 S3 20-24 | ecosystem: Environmental > Terrestrial > Soil > Wetlands > Peat | place: Sweden: Norrbotten County, Stordalen...
GAACCAACCAGTCGGTTCGCCGCGCTAAGGACACAAATAGGGAGTCCCCTACGGGGACACCCCCTTGACTAGAAGCGCTCTGTCAGAGATGCCTGAGCTCGGGCCACACCTGCACGTGGCCGAGCACGAGCGCCCGGCAAAGCGCCACCCCGTGGTAAGAGCGGAGTCGCCCTGGCGAGGGCCTGGAGCCATCCGGGGAGCTGGGAGATCGGGAAGAACGTCCCGGAGAACAAAAACAGAGGGATGAGCCCGAACCGGTACAGCGTGGCGAAGCCTGTGTCGTTCTTCTGGGTGGCCGCGAAAGCCGCGATCGGAGTGGCGAACGCGAGCCCGCTCACCACCGCCGTGGGGACCGCGAGCAGCGCGAGCCCCGAATGCACGGTGCCGAAAGCGGCCATGATCCCCAGGTAGATCACGCTCACCGTCGAGAGCCGCACCGCTATCCAGGCCATGTGCCCGAGGAGGACGTCGAGCACCGTGAGCGGGGTGGCGAGCATGGCGAAGTAAGTCCTCAGCCACTTGATGGCGCCCATGACCGGGTACATGGACTCGTTGCTGCCCACCTGCATAGTCGTGGCTGCCAGTAGTCCGGGTGCGAGGAAGTCGAGGTACGGCACGCCTCCTACCGAGTGCGAGTGCGTGTTTATCAACGAGCCGAGGCCGATTCCCATCGCCGCCAGATAGAGCACGGGGTAGAGGAAGCTCGTCGTCACCGAGCCGAGCCAGGTGCGCTTGTACTGGTAGGACCAGTAGGCCATCGACCGCAGCCAGCGTGGGGTGCCGCCGTGCCCCTCGGGCAGCACGCTCGCTGCGTCGATTGCGCTCATGCTCAGTCGATGAGCGATCGCCCCGTGAGCCTGAGGAACACGTCCTCGAGCGTGGAGCGGCGGACGAGGACGCTGTTGGGGGCCACCCCGAGACGGTGCACCTCGTCCAGGGTGGTGTCCTCGTCGTCGGTGTAGAGAAGCAGGCGGTCGGGAAGCGCTTCGGTGCGTTCTACGAGGCCGTCGAGACGGCGGGCCACGTCGGCGGGCTCGTCGGTGCCGAATCGCAGCTTGAGCACCTCACGCGTCGAGTAACGCCCGATCAGTTCACGCGGTGAGCCCTCGGCCGCGAACCGGCCACGGTCCATGACCGCGAGGCGGTCGCACAGCTGCTCTGCCTCGTCCATGTAGTGGGTGGTCACGATCAGCGTGACGCCTTGTTGCTTCAAGCGGTAGAGCCGGTCCCACACCAGGTGGCGCGCCTGGGGATCGAGGCCTGTGGTCGGCTCGTCGAGGACGAGCAGCTCCGGGTTGGAGACGAGCGACCTGGCGATGGTGAGTCGCCGCTTCATTCCGCCCGACAGCGGCTCGACCTTGTCGCGCGCGCGATCGGTCAGTTGGGTAAACTCCAGCAGCTTCTCGGCGCGCTCGCGGATAACCCGGCGAGGGAGATCGAAGTAGCGCCCGTAGATCATGAGGTTGTCGAGCACCGTCAGCTCGAGGTCGAGCGTGTCCTCCTGGGGGACGAGCCCGATCCGGCTGCGGATGAGCGGCCCGTCGGCCTCGGGGTCCATGCCGAGCACCCGCAAGGTCCCGGCGGAGAGCGGGGACATGCAAACGATCATCCGCATCGTGGAGGTCTTGCCGGCCCCGTTCGGCCCGAGGAATCCATAGGACTCACCACGGGCGATGTCGAAGTCGACCCGGTCGACCGCAACCGAGTCGCCGAAGCGCTTGGTAAGCGCGCGGGCGCTGACCAGGGACCCCTTGAGCACGGTGGAGGCGTGAACCGCAGCGTCGGGACGCACCGAGGGCCAACCTACCGCCGCCAGAGCTCTTGGCTCATGGGTAGGTGCGCATGACCAAGTGCCGCTTCCGAGGCTCTTCAGGTCGGGTTCAGCTAGTGGTGGCTGTCGTCACCTGGGGTCTGAGAGCAATGGCGCCTCTGCGCCGGGGGCGTTGAGAGGGGGTGGCTCCGGGTAGCGCGGGTCCATGGCTTCGAGCGTCTCTATGAGGACGCGGCTCACCACCCAGTTCCGGTACCACTTGTGGTCGGCCGGCACCACGTACCAGGGTGCGGTGTCACTGGAGGTGCGCTCAAGCGCCTCGGTGTACGCGGCGTGATAGTCGTCCCAGCGTGCGCGTTCGGTGAAGTCCGACCTGCTGGCCTTCCAACGCTTGTCGGGGTCCTCGAGGCGCTTAGTGAGACGCCGCCCTTGCTCCTCGTACGAGATGTGCAGGAAGAGCTTGATGGTGGTGGTTCCACCGTGAGCCAGCACACGCTCGAAGGCGTTGATGAGTTCGTAGCGCTCCATCCACACGCGTTTTTCGACAAGACGGTCGACGCGGGCAATGAGGACGTCTTCGTAGTGCGAGCGGTTGAAGATTCCGATCTCACCGGCTCGTGGGGCGGATCGGTGCACCCGCCAGAGGAAGTCGTGCGAGAGCTCTTCCGGCGTGGGCTCCTTGAAGATGGCCACGCGGGTCCCTTGGGGGTTCACGCCCTTGAACACGTACTTGATGGTGCCGTCCTTGCCTGCGGCGTCCATTCCCTGGAGCACTACGAGCACAGAGCGGCGCGCCTCGGCCCACAGGCGGTCCTGGAGCAGAAAGAGACGTTCGTGCAACTGCGGGATGGCGGCTTCGGTGGTTGCGCGGTCGCCGGGCGCTTCCGAGGTCGAGGCGGGATCGATCTCGTTAAGTGAAATTCGGCCTTCGGGAGGCACGCGCCATCGTTCTCCTGCGTGTTTCATGTGTCGCGTGTGCCCCGCATCACGAGGACGGGGCAGTGCGCGTGCGTGACGCAGTGCTCGCTCACGGACCCGAGGAGCATCCCCGCAAACCCCCCGTGACCGCGATTTCCCACCACTAGCAGGTCCGCTCCGTCCGACACCTCTACCAGCACCAACGCCGGATGTCCCTCTGCGACCTCTGTGCGCACCTCCACGGAGGGGGAGGGGCCCAGGACCTCTTCGATGGTCTCGCCGAGGGCGCGGCGAGCGTCTGCCTCGGGGTCGAAGTCCGCTGGGTACGGAGCCATCCAGCCGAGAGAGGTGTGGTACCGCCACGTCGTCACGACCACGAGCCAGGCACCGGTCAGCTCGGCTTGGAGCGCCGCCCATCTGAGCGCGTCCTTCGACGACGCCGAGCCGTCCACGCCCACCACGATTCTCCACCCCTTCGCGGGATTCATTATCCGCAGGACTCGCAGTGTCCGAGGATGGCGAAATGATGCGGATCGATCGTGAAGCCCAACTTGTCGCGGGCGGCTCGGGCCAACGGGCGAAACAGCTCGTCGGGTGCTTCGATCGTCGCCCCGCATTCTTCGCAGATGAGATGTGCATGGGCGAGCGCGGCGAGCTGGTACGCGGCCGCGCCGTGCCCGAGGTGGGAGTGGACTATCACGCCCATGCGCTGAAGCTCCTCGAGGTTGCGGTAGATGGTGGAGATGTGCACGTCTGGGGCGCGAGCACACACTGCCTGAGCGAGCTCCTCTGCGCTCAGGTGACCGTCGGCCTCGAACAGGACCTCGAGCAGTATCCGACGTGATGCCGTCGCCCGCCCTCCGCGGGCGCGAACCAGCGCCAGCACCTCGTCAACCGAGGAGATGGCCAGGCTCCGGCTCGGTGGTAAGGCCAGCGGCTTGCTCACGGATCCACTTCTCAAGTCTCCTGGGTCAGCAGCGCGCGCACCTCTGCCAGGGTCGACCCTTCGTGGGGCACGGCAAGCTCCGAGGTTCGCAAGTCTTCGGGCGAGAGCAACTTCGCGGTGCGTCGAACCTCGCCGATCAGGCCGGCAAGGGTCACCGAGAAGGTCGCCTTGTCGCCGCGCTCCATGGCGTCGACCAGTTGAGCGTCGAGCTGCTCGATGGCAGGGAGATCTGCGTCGGGGACCTCGTAACGCCCCTCGCCGAGGATGCGGAGGATCATGAGGGGCTGCCCGTTCCAGGGCCGGCCGGCCCGTCGGGGGCAGGGGACTGGCCAGGAGAGGTGCCTGGTGTCTTGTCGCTGCCCGGTGTGCCGTCGCCGGCGGGGAGCTGGCCCGAGCCGGGGGCTCCGGCTCGGATCTGAGCCTTGAGCGCGGCGAGCTCGGTGTCCACCTGGCTCTGCTGGGCCGTCGCTTCGAGCTCGCGCTGGATGTCGTCGCCACCGCCGAGTGCATCCGGGAGGGCGCCGGTGTCGAGCAGCTCGTCGATCGCCCCTGCGCGGGCCTGCATCTGGGCGATCTTGTCCTGGGCCCGGTCGAGGGTCATGCCGGCGCTCGCCATCGACTCGGAGATGCCCGATACGGCCTCGCCGATCCCGGCCTCGGCCTTCGATGCCGTGTAGCTGGCTTTCAGCGTCTCCTTCTTGGTCCGGAACGCCTCGACCTGTGTCTGGAGGCGTTTGGAGGTGGTCTCGAGCTGCTGTTGTTGCGTGTCTACCTGCTGGTGCTGGGTCCCGAGGCTCTGGAGCTGGTCGGCGAGCGCCGACCGCCTCGATAGTGCCTCTCGCGCCAGGTCCTCGTTGCCCTGGCCCAGGGCCTGCTTGGCCTGGTCCTGGAGCTTCTGCGCCTGCCCTTGGAGCTCGGTGGCCTGCAGCTCCAGGCGCTTCTTGGCGGTGGCCACGTCCGCAAGCGCCCGACGCACCTTGGTCAGGTTCTCCATCTGTTTCTCGTAGGAGAGGTCGAGCATGTCCGCGGGGTTCTCTGCCTTGTCCAGCGCCTTGTTCGCCTTGGCCTGGACGATCCCCCCTAGCCGCTTCATCACGCTCATTGTCGTAGAGCCTTTCTCGTCGGTGCCCGCCGAAATCAGAGCACGACGGAGGCCTCGCGTCGAGCCGACCTCTTGGAGTTGCGTGGAAGCCGCGTCTTCGGGTTCGGCCGAGGCGGCCTGGCCCTCGGGACTTCCGGCACTACCGAGTGGCACCGGTGTGGCGCAGGATCGATGCAGCGGAGAGGAGCGGTGCACATGTCAGCGGATCGCCGGGCGCAAGCGCCATGAGCCCAATGGCGACTGGCGCCATGAGTGACGCCGACTCGTTGTTTTGGACGATCGGTCGGGACCCGGTGCTGCGAATGACGGTCGTGGCAGTCGCCGTGCTGGACCGTGCTCCGCGATGGAAGAGGTTGCGGGCCCGGGTCGACGATCTCACGAGGATGCTCCCCCGCCTGCGCTCGCGTGCCATTCCCCGCACGTTCGGCTGGTGGAGGCCTCGGTGGGTGGAGGACGGGCGCTTCGACCTGGACCTCCATCTCCGGCGGGTGCGTGCGGCACCGCCGGCGCGGCTTCGCACCGTTCTCGACATGGCGCAGGCGATGGCCACCACCGGGTTCGACCCGCAGCTTCCGCCTTGGGAGGCCATAGTGGTCGAGGAGCTGGGGGACGCCAGAGCCGCGCTGGTCTTGAAGTTCCACCGCGCCTTGGCGGACGAGGTGGGCGGAATCGCTGTTCTCGTGCACCTCCTCGAAGGGCAGCGCACTCCCCGTCGGCAGGGGCGGGCACCGGTGCGCGTCGCACGTCTTGCAGCGAACGCGCCGGCGAAGCTCCCACCGCTCGACTCGAGCGCAGACGAGCCCGACGCGCGCGCAGGCGATCTGCGTTCAGCTGTCGGGCCCACATGGAGGGCGGAAGAGCTCCTGTCGGAGAACCGGGCCCCGGGCGCAAGCGCGCGGCTACCGCATTTCCTCGCAGCCGCAATCGAAACTGCGGCGCGATCGGCGAGGTATCCCTCGGAGCGAGTTGTAGGTGCGCTCGCCAGCGCGAGCTCGGTTGCCAAGCTGCTGGCTCCCGCTCGGCGGCCCCTGTCTGCGCTGATGTCGGGCCGGAGCATTGGGCGGCAGTTCGAGGTCATCGACCTGCCGCCAGGTGGGCTGCATCAAGCTGCCGGTGCTGTCGGAGGAGCTCTCAACGACGTCTTTGTGGCCGGGATCGTGATGGGGCTTCGGAGCTATCACGAGCTGCACGGCGCCAAGCTGGATCGCTTACGCGTGCTTATGCCTGTGAGCGTGCGTAGCGAGGGGCACCCCCTCGAGCGAGACCATTTCGTTCTGGCTCGCTACGTGCTGCCCGTGACCGGCGACGCCGCCGCTTGTGTGCGGGAGGTGCGCAAGATCTCTAGCACGTACGAGCACGACCCTGCTCTGGCGCTGAGCGATGCCCTTGCCGCCGGATTGGACCTGTTGCCGCCTCCGCTTGTCACCGCCGTGTGGGGGTCGATGCTCAAGGGAGATGACTTCTGCATCACGCGCGTGCCCGGCCCTCCCTCGGAGACCTATCTCGCCGGTGCGCGAGTCGAGGGGCTCTACGCCTTCGCCCCGCCTTCGGGAGCCGCGATGAACGTGTCGCTCCTCACTCCCACCAGGCGTGAGAGCGTGGGTGTGAACTGTGACTTCGTGGGTGTAAACATCGACAGCGCGGCGGTGCCCGACGGCTCGAAGCTCGCCGCTTGCCTGGAGGCGGGTTTCGAAGGCGTGCTCTGTCTGGCCTCATGAGCCCTGTCTGTTCTCATGAGGGAGTCTCCCGCAGCTGTGCGTCAATCCAGATATGCGTGCAGCACGACGTTCCCCGCTGAGTCCCGAACCCATACCGACCGGATGTTGGCGAGACCTAACGCACATGCAAGGTCGACTTGCACGGCGTGGCCGGACATCGTCCGGTAGGTGCCCGCATTCCACCATTTGCCAGACGTCGTCCGCATGGACACCCAAAGAACCTGCCCCCCGCGCTGGCCGGACTCCTCGATGCGCAGGGAGGTTCCCCATGCCTCGGGAGTCAAGCGCAGCGATGCGTGCACTCCCTGCCCGCCGGTCAGCGCCACGGTACGGCTGGCGGCGACCCCCCCGCCGAGCGAGAGTGCCAGGCCGAGCGTCACAGCTGCTGCAGCCGCTGCTCCTCCGAGCACGTAGCGCAGGCTCCGCGTGCGTCGCTCTCGACGAGCATCCGAGCGCAGGCGGCCCAGCACCGCGCCGGGCAGAGCGCCGGGCATCTGCTCCTCGTCGAGATTGCCAAGGTCGGCAGCAGGGAGCAATGCGGACAGCTCCGTGAGCTCGCGCCCGTCCTCGCGGCACTCGCGGCATCCGTCGAGGTGTGCGACAAGCCCGGGGCGCTCGGACTCAGGTAGCCGGCCGAAGGCTTCGAGGGCGATCAGTCCCCTGAAGCGGTCGCAATCCTGCGAGCTCACGGCTCCCACCCCATCTCCTCGAGTGCCAGGCGCAGCGAGCGCAGCGCGTAGAACAATCGGCTTCGGACGGTTCCCTCCGGGATCCCGAGCTCGACGGCGACGTCACGGCTCGAGCGTCCGCGGTAGTAGATCTCCAAGAGGACCTGGCGGTGCTCGGCGCGCAAGCGGCGCACTGCGTCTTCGACCTGCCACTCGACCATCGCCCGTTCCACGTCATCTCCGTCGATTGCCACGTCTTCGGCCAGAGGCTCGGTCGTGCGGATTGCCCGAGCGCGGGCGTGGTCGACCACGACGTTTCGCTCTATGGCGAAAAGCCACGTGCGTAGGCTGCCGAGGCTCGAGTCGAAGCGATGTCGTGCTCGCCAAGCTCGGACGAAAGTCTCCTGTACGATTTCTTCGGCGGCGCCGGAGTCGTCGAGAGCCTTCCGGGCGAATCCGAACAGCTCGCTCCCATGAGCAATGAAGGCATCTCGCAGTCCGGCCTCGTCAGCTGCTTCGAAGGGGCGCTCGCCTACAGTCTTCGACGATGCCGCGGCGCGGGTGCGCGCGGTGCGCGATGCACGCGTCTTCGCACTGCGAGCGAGTGTGTTCACTTCGGTTGTTCGGGGATCGTCGCGCGTCGAGCAGTTCAGCGTAGTGCTCAATACCTGCCCGAGGTGGTGGAGGTTGTCGCGGAGGACGAAGTCGCAGTAGACGATCCGGAGCTCGCCGGCTTCGCCACCGAGAACCCCGCCACGTTGTTCCCCGTCACTTGGTCGGAGGCGCTGTCCTGGACGAAGGTGTACAGAGGCAACCCGTCGTAGGTGACCTGATATGTCCCGTTTGCCTGCTTCACCGCGGACAACGTTCCCGTCACCCCCGTGCCCCGAGTGGGAGCGGTCCCGGCAGGGACCGTGAGAGGCGGCCATGCCTGGGCGCAGCTGCCGGAGCAATTGCTCATGCCGTTGTGGCCTCTGTCGGGACCGTAAGTGTAGAGAGCCATTCCCACGCTATTGACAAGAACGTTCCCGAAAGTCGGGGCGCTTGCCACCTTCACCGTGTCTGCCGCAGCCGATGCCGGAACTGCGGAGCCCGAGGCGCCGGAGTGGCTGTTGCTGGGGGAGGAGCTGCAGGCGTCGGCGCCCAGAGCTAGGACTGCCAGGCCGGCGATGCTGACCAGCGGGCGGGATCGTCCGAGTCTCATAGTGTTCGCTCCTCCAGTTAGGTCTCGTCTTCGGTCGCAGTTGGCGGGCGGCGGCCGCTGCATCAGTGGCGGGCGACAGCCGTTCGACGAGGATACGGACGAGAGGTGCGTGGTGTTCACGAAAGTGGCCCTCGGCTCTCTCTACCGTTGACAGATGGCGGGACGAGGGCTGTGGGCACGAAGAGGCCCCGTGGCCCCCCTGTTCGTGTCCCGCAGGCCCTCCGCTTAGCGTTGTTGAGTGCCCTTGTCGACGTCTCCTGTGCGCCTTTTGCCGAGTCGACGACGGATCTCGCTCGGGTAGTCGGGGAAGTAGTCGGTGATTTGGTTCAGGCTGAAGTGCCGCAGGATCGAGGTGGCCGGCTCGCGCTCCAAGAGGAATCTGAACGACGCTCGTACGAGATCGTCAACCGCCACGTGCTCGCACCCGAGCACAGCGGGAAGCTCCCCGGGTACGCTCACGAAGTGCCTAGTCGCGCTGGGACCGCTCCCCACGTTGACACTGAATGTACCGTCGGGCTGATGTTCGACGGAGACCCGATCCACCTCAGCCACGCTAATCATGGTATGGGGTTTTGAACATGAGCGGCGGGGACATCCCAGCGACCCACGAAGTCGCCGGGCAGGTGAGGCGTATGGGAACGACGGAGATCCGATTCGACACCTCTCGCCGGAAAGTGGTCGACCTGACCGGCGAGGTGGAGCAGTTCTGTGCCGGCCGGGGCGACGGGCTCTGCTCGGTATTTGTGCCGCATGCCACAGCGGGGGTTGCCCTGATGGAGACCGGCTCGGGATCCGAGGAGGACTTGATAGCCGCGCTCGAACGGCTCTTGCCCCGCGACGCGCACTATCTCCACCGGCATGGTGCGAGGGGCCACGGAGCGGACCACCTTCTTCCCGTTCTGGTGTCGCCCTCTGTCGTCCTGCCCGTGATCGACGGCCGCGTGGTCCTCGGGATGTGGCAGCGTGTCGTGCTCGTCGACATGAACAGCGACAACGTCCATCGGCGCGTCCGGCTGAGCTTCGTGGCCGGCTGAGTTTCGGGCACGCCGAGCGTGCCGGGTCGGTTCCAGTCACGGCGTCTTGGTGGGGGAACCCTTGTGCTGGTGGGACCCACCGTGGAGGATTGCGCGATGACAGCTCATTTCTCAACGCGTGCGCTCGGCCGCGTGCGCACGGGTATGCGCGCCGACGAGATGGCCTTTGCCTTTCCCGGTTCCCGGCTGGCCGACGTGGTAGCGGCTGTAGAGCGCACCGCGGCGACGGACAACGTGGTCGCCAAGTACGCGGCAGAAGACGTACGGCGCTTTGGTCCTGGTTAGTCCCGGCGCCTGATCCCAGAGTACAGATCCCAGAGTACAGAAGCGGGACTCGCAAGGCTCGCTCTACGACCGAGGACACCACGAGTGCGGTGCACCGGCGTGATGTCCGCTACTGACCGATCAGGGGGTGCCAGACTACGGCCCATGGAGACGCGCCCGCTCTCCGCCGTGGTCCTCGCGGCCGGCGAGGGGACGAGGATGCGCTCGGAGCAGCCGAAGACTCTTCACCGGCTCTGTGGCCGTCCGATGATCCTGTACGTGCTCGACGCTCTCGCCAAGCTCTCGATGAACGAAGCAGTGGTGGTCGTCGGACAGCGCGGTGAGTGGGTCAGGAAGGTGCTCGTCGACCATGCACCGTCTTCGCTCTCGATCGAGGTCGTGGAGCAACCCGAGCATCTCGGAACCGCCGACGCGTTGGCAGTGGGGCTCACCGCGTTGCCTGAGGCATTGGCCGACCAAGACGGTGACGTCGTCGTGGTGCCCGGCGACACTCCTCTCGTGAGGCCTCGGACGCTCGCCGCGCTCGTCCGTCGCCACCGCGCGGCAGATGCAGCGGCGACCTTGCTCAGCGCGCTGATCAGCGACGCGACCGGCTACGACCGCGTCCTGCGGAGCAAGGATCAGGCAGTGGTCAGGGTGGTAGAGGACACCGACCTCACCGAGGAGGAGCGCTACGTGGACGAGGTGGCCACGACGATCCACTGCTTCAGGCACTCGATGCTCGCCCCGGCCTTGAGGCGCCTGCGCTCGATCGGGCCGACGGTCGAGCACTCCCTCATAGGTGTTTACGCCGTGCTCCACGACGCTGGCCACAGGGTCGAGTCGCTCGTGCTGACGGACCCGATGGAGGCGGCAGGCGTGAACGACCGGGCGCAGCTCGCCGTTGCCGAGGCAGAGCTGCGCGACCGGATCAACGAGAGGTGGATGCGTCGCGGGGTCACGATGTGGGACCCAGAACGCGCCTACGTGGACGTCTCCGTGCATCTCGAGCCAGACGTTGTCCTGCTGCCCGACGTCGTCCTGCAGGGGCGTTGCACGGTCGCCGCGGGCGCCGAGATCGGACCCGCCAGCCGGCTGGTCGACACCGAGGTCGGCGAGGGCGCCGTCGTGACGACCAGCAGCGCACAACACGCTGTGATCGGTGCGTACGCGCGCGTCGGCCCCTTCGCCTCACTGGGCCCCGGAGCGCGGGTCAGACCCGCTGAGGTGGTCGGCCCGTTCACCCACATCGGAGCACGTTGGCACGAAGCCGGGGAGGCGCTCGACTGAGGATGCTCGACCGTCTCCCCCAGGACCTCTGTGGAGGTGCCTGATAGCGTCGGCTTGATGGAGCTCATGCCGCGCCGACGTCTCGAGCTCGTCTCCGGGCGTTCCCATCCCGACCTGGCCCAGGAGATCGCCGCCCACCTGGGGGTCGAGCTCGGAGAGGTGAACCTGCGTGAATTTGCCAACGGTGAGGTGCACTGCCGCTACGACGCGTCGTTGCGCGGCAGCGACGTGTTCATCGTGCAGACCCACTGCGGTCCGGTGAGCGAAACGCTGATGGAGCAGCTGATCATGATCGACGCCGCCAAGCGAGCGTCGGCCAAGCGGATCACCGCGGTGTGTCCCTACTACGGGTACGCACGACAGGACCGAAAGGTCACCGGGCGCGAGCCCATCACCGCGAAGCTGGTGGCCGACATGCTCAGTGTGGCGGGGGCCGATCGCGTGGTCAGCGTCGACCTGCACTCGGGACAGATCCAGGGGTTCTTCGACGTCCCCTTCGACCACTTGACGGCTATGCCGGTCCTCGTCGACGAGCTCAGGCGGCACGGCACGGCCGACCTCGTGGTGGTGTCTCCCGACGCCGGGCGGGTGAGGGTGGCCGAGCGCTTCAGCCAGCACTTGGGTGCCGACCTCGCCTTCGTCCACAAGCGCCGCCCCCGTCACGCGAGCGACCTCGTGGAGGCCCTGGACGTGGTGGGCGAGGTGCAGGGGCGCCGCTGCGTCATCGTCGACGACATGATCGACACAGCGAGCACCATCTGCGCTGCCGCCGATTTGCTGGCAGAGCGCGGTGCCTCCGAGGTGTGGGCGATGGCGACCCATGGGATTCTGTCCGACCCCGCGCTCGAGCGTCTCGAGAAGTCACGGCTGTCGCGAGTGTTGGTGACGAACACGCTGCCGGTGCCCGAGGACCGCAGAATTCCGAAACTCGAGGTGATCTCGGTGGCGAAGCTCATAGCTGACGCAATCGCCGCGGTGTTCGAGCGCACGTCGGTCTCGGAGATCTTCGGAGGCGACAACCTGGTCTGACGCGGCCGCCACCGCGCAAGGGCGGAGGCGGTGCTAGGACCGTTGCATGTCCCTCACACTCGGATCCATCGCACCCTTCGGCCGTCCCGCAGGTGGCATCCTGAACATCGCGCTGTCAGAGCAGCCCGCGCATCTGCTGTACCTGCACGCCTTACCACAGCGAGTCCGAGGCGAGCTGGCCGGGATCACGGTCGTCGACAGCACGAACGTGGGCATGCTTCACGAGGCGGCGCTTCTGCCCCGCTGGTACATCCGAAGACCGACGGCGAGCCGGTGCTAGGGACCGACCGTGCGGTGTCGGTGAACGAGACAGGGCTGCCGACGCGTTGGTACGTACCGCTCGACGACGTGCGAGGGGAGCTTCTTCGGCCTTTTGAGACGATCACCGTGTGCCCCTACAAAGGTGGCCAGTTACTGGTCGCTCACCGTCGGCGGTCGCACCTGGACGGACGCCGTGTGGACGTACGGGGAGCCTCTGCCAGAGGCGCTGGCGACAGACGGCTTCGTCTCGTTCTTGGCCGACGGGATCGTCACCGAGGTGAGCTGATCAGGGAGGATATGCTGTTGTGCGCGTCGAGTCCGTCCGGTCGGCGCGATCTGGCATGTAGTCCCTGCAAGGAGCATGTTCGTGGCCGAGTTCATACTGTCAGCCGAGCCCGGCCGCCCCATCGGCAGCCGTTCCGCCAGGCGTCTGCGGGCAGAGGGCCGCGTGCCCGCCGTCGTCTACGGCGAGGGAGTGGACCCGGTTCATGTCACGGTGCAGGGGCGTGACCTGCGTGCTGCTCTTAGCACCGACGCAGGGTTGAACGCAGTCCTGTCGCTGAGCGTCGACGGCAAGCAGTACCTCACCATGGCGCGCGAGCTCCAGCGCAACCCTGTGCGCGGGACGGTCATCCACGTCGACTTCCAGGTCGTCGACCCCGAACGCGAGATCTCGGCCGAGGTCCCGATCTCGCTCGTGGGAGAGACGGTCGAGCTTCACCGTGCCGACGGGGTGCTCGACCAGCAGCTGTTCGGCTTGCCGGTGCGGGCCCGACCGGCGGACATCCCCGCCCACCTGGAGGTGGACGTCTCGGGGATTGTGATCGGATCGGTGATCCGAGTCTCGGAGATCGCCCTCCCCGAGGGTGTGAGCACCGACCTCGACCCCGAATCCATCATCGTGGCCGGCCAGCCCCCGAGGGTGCAGGAGGAGGCTGCAGAGGCAGAGGAGGCAGAGGCTGCAGAGGCTGCAGAGGGCGAGGCCGTGACTGCAGAGAGTGGGGCCCGAGCGGGCGAGGCTGCTCAGGCCGGTGGCAGCTCCGGCAGCTCCGAAGAGGGCTAGACGCTGCGACGTGTCTTTCGCACGCCCCGCACCGGGGTTCATGCCGACCTGCTCGTAGTGGGGTTGGGCAATCCGGGGGGCGAGTTCGGGCGGAGCCGCCACAACCTGGGAGCAGAAGTCGTCGTGCTGCTCGCGAGCCGTCACGAGGAACGCCTTCGAGCCGAGAAGGGGACCCACAGCGCAGTCGCAAGGGCGGAGATAGGGGAGAAGGTGGTCGTTCTGGCGGTGCCCAAGATCTACATGAACGACTCGGGCCTTGCGGTTCGCGCTCTTGCTCGGCGGTTCGGGATCGATGAGGTGTCACGCATCGTGGTCGTTCACGACGAGCTCGACCTGCCGACCGGGCGGGTGAAGATCAAGGCGGGCGGCGGCACAGCAGGCCACAACGGGCTGGAGTCGGTTCACGCTCACCTTCACGACGACTCGTACGTGCGCGTCCGCATCGGGATCGGCAAGCCACCCGAGCGCCAGGCGGGAGCCGACTACGTGCTTCGCCGGCCCGGCCAGTCCGAGCGCGAGGAACTTGACGTCGCCGAAGAAGTGGCGGCGGATGCAGTCGAGGCCATCGCCGTCTCAGGGGTCTCCACTGCGATGCAGCTGTTCAACACGTGATCCTCTGGACCCGTAGCCTGAAATGGTGAGCCTCCGCTCGCTCCCCTCCCTCTTGCGACACGAGCCCGTCATGCTCGACGCGCTTCGCGCTGGAACAGGCGCCCTGGCGGTGCCCGAGGCAGCCACCGCGTTCGTGGTCGCCGGGCTCTGCACCCTCTCCGAGCGTCGTCCGATGCTGGTGGTGACGCCCACCGTGTTGGACGCCGAGCGCATGGTCCATGACTTGGCCGCCTTCGTCGGGGACGAAGCGGTGGAGCTCTTTCCCCCTTGGGACACCCTGCCCTTCGAGCGAGTCAGCCCCGAGATCGCCACGATGGGCCAGCGGCTGCGGCTGCTGTGGCGGCTAGGCGCAACCGGCTCCGACGACCCGTCGCAGCAGGGCTCTACTTCGCCCGTCGTTCCCCCGCCGGATCCTCCCTCGGTGGTCGTCGCTCCGGTGCGGGCGTTGCTCCAGCGGCTCGGGCCCCTGGGCGAGGCGGCCGCGCCCGTGCGCGTCGCCTCGGGGGCCCGTCTCGACCAGAGCGAGCTGGTCGCCAAGCTGGTGTCGCTCGGCTACCGCCGCGAGTACCAGGTGGAGCACCGAGGCGAGCTCGCCGTCCGCGGGGGCATCGTCGACGTCTTTGCGTCGACCTCGGACATGCCCGTGCGCATCGACTTCCTCGGGGACGAGGTTGACCGCCTGACCCTGTTCGACCCGGGCGACCAGCGCTCGGTGTCTGACCTCGAGAGAGTGGATCTTCACGGATGCCGTGAGCTTCTTCCGTCAGACGAAGTGCGCGCCCGTGCCCGTGAGCTCGTTGCCGGTGAGCCGTGGGGCCGTTCGCAGTGGGAGCGGATCTCCGACGGCCAGCTCTTCGACGGAATGGAGTCCTGGACTGCTTGGCTAGTCGGCTCCGAGCAGGTGCTCCCCGACATGATCGGAGACGACGGGAGGGTCGTGCTGGTCGACCCCAGGCGCATGCGAGACCGTGCGAGCGAGCTCAACGACGACGAGGCGGCCCTGGCGGATGCCCTCGCCGTCACGTGGGGCGTCGTAGAAGGTGCCCACGACAGTGGGCACGCCCGGTTCCCCCGGCTGCACGTCGCGTACGACCGCCTGCTGGCGCGCTGTCGCGCCCCCGTGCTGAGCGTGTTGGCCGTGGCCGAGGGTCCAAAGACCCCCGCCGTCGGCGCCAAGGCATGGGAGCCGCTTCTCGGCGACCGTGCCGCGTGGGCGCGCAAGCTGGGCTCTCTCGTCGAGGAGGGCTGGTCGGTGACGGTGTGCGCGGACAGCGGCGGCTCGGCTGCTCGGCTCTCCTCGGTGCTCGCGGAGGAGGGGTTGTCGGTCCCCGTGCTCGAAGCAGACGGCGTGCCGGAGCCGGACCTCGCGGCAAGAGGCATCCGGGTCGTAGTGGCAGCCTTGGAACGCGGGTTCCTTCTTCCCTCCGCGAAGGTCGGGGTTCTCGCCGAGCCGGACATCACGGGACGACGGCGCGCACATCGCCCTGCGCGAGCGCGCGCCCGGCCGACCGAAGGTTTCTTCGACGACTTGGCCCCTGGTAACTACGTCGTGCACCGCCAGCACGGCGTGGCACGCTACGCGGGCATGGTCACGCGCACGGTGAACGGGGCCTCGCGCGACTACCTGTTGCTCTGCTATCGCGGGGACGACCGGCTCTACCTCCCCTCGGATCAGATCGAGGTGCTCACCCCTTACAGCGGCGGCGAGGCCCCTTCCCTGAACCGTCTCGGTGGCTCGGAGTGGCAGCGCACGCGGGCAAAGGCGCGCGCCGCGGTGCACGAGGTGGCTGTCGAGCTCGTAGAGCTGTACCGGCGCCGCCTCCAGGTGCGCGGGCACAGCTTCTCGCCTGACACCCCTTGGCAGCGCGAGCTCGAAGACGCCTTCGGGTTCGTCGAGACCACCGACCAACTTCGTGCCATCGAGGACGTGAAGGCCGACATGGAGACCGACACCCCCATGGACCGCCTGGTGTGCGGCGACGTCGGCTTCGGCAAGACCGAGGTCGCGGTGCGCGCAGCGTTCAAGGCGGTCCAGGACGGCAAGCAAGCGGCGATCCTGGTTCCGACCACGTTGCTGGCACAGCAGCACACCCAGACCTTCATGGACCGCTACTCGGGGTTCCCCGTCAAGGTGGAGGTGCTCTCGCGCTTTCTCACCTCGGCCCAGGCGCGCGCGGTGGTCGCGGGACTCGCCGCCGGCTCGGTGGACGTGGTGGTCGGGACGCACCGCATGCTTGCCGGCGACGTGCGGTTCAAGAACCTCGGGCTTCTGGTCGTCGACGAGGAGCAACGTTTCGGCGTGAGCCACAAGGAGGCGATCAAGGCGATCTCCGACGGGATCGACGTGCTCACGCTCACGGCCAACCCGATTCCGCGAACCCTGGAGATGGCGCTCACGGGGATCCGCGACCTCTCTCTCATAAACACGCCTCCAGCCGCGCGCCAGCCGATCCTCACCTACGTGGGGGAGTTCGAAGAGCCGGCGGTGGTGGAAGCGATACGGCGCGAGCTGTTGCGCGAGGGCCAGGTGTTCTTCGTGCACAACTGGGTGCAGAACATCGAGGTCGTCGCGGCACGCCTGCGGGCACTGGTACCCGAGGCCCGCGTGGCTGTGGCCCACGGGCAGATGGACGAGGGTTCCCTCGAGCAAGTGGTGCTCGACTTCTGGGACAAGCGCTACGACGTGCTCGTGTGCACAACCATCATCGAGTCGGGCATCGACATGCCCACAGTGAACACGCTCGTGGTCGATCGTGCTGACCGTCTCGGCCTGGGCCAGCTGCACCAGCTGCGCGGCCGTGTGGGCAGGGCGGGCCAGCGCGCGTACGCCTATCTGCTGCACCCGCGTGACCGTGTCCTGACTGAGGCGGCCTACGGGCGCCTGAGGACGGTCGGTGAGCAGACCGAGCTGGGAAGCGGTTTCAAGATCGCCATGCGCGACCTCGAGATCCGAGGTGCCGGGAACCTGCTCGGGCGCGACCAGTCGGGACACGTCGCGGCGGTCGGTTACGACCTGTACGTTCAGATGGTCGCCGAGGCGGTTGCCCAGATGAAGGGGGAGCCCTGCCGCCCAACCGTCGAGGTGACCATCGACGTGCCCTCCGACGCGCACCTGCCGGCCGAGTACGTGGTCCGAGAGGACCTGCGCCTCGAGGCGTACCGGCGTTTGGCATCGGTCTCCAGGGAGGCCGAGGTCTCCGACGTCCGCGCGGAGTGGCTCGACCGCTTCGGCCCGCTGCCCGAGGCTGCCGAGGGGCTTCTCTCGGTGGCCCGCTTGCGCGTCGAGTGCCTGCGCAGCGGGGTCCGCGAAGTCTCTGCGACGCCTTCGCGACCCGGCCAGGCACGAGGCGCGCGCACCGTCTCGGGGACAGCACGCCGAGGCTTCGTCGCTCGTCTGTCCCCGCTCGAGCTGCCGGCGAGCGCTCGGGTCAGGCTGCGCCGTCTGCGACCCGAGGCCGTGGTGAAGACACAAGCGCGCCAGCTCGTGGTCCCGCTGGCTGGTGGCGAAGACCCCGTCGAGGCCCTCACGGAGCTGTTGCGCCAGCTCGTTCCGGCCACATCCGGCTCTGGGTCGAAGGCCGAGCGCCCCGGTCGTGGCGCAGAGGCCCCGGACGATGAGATGACGGTGGGCGAGAAGGTACGGGGACCGAGATCGTCGGCCGCAGGGGCGCGCCGGTAGCATGCCAGGACTGGTGAAACGTCTGGCTGGGGCGACCTCGGACAAGCAGGCGCTGCCCCGGGGTTTCCTTGTCGGTCTTGTCGGACTGTTCCTCCTCGGCGTGGCCGGAACAGGCTGTGACGTCTCGCCCCCTGCGGCGATGGTGGATGGCGCGACGATCACGCAGAGCAAGCTCGACGCGCAGCTCTCGGACGTGGCGCAGAACCAATATGCGCGCTGCGCCGTGTAGCTCCAAGGGGCGAGCCTTCCGAGCTCGCTCACGGGCGCAGGTGGCTCGACGGTCAGCGCCGAGCTCGCCTCGTACGAGCTCTCCACCCTGGTCTTAGGCGAGCTCGTAGCCCAGGACCTCGCTC
>Ga0224558_1002295_pt1 | contig 17906 bp, 15 predicted proteins | sample 714S32024metaG_FD_180682 | JGI IMG/M metagenome (GOLD analysis project Ga0224558, IMG submission 180682) | Peat soil microbial communities from Stordalen Mire, Sweden - 717 S3 20-24 | ecosystem: Environmental > Terrestrial > Soil > Wetlands > Peat | place: Sweden: Norrbotten County, Stordalen...
CTTCGGCACGAGCGCGTCCGCCAGTTGCCTGTCCATCGCTACCGGGCCTTCCGTCAGCACTATCGTGGGAAGCTTTGGCCGAAGCCGTTTGATCTCCTGTGCGATTACCGTGACCTCATTACGATTGTTGTCCATGTCCAGCACCGCGGCATCCACCCGCTTCGACAATTCGATTGCTTCCGGTGCGATGCTCGAGTTCAAGACGCGATATCCCGCAATGCTCAGAACCCATCCGCGGAAGATCAGAATGCCGTGATCGCGGCTAAAATGAAGAACCGTGTGGGGCTTTCTCTGGAGTCCAGACAATATTGCACCTTTTTCTCGGGCCAGCCGCGCCCGTAGGTCCCGTCATCGACTATGTTGGCACTCCGGGGGATGATTGGTTTGTCCAATATTGCTCACTTTCCAGAAAAACTAACAAAACAGTTTTGCTTAGCAGCCTGTGGTGAAACTCTGGCGCCAGAAACCAGCGCCTAAAGGCGCATTCATAACCTGGCGCTTGCGGCACGCCTGAACGGCGTGCCCTTCCCAAAACCTCCCAAAACCAGAGTTGATCGGCGGGCTGAGACGGGGCAAGCCCCGTCTCTACGAGACATTTTTCGGCGGCCTCTGAAGGCGCGCCCTGATACGAATCAGACTTTTTCCGCAGCCTGCTAAGAACCGCGCAAGGAAACAGTTTTGCTTAGCTGCTGCCGGCGGCGGCGTGGAGGGATTTTTTGCCCGACTCGCGAGCGGCGACGTTGAGTTCTTTTTGGAGCGAAGAGAAACGCTGAAAAACTTCGTGCAGCCGCAACGCCATGTTGCGGATGGTATCGGCTTGCGCCAGCACGGTGGCGGGCAGTCCGGGCTCGAGCACCAGAAGTTCGGCGTTGCCGAGCACGGTGGTGAGAGCGTTGTTGACGTTGGTCCGCATCTCGAGCATGTAACGCCCCAGAGTGGCCTCGGATTGGGCGGCGTCAGAAAGTTTGCCGGCTTCGCGGGCGCGCGACTCGGCTTGGCGGCGGCGCAGAATTTCGCGTCCGATGAGACCCGCCATCGCCGGCCAAACGCCGGGCTCGCGCCGCAACTCGATCACGGAGCCGTGGAGGTTATAGAAATCGCGCGCGGCCTCGGAGTGAATCACAATGGCGGGCGTGCCGGCGGCGGCGAGCGACCGGTTCAGGATTTGGAGCAGGCCGTTCGTGTCTTTCTTATTGTGCTTTCGCTTTTCACAGGAAGAGGCGTCGGCAATCGCGAGGTCGTAGTTGCCGCCCTGGAGGCCGCGAGAGAAGCCTTCGTCGAGCACGATGAATTCCGGACCATGCGGAGCGTCCTGGGGCCAATGCGCGGTAATCGCGCGCGAGAAGGCAGGGTCGCTGGCGAGGATCAGGACGGTCGGGCGATGGCTGCTCATGGTCGCTTTCTGGCTCGGTGCGGCGCGCATTCTCTAAAGAGGGTGTGGGAGAACTGGGTCGTCCCTCCGGGACTTAGCTCATTGTTCCCACTTTTCCCAGCGCTGAAGCGCTGGGCTAAGTTGGTTCGCGCCACTGGAGACGGGGCAAGCCCCGTCTCTACAGCGGGACATTACTCTTGCGTTGCGCTGCCGGAATTTGCGGAAGCGGCGGCGGCGCTGGCGAGCGGATTCTTGCGCGCTTTGTTGTGCAGTGCGTCGTCAACTGCCGCTCGGAGATCGACCAGCATGCGCAGCGGCTGGCCGGAGGAGTATTCGGCGTGGAACATTACTTTCCAGGACTGGCAGATCATGCGCAGACGCCCGACCGGTTCCTCGGCGGAGAATTGCGCGCGGCGGCAATCGATGGTGGAGACGCCGCGGCGCTCGAGTTCGCGCAAGCCGTCTTGGATGGCGTTGAGATCGTCGTGCATGAGACGGAAAAATATGCGCCGGATCATGAAGCTGAAACGGGCAAAGGCCACCATGGCCGAGGGCTCAAAGTAGCGGGATGCGTTCTGCGTCTTGAGCTTGCGCCCTTGCTCGATGGCGCCGCTGTGCAGCAGTTCGCTGAGGCGGCGGCAACGCGCTGCCGACTGCGTGATGGTCTCCAAAGAACTCAACCAGGCGGGAAGCTCGGGGGGTTGCGGACCGAGCACGGGTTCGAGCACCTGGGCGACGTAATCGAGGTCCACGTCGGCGTCTTCCATGCCGGAGGGCGCGCACAGCGAAAAATACTGGACGAGCAGGAAGTCCGTTTTATCGCGGTCGATGGCGGACTTCACGGTCTTCTGCAGGTGATGCAGGAGAAGATGGCGCAGCGCGGCTTCGTTGGCCAGGGGCGTGGTCTGCAGAAACTGGCGCAACTGGTGCACCTGAATCGTGGCGTCGATTTGGTCGAACCAGGCGGCGGCCTGCTCGACCGACTCGAGCGAGGCCGAGAAGCCCTCGTCATCACTATCGTCGATGGGGCAGGGGGCGACCTCAATCACAAATTCGCGCACCAGGGCAGAGTAAATGGGCGACAGGGCGCAGAGGGTCGCTCCCTGATCTTCGAGTGAAGGCTGAGATGAAGGCTGGGTGGAATCAGTCATGATTTGACAATCCAATTGGGAACAGGTTTGAGGAAACGGGCGGCAACCACCGTCCATTCCGGTTTATATTGCACCGCGACCACGGAGGCTTCGGCGTGCAGCGAGCCGTCTTTGCTTTCGACGAGGACGCAATCGGCAAATTCCAAAGGACGGTCGACCGCAAATAAAACTTCGTTCGGCGTGCCGAACTCGATCACGGTGTCTTGAAAGAAGACGGCCTCGTTTTCGCGGGCGCTGACATCGCCGTTGCCCTTTCCCGTATTGCGGCTGAGCCGGATGGGGATCCGCACCGGCGTGGCTCCGGGAAAGAACCTGGCCAAGCGGCTGACGATGTCTGATTCCCGAGCGCGAGCAGTTGCCTGGTTGGGCACTTCAAACACCTCAATCCCTGGGGAGAAGGAGCAGGCGGAGTCTCCCCTCTTCCCGGTTTGGAAGAGCTGCGAGGAGACCCGCTCTGCTTTATCGGCATTCAGGTGTGCACCTGCGCCACCAAAAACGTGAAGGTCATGCACCTAAGAACAAGTGAAACAAGGACAGGGAGTTAGCGGCGTCGAGCTGGGGCGGAATGGGTTTGTTTCTTGGGTATCGGGGAAAGTGCGTCTCAGAATGACACGATCGTCTCAGTTCGCGCACTTCCGCACCCTGGGAGAAGTGGGCCGTCCCTCCTGGACTCGAATCATTTCTTCCACTTTCCCAGCGCTGAAGCGCTGGGCTAAGCTCGGTCGTCCCTCCGGGGCTGGGACTCCCCTGTGCTTCGCTGGCGGCCGAGCTGCGCTCGGCTGGGACGGGGCAGAGCCCCGTCACCACACAAACTACGGCGGATTTATTGCAGGGTGGTTGAGGAGGGCGGCTCCTCGCGGGCTCCTATGTTGTAGCGTTTCAGTTTGCGATAGAGGGTGGCTCGGCTTATGCCTAGCATTTTGCCGGCTAGAACTTTGTCTCCTTTGACCTGGGAAAAGACTCGCTCTATGGTGGCTCGCTCTATATCTTCCAGGTCGGTGACGCGGCCGGAGAACTCCGGCGAAGCGGGCGCATCGGGTTGGACTCCCGCGCCCGCGATCGCGGGCGGCAGATCGTCGACTTCGATGATGCTCTGATCGCCGAGAGCGACGGCACGCTCCAGGCAATTTTCCAGTTCGCGGACATTGCCGGGCCAGTCATAAGCGAGCAGGGCCTTCATGGCATTGCCGGAAAGCTGGACGCCGCGTCCGGGGGCGAGGCGTTCGAGGAAGAACGTCGCCAGGATGGGAATGTCGGAACGGCGCTCGCGCAAGGGAGGGAGAGAAATGGTGACGACGTTGAGGCGGAAAAAAAGATCCTTGCGGAAAGTTCCTTTCTTGTATTCGGCGTCGAGATCGCGGTTGGTGGCGGCCATGATGCGCACGTCCACTTTGACCTTCAGATTGCTGCCCACGGGGCGGACTTCTTTCTCCTGGAGGAAGCGCAGGAGCTTGGCTTGCATTTCGAGCGGAAGTTCGCCGACTTCGTCGAAAAAAATGGTTCCGGTATCGGCGGATTGCAGCAAGCCCTGCTTGGAGCGAAGAGCGCCGGTGAAGGCGCCTTTTTCATAGCCGAACAATTCGCTCTCGATGAGGGTGGGGACCAGCGATCCGCAGTCGACGGCTACAAAGGGGCGGCTGGCCATGGTTCCGCGAAAGTGAAGGGCGCGGGCGACCAGTTCTTTGCCGGTTCCGCTTTCGCCGGAAATCAGGACCGGCGTGCGCGTGTCTTTGAGGCGGGAGATGAGGCGCAGAACATTCTGAATACCGGTGGAATTGCCAATGATGCCGTGGAGCGAGGTCTCGGTTTCGGAGCGTTCGCGGAGATAGAGATTTTCTTCGACGAGGCGGACCTTGTCGGCCATGCGGCGCAGGAAAAGGCGCAGGTCGTCGAGGGGAGCGAAGGGCTTGGCAATGTAATCGTAGGCGCCGAGTTTCATGGCCTGAACCGCTGTTTCCACCGACCCGTGGCCGGTCATGACTGCGACTTCGATGCGGGGGTAGGCGCGCTTTGCCTGCTCCAGGAATTCGAGGCCGGACATGCGCGGCATGACCATGTCGGTGAGCACCATGTGCACGGGTTGTTCTTCGAGCAGGGCGAGGGCGGCGTCACCGCTCTCGGCTTCGAGGCAGTAGAAGCCGAGCGACTCGCCGACGGTGATGCAGAGGCGGCGGATGGTCTGCTCGTCGTCGACAATCAACAAGCGGATGCGGAGGTCGTGCGTCGTCAAATTCTGGGTCGTGAAATTCTGGGTCATGACGTGGCCTTGCCCATGGTCTGCTCGACCACGGAAATGAATTCCTGAACACGAAACGGCTTTTCCACGCAGGGCGCGCCGGTGCGGCGCAGCGTGGCAGCCGTTTCCTGGTTGGCGATATCGCCGGTGATAAAAACCAGGCGGGAGGCGAGTTCGGGGCGATGGGTGGCGATCCAGGCATAGACCTGGGCGCCATCGACGCCTCCGGGGGTGCGCATATCGGAGACGACGCCGTGAAAATCGCCGTTCTCGAGCAGGCGCAGGGCGTCGGCGCCGGATTCGGTGGGAACGACGGCATAGCCGTGGCCCTCGAGAACGGCGCGGACTAATGCCATGACGGCCGGTTCGTCTTCAATCAGAAGCACCGGCGCACGGGCGGATTTGGTTCCTGGCTGCGTTCCAGACTGCGTTCCTGACGAGGTCATTTGGGTTGCACTCCTGCAACGGCTCCAAAGGATGCCGGCTCGGCTGCCACCGGGAGGCGGACGGTAAAGGTTGCTCCTTCAGAGTCCAGGTTGTTGTGACAGACAATTTCTCCGCCATGTTCGCGGACAATGCCATAGCAAATACTCAGGCCCAAACCCGTGCCCTTGCCGACGTCTTTGGTGGTGAAGAAGGGATCAAAAATCTTTTCGGGATCGGCGATGCCCATGCCGTTATCGCGAAAAGAAATCTCGACGAATGAGTTGGCTTGGGCGCTCATGATCTCAATGCGGGCGGGGCGCGCGCTTTCGCGGACGGCGTCGTAGGCGTTGTTCAGAATGTTGAGAAACACCTGCTGCAGTTGGTGGGAATCTCCGACGACGTGGGGGAGGGACTCCTCGAGATGTTCGATCACCTGAATGCCGTGACTGATGAAGTCGTAAGAACGCAAGTGCACGGTGCGTTGCAGGATGGAGTTGAGCTGAACTGGCTCGCGCTGCGGCGGCATCTGGCGGGCAAAGCTGAGCAGGTTTTGCACGATCTGCTTGGTGCGTTGCGCTTCCTGGAGAATCACGCGCAGATCGCGGCGCGCGCTTTCCGGGACCTCGGGGTTGGCCAGCAAGAGGTCGGCGAATCCGAGGATGGCGGTGAGGGGATTGTTGACTTCGTGGGCGACGCCGGAGACGAGTTGTCCGACGGCCGCCATTTTCTCGGCGTGCAGCAGCTTGGAGCGCAGCATGGCGGAGTCGGTGACATCGCTCATGACTACCACGATGTTGCTCACCCGGCCGTTTTCGCCGCTGATGGGGCTCAAATTGACGGAGAACTGGGCGCTGATGCCGTCGCCGCGAAGCAGGGGCAAATCGAAGTTATCGACCTGCTGGCCGGCCTCCACGGCGGTCAGCGCTTCGTGAAGTGCGGCGCGGCGCGGGGGCGCGCACAGGTCGGGCAAGCGATGCCCCAGGATCTGGTTCTGCTGAAAGCCGAGACCGCTCCAGCGCCGGTTGGCATAACTGATGACGCCTTCGGTGTCGGTGACCAGAATCAGGCTCTGGGTATGATTGAGTATTTTGCCGGAGAAATCGCGCTCTTTCTGCAGCTCGGTTTGCGATTGGCGGAGGCCGGTAATATCGAGGATGAGGCCGCGGTACTGGAGGATCGTGCCGGCCAAGTCGCGCACCGCGAAACAGTTCATGAAAACGCGGACGGGCGAGCCATCCTTGCACCGGAAAATTTCTTCCTGATTGTGCAGTCCGCCCTGGCGTTCGAGCAGTTCCGCCAGTTCTTCCCGCCGCCGCGGAGAAAAATAGACCTGGGTGGGAATGTCGAGCTGAATGACCTCTTCCCGGCTGCTATAGCCGAGGATGCGAACCAGCGCGTCGTTAACTTCTACGAAGCGACCCTGGGGCGTGGAAAAGAAAATCCCTTCCTGAATGTTGTCGAACAGTTCGCGATAGCGGCGCTCGGCTTCGCGGCGGTCGGTGATGTCCTTGAGCACGTGCACGGTTTGCAGCTGGGCGCTGCCCGTTCCTGTTTCGCCCCGGCCCATCGCGCCAACCCCGCGCGATGGGGGCCCCGGAATGGCGGCATGAATGCGCGAGGTTGAAATCAGGTAAGTGCGTTCGAGGACGGGATGCACGTATTCGTCGAGACCTTCGCCGGCGCGGCAGAAGGGACAGGAGTGCGGCGAAGCGCCGGTGGAAAGAGCTTCGAGCGCCCGCATGTTGATGCCGATCAACTGCTCGGGGGCGATACCGACGAAATCAGCCAGGGAGCGATTGACGCGGAGAACGTTGTGCTGCTCGTCGTGGACCACGATGAAATCGCTGATGGCATCGAAGACTTCCAGCCAGTGGCGGTTGGCCTGCTCCATGCGGGTGAACAGGCAGGCATTCTCGAGCGCGATACTGGCATGGCCGGAGATGGCGCGCAGCAGTTGGTTATCTTCGATGGCGGGCGGGGCGCCGCGGTCGGCGAGACAAAGAACGCCGACGAGTTCGCCCGATGAGCCGGCCAGCCGGACCAGGGTGCAATCGGTCCATCCCAGACTGGAGGCGAGAGCGGAACCCAGCATTTCGCCGGCCGGGGCGAAGGCGACGTCGGTGGAATATTTCGGCAGGGCCGCAGTGAGCGCCTGACTGAAGCGGCGGAGCAGGGGCTGGTCGTCAACCTCAACGCTGACTTCGGAGTCGCCCCGGCACATCAGGACGGTGTCCGTCGCCGAGGTCTGGAAAAGGCTGAGGGCGACACAGCGGGCCCCCAGCAGTTCAGCGGCGCGAACCGCGAAGTTGCGCATGAACTCGGGCAGATGCAGGACGTTGTTGAGTTCGAGGGCGAGCGTGACCAGGGCCTCGGCGCGGCGGCGGTGCTCCTCGGATTGGTGCAGGTTGCGGGTGAGTTCGAGAGCGACGGCAACCTGCGCGGCCAGAGCGCGGGCGCGGCGGACGTCTTCGTCGTTGATCGGCCCGGGCTCGATGCGGTCGAGCACACCGAACATCCCGAGCACATCTCCGTTCGAACCGAGCAGGGGCACAACCAGGAGTTGGCGGATTTGAAAAGCGGTCACGAAATCCAAATTCGCGCCCGGGGTTTTTGAGGCGTCTTCGGTGAAGAACACATTTTTTTTCTTGAGGGTGAGCGTCGCGGCGCCATCGGAGAGCGGGATATCGACGGGACGGACGACGCCGTTCTCCACTCCCCAGCGAATATGGAAGGTGTCCTTTTCCTCGAGAAGGCCGATGAAACAGCGCTGGAATCCGAGGAAACTGGCGGCACGGACCACCGAGGTCTGCATGAACTCGTCAAGTTTTCCGGCGGAACCTAGCTCGAAAGAAATCTCGAGGATTTCGTGCAGTTCGTGGGCCTGGGCACGCGCCATGCCGTACAACTCGGCGTTGGCGATGGCGACCGCGCCAAAGCCGGCCAGGGCGGAAACCAGGGTTTTGTCTTCCTCGGTGAAGGGGTTGGCGGGACGCGGGTAAACCAGAATCGCACCGTGCGAGCGCGAGGTGCGAAAAGGCGCCGCGATGAGAACTCCGGGCGGCGATTCTTCTCCAAAATGAGAGGCGCCATCGATGCTCACCGTAATGCGCTCGCCGGCGGCCACGGCGCGAGTGGCGATCTCGAGCGCAGAGCGGAGGTCGTTCTGCTCGAAGCGTGAACGGATGGAGAGAGCGAGCCGGGGGGCCTCGGTCGACACCGCCTGCAACTGGAACAGTTTCTCCTGCTGGACCTTCTCCTGTAGAAGAAAGACGAGCACGGCGGGGGAATGCAGCAGCACGCGGAGGCGGTCGGCGATGCTCTCCATCACGGCGGCGGTATCGGGCAAGCCATGCAGTGCGGTGGCGACTTCGACCAGAAGGCTGGCGCGGCGATGCTCTTCGCGGGAAAGCTGGTTCAAGCGGAGGGCTTCGAGTGCGGTGCCGAGCTGGGCCGCGAGGATGGTGACTTTAGCCACGGAATCCTCGTTAAAGCCGGCATCCGGCGCACTGTGCACGAACGCGATGGCGCCGATCACTTCGCCTGAAACCAGCAAAGGGGCGGCTATGGCGGCGTGCGCCTGGTATTCGGCCAGCCAGCGGTAACGGGTGGCATCGACGTGGTTGAGGAAGAAGGGGCGACGCCGCTGAACCGCCTCCATGGCGATGGATGGGGCATCGGATGAATCTGCGGGGCGCAGGCGAATACCACGAAAGGACTCGGCCTGATCGCCATCGGCTTCGGCACCGACGAGATCACCGTCGGAGGAGCAACTCCAAAAATAGGCGCCGCTGGCATGGAAGAAGGCGCGAGTGAGGGCGCAGAAGGAACGGATGAGCTGGCTGGGATCGCTGCTTTGAAAGACGGCCCGGGAAAGCTCGAGGAGAAGCTTCTGAAAGGCCTCGTCAGAGTGAGACGCGTCTTTGGGTTGCGAATTTCCGCTAGGGATTATCAGTGCGCACCATTCGTTTAGCTAAGCGGTTGAAAACAATTGTTTTACAAATAAAAGCTACGCTTGATTCTCAAATTGAGTCAAGGAAATAGGAGGTGGCAGTATCGACTTGTGAAACGGCAGCAAAATGACACCGGTGTCTCATTCTGCCATCGGGTGATCGGGCCATCGGGTGATCTAAAACCTGAAACCCGAGGGCTTTTGACCTTCGATCACGCGATCGCCAGATGACCCGATGACCCGATCACTAAGGGTCGATTCTTCATTGCTTTGCGGAGACACCAAAGTAATGCAAGGAAAGAACTTTTGATATCCGCTGGTGTGGTCTGTGCACGAATATAGACAGTGCAGAACAATAAGGGAGGGACGTGTCTATGCGAGCCCTAAATCGTCTGTTCGCGGTGGGTCTGCTGCTGATTGGCGGATGCGTCGCAACCAGCGCTCCATTGGCGTGGGGACAAGACGAAATCAATCGAAGAGCAAAAAGCAAGGCGGCGCCAGTGTATCCGGAACTGGCGAAACGCATGAACATCACCGGCGTGGTCAAGGTCCTGGTTACGGTCTCCCCCAACGGGTCGGTTAAGGAAGCCAGGCTGGTAGGCGGGCATCCGGTGTTGGCGAACGCCGCTCTGGAGGCAGTGAGGAAGTGGCGTTTCGAGACAGGTCCGGAAGAGTCAACGGGGATTGTGGAATTCCGTTTTAACCCGAACCAGTAAGTTGCATCGCAGGGCCCCGAAGTGCTGACTGAGGAAGGTTGGAGTATGAATATCGGGAAAAAGCTATATATAAGTTTCGGCATCATTCTGTCGATGGTTCTGGTGCTTCTGGCGATCAACATGATCGCGGTGCAACGCGAACACGAAACCAAGGCGGCGGCGCAGCGTTCGATCGACATGACGGAGGCGACCTCGTTGGTCCGCATGGAGATGATGCAGAACCGGCTTCACCTGCAGAACTATCTGCTCAGCGGCGACGTTCGCAACGTGGAGAAAATGAATGACGGGGAGCACCGTTTGAGTGACGCCCTGCGCCATGCCCAGGATCTGGCGAGTTCTCCGCAACAGCGCAGCAGTCTGGAAAAAGTGCAGGGGTTGGAACAGGCTTGGGGAAGCGATTTCGCCAATCAGTTGGTGGACAAACGGCGGGCCGTGGACAGCGGCAATGCGACGGTGGCCGAACTGCAGATTTTCTACCTGCAAAAGGATCCGAACGCCTGGATCTCGCGTTCGAGCGACGTTCTGGACGAAGTCGACCGGGAGAACCGGCAACTGCTGGATGAGCGGCGCCACTCCGATGAACTGGCCGCGACGTTTACGGTTCTGGCAGCGGCCGTCAGTTCCATGTTCGCGCTGTGCCTGGGCATCATCATTGCCTATCGGACCGCGACCGGGATCACGAAGCCGCTGAACGGGCTGATTCACGTGGCGGGGCAGATTGGCCAGTCCGGCAATCTGGATCACACGATCGACGTCAAGGGGCAGGATGAGATCGGGCAACTGGCCCGGACTTTCGACTCGCTGGTGAAGTACCTGAAGGAAATGGCGGCGGTTTCCGAAGCCATCGCGGGGGGCAACCTGGCAGTAGAAGTCCATCCCCGGTCGGCCAACGACACGCTGGCGAATGCGTTCACCAGCATGGTGGTAGGCCTGCGCGGGCTGGTGCGCAACGTGCGCGACGCCGCTACGCAAGTGGCGAGCGCTTCCTCCCAGGTAGCCAGCTCTTCCGACGAGTCGGCGAGGAACAGCCTGCAGACCTCTTCGGCCATCGATGAAGTGACCAGCACCATGCACGAGATGAGCGTGAACGTGCAAAACATGGTGAAGAGCACGCAGACGCAGGCCTCGAGCGTCAGCGAAACCTCGGCCTCGATCGACGAGATGGTGACTTCGATCCAGCGGGTCGCGGATACGGCCAAGGTTCTGCTCGACATCTCGAACCGTTCGCGGGAAGAAGTGCACAACGGCATCGGCACCATGGAAAAGGCGACCGACGGCCTGAACCGGATCAATACGACGATCCACGCTTCGGGCGACATCATCGACGCGCTCGGCAACCGGGCGGACAACATCGGCAAGATCGTGGAAGTGATCGACGATCTGGCGGAGCAGACCAACCTGCTGGCGTTGAATGCCGCCATCGAAGCGGCGCGGGCGGGGGAACACGGGCTGGGATTCGCGGTGGTGGCGGACGAAGTCCGGAAGCTGGCGGAGAAATCGGCGCAGTCCACCAAAGAGATTTCCGAGCTGATCGGAAGCATCCAGAAGGAAGCGCGCAAAGCGGTCGAAAATATGGAGAAGAGCACGACGATCGTGAACGAAGGACTGAATCTGGGACAGGAACTGAATGCCGCGCTGCGAAAAATTTCGAACGTAGTGGCCGAGGTTTACAAGTTCGCGCAGGAGATCGGGGCGGCCACCAACGAGCAGTCGCACGGCTCGTCGCAGATCGCGCGCGCCACCACGCGGCTGAACGAAATCACGCACGAGATCAACTCGGCAGTGGAAGAGCAGGCTTCGGGGGCGCAGGCGGTGGTGCAGGCCATGGAGCGCATGCGCGAACTGGTGCAGTCCAACACGTCGGGTTCCACCGAGCTGGCCGCTTCCTCCGATCAGATGTCAAAGATGTCGCGCGAGCTGCTGAATTCCATGGACCGTTTTGCGCTGCTCTCGGTCGACAAGACGAACGGTAAGACGAACGACAGCGCACCGGGGTACAGGCACTCAGCCCACACCGCGGCGGCGGGATCGCGCTGAGAGGATTCCATTCATGAGCCGGGAAACGCACATTGTGGGGTTCCAGGTGGGGCGCGCGACTTACGGCGTGCCCATCACCTCGCTGCATGAGATCGTCCGCGTGCCGGAGATCACCGCGGTGCCGGACGCGCCCGCTTATCTGGAAGGGGTCATTAACCTGCGCGGGAAGATTGTCTCGGTGGTGGATCTGCGGAAGCGGTTTGGGCAGGCGTCGGCCGGACTCGACCGGCGCAGCCGCATACTGGTCGTGGAACACCGGGGCCGGCTGGCGGGCATGATTGTGGATTCGGCGTCGGAAGTACTGAAAATCCCCGAAAGCGAAATCGAAGCTGCGCCCGCGATGATGCAGGAAGGCGGATTGGACTGTGTGACGGGCCTGGCCAAGTACCAGGGACGGCTGGTCATTCTGCTGGATATCAGCAAAGTATTAGCGGCGCCCGAGGCAGGCAGCGAGCCGGCGGCAGAAAAAACGGCGGCGGCCGGGAAGTAGCAAGAAGAACCGACTCCACATGAACACGAGTGAAACACCCGCATTCACCGAAACGGAATTGAAACTCCTGCAGACGCTGGTCTACCAGGAGTGCGGCATGCACTTCGACGAACGGCGCACGCCGTTTCTTCAGGATCGATTGCAGCGCCGGTTGAAGGAGTGCCAACTCGATTCCTTTTACAGCTACTATCGTCTGCTTATCAGCCAGCCGGGAAAACAAGAATTGTCGTGCCTGCTGGAAAACCTCACGGTCAACGAGACCAGCTTCTTCCGCAATAAGGCGCAGCTCGACCTGTTTCAGCGGGATGTGATGGAAGACATTCTGCGGCGCAAACAGGAGTGCCGGGACTTCAGCCTGAGAATCTGGAGCGCGGGCTGTTCCACGGGACAGGAACCCTACACCCTGGCCATGCTGGTGGCCGATGCGCTGTCGTACTACTATCTGCGCACGGCTCTTTCGACGGAAGCGCGGGTTCCGAAGCCTCTGATACCCGGGCCCTGGCGGGTGGAGATCCTGGCCAGCGACATCAACTATTCGGTGTTGCGCACGGCGCAACAGGCCTCCTACAGCGAGCACCAGATGACCGGAGTCGACTATGGCTACCGCTTGCGCTACTTCGACAAAGTGGGCGAGCGCTATGCGGTGAAGAAGGGCGTCCAGGAACTGGTGCACTTCGACTTTCACAATCTGAAGACCGAATACCTGCCGCAGCGCAACGACATCATTTTTTGCCGCAACGTGATGATGTATTTCGACGAAGCCGAACAGAAACGGCTGGTCGAGAAGTTTTACCGTTGCTTGAATCCCCAGGGATACATGTTTGTCGGCCATGCCGAGAGCCTGCTCGGGCTGACGGAAAAATTCCAGATGGTGCATCACAACAGCGGTACGGCGTACCAACGAGTAGAGGTAAGAATGTGACCGTTCCCCCCGAGGACCGGATGAGCGAACTCCGCCAGTTGTTTTTCGAAACCGCGGCGGAACTGGTGCAGAAGCTGAACGACGAAGCGATGCGGCTGGAGAAAGCGCCCGGCGATGCGGAGACGGCGCGCAGCCTGCGGCGGACGGTGCACACGCTGAAGGGGGACGCGGCCGCTTGCGGCTTCCGGGAGCTCAGCGAACTGTGCCATGAGTTCGAGGACGTGCTGACGCTCGGGAACACGGCAGCGGCGGCTTCGGTTCCCGAGATCGCGTTGCGCGCGGCTGACGTGTTTGCCGCCTTGCTGGAAGCGTACCAGAAGGGGACAAAGCTTCCCAGCATTCAGTCTTTGCGCGCGGACATTGCCCGTCTGGCACACCCGGCGCCGGGCAGGGCGGGCAAAGCCACGCCGAAGAAAAAGAAAGCCGCCGCGAAGACCATCCGCTGGTCGGAATACGAACAACTGGCGATCTCCCGCGCAGTGGCAACGGGCAAGCGCGTTCATCACGTGGTAGTGGAGATGGACCCGCAGTGCGCTATGCCCATTGCCGGACGTCAGATGATCCAGTTGGCCCTTGCAGGACTGGGCGAAGTGCTGGGCCTCTATCCGGCCGAAGGCAGTCTCGACCCCATAAAACAAATCGAAGCGGCGCTGGTGTCGGAAAAACCGGTGGAGCAGATACGGGCGATGTGCAGCATCCCCACCATTGCGCTGAATGCAAAAGTCAAGCCGCTGCGCGCCCCAGCGCCGTTGCCGCCGCAGGCTTCCGCCGCCGCTTCTGAGGGAATTGTCACGAACGAGGCCGCGTTGCCGGCGCCCGCCGCGGCCGCTGCCGGCGACACTGCCCGTCGCCCGGTCAACAACGCTAACGACGCTCCCGCCGCGGGCGAGCTTGCGCCCGCGCCGGCGCCCGCCGTGCCGAGCGGCCCCGACAACCTGCTGCGGGTGGATGCGGAAAGAATCGACAGCGTGCTCAATCTGGTCGGCGAACTGATCCTGGCGAAATCGATGTTGCAGCAGGCGCTCCTCGAATTTGGCGAACGCTTCCCGAAAGATGGGTTGCGGGGAAAGTTCGCCGACGCCATGGGGTTTCAAGGGCGGGTCTTAAACGACCTGCAACACGCGGTCATGAAGATTCGGATGGTGCCGGTCGATCAACTGTTCCGCCGTTTCCCGCGCATTGTGCGGGACGTTGGACTGCAGTGCGGCAAAGAAGTCGAGCTCACGATCAAAGGCGGGCAGACCGATCTCGACAAAAGTATTCTGGATGCGATTGCCGAGCCCATGACCCACCTGGTGCGAAATGCGATCGGCCACGGCATCGAGAGCGCCGAGGAGCGGGTTCGCGCCGGCAAGCGGGCGCAGGGGACATTGCGGCTGGACGCGTATCACCAGGGGAACCAAGTCGTCATCGAGGTCTCCGACGATGGGCGCGGCATCGATGCGGAAAAAGTAAGGCAGCGCGCCCTCGCCCTGGGATTGTTGAGCGCCGACCAGGCATCACGCCTGAGCGAAGCGGAGACTCTGGAGCTGATCCTGCGGCCGGGATTCTCCACGGCGGAAGAAATCACAGAGCTTTCGGGCCGCGGTGTGGGGTTGGATGTGGTGCAGAGCGTGCTAGCGCGCTTGAAGGGAACGGTGCAGATCGAAACCGCGCGGGCACGGGGCACAATCTTCCGTATGCGGCTTCCGCTGACCCTGGCCATCATTCGGGCGCTGCTGTTCCGGGTGGAGCAGCGGCTCTATGCCCTGCCGTTGAACGCGGTGGCGGAAATCGCGCGCACGGTGGAAGAAAACATTCAGCAGGTGGAGCACTACGAGGTGCTGCAACTGCGCAACGATGTGTTGCCGCTGCTGCGCCTGGGCTCGAAGCCCGCGAGCGGGCCGGAAACGGCGCAGCGCAAGGTCTTCGTGCTGGTCATCAACAGCGGGGAACACAAGTTCGGTCTGGTTGTCGACGCGCTCGAGGGCGAAGACGAGTTGGTCATCAAGGCGCTCGACGACCAGTCGATCACGACCGACCTGGTGAGTGGGGCTTCGATTCTGGGCGATGGGCGGGTAGTTCTCATCTTGAACATGATCGCCCTGATGGAGCGCTTCACGCGCGGGCGGACCAATGCCACCGGCACGCGCATGGCGGGTCTGCTGTCGAGTCTCGCGCCAGCAGCAACGAGCGCTGGTGGAATCCAGACAGGTGAGACGCGAGCCCGCGCTGCGGCCGGGGGCCAGTCATGAAAAAGCCGGTGCGGGTGCTGGTGGTGGATGACTCGGCGCTGATGCGCAAGCTGATTCCCAAGATCCTCGAGGCGGACGACGGGATCGAGGTGGTGGGCACGGCCATGGACGGCTATTTCGGGCTGAAGAAAATCGCGGAACTGGCGCCGCAAGTGGTGACGCTCGACTTGGAAATGCCCGGAATGAACGGGATCGATACGCTGAAGGAAATCATGCGACGCTGGCGGCTGCCGGTGATCGTGGTCAGTTCGCACAGCACAGCCGGGGCATCGATCACGTTCAAGGCGCTGGGGCTGGGCGCGTTCGATTTCGTGGCCAAGCCGCAGGATGTTTCCGCGCGCATGCCCGAAATCGCGGCCGAATTGATCAAGAAAATCCACGCTGCGGCGCAGAGCGCGGGAGTGCACGCACAGTTCCTGCCGAGAGAAGCCCCGGGCGCGAAGGCGCCGAAGCTGCGGCCAGTAGCGCCGACGCACATCGTTGCCATCGGCGTTTCCACGGGCGGTCCGAATGCCTTGCAATACCTGTTTTCGCATCTGCCGGCGGATTTTTCGGGCAGCATCCTGGTGGTGCAGCATATGCCGGACGGCTTCACGGGACTGTTTGCCAAACGGCTGGACGAGTGCTGCCCGATCCGGGTAAAGGAAGCGCAATCGGGCGACTTGCTGGTAGCCGGACGGGCGCTGATTTGTCCGGGGAACCGGCACATGAAAGTGAAGAAATTGCCGCTGGGCAACGTGGCGGTGCTGGGGGATGAGGGCCTGGTGAACGGGCATCGTCCTTCGGTGGATGTGCTGTTCCACAGCGTAGCCGAGGAGTTTGGCGCGCAAGCCATGGCCGTATTGATGACCGGCATGGGAGAAGACGGGGCAGCCGGACTGGGAGAAATCCGGGCAGCGGGGGGATTCACCGTGGCGCAGAGTCAGGAGACGTGCGTGGTATTCGGCATGCCCAAGGCGGCCATCGAACGGGGGTACGTGATGAGGGTCGCAGACCTCCAGGATCTGCCCAAGGTGTTGCAGGCACAGTGCGGGCCCGACCCCGGCCGGCGGGACGCGGCCGACATTAAGCAGGCGACCAGTGCCGGAGGTAACTAGAGTCATCTACCGAAAGTGCGTAGTTCGTGATTAAGTGATAGTTGGTGGAGGAGTGCCATGGAAAAGTTTGCGCCCGTAAAGCGGAGCGAAGACGGAGAGCCGGTGCGCTATCTGATCGTGGATGACTCCGTGTTCGCCCGCAAGAACCTGGTCCGGATGGTCGAAACCTTCGGCGGGCAGGTGGTCGGCGAGGCTGGCGACGGAGTTTCGGCGATCAGCGAGTACGCCCGGCTCACGCCCGACATTGTTCTGATGGATATTACCATGCCGCAGATGGAAGGCATCGAGGCGGCGGAGAAGATCGTACGCGAGCATCCGAGCGCCCGCATTGTAATGGTGTCGTCGGTCGGCTATCAGGAGAACATTGTAGCCGCCTTGCAGCGGGGAGCGCGCCACTTCGTGCAAAAACCGGTGAAGCCGGAAGTTCTTTATGAAGTGATCAAGTACGTAATGCGTGACGATGGAACGACGGCGCGCGGCGCCGGAGCTGGAGCCTAGTCATGCGGATGGACTTGATTCAGCCTTTCATTAACTCGGCCGATGCCGTTCTGGCACAGGGGCTGCAGTCGTCCATTTCCATCGAGAACCTGAGCATGGAAGAAGAGGCGTACCGGCGGAAAGGGATCGCTGCCGAGGTTTGCTTCACGGGCGAGATCGAAGGGCGGATCATTTTTGATGCGGACCTGGGGCCGGCGGTGCAGCTCGCCACGCTTCTGGCGGGCGTCGAGGTATCCGAGGACGACGATCTGGTACGCGAGGCGGTCTGTGAGCTGGCCAATCAGATCATTGGCAACGCCATCACCTCGCTCAACGACCAGGGATTTCACTTTCACGTTCGTCCCCCAACCATGCACACTTCCGAGCAGGGCAGCAAGAGCAGTGAAGACACCGAAGCCCTGGTGATGTGCTTCAATACTTCCAGCGGAAACGTCTTCATGAATGTGGCGCTGCGCTATCAGCCCTGCCGGGCGGTGGAACGCGCTGCCGTCGTGGGATAGGAAATCGGTCGTTCGTCGTTAGTCGTTGGTCGTTAGTCGCTCGACTCCTCACCTCATCCGACCTTATCGTTCCGCGATGCTCGACATGCATTCCGGTTGATGACGACGTTCGCAGCCTGTGGTGAAATTCAAGCGCCCAGATCCAGCGCCTAGAGGCGCACTCATAAAAATCGGGTAGGAGGCGAGGTCACCCTCGCCGTCCTCCCACACCACCGGACGTGCGGTTCCGCATCCGGCGGTTCATGAAGCAGACGAGAAGCGCCGCTGGGTGTCCAGCA
>Ga0224558_1002298_pt1 | contig 17896 bp, 14 predicted proteins | sample 714S32024metaG_FD_180682 | JGI IMG/M metagenome (GOLD analysis project Ga0224558, IMG submission 180682) | Peat soil microbial communities from Stordalen Mire, Sweden - 717 S3 20-24 | ecosystem: Environmental > Terrestrial > Soil > Wetlands > Peat | place: Sweden: Norrbotten County, Stordalen...
TCAAATCATCTTCCGGCACGTCCTATGCGCGCCGCCTTGATTCGGAAGCGGCCTCTAGAGGCTGAAACTGCACGTAACTCCTTATCCAGGACGATTTTGCAGGGAACTCCTTTGTTTTGACGATTTTACAGCGCAATCCTGTCTGTAACCTCAAGAAAACAAGGATTTTGCGTCCAAAGTACGGGTGGGGGTCTACCACGAAACTTAAGCGAAAGTATCACGAGCGATTGGCCGGGTGCCGGGTGTCCCATATCTGCGCATCTTGTGCGGCAGATGGGTGAAACCACGAATCTCAACCGGTCAAGTTCCTAACCCCTAACCCCTAACCCCTATCTTTCCCCCGTCGGCAGCTTGCAGCAATCCCCGGCGGTCACCGGCTCATTCGCCCCCGCATCCAGCGCGACCTTCCACTGCCCGTCCGCCTGCTTCTTCCAGACGGTGATGTACCGCCCTGTCACCGTCACCGGATTTCCGCTGGCGTCTTTGCTGTGTCCTTCGAAGTGGCCCCAGGTGTAGCCCATGTCGCCCGACGGCCCCATCTGCGCATCGGTCGGAGTCCAGGTCAGTTGGTAGACTTTGGGGTCCCAGTTGGCGGATTTCTGAATCGCCACCTTGCCAATCAGCGGCGCAGCCGCGTTGCCCAGCGCCACGCCGTCCGCGGCAAACCAATCGGCAAAGCCCGTCCCGCCGCGCGCCAGCACGTCCTTGGCAAAGCGCGCCTCCAGGTCGTAGAGCAGCATCTTGCCGGGGTTCATTGTCGAGTCGGTCAGCGGATTGGGCTTATCCTGCGCCGCCGCCTCCGGAAACGTCAACTGCGCCCGGGCTCCCTGCCAACCCAACCCCGCCAGCACTACCGCACAAAGAAATACTCTCCACCTTCCAGCCACGTTCCTCGTCCTCCTGCAATACAAAAGTCTATGTGCCCATCGTACAACCACGGGTTAGGGGGTGTGTCTGAATGAAAGCCAGGCAAAAGTGCGCAATATTGAACAGACCACCCCCGGCAGGGCGCGTCAACCTGATTCAGTCTGGATCGGGGCAAGAGCTTGCCCAAAGACTTGGTGATTGAGATGGAAGACTCTCGGTGTAGGGTAGCGGCGATTGAGTCGGAAGACCCTCGGTGCAAGTACCTGCTTCTGGGCGTCGAGATAGAGGTGGAAGATCCTCGCTACAAGAGCCTGAACTATCGCGCGGCGACTGGGATGGAAGATCCTCGCTGCAAGAGCGTGGCGAAGGAGATGGAAGACCCTCGGTGCCAGAGCCTGCGTAATTGGTATTGAGAGTTCAAATGCCCCCCGGCAAGCCGCACGTCTTCGATGAACTTGGCCGGGGCTGATACACGTCGTCATCCTATCGGCGGCATAACCCAGGGAATTGCAACCCGAATTGAAGGAGATCTCAGATGCTTTTGATACTCATTATTCTTCTGGTGCTCGTTTTCGCCGGAGGCGGAGGATATTACGGTTACGGCCGGTGGGGCGCTGGCGGAGGAGCAGGCATAGGCCTTGGCACAGTGCTGGTGATTCTACTGATTTGCTGGCTGCTTGGAGTTTTCAGATAAAGCGCTTTGCGGCAACTTCGGCCCGCTGCCGCTAGACTGGCCGCGGGCCCGAAACCGCTGTCCAGGTGCGCGAGGTGGGCAAGGGAACCGGTGCGTGGAGGGAAGAGATGAGGATCGCAATAAGCAATGCGCTGGCGCTGGTGCGATGGCATAATTCACGATTTTTATCGGATTTCAGCGGCCGCGACTTTGCCTGGCTGCTGATCGGGGTGCTGCTGGCCGTGGTCGTAATGTGGGTAATCTCGCGGCGGGGGCGGCGCTGGTTTTAGATACCCGCGCATCAAGCGCGTCTATACGGTGAGAACCGAACGCCTGCGAAGCGACTCCTAAATTATTTGGCAATGTGCGAATGAACCTTTCGCGCAGTAACCGGTCGATTATAGGCAATCCGAACACCTGCAACATTGAGCAATTGTGAGCAGACGGTCGCCGCAGGCAACACTTAAATCGTTGCGTGGGGGAATTCGAAGTGGATTCCCCGCCTGAAGTCCATCAAAAAGATGTTACAGGAGAAAAAATGAAAAAGTTCCTGCTTTATCTGTTACTCGCCGTGTTCGCGCTGTCCGCGGCCACGCCTGCGTTCGCCTACCACCACCGGAGACACCACAGATACCACGATGGCCGTCCTATCGTAGTGTTTCATATTCCGGGATAGGGATACGGTGATTCCTGGCCATGTTGTCTCTACGTTAGGCGACAAGCGGCTCCAGGGCCGAGTCTTGACCCGTGGAGCAGACTCTCATTTCAGAGAAACTTTCTGACCTGTCAGTACCCGGACTACTGCGGTATTCGCAGGGTTAGATTCTTTCCATTACGCAATTTCCGCTCTGGCCCCATGGAGGTGGGCAGACATGAAGAAATGGTTTTGTTCCGTCGCCGGATTGTCCCTGACACTGGCGGGCTCTCTGGCCGTATTCGCGCAAACTCCGGCAGCTCCTCCCCCCAACATTCTCAACATCGAAACCATCAATATAAAACCCTACGTGGATGGGCCCTTCGACAAAGTCGCTTCGGAATACCCTGCCTTGGCGAAGCATATCAAGGACCCGATGCACATGCTGGCAATGGAGTCTCTGACAGGCGCGCCACGAGTCATTTACCTCTCTGGTTTTGATTCTTTAGAGGCGCTCGAAAAGAACGAGGAGTGGGTTCCCGGTGATGCGGATGCCGAAGCTAAGATTGAAGCGCTGGATGCGCGCGAGGCACCGTATATATCCGAGGTCCACCACACCATCTGGCATTACCTCCCCGACCTCAGCAACAACGTCGCCGCAGCCGACATCCCGCACTCCCATTACTGGGAGGTGCTCATCTTCCATATGCGCCCCGGTCATGCCGAAGACTTCGCGGTAACGACTAAGCTGTATCGCGATGCCTCCCTCAAAAGTGGCGAAAACGTTCCCTGGGCAACTTACGAGGGAATGCACGGTGTGACGGACTCCTACCTCGTCCTGGTGCCGATGACCTCCCTCAAGGATGAGGACACGGGCCTGGCGCATAAGAAGGATTTTGCCGCAGCGCTGGGCGCCGATGGTATGGCCCAGATGAACAAGCTGACCGGGGAGGGCGTGGCCAGCGTCGAGGACAACCTCTGGATGGTGAATCCGGAATGGAGCTATGTTGAGAAATCCTGGGTCGACGCCAATCCAAAATACTGGGCGACTGAGCCGCCCGCAAAGCCCGCACCGAAACCCGCTGCCGGAGCCCCGCCTGCGCCAAAGGCTCCGCCCGCACCCTAAATAACTCTGATCCGAACACAAAGGGCGTCCTTACACAAGGACGCCCTTTGTCTTTTCATTCACGCAAGCGATTCGACATCAAGACTGGAAAACCGCTGGATTCCCTCAAGCCTCGTCCAGTGCCGTCAGAATCTGCGGTCCCAGTTGGCTCACGCTGCCTGCGCCCAGAGTTAGTATTAGGTCGCCCTTCTTTGCCTGCGCGGCGACGGCGGAAACAGCCGCTGCAAAATCCCCGGCAAACTGCACCTGTGGCCCTTTGATGCGCTCGGCCAGCCGCTCCGCCGTTACGCCCGGAATGGGCTCCTCGCTGGCGGCGTAGATAGGCAGCACAATCAACGTGTCCGCATCCCGAAACGCGCTTGCGAACTGGTCCATCAAATCAAGCGTCCGCGTGAACCGGTGCGGCTGAAAGATGACGTGGATCTTCTGGTAGCCACACTCGCGCGCGGCGGCCAGCGTGGCGCGAATCTCCGTGGGATGGTGGCCGTAGTCGTCCACCACCGTGACGCCGCGTGCCAGTCCGCGCAACTGGAATCTCCGGTCCACGCCGCGAAAGTGGCTCAGTCCCTCGGCAATCATCTCCGCGTCTATCCCCAACTGGTGGGCGATGGCCACCGCGGCCGTGGCGTTCAGCACGTTGTGCCGTCCGGGCACATGCAATTCAAACGGCCCCAGCGCCCCCATCGCGGTCATCACCTGGAAGCGGGCGAAGGTTCCCACCACCGCATCCAGAAATTCCAGCCGGTAGTCGGCCTCCGCCGCAACGCCATAGGTGAAGACGCGCCTCTGCGTCCGAAGCAAAATAGCGGCCAGCAGCGGATTGTCCACGCAGGCGGTCACTGCGCCGTAAAACGGCAGCTTGTTAATAAAAGTCAGGAAGGCCTGCTCCACGTCTGCCATGTCCCTGTAGCAGTCCATGTGCTCGCGGTCCAAATTCGTCACCACGGCCAGAATCGGTGATAGCTTGAGAAAGCTTCGGTCGCTCTCGTCGGCCTCGACCACCATATATTGCGAGCTACCCAGCTTGGCGTTGGAGCCCAGCGCATCCACCCGTCCGCCCACCACGATCGTCGGGTCCAGTCCGCCCGCTGCCAGCACCGCGGCCACCATCGTAGTAGTCGTCGTTTTGCCGTGCATGCCGGCAATGGCGATGCCGTACTTCAGTCGCATCAACTCGGCCAGCATCTCCGCCCGCTGAATCACGGGAATCTTTTGCGCCCGCGCCTCCAGCACCTCGGGATTCGTTGCGCTTACCGCCGAGCTGGTCACCACCACCGTGGCCCCGGCCATGTTCACGGCATCATGTCCCTCGTAGATCGTTGCGCCCATCCGCGCAAGCCGGTCTGTCATCGGCCCGCGACGTAGGTCGGAGCCCGAAACCTTCATGCCCAGGTTGAGCAGAATCTCGGCAATGCCGCTCATGCCGATGCCGCCGATGCCGATGAAGTGCGCGTGCTGGGAAGTTGCAAACATAGGGTGTGAAACTACACTGTAACACTTCGCCGGCACGGTCGAGAGGCCGGCTTATGCAGTTTTCAATCAGCCGGTACCGGGTCAATACGGCTTTTTAGCTTATTCAGGAAGTGTGTAATCAAAATCGTATGAATGTTGGCCGTTTTCAATGTGAATGGTGAACGTGCCTGTTATGCCCTTCAATTCGCCTATCCCGGAGCCTGGCACCACGATCACAGTCATTTTGTACCCGCTACGATCCATGGTGGCCGAGTGCTGCAGTGCGAAGCTGCCGTGCTTCCCGTTCAGTGTTCCCGCAACCACTTCGATGGCCACGTAACCGGCCTCTCCCTGCTTCGGATCGCCGCCCGAGAACATCTCACCCTTGGTTGTTGCTTCCAGATCGCCGTGAATCTGCTTGTCGATGGAGAATCGGCTCAACCCCTCAGCCGGCGCTGGCGTAAGCGGCTGAACGTTCACTGTGAACGTGCCGTGCGCATGGTGAGTCATCGGCGTCTCCTTCTGCTGTGCAAAGGTAAACGGTGAGAGCGAGGCGAAGGCAAGAGCGGTTGAGAGCAGGCGGCGCATATCGAGCATTTACGTCAGGCTCACATGCCAAGCTGTTTCCAACTTTGCGGCTTAGCAAATTGCAAACAACACGGGCATCCCGTCAAGGAACGAGCAACATCAACTGCGCAGTATCATTGAATCGTCTCCTCGACGAAAACAATGTCATAATTCTTACCGTCGCTGGATGTATTCTTCTTGGCCATGTAATGCAGTTTGCCGGAAGAATCGATCTCGCTTGTCGTCCCTTTCACCAGGCCATCGTATTGCTTGCCTTCTTTGCCGTCCACCACGACAAACTGCTTGGCCGCCGCTCCGGCCACATAGGCTACGTGCCGGCTGTCCGGGCCGAAGACGAGTCCGCCGATGCCATCGTAAGCCTGTCCCTCTTTGCCGTCCACCACGGCAGACCATTTCTCGCTCACATTGAATCTTTTTTCGCCAACTTTGGCCACGTAGGCAACACGTTTGCTGTCCGGGCTGAACGTGAATGGTTTAGCTATGTAAAACGCATCCCAGCACACGCCATCTTTACAACTATGCGCCTGCTCCATTGAACTCGTTTCAACTATGGCCGCATAAGGTTTCCCATCTTCACCGTCCACAACGAGAACCTGCTTCTCGCCTGCGTCAGTCGAATATGCCAGCCGCCGGCCATCCGGGCTAAAGACAAGCCGGTTGATTCCATCGTAGGCTTTGCCTTCTTTGCCATTCACTACCGCCGCCCATTTGTCGTCACTCTTGGCGGCATAGGCCACCTGCGCGCTGTCCTGGCTGAATACAAGACCGCCAACGGCATCGTAGGACTTCCCATGCTTTCCGTTGACTACCACAGTCCACATATCTTTGATTTGCGCTCCATAGGCCATGCTCCTGCCGTTCGGGCTATAGAGTACTTTCATGTCGCCTATAACAGAACTGCCGATGTAGTCGTAGGACGCTTGCTTCTTGCCATCAACCAGCAGAACTTCCTTACCCTCAATATTGGCTACATAGGCCACGTGCTGGCTGTCCGGACTGAAGATAAGACCGCGCGCGTCATCGTAAGGTTTTTCCTCTTTCCCGTCCACAACAGCAACCCAATATCCGCCGGCCTGGGCCAGATAACCCATGCGGCTGCTGTCCGGACTGAACGTCATGCTCGGTTCGGCGATGATGTCGTAGGACTTCTCCGGGTTGCCATCCACCACGACGAGCCACTTCCCGCCAGCCTTGGCCGCATACGCCACCCGTCTGCTGTCCGGGCTGAAGAGGAGAGCTTGCGTGTCATCGTACGGTTTCCCTTCTTTGCCGTCCACCACCACAATCTGCTTCCCGTCTGCACTCGCCACATACGCCACTCGACGGCTGTCTGGACTAAAAGCGAGGCTTGCCACGTCAATAAAGTCGTAAGCTTTCTCCTCTTTACCATCCACAATGACAAGCCGTTTCGCGCCATCCTTCACCACATAAGCTACCCGACGGCTATCCGGGCTGGAGACAGGCTGACCTATAGTGATGGAGGTATCAATGTGACAGATCAGTTTTTCCGCGCCGCCTCTGCCTCCACTGAAAATCGCTGTAATCCGTTCGCAGCCGGTGGCTGTCAGCAGCAGGGCGAGCAGGAGTAGGGCCTTTATCGTTCTCATCGTCATACCTTTCTGTGCGCCGAGTTGGACGATTCCCGAGATCACTGCGGATTTAGCTGACGGCCATGAATGCCCGCTTGCGGCGCGACAGCAACGGCAGCACCTGTGCCTGCGCCGCGTCCACCGTAAGCCCGTACCTGGTGCGCAGCTCCTCCACCTTGCCATGCTCAATGAAGCGGTCGGGCCACCCGAGGCGCACCACCGGAACCGCGCTGCCCAGCTCGGCAAGCTCTTCAATCACCGCCGAGCCAAAGCCGCCCATCTTCACGTGGTCCTCAAAGGTGACAAATGCGGCCACGCGTCCGGCATACTCGGCAAGCATCTCGCGGTCAATTGGTTTAACAAAGCGCGGATTGATTACCGCGGCGGAGTAGCCTGCGCACTCCAGCCGCGCGGCCAGCTCCTGTGCCAGCGTTATCATCGGGCCCAGGCCGAGAATGGCCACGTCGTTGCCGTCCTTGAGCACCTCCGCCTTGCCGACGGGAATCACCTGCGGCTCAGCCTTTCGGGCCGCGTCCGGGCCCACGCCGCGTGGATAGCGGATAGCGCTTGGCCCCGGCAGCTCCAGCGCAGTCTTCATCATGTCGGCCAGCTCGTCCTCATCCTTGGGAGCCATCAAAACTATCCCCGGAATGCCGCGCAGATAGGCGATGTCGAAAAGCCCATGATGCGTCGGTCCGTCGTCGCCCGAAAGCCCGCCGCGATCCATGCAGAACAGCACCGGCAACTTTTGCAGGGCCACATCGTGAACGATGCAGTCAAAAGCGCGCTGCAAAAAAGTGGAGTAGATGGCGACAACGGGTCGATAGCCGCGAGCAGCCATGCCGGCCGCGAAGATCACTGCGTGTTCCTCGGCGATGCCCACATCAAAATACCGTTTCGGATGATGCGGACGGAATAAATCCAATCCTGTGCCGCTGGGCATGGCTGCGGTGATGGCCACGATGCGCTCGTCCTTATCGGCCAGTTGCACCAGCGTCGTCGCAAAAACCTCGGCGTAAGTAAGTTGCCCGGCGGGTTTGGTCTCGCCGGTATCCGGATCGTAGGGGCCCAGGCCGTGAAATTTTTTTTGCCCATCCAGCGCCGGCTGGTAGCCGCGCCCCTTTTGTGTCAGCACATGCAGCAACACGGGGCGGTTTTCCGCCTTGAGAAACTTGAAGGTCTCCACCAGTAGCGGAATGTTGTGGCCGTCGATGGGGCCATAATATTGCAGTCCGAACTCCTCGAAAAGAATTGAGGGCCACAACATGCTTTTGGCGGCCTCTTCTGCGCGCCGCGCCACCTCCACCGCCGTCTTGCCGCCGATCTTTTCCACAATGCGCTTGGCCGAATCGTGCAGGCTTTTGTATTGCTCGGTGGTGACGATCTTGTGAAAGTAGCGGGCAATCGCACCCACGTTGCGGTCGATTGACCACTCATTATCGTTGAGCACCACGATCAGCCGCTTGGTCTGCTCTGAGATATTGTTCAAGGCCTCGAAGGTAATCCCGTTGGTGAAAGCCGCATCGCCGGCCACCGCGATCACGTGCTCTTTTCCACCGGCGAGATCCCTGGCCACAGCCATGCCCAACGCCGCTGACAGCGCCGTTCCCGCGTGCCCCGCGCCATAACAGTCGTGCTCGCTCTCCGTGCGCAACATAAAGCCGTTCAGCCCGCCCGGCTGGCGAATCGTCCCCATGCGCTCCACCCGCCCGGTGAGCATCTTGTGGATGTAGGCTTGATGGCTCACGTCAAACAGCAATTTGTCCGTGGGAGTGTCGAAGACTGTGTGCAGCGCCAGGGTCAGTTCCACCACTCCAAGATTCGGCCCCAAATGGCCGCCCGTCTTGGAGAGTGTCTGTATCAGGAATTCGCGTATCTCCTCGGCCAACTCGTCCATCTGTGTGAAGTTCAGGCACTTCAGATCGGCCGGCGAGTGAATCGATTCCAGCAGTGTTCCCATGGTCTTCCTTCCCCCGAAAAAAGCCGGGCAGCCAGGCAAAAATCCCTCTGACCACGGGGCCATCGAAACCAGCTTTGCCAATCGTTAGTATACCAACGCTGCGGATTCTGCCGCTCTACGGTTATGAACCGATCATCACCGAACTAAAGCGAAGCTCAGGGAAAGCGCTAGGGTCGTCAGGATGACGATCAAAGGCGCCGCCCATAGGCCGAGCATCACCAGCCGCCCTGTGTGCACTTCTTCCCCATCACACCGCGCAAACGAGAGGACAAGCATCGTTGCCAATGAGCCAAAAGGTGTGACCATCGGCCCTACATCGGCGCCGATCAGCGCGGCAAGAACCGAGCCCATGTGGGCGTGCGAGCGCAAAAGCACGCTGCGAGCTATCAACGCCGCCGGAAGATTATTCATGATATTCGATGCGAATGCCGTTGCACCCGCGGCAGCGAGGAACTTTTCGGGCGATCCATGTCTCATGCTCGCCAGCCAACCGACCTCCGCGCCGACAATGCCCAGATTTTCCAGTCCCTGCACGGCGATAAAGAGCCCAATGACGAACGGGAATATATCCCACGAGAGCTCGCCCACTGCTCGAATATGCACGCGGCCTGACACAACGCCGGCGATTGCCAGCACGCCGCAGCCCGCAAAAGCGAACACGTAAGGCTCAAGCCCCAGAAGCGGCGCAACAAAGTAACCAATGAGCACAACGGCAAGGACGGTGATGCAGATCAAAAAGTAGGCATGATGCGGCACCACGCTTGCCGGTTCAGGAAGTGCCTCGCCGTCGAAGCGCTCTGGCAGTTCGCGGCGAAAATGCCAGCGCAGCACGGCATAAGTAGTGACGAGCGCGACCAGTTGCGGCACGATCATTCTTGCCGCGAACGCCGCGAAGGTCTGGCGGAAGGCATCCGCGAAGAGAAGGTTGGTGAGATTGCTGATCGGCAGCGCCAGCGAACCCACGTTGGCGACGAACGCGCACAGCACCACATACGGCGCAGCCGGAACCTTGAGCCTCTTCACAAGGGCCAGCATCACGGGTGTTAGCATCACCGCCGTGGTGTCCAGCGAAAGAATCGCCGTGATAATCGCGCCGGCTACAAACGCGTTCCGGTAAAGCGTGTGCGCGTCTCCCTTCGCAACGCGCGCGCATCGAACCGCGGCCCACTCGAAAAAGCCGCACTTGCCCACAAGCAACGACAGCGCCAGCAGCGAGAGAAGAAAGAGAAGGGTGTTTTTTCCTGCAAGGATCGCGCCCAGCGCGTCGTGCGGTGTAACCAAGCCGAGAGCCAACATCGCCGCCGCCGCCAGCATCGTCCACCACGCCTCGTTCCATCGGCGCGGGCGCACCACCATCAGGACGATCATGGCTGCAAAAACGGTGAGTGTAACTACGATGCGCACGGTGTCAGACCTGCATTTTCCGATTGTGAACAACTGGCGGCCGGGGGCAGCTTCCAGGCGGTCAAACTGCAAAGGCCCGCTAGGGCTGCCGTGTGCAGTCACTCCACAAGGGACGCGACCGCCAGTGTAAGGCTCAGCTTATAAATACACGCCTCCTCAGGATGGTCACAATCGCACATCCCATGGATGCAGGTACAGAATATTAAGTTGTCGCCCTTAACGAGCGTAGCGAGTCGAAAGACCTGAATATCGGGCGCTTTAAATCAAGCGATCTAGTTTGAAAACTGCGGCTCATGGCGTCTTCGGCGGAATCGGAAGCCGTGCAGCGGAGAAGATCTCTACAATCTCCTTAGCCATCGGGTCGGAAGCAATAATTCCATTAAAAGCAGGCACTTTACCTGAGCCAAGAACAATGGACGTCTTCTTGTCGGAGAGGACGAAGGTGTGAACATTGGTGAAGACGACTCGGTCGACTTCGATGATCAAATCAGCAGCACTGCGGTCCTCAACGATGGTTAGGCCCAAATCCAACCATTCCTTTTGTTGCCTTAGGGCGTGATCCAGGGTATCGACGGTCAGGAACGCCGTCTTCGAGTGAATGTAGAGGGTTTTCGCATTCTTGATGATCTGTTTAGGGTCGGCGTTGGCAGCGGTAGCGCTTAGTGGCGGAACCGTATCGGCTGACTGCGTGAAAAGTTGCAGCGAGGCGCCCGAACCGAATGCAGTGCGCGGGCCGGCCTCCGGCAGTCCCAGCACGTTGTCAATAGGAACAGCAAACGGAGAAGCAGCCCCCTTGGGGCCGGTGATGATGCCGATAAGAGCGCCAGTGTGGTCAACCAGCGCACCGCCATTAGCGCCCGGCGCTACGGTTGCGGTAAACCGCAGCACGTTGAAGCCTGAGCCGGCTCCGGGAATCTCTTCTGCGGGACTGATGGAGTAAAGGGTGCCCTCAGTGGTCAGCCAGGTGAGTCCGCTTGTGTTGGTAACCGCATATACCGGAGAACCAATGGCCAGGGTTGCGGAGGAGCCAACATTCAGCGCCGGAAGTGCTCCTGCGGTAATCTTCAGGGCGGCCACATCGCGGCGCTCGTCGCTCCCAAGCATATCTACGCGGTCAAAGATTTCTCCGTTGGCCAGCCGCACTTGGACAGCGGCTGCGCCTTTTACGGCATGAAGCGGAGCAAAGATCACTCCGTCCTCCGTCAGGATGACTCCGGTGGCAATCGAGTGGACGCGGCCCGCGCCATCGCCGGACAAAATGAGCACGGAGGCGGCCTTGGTGTGCTCGTAGATCGCCTTGGAATCAGGCGCAGGTGAGCCTTCCTGCGCTGTGACGCATAGAGAAAGTGCGGTAAAAGCGGCAACGATAAGGGCTTTCATGATTGGTGAGGATTATAGCAACTGTATGAACGGAAGGCCATCTGCATCAGAAGCAGAAAAAGGCCGCCCTCGGGCGGCCATTCAGTTGCTTTCATCAAGCTCGGTAAATAACGCCGCTTTACTGCTGTGCCTGATCTTGCTGGCTGGCCGCGGGCCACACGGACGCCGCGTTCTGCTGCAACTTGGCAGTAAACCAGTTGCTCTCCCAGAGATTTTGGTAGAACGCGCCTGTCATCTCCGCGGCGCGTGGGCCGAAGGTTGGCCGTCCGCCTTCAAGGAAGAATACCGTCACCAGGCTGCCTTGCGGCGAGTCGGACCAGGAGGCGAACCAGCCGAAGCGCGTCCCATTTGCCGAGCATGTGCCCGTTTTGCCAAACACCGGCAGCTCGTGGAAGTTGGCGCGCAGCCGTCGTGCGGTGCCGTACTCCACTGCGCCGGCCATGCCGTCCTGCAAGTCGGGAACGTAGCGGGCAATGTCCAGCGTGCGCTTGACCTTGGGTTCGAGGTTGGCGGCCTCTTCTGGCGTCTCCGGGTGCTGCAGGTAGTAGAGGGTTCCGCCGTTTGCCAGGGCCGCCACAAACGCGCCCAATTGCAGTGGTGTCAGCGATACTCCCTGGCCGAAGCTGCACATGCGGCCCACGCCGCCCAGCGAGGCGGGCAGTGGCTCGTCGGGATAGATGCCCAGTTGTTCGCCTTCAATGTTGTAGCCTGCCAGCTCGCCCAATCCAAACTGGTTTGCGTATTGGTGTACACGGTCGAAGCCCAGTTCGCGGCCTAGTTCCTCAAAGTAGAGGTTGTTGCTCTTGGCCAGAGCCTGCGTCATATTCATGCGGAAACCGGCCAGCTTGACCGGTGTATCGCGCGTGACCAGCCCTTCGGAGAGCGCGGCCAGGGCCACCGTCAGCTTGATTGTGGAACAGGGCTCGGCGCCGGGTGAGAGAGCCAGCTTCTGGTTCACCATAGCCAGAATGCGCCCATTGGCGGGGTTGATCACCACGGCCGTGCCATTCATATCGCCCATGGCGTCGATCGCAGCCTGACGGACCACCGGATCCTCACCGGCCGTCACATCGCCCGCAAAGATGTCTCCCTTGGCAAAGGAGCTGGCGGTGAACCGCTCATAGTAGCGATGACGGCGGCGGGTGGTAATTGCTGCGTTGCGCACACCGGCTCTCGCGTTGCCTCTTACGGTCCGATGCGCTGGGTTTCCGGCAGGCGTAGCTTGGGTGGCGCTGTTGTGAACCGTCCCGACATGAGCGGTGGCAGACTTGTGGGCGGCTGGCGTGGCCGCATGAGTTGTGGTGTGATGGCTGGTCGTGCGATGAGGCTCTGTCAGATGGGATTCGGTCGTTTTGGCGCGGTGCAGCGTGCGCGGGGCGTCCAGCGCCGCCGCCACCCCGGCGCCTAAGCCGAAACCAGGAATCAAAATCAATGCACAAGCCCAAACGCGGGAAAAACTCATCCAGCCGGTATCCTCTCTCCAAACGGAGTGTCGAACCGTTCGTCTCCTTAGCGGAGACGTATTACCTGCCATTCCAACCTGCTATCCCTGGAACGGCTCTCCCCATTAGTCTCGTTCATCCTTTCTTGCAAGTCCTTGCAAGATAGCAAACTTGCCCTAGAACAAACGGTTCTAATGGGTACATCGCTCTTATCTGTCACTCCGCACATGACTTACACCTCTGTTGCGGATGAAGACACCACAAATCTGGGAGCACCGGCTGGCTGGTGCAATAAAAACCCATGCATTTGTAGAGCTATATTGCACTATACGCTCTTCAAGGTCTCTTTCATAGTGAACCCTCCTTACAGCCGTAAGTTGCGCAGAAAGGTAGGCTTTTCCAAATCCGGTTGCGACTCTTCGTTCGCTTCTGGGAATAGCGACGTGGGTGGTTGAGCACGGTGCTCGTTCATCCCCGTCCGGATGCGCGCTCCACCAGGGAACTGTGGAGCATAGTCTCTGGGCTGCGGATTGTAGGCCGGCTCCTCCGCCAATTCGGCAAAACGCGGCGGCGCCGGCGCGGCTGCCGGTTCCATCTCTTCGGGCTCTAGAGCAGCAGCCGCCTCCACTGGCGGTTCCGCTAGAGCGGCGGAATCAGCAGAGGGCTCGGAGGGCGAAATGGGGGTGAAAAAGCCAGACTTGTCCCACGTGTCAGAGTCGTCTGCCTTGACCGTGTCTTTCTCGCCCGCCTTCACCGTATCTTCCTCATCTTCTTCGTCCTGCGAGAGAAAGCGCAGCGGTTTGGGTGCCAGCACAGGAGCGGCTGCGGGCTCGCGGAACCCTTCGTCGCGTGCCACCAGCGATATCTGCGCCACCGGGGCAGGGGACTGCGGTATCGAAACCACAGGCGCCTCGGCCACGGCCATCATACGCGCCCGTCGCTCCGGCATCTGGTCGCGGAAGCCGGTGGCGATCACGGTAATCTTGACCTCGTCGCCCATCTTCTCGTCCTGCACTGCGCCGAAGATGATGTTGGCATCCTCATGGGCGGAGGATTGAATCAACAGCGAAGCCTCGTTGACCTCGTTGAGCTTCAGCGAACTGGAGCCGGTGATGTTGATCAGAATGCCTTGTGCGCCGTCCATGGCGCCGGCTTCCAGCAGTGGCGAAGCCATCGCCGCCTGGGCCGCTTCCACGGCGCGATTCGGCCCCGAGCGAACTGCCGTGCCCATCACCGCGTGGCCCATCCCCGCCATGGTGGTTTTCACGTCGGCAAAGTCGCGGTTGATGATGCCGGGGATGGTGATGATGTCACTGATGCCCTGTATTCCCTGGCGCAGCACGTCGTCGGCGATGCGGAAGCTCTCGAAGAAGCCCGCATCCTTGGCCACCGCCAGCAGCTTCTCGTTGGGAATCACGATCATCGTGTCCACGCACTCAATTAATTCCTTAAGCCCGCGTTCGGCCTGCTGCATGCGGCGCTTGCCTTCAAATGCAAACGGCCGCGTGACCACGGCCACGGTGAGAATGCCCAGTTCGCTGGCCAGCGAGGCGATCACCGGAGCTGCGCCGGTGCCCGTGCCGCCGCCCAGCCCTGCGGTCACGAAGACCATGTCCGCGCCTTCCAGGGCCTCGATAATCTTCTCCGAATCTTCCAATGCGGCGCGCCGGCCCAGGTCCGGGTTTGACCCCGCGCCAAGCCCCGAGGTAAGCCGCACTCCCAGTTGCAGCTTCACCGGAGCCTGCGAGATCTTCAGAGCCTGCACGTCGGTGTTGGCGACGATAAACTCCACCCCCGCCATGTGCGCCTGAATCATGCGGTTAACCGCGTTGCCGCCGCCGCCGCCTACGCCGATCACCTTGATGCGGGCTCCGCGCACGCTCTCTTCGTGATACTGAATGCGCATCTCCACGACTTCTTTCCTCATCTGTTCCATTTGGGCTCAGCCCTCCTCATGGATGCCTCTCACGAAATCTTTAAAAGCTTCCTGCAAACACGCTCCGGAATTTTGAGCGCAATGTGGTGCTCTGCGTTGCGGTGTTCATCCTCATCCGCTGGGTATACAGAATCATGCCAATGGCCGCGGAATAGCTGGGATGAACCAGTTCACCGGGCATTTGCGAGAGGCGCACGGGGACTCCGGTGCGTGCCGGAACCCGCAATTGGCTCTCGGTAATGTCCAGTATCCCGCGCAGCATCGCGCCGCCGCCGGTCAGTACGCAGCCCGCGCCCAGGGCTTCCAGCACGCCGCCCTCGCGCAGGTTTTTTTTAACCAGTTGAAGCAGCTCGCAGGCCCGTGGCTCCAGGATATCGGCCATTTTACGCAGGCTCAACATCTGCGGCTGCGGGTTGGCTATCTCAATCTCCGCGTCCAGAGGCACGTCCGTCACCACGGCGTGACCATAGAGTCTCTTCAGCTCCTCGGCCTGCGCCACGGGCATCCCCAGGCCTATCGCCAGGTCATTGGTAAAGTGCTGCCCTCCAACTCGAATGGAAGCTGTATGCACCACCGCTCCCTCGTAAAACACGATCAGGTCGGTGGAGTGGCAGCCGATGTCGATCAGGCAGATGCCCAGCTCACGCTCGTCGGCTGTCAGCGTAGACTCTGCGGCGCCAATCGTTTCCAGCACCGCCTCGGTAACCTCAAGCCCCGCCCGGTTGGCGCAGGTCACCGTGTTTTGCAGCGCGCTGCCGGAGCAGGTGGCGATGTGCAGGTCCACTTCCAGCCTTTTGCCCACCATGCCCACCGGGTTCGAGATGCCCGGATAATTATCCAGAATGAATTGCCGCCGCAGCAGGTGCAGTATGTTGCGATCCGGAGGCCGCTCGATATACCGTGCCTGTCTCACCACGCTTTGCACATCCTCTGCCTTGATCTCCCGCATGCGAGTGTGCAGCTCGATTCCGCCGTTGGTGTTGAGCCCCATAATATGCGGCCCGCCGACGCCCACCACGCACTGGTCAATATTCATGCGCGCCACGCGCTCGGCTTGCTCGCTGGCCGCCTTCACCGCTTTGGCTGCCGGGCCAAGCTCCGCGATCAGCCCCTTGCGCATTCCCGCGGACTCCACGATCCCGTGTCCGCAATAACGCGGCGCGCCTTCATTCAACTCCGCCACCAGCACGCGCGTCCACGCGCTGCCGATGTCCAGCACTACGATAACGTCGTCCCGATTCTGGCTCATGGCGCTCACTGGCCCTCTCCGGCAGACGATGCCGGACGGGTGGCTGGGGCACTCTTCCGCCTGTTGATGTTCTGCGCGGCGTGTTGCATCTCCGCGCGCTTCTTATCCCTTGCTTTCGCCTTGACCACCCCTTTGGCCTTGATCGGCGATGCAGCACTCCTGGCCTTCGCGCTCGTATCCTTCGTCGCGGTGGCCTTTACCTTGGCTGTGCCATTCCCTGCCGGCTTTGCGTTCGCCTTGGTAGCTATTGCCAAGTTGTGTTGTTTATCTGGCTGTTTACCCGTAATTTGCCCGTATTCTGCCACTTGGCCTGATGGGGATTTACTTTCGCCGGTGTTCTCCGCCGTCTGATCGCCGTCCCCGGCTTGCGCTGCGTTGGTGCCCGCGGCCATCGATAGCACCGCCGTGATCTGCTCATACCGCAAGTCCACGGCCACTAGATCAGGATGCTGCTGACGCCACTCACTGATCCCCGCCTTGTAGCGCTGGTAACGCTCCAGAAAATGGTCTTGGCCAAAGTGAGCCAGGATGTCGCCCTTCTCTTCGGGCATCATCACCTGTGCATCCGCCGGATCGCTCAGGTCAATCTCCGATATCTGCGCGGAGAGGTGCTGGCCGTTCGTGTCCAGCTCGGCCAGAAGCCGCTGATAAACCTCCATGCGCGCCTTGCGATGGTCAAGCGAATCCTGCGCGTTGATCCCTGACACCACCGGAAACGAATAGTGGTGCTGGGCCATCATCGCCGCCGGCATGGTGAGCAGAATTCCGTTGGCGTCCACCAGGCCGATCTGCGCCCCTTGGCGCACAAAGGCCACCGGCTGCCGTTCCACAATTGAAACGCGAATCTGATTCGGCAGCAGGCGCATCACCGTAGCTTGCTCTACCCAGGGAAGCGCTTCCAGTTGCCGCCGCCGCTCCCCCAGCGGGACAAAGAAGATATTGCGCCCGATGTCTTCGCCGAAGACCGGCAGCAACTCCGCGCGGCTCAACTCCGTGAGCCCGGTAGCCTCAATGTTGTTTGCTCCGGAAATGCGGAAACGTGAGTCGCTGTTCAGGAAGGTGATGAATAGGAATGCGCAGGTAGCCGCCCCACCCAGCAAGACCAGAGCAGCCAGCGTCAGAAACACGCGTCCCACCTTGCTTGCCGGACGCCACCAAGGCCTCTTAGGCCCGTCAAAGCGGCCCCTGCCAAAGCGAGGCTCTCCCTTGAGAGGCAATTCATCGCCTTCAGAGTTTTCCATCTCCAGCGGTATCTCGGGCAGCGTGCGGCTCACTGGGGGCACACCCTTCTGCCCGCGCCGAGGAAGAGGCTCCACGGGCGCTTCATCCTCCCACACGAAGGAACGATTTATGTTACTGCTGTGAGTCTTCACGCCTGAGCAAGGTCGTGAGAATCGCCAGCCTTCAATATAGCCCGGGTACACCGGCATGATCAACCTTGATGCCATGGGGAACCCGTAATGTTACGGGTGGGCGTTCGGGTCAGCTGTAAATCGAATATTCCGGAGGGAGCAGGGTGGCTTCAGCCCCCTGAAAGAGAGCAGATTTACAACAAGGCCTTCAGATGGGATGAGACGGCTGGTCTCGCGAAGCAGA
>Ga0224558_1002301_pt1 | contig 17884 bp, 12 predicted proteins | sample 714S32024metaG_FD_180682 | JGI IMG/M metagenome (GOLD analysis project Ga0224558, IMG submission 180682) | Peat soil microbial communities from Stordalen Mire, Sweden - 717 S3 20-24 | ecosystem: Environmental > Terrestrial > Soil > Wetlands > Peat | place: Sweden: Norrbotten County, Stordalen...
GTCCGCGATTTTCAACGCGGCGCACAAGCGATGCCTAACGTTGACGTCGCGCGCGTCCGTATCCCGCCACTGCCGAATGTCCTGCCGAATTTCATCATTCATCACTCTGCCATTTTGCATCAATAGGGGGAGATGGGACGCCCACGCCTCCGGCGGGCAGGCCTTTTTCTCGGGCTCCAGTCGTATGGTCGGATTGATTTCGGCCGGATAGATGCGGCACACGAGCGGGCGTCGCTCGTAGATCCCGCACCGTTGGTCAGGCAATAAATTCGGACAATCTCCAACAAGATTGGCAACGAGCATCGCCACGATTCGCGCCGGCATCGAACCGCTCGTTGCCGCGAACGAGCGCCGTTTCAGATGCGCGGCTTTTGCGTCGTCAGCCGCCGGCTCATCGATCCAGGGCGACGCCTCACAGATGATTTGTACCTCGTTCCCGTCTTTGAGCCAGTCAATGGCTTCCGTCGCCGTCAAGGGGATTTTGAGGTTGCGGCAGCAGATCCCGCATTGGGTGCAACGATAGTGAATGTTCAAGCGGATGGCTTCCTCGCGCTGACATAGGCAATCCGCTCGATGTTGAGGTTTTTACCGGATTCGACGGTCGGTCTGACGATGGCTTCAAAAAATCGCCGTTCTTCCTGTGAAAATTGCTCGTCGAGAATGGCGGAGAGCGACGGTGCCCAAGGGTGCGGTGAAGTGTCGAGAAAAACTTCCCATGACGTGATGAGCGATGGCGCCACTTGGATGTGCAGTTGCAGGTGAATGTCAGAGAACCCCGCGGCGCGGACAAAATTGAGCAAATCACGCTCCGAAAAGTTCACCAGCGGGTTCTTTGCATAGGCTTCCTCGGTATCAGGGAATTGGGCGGATTTCCAACGATGCAAGAGCGTCAAGAAGCGGTCCGCCGGTTGGCCCGCCTGAGCATCAACGCGCGTTCGCAGCGCTCGGGCAGCAAAGGCCTCGTCCTGCAAAATCGGTTCGGCAATCGAAAGACGGCCGCCGGGTTTGAGAACGCGATGGAATTCATCGAAAGCAGCGCGTTTATCCGGAACATAGGCTATCGATGCGCGAGTGACGATTGCATCGATAGTCGAATCGCCGATCCCCAAAAGCTTCTCGGCCGAGCATTCGAGAAACGTACATTGACCCTCAACCTTCCGGCCGACGGCACAGGTCTTCGCATGACGCAATAACGGCGCCGAGATATCGGTGAGGACGACATGAATCGCCGCGCCGATCCGCTCGATCGCGCGGAAAGCCAGCAACCCATCGCCCGTTCCGACGTCGGCTAACGTCATGCCCGGAAAAAGATGGGCATCGTCGAGCACATCGTCGGCGTAACGCTGCACGACCCCTCTCACGACCTCTTCGTATTCCCGATTGTCTCCATGGCGGCGATGCAGCAGCCATTCCGACCAAAGGTCGGAGTTCGGCTCCCGCCGTTCGGCTACCACGGATTCTTCCGCACCTTTGAAAATGTGATGTAGTTCCTCACGCGCCCAAAGTTATATCAGAAGATTACTTTGCATTGCAAAGTTTATCAGGTTCGATATTCGACTGTTTATCGAGCAATACCGCACCGCTCACGGTCAATATTCGTCGAGACATCTCGCGCGGCAACGCATGCATGAGTAGTCCGAAGGGGAAGGAGAACGGATAGGGTCGATTGAGTCGTTCAGACTCCGCGGCGCTGGTCACGACCTTACTCCCCTTCCATCCGCATTCTTCGAAGAATTTGAACCAATCCTGCACTTGGAATACGAACGGCGCGGCCTGTAATCGCTTCGCCCAACTGTTGGGCATCTTGCGCGCGCCGGCGTTGTCGAAATCCAGCACCCAATGCTGAAACGACGCGATAGCCCGTAGATCCTCGGCGAGATTCGCGGCATCCTGATTTGAGAAGTACGGGATGACGCCTTCCGCAATCAGCATGACTTTCCGGGACCGCGATCCAATATTGGCGAGGAACGCATTCCGAGCTGAACGATCCAGGAGGTTCAATCCGATGCGCTCGACCGTGCAACTCGGTATATGACCGGCCAACGCCGAGTCTTTTAATTCGACAAGCTTTGGGAAATCAATCTCGATCCACCGAATGTCTTTCGGGACCTTCATGCGATAAGGGCGAGTATCCAGACCCGCACCCAAATTAATGACGGTATCAATGCCCGACTGCAGGGCCTCTGCTATCAGCAGATCGAGCGCGGATGTGCGAATGACCACGGCCCATTCAACGGCCGCGGAATTTGGAAACGAACGGGCGATTTTCTCGCCGCGTACCCCCGCGAGGATCGAAGCAAGCGGATCTTGAAAAACGCCATTTGCGCGCTTCCCCTCCCTTGCCCTCAACGCCGCTACCCACAAAGCCGTGTCGGTTACATCCGAAATCACGATTTTATTTTTCATCGGCGGATGCATCCACGGCCGCATCATCTCTCGAATAATCAATGGCGAGCCATAATCAGGGGGAATCCCATGGGCATATCTCATAGGAAAGCCGTGGCCGAGCATCTCACGTTTCCATTCGATTTCACAAATACGCCGGCCGCATACTGACATGTCACCCGACTCATTCTGGCGTGAGTTCCGAACGTCGATGCAAGGCGCCTGGTTGCTGGGTCTGATAGCGCTCGCGGGCTCCTGTTGCGCGGCGTGACCAACGAGGCATGATTTCAACGGCTTCGCGATCGTCCGGTGAGCGATGCGCACCTGATTCGCAAGCCCGAAGCGCTGGCATAACATTCTAGGTTAGTGCCGTAATATATTGAATGACTTATACCTTTCTACTCTAGCGATTGCGCTATCCGGCGAGATTCGCACCGCACCACGCCAAGGACTCGCTGCCGCCATTACGCTTGCGCGAAAGGCTCGGCCGGCGCACCCTGGGCTAGACGTACATGAAAGTAATACCCAGCAACCAGACCCTGATACTAGCCAATGAGCGCGGCGTTTCCGGCGGTCGACCGGCTGCCGCACTTGGCGACGCGCCCCGTATCGGTTCGGGCGATTCCGTGCTACAGCGCGTAACCATCGTCGCTGCTCGCTCCGATACCACCCTCATTTACCTTCAGGCAGATTACGCCTCTGCGGAGCCTTCGTCCGGCAGGGCGCAATCGGTCGATGCGCCCGGCGCTGTGGTTGCCACCATTCCGAAATCCGGCGGCTTGGCACGCGCGCCGCAAGCGCCGCGGAGCTTCCCGCAAGCGCTGAACCGTGGCGTTGGGCTCTATGCCAGTACGCAGCGCATCCTTGCCGAAGCGCCGGTGACTGTACATATCGACGTTCACGCTTAGCCCGTCCGTGTGCGTTGTCGAGCTGGCACGTTCGACACTTCAAGTAAATACCGTAACACTATGAAAATGCTGGTGTTTCTGTTCCGTCCGAGCCAATTTTTGCCGAGGCGAAGCGCTGCGCCAGCTTGGACAACAGCGTCGATCGCAACGTGTCGCGGCCGGCCGCATCGGGTGCCGAAAGACGCAGTTCCAATATGACCGCAGCCGCTTCCACCTTGGTCAAGTAACAACCGGTCACGGCTTTCTCGCCAACGCTATCCTTGGCCACGTCCAGCGCGAGTTGCCGAGCAGCCTCCCAATCTGCATCCCGGTCCAAGCGGATTGTGATCGCGATCGATCCGGGCGCAAAGGTCGTGTTCAGATTAATGATGACTTGGGTGGCGGCAATACTGTTGGGCAGAATGATCAGATGTCCATCCGCCGCACGCAGTGTCGTGTATCCCAGCGAAATCATTTCCACGACGCCGATGTCGGTGCCTGTGGGTGCGGCTACCTGCAGCGTATCGCCCAGCCGAAAAGGCCTATAAATCGTAATGGAGACGCCGGCGACCAGATTGCCGAGAGTGCTCTGAGCCGCAAGACCGATGACCACCGAGGCAACGCTGGCTCCGGCCAATAACGCAGTCCCCATGGATCGCAGGACGGGGATGAGATGCGCGTAGAGAATCAGCAGGACGACCCAGATCAGCACGGTAGCCATCTGCTGCAGGAAGCTGATGGTCGTATGATCCATGTGCCCCTTGCGGGTCATCGCGGCATGCACCGCCGCGCGCAGCGCCCGCGACAGCAACATGGCCGCAACCACAAAAATCACGAGGTATGCAATTGCGCCTATGAAGCTGTCCGGCTTCAGATAGGACAGCAGGTCATGCTCGCCTACTTTCAGATCGTTCATGGCGAAACCCATCGCGCCTGATTATCAGCCAAAATAGGGTCCCGGCGCGCCGCGTGCAGCGCCGGGACCTTGAACTATTTCGCGATATTGATGATGCGCGACTGAGTGAATTCCTCCAAACCTTCCTGGCCCATCTCGGTGCCGAACCCGCGTTGGATTCGCGTTCATGTCATGTCCTTCACTGAGTGGTGGGTTGCCGGTGGCCGAGGCCCCAGACGTACGTTGCCAGCGCACGCACTTGATCTGCCGACAGCTGCGCGCCCCCCATGGCCGGCATGGGTGCTCGATATTGTTTGGGCTGCATCACTCCATCGGTGATGGTTGCAGCGATGCCGTCGACGCTGCCGTCGCTCCACAACCATTGTTTGCCCGTGAGGTTCGGGCCCAAGGGAGTGCCAGCGCCATCCGCGCCATGGCACCCCGTGCACGACGCACCGCCGGCTTCTCCGTGATAAATGCGATTGCCCAGGGCCACCATCGCCGCGGTGGCGCCGGTCGGTACCGGCAGTGTCGCGCCGGCGTCAGGATTCGTCCCCTCGGGCGGTTTGGCATTCATGTCGCTGATGGGTCCGGCGCCGGCTGCGGCATCGGGACACGGCGTGACCTGCGCCGCGCCGGCGGCGGTGCCACCGATGTACACGACCCGATAGATGCGGCCGCGCACATCATCGGACACATAAAGCGCACCGTCCGGCCCAAGGCCCAATCCGCTCGGTCTGTGCTCCGCCGCGCCCGGTGATTTCAAAGGACCGGCAAACCCGTCTGCAAATATTTCGCACTTGCCGGAAGCGTGGCCGTCCGCCAGCGGCTGAAACACGATGTTGTAGCCTTGCTGCCCGTAAGGAGCGCGATCCCACGACCCGTGGAATGCGATGAAAAGACCGTTGCGATAGCGCGCCGGAAACTCGTGCCTGTCGTAGTACAGCATGTCGTTGGGCGCCCAGTGAGCGGGAAACGCCGCGACGGGACCCGTCTTCGTCGCGCATTGCCCGACCGTCTTGCCGCCGTCACCGCCATATTCCGGCGCAAGCACCAGCTTTTTCTGTACCGGATCGTAGTAGCACTCGGGCCACCCGTAATCGCCGCCCTGCGTGAGCAGCATGGCCTCTTCAGCAGGTAGTGTGGCCTCTTCCTTGGGCTTATAGAGATCGGGCCAGTTCGCGTGCAATTGGTCGCGCCCATGCTGCGTCACGAAGATGCGGTGCCCCACGGTGTCGACGGCGATTCCCTCGGCGTTGCGAAGTCCCGTGGCGTATCGCTGGCTCGGCGAGAATACCTGATCGGTCTGGTTCGCGTCGAAGCGCCAGATGCCACCACGAGTTTCGAGCTCGACGCACGGCTCCACGCCCGGGGACTTGAGCGTGCGATTCTTGACCTGACAGGTATTCGTTGCCGTGCCGACATCGACGTACAAGCCCCCGCTTGCGTCGATGGAAAACGGATGCATGGGATGGTCCCCTCCCAGGGGCAAGCCGGAAACGACGGTTTGCGGCGGACCCTTCGGAGTGACCGAGCCCGGCGGCAGCGAGTAACGCACGATCTTGTCATTGATCTCCGCATACAGCCATCCGCCGTACAACCCGATTCCCGTGCCGCCCGCGCCGCCGGTTTGCAACGTCTCGCCGAACCGCTCACTCACGTCCGCCTTGCCGGTGCCATGAGCGTCTCGGAGCGCCACCAGGAAGCCGCCTGCGGGAGGCGCCGCATTTCCGTAATACCGTCCCGACCACGTATTGACGTACACGACTCCTGCCGGCGACACCACGAGGTGGCGTGCATGCCCGGTCGCATCCGCAAACACCGTGGCGCAGAAGCCGGGAGGCAGCTTGAGGCCGCTGTCATCATGCGGGCATCCGGCAGGCGCAGGCCGCGTGGCTCCGACGGCGGGAGACTCGGGCGCGGCCAGGCACGGAGTGCCCAGCATTGCGATCAGGCACCAACGGGCCACGGTCGAGGTCGATAATTGCATTCAACGCTCCCAATTGGATTTGAGCGCGCTTCCGCGGAAAGGCGCTCGAGGGTCAACGGCCGGTGATTAGACCGCGTTTTCCGCCATTCTAATCTACTGGAAGGGACAGCCCTCTTATCCATGGAGGCGACCAACATCGAGACGGCGGCAGCCGCGGAACCGGCCACATAATCAATCGGCAGCAAGACATGCTCATTCGCTATGAGACGCCGCGCTTCGAGTGCGTTAGCGTTGTCGGCCGGGGTGTCCGAGGAGTTCCTCATGGTCGAGATCGCCGAGAGTGCCAAGTCTAGGTTGCCCGAGCGCACCGCAGTGTGGCGCGAACTTCTTCGCCAGGAGGATTGGTGGGCCATCTGGATCGGTCTTGGACTGATAGCCGTTGCCTCGCTCCTGTTCTCGAGCGGCAGCAGTATCAAATGGCTTGCAGTCGCTCCTCAAAAGTGGAGTCATCTATCCGACGTGTCTGCCCAATTGCGGCAGCACGGACTGCGCTATGGAGCGTTGTTCGTGATGTGGGCGGTGCTGTTCGGATTAGGACTGGCGGCGCTCGGCATCCAACTGTCGAAGTTCCTGGCCGGCTTTCTGACCATCTACCTGGTGACAACGGCGCTGTATTTTCTTGGGGTTTGGGATCAAGCGTCGCACTACAACTTAGAGCCGCCCCTGGTGGCGTTGGCGCTCGGACTGCTGGTTTCCAATACCCTCGGCGCGCCGCGCTGGCTCGTACCGGCGCTGCGCGTCGAGTTCTACATCAAGACCGGCATCGTTCTGCTCGGTGCGAGTTTGCCGTTGATGCTCATCGCCTGGGCGGGTCCGGTCGCCATCGTGCAGGCAGCGATCGTTTCCCTGGTCACCTTCGGCGTGATTTTCTGGAGCGCGCGACGCTTGGGGCTGGATCCTCGCCTGGCGGCCACCTTGGGAACGGGGGGTGCGGTATGCGGGGTCTCCGGCGCCATCGCCATCGGCGGCGCGGTTGGCGCCAAGAAAGAGGATGTGTCGGTTGCAATCTCACTGGTGGTCGTATGGGCCATCGTGATGATCTTCGTCCTGCCGTTGGCGTCCAGATACCTGCATTTGTCGACCGGGGTGGCGGGCGCCTGGATTGGCACGTCGGAATTTGCGGATGCCGCAGGACTTGCCGCTGCGCAGGCCTACGGCGGTTATGCCGGCAAGATACCCGGCATTTCGGGAAGCGCTGATGCTGCGGTGACCGCATTTACCTTGATGAAGGTCATCGGCCGCGACGTGTGGATCGGCGTTTGGGCCTTTGTGCTGTCGCTGATTGCCACCACCCGCTGGGAGCGCACCGGCATTCAGAGTCGCGGCGGCGCCGCCGAGATTTGGCGGCGATTTCCGAAGTTCGTTCTGGGATTCTTGATTGCATCAGCCGTCGTCACCGTGATTTCGCAAGGCCATGATTACGCTGCCTACAAAAAGGACGTGATACCGGCCCTCGTCGCTCCGCTGCAGGCACTGCGAACCTGGGCATTCACGTTTGCATTCCTCTGCATCGGACTCACGACACGCCTGCGCGACTTCGTGACCGTAGGCGCTCGACCTTTCTACGCGTTTACGCTGGGTGTCATCGTTAACATTGCGGTCGGGTTCTTTTTGTCGACCCAGGTATTCGGCGACTTCTGGAACCGACTCGGACAATGATGCCGACCGGCGATCCTGGCTGCCGTACGTGCCGGCATTTCAACAACTCATCCGCCGCGATCGAGGCGGCATTACCCGGACTATCCAGTTTGAGTTCCGCGTACGCGGCCGTGCGCTCGGACGACGGATTGTGCGAGATGCACGATCGTTATGTTGCGGCTGACTGCGTTTGCAGCGCCCATTCACCAGGACTCGCTACAGCGCTGCGACTTGAACCAGACAATCGTAGAAAATCGGTGCTCGGCCCATATCGGTAAGCGTGTCGCTGCTGGTCAACTCGTTGGCATTCTTGTGATCCCGCGCGAGTTTCTTCCACCAAACGGACAGCGCCACGACGACGCCCGGTCGCGCACGATCCGTAACCCGCGCCCGCAACTCCAAACTGCCGCGATCATTGAATACTCTGACGTAGTGCCCATCCGCGACACCGCGGGGTAGCGCGTCGTCGGGGTGCAAATCGAGCCAGGGCTCCCCCTCCGCAGCCCGCAGGCTTTCGACGTTCACAAAGCTGCTGTTGAGGAAGTTGCGCGCGGGCGGCGATATCATCGCCAAGGGAAACCGGCGTGCGAGGTCGCTGCGCGTGTCCTCGCAGGGTGCGATGTAATCGGGCAGCGGGTCCAGACCCCAGGTTCGCGCCGCCGCCGACAGGAATTCCACCTTGCCGGAAGGTGTGTCGAAGCCGCCGTTCGCGAAGCGCGCGACCCCCTTCGGCGGCCCGATGCGCTTCCACCCCTGATCTCTAACGCTGTCGAAATCCCAGTCGCCCGCGATGGCGGCTTGCGCAATCACTTCATCGGAATCGCCGAAGCAAGCCTCGCTGAAACCCATGGCCTTCGCCAACAGCCTAAATATCTCGGTGTTCGGCTTGGCTTCGCCCAGCGGCTCGATCGCGGGGTTATTGGCGACCATGTAATAGTGGCCGTACGGTTTGACCACATCCAGATGTTCGAGCTGCGTGGTGGCAGGCAGCACGATGTCCGCGAAGTCGGCGGTGTCCGTCTGAAAATGTTCGAGCACGACGGTGAACAAGTCCTCGCGAGCGAAACCGCGCGCAACCCGGGTAGAATCGGGCGCGACCGCGACCGGGTTGGAGTTGTAGACGATCACGGCACGAATCGGCGGCCGTTCGTCCAGCAGTGCATGACCGATGGTGGACATGTTGATGGTTCGCGGCCGTCGGTTACCGAGAAGCTCCGGCCGCGACAGAGCTGCCTCGTCCACCGCGAAATTGCCGCTCGTCGACAGCAGGAGGCCGCCGGCGGCATCACGAAACGCGCCGACCAAAGCGGGAAGGCATGCAATATTGCGCGTCGCCATGCCGCCGCCGCGCGCCCGCTGCATGCCGTAGTTGGCGCGGATCAAGGAGGGCCGCGTGGTTCCATACAGGCGTGCCAACGATTCGATCTCGCCGGCCGTGATGCCGCAAATCGCAGCCACGCGCGCAGGGTGGTACTCACCGGCGCGTCCGCGCAGTTCCGCGAAACCCAGGGTGTGCCGCGCCACATAGTCGTGATCGATCAAACCGTCGCGGATGAGTACGTGCATGACACCCAACGCCAGAGCGGCATCGGTCCCCGGCAGCGGCGCAATGTGGATGTGGCATTTTTCGGCAGTCAGCGATCGATACGGATCGATGGCAACGAGCGTCGCCCCCCGACGCTTGGCCTGCTGCGCTCGCGCCCAGAAGTGCACGCTCGAAGCAATCGCATTGCAGCCCCAAAAGACGATGAGCTTCGCATCATCGGCAAGCTCCATGTCCATGCCGATTCTCGAACCCAAGGTGATTTCATGACCGGCGGAACCTGCCGACGCGCAGATCGTACGATCCAGTAGGCTGGCACCCAGGCGATGAAAAAAGCGCTGGGCCATGGATTCGCCCTGTATCAAACCCATGGTTCCCGCGTAGCTGTAAGGCAAAATCTGTTGCGGATCTTCCGCCGCAATCGGCGCTAGTCGCTTCGCGATGGCGCTGATCGCTTCGTTCCAGGAAATCCGCTCGAAATGCCCTTCCCCTTTCCGGCCCACCCTGCGCAGCGGGTGCAAGAGTCGGTTGGCGTGATACGTTCGTTCCGTGTAACGCGCTACTTTGGTACATAGCACACCTGCCGTCGGTGCATGCGTAGCCGATCCCGTCACTTTGAGTGCGACGCCGTTCCTGACATGAACGTCCAGCGCGCACGTATCCGGACAGTCGTGCGGGCACGCGCCCTTGACCAGCGTCACCTCAGGGTATTTCCGAGTCGCACTCATGCGGGTGCGTATCCCGTGTCGAGAATACGGTTCATGAATGCCTCGCATTGCGCCAATTGTTCGAGCGCAACGAACTCGTTCGGCCGATGAGCTTCGGCAATATCGCCCGGTCCACATATCACCGTGGGCACGCCCATTTTTTGGAATAGGCCCGCCTCGGTACCGTACGACACCTTTCCCACGGTTGAATTGTTCGAAAGTTGCATGGCCCACTGAACGATGGCGTCGGTTTCCGATGCGGCGAGACCGGCGGTTTGGCTGGCCCATACGAGGTCGATGCCAGATTGCGGATCGATGGCCTGCATTTCCCGCGCCAGCACTTCGGCATAGGTGCGGATCTCTTCATAAAGAGCATCGGGCGACGCCTGCGGCAATGTGCGCATATCGAAATGGAACTCACAGTCCTTGGGAACCACGTTGGCGGCGATGCCGCCGCGGATCAGACCGGTCGACAAGGTCGAATAAGGAACCGTAAAGCCATAGTCGCGCTTTTCGATTTGTGCGAGGCGATCCGCGATCTGGCGGATGTATACGACCAGGCGAGCGGCGTACTCGATGGCGTTTACGCCGCGAGTGACATAACTCGAATGCGCCTCGCGTCCGTGAACCGCACAACGGAACCGATGCGTCCCCTTGTGCGCGATGATGGGCTGCATGGAGGTGGGTTCACCGACCACGCAACCGGCGGGCCGGATGCCGTTATCCTCCAAATCCCGAATCAAACCGCGCACACCCAGACAGCCTACTTCTTCGTCATAACTCAACGCATAGTGCAACGGAGCATCCAGACGATTGCTGTTGAGGGCGGCGACGAATTTCGGCGCTTGGGCGAGGATGATGCCGATGAATCCTTTCATGTCGGCCGAGCCACGCGCGAAAAGCTTGCCGTCCCGCTCGGTAACGCGGAACGGATCGGAATCCCAATTTTGACCGTCCACAGGAACGACGTCGGTGTGGCCGGACAGGATCAGTCCGGGTTTTGGGGAATCTCCCAGCGTGGCAAAGAGATTGGCCTTCTTTCCCGTCGCGTCCTGGGTGAGCCGTATCTTCGCGCCATGGGACTGCAAATAATCGCGAACCCATTCGATCAGATCCAAATTGGAATCGCGCGAGACGGTAGGGAAGCCGATCAGCCGGTCGATCATGGCGCGGACGGCCGGGCTGGGCTCGGCACCGGACGGATCGGGTTTGGAAACAGCATTCATGACGGACCACCTGGATCAAAGCGTTACTTTACTTGACATCCTCCCCTGCCTCAACGCGCGGAGTCGAGTCCACGGTCGGGTGTATTCCAAGTCGACGCCGTCCTGTGCATAGGCACCCGCAACATAAGGACATGCCGGGCACGCGGCAACGCCGCTGCGATATAGTCGCTGCATGCAGCCACTCTTTCTGTTGTGCGGCCTCTTATGTGACGAAACCATCTGGAGCGACATACCGACGCGGATTGCCGATGTGGCGGACGTTCACGTCGTGTCGTTCGGCGGATTGTCCTCGATCAGCGCCATGGCCGATCGCGTATTGTCGGCCGCGCCGCCGCGATTTGCATTGGCCGGACACTCCATGGGCGGTCGGGTGGCGCTCGAAGTGTGGCGGCGGGCGCCCGAGCGCATCGCGGCGTTGGGTCTCTTGAACACCGGGGTCCACCCAACGCGAGACGCGGAATACGAGAGCCGCGGCCTTCTCGTGCGCCTTGCCAGGGTGCAAGGCATGACAGCGCTCGCCGCCCAATGGTTGCCGCCCATGATGGGGGCGTCGCCCGCGCGGGTTGCCCAAGTCATGCCGAATCTAACGGCGATGGTCGAGCGCTCTACCCCCGATTCGTTCGCGGGCCAAATCAACGCATTGCTGCAGCGGCCCGATGCGCGACCGGTCCTATCGTCCATCAATGTTCCGACGCTACTGCTCAGCGGCACCAACGATACCTGGTCATCGCTCGCGCAGCATGCCGATATGCAGCGAAGCGTGCCGCACGCGACTCTGGTCGAAATTGCCGGCGCGGGCCACATGGCGCCGATCGAACGGCCTGATGCGGTGGCCAGAGCTCTCCGAGCCTGGTTGATGAAGGCTTAGGGGGGCGCCTAGCCCGGGGCGCGCAGCCGGGGGCGCCTAGCCCGGGGCGCGTAAGCCGGGGGCGCCCAGCCCGGGGCTGCCTAACCGGCGAGGCGAATCAATGCGGGGTCGTCCACGGCGGCGGAGTTGATTCGTGGACTGACGGGATGCGCATGCATCCAGTTCGCTCTGAACGGCTGGAGTGCAGCTTTAGCCTCGGCGGGATTGCCGTGCAACCAGAGCGAATAGTCTTTTCGCCGCAAGATCGCCGGCATTCCGTTCAGGGGACCGGCGATTTCCGACAGGAGCTCGTTGGCCGGAACGCAAATCACCGTGCAGCTTTCGATCACGTCGCCCTCTTCGCTCTCCCAGCGGTCCCAAATCCCCGCAACTCCGAATACCGATCGATCCCTCAATCGTACGAAATACGGCTGGCGATACTTCTCTGCGGTGAGCTGCCAGATGTAGAAGCCTGCCATGGGCAAAATGCAGCGTTGGCTATTGATCCACGGAGTTCTACAGCTTTTGGAGGACTCGATGCGACTGGTCTGGACGCGCGTTCTAGCCTGCCCGGTGGGATGCCCCTCGATCCAGGACGGAATGAGGCCCCATCGCAGCATCACGCCTTCGCTCTGCTTATCGTGGAGCCGGATCGCAGGCACGAACTGTTCCGCCGATACGTTGAATTTTTCCGCAAACTTCCACCACGCGGTGCTCGGCAGGAACTCGCGCTCCGCCGCAGCTTGGTCTGGTAGAACATAACGCTCGCACATGGACGGCAAGGGTACCGCCGAAAACACGCCAAAACCGTGACGAAGCGCCGCTCTTCGGCAATCAACCCCACAAGGGTCCCTTGCGGGAACGACGCAGCATATCCCGTCTAGGCCACCTTGCTCCGAACCGGTGATTCCGCGGCGCCGGCCGAGCCGCTGCCCATCACCAGAGTCAGATCTTTGAGCAGACCTGCAAGTTCTCCGGCCATCACGGCGAAATCGATATCGAATTGCTCGGCAAGGTCGACGTCATCCCCTTGCGGGTCATCTTTGCCCATGTCGAGAAATTCGAGCCGCTTCACTTGCAGCTTATCCGTCAGGACGAAGGACAACCGATCGTTCCATGTCAGTCCCAATCGAGTGGGATATTTTCCCGCCGCGAGATAGCCGCGGATTTCCTTGCCATCGAGGGGATGACGTGTATACCGGATGATGGTCTTGGATTTATCGGCGGTCTGCAGCTCCAAGTCGTCATCGATCGAGAACCGCGCCGGGGCCTGTCCGCGCAGTAGCCACGCCGCCATCGCGGCATGCGGTGAACGCTCGGTCTCGATCATCTTGGGCGCAAAACTGCCAAGCGTATCGCTGAGCGCTTCCACGACCATTTCGGCGCGCGGAATGCTCGACGCATCGATCGCGAACCAACTGCCTTGCGGATCGATCCAGGCACGCGTGATGCGGCGCCGCGTGAGCGCACGTGCACGTAACTCGTCCGCCACTCGAGCGCGCAGATCACGCATCTGTTTACGCCCCACCGGGAAGCCTTGTTCCTGCGCTTGAATGTCGGCGCGCTCCTCCGCGACCTGCCGAACGATGGAACCGGGAAGCAATTTCTCGTCCACGCCCAGTGCGATCATGTGCTGCTGATTCACCGTGTGCAGAAGCCGTCCGCCATGCGTGACGGTGACCCAACCCCGGCTCGACATATCAAACGGACCACAAGGGCGAAGGGTGTGCCCGGTAAGCTGGCTCTCCAAATCAGCGGCAGAGATCGCCCAATCCGCGGGAAGACGATAGAAGACTAGATTCTTGAACATGAATGGCATCCGGCACGAAAAGAGCGCGGATTATATTGGCGCGGAGCCCGACTTATATTTTTATTTTCCGCTCACACCGAACGTGCGCCGGCTCATGAGAATTTTGACCCATCTTACCGGCCGGCCACTGGCTCGCCCTTCCGGCTATTGGCCGCCCTTCAAGGGTCGCCTCAGCTCAAGCTCGAGCTCTCGCTGAGGCGATGTTCAATTATGGCGCGACCGTATAGCTGTAAGGAATACGGACCACTTCGTCGCCGGTGCCTACGGTGGGATTGAAGGTATCGACATACACGTAGCCGCTGATCGTCTTGCCCACTTGGCTGGCATCAGGCGTGACCGTCAATTTGATGGTGCCCGACTCTCCGGACGCCAGAACCAACGGATTGAAGGTGTTGGTACCCTGCGTGAGATCCGCCCAAAGGTCGCCGCTGTCGGCCGCAACCGCGGCGTCGAACGGCTTCATCAGCGCGTAGGCAGCCGCGCTCACCGGCTTGGTCGGCGCGCCCCCTGCTCCGAATGGCCCGATCAGCGCGGGATCCACCAGCCACTGTCCGTAGGGGATCTCCGGTTCCGTCAACGCAGCGACTACCGTATCGGGGGCTACTTGCTTCGCGTAGATGTCGGGAGAATCCGTTTGGGCATAGTCAGTGAAGTATCCGACACTGTTGTACGCATCCATGGTGATTGGCGCGGTTGATTGGGCGATGAAGCCAATGGTGTTGACCTCCGTGGGCACGTAGAACGATTCGCACGTGCCAGGTAGCGTTGTCGTCGTGCTCGAAGGGCATGCTTGCGGCGGCAGTGCGGTGACGCCGAGCGTGCTCAACCGCGCATCGGCAAAATACGCTTCGGTAATGGCACCCGTATTGACCACGTTGATGGCAATCGTCACCGGGGTCCCGCTGGACGAAATCGTGGCGCTCCGGTTATCCGGCAGACCGGTAGCGGTAATCTGGGCCATGTTGAATCCGATCCTCGCCGTGAACGGCAGCGAGGTCTGGTTTCCCGATGAATAATAGTCCTGCAGCAAGATGAACTTCCAGCGGCCGGGCTGCGGGTTGTAACGGAAGTGCTGGAGCGCATATTGGGGATTCCCGAATGGGTCAACATTGGGCTCGACGCTCAACTCCATACCCTGCGGGTCGACGAGCACACCTTCGAGCAGATAGCCGTTGTCCGCGACCTGAAGATCCAGACTCATGTTCTTGACGCCGTTCGGCACGTCGAACTCGAAGGTTTGAGTGGGGGGGCCACTCCCGCGTCCATTGCCGCCGTTGATGGTGCCCGTAAAGGATCCGCCGGTTGGGCCGACCGGAATCAACGTCCGCAGGGTTACCGGGATTTCAGGCAGATCGTAGCTGCCGTCCTCCGCCGCTTCACTGAAGCGGATGGCGGCCGCCAAATCGCCGGGATCCGCGGGCGTGAAAAAGTCGGCGGTGAACGATTGGGTCGCGCCCGGCGGGAGGTCGAGCGCGGACGGATAGATGGATCCGAGATTGACGAATTTTTCGGCCGCCCATGTGAACTGCACCGGTCCGGTGTAGCTACCGGTGCCTGAAGGTCGAGTCCAAATGACCGCGGTCCAGGTACCGGCGGCAGGTTTGACGACGTCGACATGACCGTAGCCGCTGCCTAAACCCTGAGGAATGCTATAGGCCGCCTGGCGTCCGGCGGGGTCCAACAATGCGATGTAAGCAATGGGCGTTGCGGTACTAGTCAGCGAGACCTGCCAAGCAATGGCCGCATCCAGGTGCTGTGCTCCGGCCGGAACGCTGAACTTCCGCTCGATATAAGCGCGCGGAGCACCTGTCGGATTGATGAACGTGGGGTCGCTGCTCGCATCCAGTTGGAGATTGAGCGTGGCGCCGGCAATCGGCGCGCCGAGCGTCTGCAGTGCTGGTGTGAGATGCCGCGTCGTCGTCCCCACGTTGGTGATCTTGAAGGTCTGGGACTCGTGCATGTTCGGAGCGGCAACGAGCCTGACGCTGGTCGAATTCGCGAGCAACCCGTGTCCGTGGGCTTTCGGGTGGCCGTTGGCGTCGTCGACGGACAGCGCTACCTCGACCGCTTCCAATGCATTGATGAGCCCCGCGCCCTGCTCGCTCGACGGCGCGTTCAGATCGGTCGCCGTACTCATGATGATTTGCTTGACCAGAGCCGGCGAGGGATCTGCGCCCCCGTGGGTGCTCCGGTAGGCTTGAATCACCAGCGCGGCCTCGCCCGCAGTCAGAGGCGCTGACTCGCTGGTCCCGCCGAAATCCTGAACGGGCGTCTGACCAGGGGTGGTATGGAAATTGGTGCAATCGGTATAGAGCGTTGGATTCGTCGAACAGAGCGCCCATCCCAGATCCCCGGGCGCGACCACGTCCACGGTCCGCGGCGCAAACTGTGCGAATCCGCCGGAACTGAAGGCCGAGATATTGTTGCTAAGTTCACCGTGAGCCAACGCCTGGACACCATAGCTTGTCTGGGCGTAGAGCCGGAACTGCGTGCTGGCGCCGACGGAAATCACATAGGGATCGGTAGAGGGCGAGCCCAGGGTACCTGCCGACCCGGCATCGCCCGTGCTCACGGTGACCGTGACACCGGCTTTTACCGCCGCGGCGTTCGCGAGGGAGATGGGATCGATCGCTAGATCAGGGATGTAAGTGCCGCCGAACGACTCGTTGATCACGTCGACATCGTCATGGACTACGGCGTATTCAATGGCTTGAACGAAGCTCGAGGTGGTGGTGTAGCCGAGATTGGAAAATACTTTGAGTCCGACCAGCGAGGCATCCGGCGCCATGCCGCGGATTTGGATGTTGCATGGTGACGGCAGCGGATGGGCTGCATTGACGAATTGACTGATGTCAAAGCTCAGCGGCTTGCCGTTCGGGTTGTCCTGGGCCGCAATGGAGCTCGCATCGCCGAAGGCTTCGCCCCCGGCCGTCGGCGTGCCGGCGGGATCGCCGGAAAAATCTTGGTAATCGATGAAGACGTGCGAACCGTCGGGACGAATGAATCCGGGAATGTTGGTATCCAGGCCGTCAGCCAGGAACGCGACTTTGACGCCCTTGCCCGTGACCGGCCGGCCGTTGCCGTCGAGCACCGACTGCGCTTGCGCCGTCGTCGAATTCAAAAATGCCGTTCGGGTGAGTTGCAGCGCCTCGGGCTCCAAGGTGCCGCACAGTCCGCTCGACGCACTCGAGGCGCTTGCGCCGGCAACGGCATTGTCGTTGGCTGCACCGGCCGTCCGGTCGCGAACCTGCTGATGGATGATCCGGTCGGGCACCACGGCTTGCACCATCGGATGCGCGGCGAGTTGCTCCGCCTCCGCCGCCGAAACGCGGGTGGCAAACGCATTGATGGTGCTGAACGAGGTTACGTTGCGCGCGCGCGACTGTTGCAATTGGCCGACCAAGGGACTCTGCGATGCCGCGATGGCCGTTGCTCGTCCGCTCATGGCGCGGCGCGCGGCCGGTACGTTGGTCAACTGATCGCGCAGGATGACGATGACGTCGCGCTGCGCCAGTTGCTGCGCCTCGGCCGGCGTCACGGGGTTGGGTACAGCGCTTGCCGCAGCCGACAGGCCGACGACGACTGAGAGGCAAACTCTCGCAGATAGAGCGATACGGTCCTTCATGAAATCCCTCGCGTGCGTTCTATTTATTCGCGACCGAGCTGCGGTTGAAAGCCCGTCGATCGCACTATGTAAACTACTTGACCACATCCAACCATCAAATCGCAAGCTAAACCGGGGGCCCGGATCCCGCCCGGCCGGACCGCGCAGGCGCAACGTGAGAAATTCTCTCCTGCGAGAAGGATTGCACAGCCCTATTTACTTCCTACATGCTGCGCGCGGTGGTCGAGCATGCGAGTAGTTCGCCCCTGGCGGCCGAGCGGACGCGTTCGTGGCTGTCGCTCGAATAAAGTCCTCGAAAGCGCCAAAGTCGCGTACTGATCGTATTTAACTT
>Ga0224558_1002302_pt1 | contig 17864 bp, 17 predicted proteins | sample 714S32024metaG_FD_180682 | JGI IMG/M metagenome (GOLD analysis project Ga0224558, IMG submission 180682) | Peat soil microbial communities from Stordalen Mire, Sweden - 717 S3 20-24 | ecosystem: Environmental > Terrestrial > Soil > Wetlands > Peat | place: Sweden: Norrbotten County, Stordalen...
TGCCCACCCCGCTCGGGGGTGTCTGTTGAATCCGAATCCGTGCGCACTAGATGCCCAATTTATCGAGCGTACTCGTGTCGTCATCCGTGAAGGCCTGCTCGTCGATCTCCTTTTGCAGCGCTTCCAGGTTCCGAACTTCCAGGTAGGTCAGATTGCCGAGCACTGCTACTTCACCGCGAATCTGCGCCGACTCGCGCAGCACTTGCGGGATCAGCAGGCGCCCCTGCCCGTCCATCTCCACGACCTGCCCGTAATAATTCGCGCGAGTCAAAAATTTTTTCTTGGTCGGGTTGTAAGTGGAGAGCGCCGCCAGCTTCTGCTCGATCCGCTCCCACTCCTCGAAGGGATACACTTGAGCAATATTTCCATCCAGGCTTGTGATGTAGAATTTCTGCGCATATTTCTCGTCGATCACGCGCTTGAATTCCGCGGGGATTTTTAACCGTCCCTTTTCGTCGACGCGCGTTGGATGATTTCCGCGAAACATGTGCCCTGCCCACCGCTCTTGATGAAAATGACGGGCTTCGTTTATTTATGGCTGCTACCACAGCCAAGAACACGAGGGAGGTAGAAGCGGTCACAAAAGCAGTGGATTCGGGTTCGTTGGGCCGTTTTTTTTCGGTGTCAGTCTCGGAAACCACTGGCGCCTCGAAAGTTAGCGTTCGTACCCACAACCTCTAATAGTTACTCCACTTTCAACCACTTTTGTCCACATCCTACGCCTAAATCGTTTGTTGTCAATAAGAAAGTTTTTGGTCGAAACCTGCCTCTGGGACTCAAGGTGCAAAACGCGAAATGTTGCGGTTTACCAGAAAGATGACCGCTAGGACTTGTGTTTAGAAAAGTGGTTCACTGCCGGCGAAATTGCGACTTTTTCACTTGCAGTTCGCTCAAGATCCGAAGTTCGAAGAAATTTCCGCAGGCCGAACCAATTGCGGGCACTGCAAAAAAGCGCTGCCGCTTGCCTGCAGCGAATAATTCCACCGCGTTCAGCAGCCGGAGTACACTTGTGCCGAATCCAAGCCAAACGAAAACAGGGGGCACAATGAAGCTGAATACGACTCGGGTGTGGCTGGGGGGCATTGCCGGCGGGGTGGTGTGGAATGCATGGAGCTTTTTTGTTCAGACGCGACTGGGCCCGTTCTACGAGGCCATACAGCAGCGAGGGTTACTCCTCAAGGAACCACGCTACCCGTTTTTCATCGGGCAGTGGATTCTTCTCGTATTCGTAATGTCGATTCTTCTGGCTTATCTCTACGCGTGGAGTCGCGCCACCATCGGCGCCGGACCGAAGACGGCTCTCAAAATCGGGATGATCGTCGGATTCTTCGCGGGCATGCCGAACAACTTTGCGCAAGCGACCTGGTCGCCGGTTCCGCGCATGTTGCCGCTCGGATGGATGCTCGAACTGTGGATAGGCGCGATCCTGGCGACGCTGGTCGCCGGTTTCCTGTACAAAGAGTGAATCGAAGAACACTCTGTAGAGCAGCGGCTTGCCGCGTCTCCTTCCCATCCCTCGGCCGTTTTCTCAGTTAGCGTAATTTTCGCGATTTTTCGCCATACAACCCTTCTGAGGTGCCGCCAACTCCACAGCTTTCATTGACTTGCCGGTTTCACCCACGTAAGATTTGCCCCTGATGCTCGGCCAAACCATCTCGCGCTACCGCATCGTCGAAAAGCTCGGGGGCGGTGGTATGGGCGTGGTTTACAAGGCCGAGGACACTGAGCTTGGTCGTTTCGTTGCGCTCAAGTTCCTGCCCGATGACGTTTCCCGAGACCCGCAGGCACTGGAACGTTTCCGGCGTGAAGCCCGCGCGGCATCGGCGCTAAACCACCCCAACATCTGCACCATTTACGACATCGGCAAGAGTGGTGAGCAGTCGTTCATCGCCATGGAGTTTCTGGACGGGATGACGCTGAAGCACCGGATTGCAGGAAAGCCGATGGACTCCGAACTGATCCTGTCTCTCGCTATCGAGATTGCGGATGCGCTCGATGCCGCACATGGAAAGGGGATCGTTCATCGCGACATCAAGCCGGCCAATATTTTTGTCACCGAGCGCGGACATGCGAAGATTCTCGACTTCGGGTTGGCCAAAGTTGCGCTTCCTGCCAGTTCTGCCAGCCAACTAGCCGCGCAGAATACTCAGACCGCTGCAACTATCGCCGAGGAACATCTCACCAGCCCTGGTTCTACGCTCGGCACCGTAGCTTACATGTCGCCCGAGCAGGTTCAAGGAAAGGAACTCGATGCTCGCACCGACCTGTTTTCGTTCGGGGCGGTTCTCTACGAGATGGCAACGGGTCTACTCCCGTTTAGGGGCGACACATCTGGTGTGATCTTCGAATCCATCCTGAATCGAGCGCCTGCGCCAGCCGTGCGGCTAAATCCAGATATTCCAGCGGGGTTTGAGCACGTCATTAACAAGGCTCTGGAGAAAGACCGCAACCTGCGCTATCAGAGCGCAGCGGAGATGCGAGCCGACCTGCAACGACTGAAACGGGACTCGGACTCTGGTAAATCGGCTGCCCTTCCTAAATCGACACCCGTTTTTCGCAGAAGACAGCTCCCATGGGTCGCCGCGGCCGCGGTTGGGGTTATCGCTGCAATCGTGATCGCTCTCTTCCTCTGGCAGTCTCGGCGCCCCCAAGCCTCGCCCCTTGGTTCTGTAAGCTCGAAGGCCATCGCGGTTCTGCCGTTCCAGAATGCGGGCTCCGACAAGGACACTGATTTTCTACGGCTCGCCTTGCCCGATGAAATTGCGAACGCCCTCAGCTACGTGCCGTCGTTCTCCATTCGTCCTTTTGCCACAACCAGCAAGTACAACGGGCCGAACTTGGACTTGCAACAGGCTGGTCGGGAGATGGGGGTGACCTGCATTGTGACGGGACACTACCTCACGGAAGGTAACCAGTTGGAGGTCACACTGGAAGCGGTGGATGTCGCGAACAACCGCAGTGTTTGGCGAGACACCATCAATGTTGCCGCGTCCGACAAGATTGCCATGCGGGAACAAATTACGTCGCGAGTCCGGCAAGGTCTTGTCCCCGTGCTTGGAGGATTATCGGCCTCTGCGGAGGCGGGGACTCGACCCAAGAGTGAGGAGGCCTACGACTTGTATTTGCGCAGCATTGCCGTTCCCCGTGATGTTGCCCCTAATAAGGACGCCATCGCGATGCTGGAGCGTGCTGTTGGTATTGACCCGAGCTACGCGCCCGCTTGGGAGGCTTTGGGAACGCGCTACTACTATGACAGTGAGTATGCTGACGGCGGGGAACCAATGCTCAAGCGTTCGGACTCGGCACTGGAACGAGCACTGGCGCTTGATCCGAACTTGATTCCTGCCACCGGACAGTTGATTACTAACCAAATGGATCGAGGCGACATTGGACAAGCCTATGCGCAAGCCTCAGCCTTGGTTAAGCGCCTCCCGAAAAGCGCGCAGGCCCATTTCTCTTTGGCTTATGTCCTGCGCTACGCCGGGTTGTTGGACGAATCGGCACGCGAGTGCGACACAGCGCTCGCCTTGGATCGGACCAGCACATTCCGCTCGTGCTCTTGGGCGTTCATGCAGTTAGGCGAGCCCCAGAGGGCGATGGAGTTCATCCGCCTCGACGCCGGCTCGGACTGGGCAGCTAGGACAACCGCTTTTATTCTTCTGGAGCAAGGCAAACTGGACGAGGCACGCCAAACCATTCAGAGAACGTCGGATCGTCCTCTACTGGGCCGTGATCTGCTTCTAGCCTGCCAGGACCCCCAGCAGACATCCCAATTGGATGGAGCCGCGAAAAAGAGCGAAGCGGCCGCGCTTGCGGGAGTTGACGCGGAGCCCCGGTATTTCGTTGCCGCTCTGCTGTCGTATTGTGGTCAAAAGGATGCCGCGGTTCGCTTGTTGAGAAGCGCCATGGAACAGAACTATTGTGCCTTTACAGCCCTGCAATCCGACCCGTTGCTCGTGAAGCTCCGTGGAACTCCTGAGTTCAGAGAATTGCTATCGGCAGCAAAAGAGTGCCAGAACAGATTCTTGGCGCAGAGAGACCAGATTCCACATTGAAAGACAACCACCCCGGCATCCTCATCCTGAAAGAAACCAAGGCCGAATACGCGAAACTGCAATGGCAGGAGAAAGTCCTGCCTCGCAATGTTGCAAACGGCCGAGATGGGTAAAGACTGGGCCCGCTTTTCAAATCAAAAAAGGAGGGTTCCACATGAAGAGCGGCAAGATTTTCGCCGGTATGACGATGGGATTTACAGCCCGCCCTTTGTGTGTTTAAATGCCCGGGGTTCCGGGGTGGGGAAACTCTAGCCTCCGACATTTGCCGTGTTCTAAGGGGAGAATTCTGTGGCCATTGGAAACGCAGGATTAGCTGCTCCGATTGAGAAGGATGCAAGCGCGACGAAACAGCTCAAGACGCTCTTGAGTCGGCATTTCTATTTCTGCATGGCGCTGGCGATGGCCGTGCTGGTGGTGTGGGGCTTCAGCCATACGATCGACACCAGCCTGTTCCACGCCAACCCGCCAAGGCCGCTGCTTTTGTGGCTTCACGGCGCTGCCTTCTCAACCTGGGTGGTCTTCTTCATCCTTCAGTCGGCTTTGGTGCGCGTGCGGAAGGTCAGCCTGCACCGCTCTCTGGGTTGGTTTGGAGCCGGGCTGGCCATGGTGATGGTTCCGTTGGGCTTCACCATCGCGGTGATCATGGCCCGCTTCGATACGGTTGTGCTCCATCAGCAGGCCGCGGATGCTTTCCTGTCGATTCCGTTCGCCGACATGATCATCTTCGGCCCGTGCGTGGTCATGGCGGTTTATTGGAGAAAGAAGTCGGAATACCATCGGCGGCTCGTCTTCATTGCGACTTGCCAGCTCATGGACGCGGCCATCGGCCGATTCGATTTCTGGTTCAACCACAGCATCTTCTATGCGGGCTTGGACTTTCTGATCGTGCTCGGCATGGTGCGCGATTGGGTGGTAGATGGACGCTTCCACAAGGTGTACCTCTATGCGCTGCCCCCAATGATCGCTATCCAGAGTCTTGCAATTTACCTTTGGCGGGTTAATCCGAGATGGTGGCAGGGGATCACACACGCGATCCTAGGGTGGTGAAGGCGGCACGCCTGCGTGTCTTACCCAAAGGCGGTAGGAAAAACCGGGCGTACCCCGGCGCGCTCGGGAAAGACTGTTGTTAACAGATGGGATGAGAAGGCCGGTCTCCGACGGGATGCTGTACGCTCCCAAGTTATCGACGCGCTTGAAGCGCAAGCGATAAAGGAGACCGGCAATGAAGAAGATTAGCACTTAGCGAGGAAACAGATCGGGAATTTTTCCGTTATCGGATCCACCGTCGCTTGGAGATGCTACCGGCTCAACCCCACTGTTGTAAACAGATGGAATGAGTTCTGCATGGCGCACAGCGCCACAACGATCAATGAAACTTTTGCCATTGGAGGTAAGAAAGAAAACGGCCGGGAAAAGCTCCCAGCCGTTTCCAACAGGAGTGTTGCCGTAACATCTTTGTTGCCGATGAAGCTATTTTCAGCCCTACTTTGTTGCCTCTCAAGCTGGAAGACTAGAAGTCGTAGTCTTCCAACGTGCAGGGGCAAGTACCGTAGCCGCTGCCAATCGTTAACCCATAAGAGCACAGGGCCCCCAGGTTATCGAGTTCAAGCGCGGTGAGGTTGGAGTCGGACAACGCGGTTTCGGTAACGAACCACGGCCCCTTCTCCACGGCGTTTACAGAGAACCCTGGGCCGGGAGCAGGAAACGTAGTTGTCGTTGCCTGGATGTGCGTCATCCATCCGTGCAGTCCGGGATACGGGACGGGAGCGGTCGCGTTACCGGCCGAATCCGAGACGACCTTGATAACGCCACGGGCAATTTGTCCTCTGCCGGTGAATTCGTCGGCCGTGAGCTCTTTATTCACGGATTCCGAAAGCAGACCGTCTGACGTGATTATGCAGGAGCAGCACGACCGCAGCTCCTGGCTGTCATCGAACACGTAGATATCTGCCCACAGGGGGTTGTTTTCGACTCCCTCGTAATCGGTAGTTGACCGGTCGCCATCGTTGATAATACGCAAGGTTCCATCCGGAGCCCCGGTCGTATTTGCATTGGAATAGTAGGTGACGAAATAGACGCTGCTGTCACCACCTTGAGCGAAGGCACTGCCCCCCAGCATCAGGGTGATCGCCAGAATCGGAAGAAGCAACAATTCGAGCTTTTTCATTTTTTAGATCCTCCAGTTGTTTGTGTGGCGCACGGCGCTGGGGGAGGGTCAGCTATCGGCGCTTAGGGAACTTTCGCCATTTGGTGAGTTCTTTACAATTCCCCAGGTGGCTTAGTCGAAACCACTAACTTCTGGAAACTACTACTTTTGGATAGTTCCCCCAGCCCCGGCACATACGGCCCGAGAACCGCCCAGACCTCACCGGAGATGGCCGTAGAACGCAAATCTTGTCAGGCCCCCATTTTCTCGATTTTCCCGCTAAGTCCATGAATAGGATAGAAAAATAAAGTCGGAAACTTTGGCAGGTTAAAGAAAGGCAATATTTATTTTTCCGCCTGTGTGGTGCCTGTGAAGTGAGGTGCCCGTATGGTGACGTGCCCGTGTGGTGACGGGGCGGAGCCTGTCCTGAGCGGAGCCGAAGGGCCCCGTCCAAGCCGAGCAAACCGGGGTGGAGAAGCTCGGCAGCTGCCCGTAGCCCCAGCAACCCTGGATTCGTGTCTAAGCCTTCGGTGCCGCTTCTACAAACACGGCCGTGCCATAGGCCAGAACTTCCGTGACGCCCTGCATCACTTCGGTGGCGTCGTAGCGGGCGCCGACGACGGCGTTGCCTCCGATATCCGCGGCGTGTTGCAACATCAGGTCGAACGCTTCGGCGCGCGTCCTCTCGCAGAGATTGGTCAGCAGGGTGATGTTGCCGCCGATGAGCGTCTGCAGCCCGGCTCCAATCGTTCCGAAGATCGACCGGGAGCGCACCGTGATTCCCCTCACCACGCCCAGCGTGCGCACAACGCGAAAGCCATCGAGCTCAAACTGCGTGGTCACCATGTTATGCGGGACCATCCGCCCCGCGGTCACGGCATAGTTGCCCATCGCTCCTCCGCAACAAACTCGTCAGTCTGATAACGCCTCATTCTAATTCAGCGTCGATCGCAAATTCTCCAGCGCCAGCATCCCAACTGATGCGCAGCACATTCGGCTTGCAGCAGACCTGGCAGTCCTCGACGTAGCGCTGGCGACTGCCAGCCGATTCATCGACCGCAATCTCGTTCCATTCTCCACAACCGGCGCAAACGTAGCCATTCACCATCAGACTATTCTAAAACCCGGACCAAATGATGATTTTGAAGGTAAAGATTTCGGATAGAACGCTCCGCTCTTCGCCAGTAAAGATCGTGTCTTGGGCAGGGCTAAACGAAGTCAACTTCGATTTACTATTTCCGCGGAACGCTGTAATGAGAAGCGAGCACGCGCCAGCCGTTTCCCGTTCTAACCCAGACGTCAGTCAGGCGGTCGTGATATTCGAAGGGTTTTCCGTTGGATCGTCCCTTCTGGTAAAAGACTCCGGTCACCACGGCGATGTTGCCCCCGCCGCGTACTCGCACCCGAAGATCCGATAACTCCGCAAATTCCACCTTAACCGTAGAATCAGCGGTGTGCATTATGTATCCCTCTTTGCTGTAGGTGTTGCCATCCTCAACCGTGATAATGAAATCCTCGGTGAGGAGCTTGGCCAAAACATCTAAATCTCGTTCTTTGTAGGCCTGGGCCCACTTTTCTTCAAGCCTGCGTACTTGCGCCGCCACGCCGTCTGGTTCTTGCGCCGCCACTCGAATTGTCAGGCAAACGAGTAGGACGAGACTGAGCTTCGATGCTAAGCGGATCCTCATGACGTTTATCTCATAACAAACCAGTCAGCCCTGACAAGTTCCTAACGTAACTGCTTACGCGGGTAAGGAGGGATTTAGGACAGGGCGGCCTTCGTTGTACGAACTGCAAGAAAGCGGCGCCAAGATGCCCGTTAGTTGCGCGGCTCGTGACGCCCTTTCCGTCACTCCACCACCCACTCCCGCAGCCGCCGCAGCAGCGACGCGGGCGCATCCGCTTCCAGTACCACCAGCCCGTCCTGATACTGGCGCGAATAGATGCGGGCACGGGCCTCCAACAGGGCCAGCGTCTTGCCCTCTTTTTGCGGGATGCGCAGGCGAACGCGGCTGGGCCGGTCTTCTTCGAGCAGGGCGTCGACGCGATCAAGCAGCGTGCTTAATCCGATTCCTTTCACCGCCGAAACGTGGATAGTCTGCTCGTCATCGCGCAGCGACTCGCGCTGCTTGGGAAGCAACAGATCGATCTTGTTCATCACTCGCAGCCGCGGCTTCTTGTCGGCTTCGAGTTCCTTGAGCACACTTTCGACTTGCGCGTCCTGCTCGGCAGAGACCGGGCTGCTGGCATCCGAGACCTGCATGATCAGCGTGGCGCGCTGTACTTCTTCAAGCGTGGCGCGGAACGCCGAAACCAGCGTATGCGGAAGATGCCGGATGAAACCCACCGTATCGGAGAACAGAACTTTGCGTTTTGAGGGCAGGTCAGCGCCTCGGATGGTCGGATCGAGCGTGGCAAACATGCGCGACGACGCCACCACGTTCGACTTGGTGAGGGCATTGAACAGCGTGGACTTTCCCGCGTTCGTATACCCCACCAGCGCCACCGTAGCCACCGGAACCGATTCGCGGCGTTGCCTCTGCTGCGCCCGGATGCGGCGCACATTTTCGATTTGCTGCTTGACGTGCCGGACGCGGCGGAAAATCTTCCGCCGGTCGGTCTCCAGCTGAGTCTCGCCCGGTCCGCGCGTGCCGATGCCGCCGCCGAGTTGCGACATTTCCACGCCGCGGCCCGCCAGCCGCGGCAGCATGTATTCCAGCTGTGCCAGCTCCACCTGCAACTGGCCTTCACGAGTGCGGGCGTGGCGCGCAAAGATATCGAGAATCAGTTGCGTGCGATCGATAACGCGCGTGTGCACCACGCGCTCAATATTGCGCTGTTGCGAAGGCGAGAGGTCGTGATCGAACAGAATCACATCCGCGGAAACCGAGGCTGCCGCGCCCGCAATTTCCTCCAGCTTGCCCTTGCCGATCAGCGTGGCAGGCTCCGGCCGGTCGCGGCGCTGCGTGAATTCGCCGGCGATCTCGGCGCCCGCGCTCGTCGCCAGCGCCCGCAGTTCGTCGAGCGATTCCTCGGAGCTGAAATCCGGGGAATCCGTCGGCAAGAATGAGGACGATGACGACGCGGCCACGCTGGTGGCATGATCGCGAGCCGCCTGCGCGCCCGGAGTGATGGTTGCGGAACTCGTCTTTCCTGCGCCGCCAGCGCGGCCCTTGGTGCGAAACTCCACCCCCACCAGGAACGCCCGTTCCCGCTGTTCCGAAGGATTCAGCACCGCCTCGGGCTCATTCCGCGAACCCTTTCGCGAATGATCGCGGCTGCTCAGTCTGGAGTCATCTCGGCGCAAGCAAACTCACTTCAACCTTCGGTGCCGGAAGCGGAACTCGGGATCTCCGCCTCCCCCGGGGACGCCGCCGCCGGCTTCGCATCCCCGTGGCTGTGGGCTCCGCGCGAAATGACGACAGTCGAAATCGCATGCTTGAAGATGAGCTGCTCCTGGTTGCTGGTTTCCAGGACCACCGAGTACTTGTCGAACGATCGGATACGACCCGTCAGTTTTACGCCGCTGACCAGATAGATCGTAATATTGTGCCGTTCCTTTCGTGCTGTGTTGAGGAAGGAATCCTGAATATTCTGTTGTGCCGGCTTGGCTTCCATTTGCCGATCTCCTTTTTGCGGGTTCGATGCTGCGCCACGAGCTTGGGGAAGGGCAAAGGGCGGCAGCTCAGTTCCTATCGGCTCTTACAATACGGCCTTGTCTCGCGCTTTTCAACTTCCCGCCCAATAATATTCTCCGAAGCTGTCCTGCCCCGGCTTGCGCTCATTCCCGCCCGCCCCAACTCGGTCCGCCCCGGAGCGTCGACCTGGTTTCATTTCCCTCGCCAGCCATCTACAATCGTCACTTCCAGAGCCCAGTTCCAGAACAGGAGTGCTGACCTTGACTGACATCCACTTCCCCACCGACTTCAACACTAACCTTCTGATGCTGTTTCGTTGGCTGCATTTTGTCGGCGGCGTGACCTGGCTCGGCCTGCTGTATTTCTTCAATCTGGTCAATGTTCCTTTCATGAAGGGACTGGATCCCGCCACCAAAGGCAAAGTCCTGCCCAGCCTGATGTCGCGCGCGCTGTGGTGGTTTCGCTGGGCATCGGTGCTCACCGTGCTGATGGGCCTGGCATACTGGGGCAGCATCGTCGCCGTCGACGCCGGAAACGGAGGCGCATCTTCCGGTGGCCCAATGGGAACCTTCTTTGGGATATGGACGGTCGCCTGGGCGCTAATGTATGCCTGCACCATCCCCGGTAAGGGCGCGCTCGACAAAGGGCCGGTGCTCGCCGTGATCTACACCGCAATCGTGGTCGTCGCATCGTGGCTGTTTCTGCGCTTCAACGCTCATGACTGGGAGAGCAATCGCCTGCTCGCCATCGGCATCGGCGGCGGGATAGGCTGGGTGATGATGCTGAACGTCTGGGGCGTGATCTGGCGCGCGCAGAAGAAAATCATCCAGTGGACTGCCGACAACGCGGCCCATGGCACACCGATGCCAGACAAGGCGAAATATCTGGCCCGGCAAGCCTTTCTTACGTCGCGCGCGAACTTCGTGCTCTCGTTCCCCATGCTGTTCCTGATGGGGGCCGCGAGTCACTATCCCATGTTTGGAAAGTAGAAAAGCGCTCTGAGTATCGACCTTAATCGGTGGAGGCTAGTCCGCAATGACCCTGCCGCCCAACCACGGGGACTTCAACCGCGGCCTCGACCTCTTCAACCGCGCCCACTTTTTCGACGCTCATGAAGCTCTCGAAGACGTCTGGCGCTCCCTGCCTCGCGACCGGCCCTCGCGTCGGCATCTCCGTCTGCACGTCCAGGGTATGGTTCAGTTGGCGGTCGCCTTCCATCACCAGTCCACTGGCAACCACGTGGGTGCGCGCTCGGTTCTGGAGCGCGCCATGCGCAATCTCAACGGCGCGGACAGTTCGTTTCCCGAGATCGATTTCAACCAGTTGCGCGCTGAGTTGATTCCCTGGCGCAAGTATCTGGATGATGCCGAGAGCGCGGACGAGAAAGACGGGAAAAAAGTCGAGAAGAAATTGGGCGGGAGGGAAGTTCGTCGCCACACTGCTCCAGCCCTGCCGAAGATTATGCTGCGCCGCTAGCACCGTGACCGTGTGATCTCCACTACTGAGTCGGCCGATGCGTTATGACTGTAGCGCCGCCGTCCCGGTGGCTGTGCGGCGGGCATCCCCGCCCGCCGCGCCGAGGGCGCGACGCCCTCGGAACAGCCGGCAAGATGCCGGCGCTACAATTCACCAGCCTGCGGTAAATATCTCGCGGTCGGCACTAGATCACAAGTTGCGCGCTGATTGCGCCCGCGTATGAAAGACCGCGCCTGCTAGAATCTTGTTCTTGTGAAGACCAGTCTGTCATCTCCACGCAAGACGCCACGAAGGACGACACCAAACGCCGCGTCCGAGTCCGTTCCCCTCGCTGTTCCTCTTCTTGACTTGCGCCGCCAATATGATGGCCTCCGCGCCGAGGTGCTGGCCGCCATCACTCGCGTCTGCGATTCGCAAAGCTTCATCCTCGGTCCGGAGGTCGAAGCGCTCGAGCGCGAGATTGCCGCGCTGACGGGAGCAGCCTGCGCCGTCGGTTGTGCGTCGGGAACGGAGGCGCTCTGGCTGGCGCTCGTCGCCGCCGGCGTAAAGCCCGGGGACTCGGTCATCACCACCGCATTCAGCTTCTTTGCCTCGGCCAGCGCAATTGTGCGGGCAGACGCAACGCCGGTCTTCGTGGACGTCGATCCCGGCACCTTGAATCTCGATGCGGCGCTCGTCCGTTCCCAACTGCAAGATCGGCGACTCCGCGACCGGCACGCCGCTCCAACACAATCCAAGAATGTCCGCGCCATTCTTCCCGTCCATCTCTACGGCCAGTGCGCCGACATGGATGCATTCGACCGCATAGTTCATGAAGATGCCCAGGAGTTCGAAGTGGCAATCGTTGAGGACGCCGCCCAGGCGATTGGCGCCGAGTGGAACGGGCGCGGCGCGGGCTCGCTCGGCATAACCGCCGCCTTCAGTTTCTATCCCACCAAGAACCTCAGCGCCTACGGAGACGCGGGCATCGTCACCACGAACCGTCCGGAGATGGCCGAGCACATGCGGCAACTCCGCAACCATGGCAGCCCGCGGCGCTACTACCATCACGAATTCGGCTGGAACGGACGCATGGACGCCATTCAGGCAGCGGTGCTGCGCGTGAAGCTCGGGCACATCGCGGACTGGAACCGGAGCCGCCGGCAGCACGCCGCGACCTACGACCGGCTGTTTGCCGAGTCCGGGCTGACTTCCGCTCAGACTTCCGGCCAAACTTCCAACCCAGGCAGCGCGCCGGTGCGCTTGCTCTCGCGAAGTCCGCAAGCCAAGCATGTGTTTCATCAGTACGTGATTCGCGCCCAGCGCCGCGACGAACTGCGCAAGTTCCTTGCAGATCGAAAAATCGGGTCGGAAATCTACTATCCGCTGCCGCTGCACTTGCAGCCGGTGTTTTCGTATCTCGGGCTAAAGGCAGGAGACTTGCCGGTCGCCGAACAGGCCGCGCGGGAAGTGCTGGCGTTGCCCATGTTCCCGGAGTTGACCGAGGCCGAGATTCAGTGGGTAGTCGAGAGCATCGCCGAGTTTTACAGTTGATTGAATTGCAAAGGACGCCGAGGTCGCTGACGGAGGTCCTCTTTCTGAACCCCTGCGTGTGCCGTGTGTTCCGTGGTTACCAAGGTTCTGTCGTCTCAACGGCCCGCGTCGAAGGGGATGCTAATTTCTGCCTGTGTGCGCGAGCGGCCCGCAGCGTAGACCCATCTCTTGACGGCAGCCATCGCAGCATCACCAAGAATCGGGTTGCCTCCCAGCAGTTCAACGTCTTGGACCGAGCCGTTGGGAGCAACGGTCACTTTCAGCCGAACCGTCCCACCGATGTGGTTGCTCTGCAAGATTTCCGGATAGACGGGGTCGACGCGGGAAATCAGCTTTCTTGTTCCGTCGCTCTCCGACTGATACACGGCTAAGGTCTTCACCCCTTCCACCGCGGCGGTGGAACTTACGTAGCCAATCGCGCCTCGCGTCTTCGCAACGTAGGCAACTACCTCTTCGTCGGAGTGCAGGACTTTCGGCATGGAGCCTTTGCCCGTGAACACCAGCGAGCGGTAGTAATTCTGCAGTGCATCGTGGTTCTTGCCGAGATACTCCTTCAAGAATGCTTCGTGAGCCGGCCCTCCCTTGGAGAACACCGGTTCGACATGCGTCCCGTCGCGGAGGGAATTCCGTTCCTCCAGGAAAACGCTCTTAATCTCACTGGCGGAAATCGCTTCTGTTTTGACGCTCGGATTGGCAATGATTCTGACGTTGCCGGCGAGGGCATTCGCCGACAGCAGGATCGTCAGCCCGGCGACTGCGAGGAGCCTGTTCGGATTCTTGGTCGCGGTTTTCATTGGTTCGTGCCCCGTAAGCCTAGAAGTCGAAACCGGTCCTGACGACCAGCGCGTTGGTGTTGGGTTTAAGATTTTGAGTGTTATTCGTGAAATAGAACCCGTCGGGATAGATGTAAGGCGCGCCGTAGCCGTTTATGAAATGGCCTTCTACCTTGAGGTTGAAGAAGCGGTTCAAATCGACCCGTCCGGTGATGACTTTGTCAAAGATATGCGCGTCTACCACTCCGACGGGCGGGGCAAAGGGGCTCTTGATATAGTATTCAGAGAGGTAGGAGCCAGCCTGGAACCATTTGTTGAACCGGTATGCACCGGAGACATACCAGGCGCGCACGTCGGTCTGAAGTTCCCCGCGTCCGCTGAAGACGATCTCATCGCGCCAGGATCGGCGGTACTCCGTGGCGAATTCCAGCTTGTTCCGGGCGTATTGCGCATAGTACTGATTGATCCAGTCCGCCTTTGACGCTTCGTGGAATGGCCCCGGGGGTAGGAGTACGGGAGCACCAGGCTTGATCATTCCGTCAGCGGAGACGTCTTCATTGACGCGCGAGACTCCGACCAAAAGACCCTTCAGAGGAGTAGCCCAGCGCAGATCTCCGCCGTACTGCAACCCTCCGTAGCTGCTCAGTTCGATACCACTCTCGGCCAGCAGATAGGGGTAGCCGCCATGCAGGCTATCCTGGCGCTGACCCGCATAGCCGGTATAAGAGAGCGTGCCGAGCCTTTCCCCGAGAGGGATGTTGCCGTAAACATCTCCACCCGTGTGAGCGATGGTGGAGTCGCGCATGTCGGTCGGATAGATGCTCTGCGGCAGCAGGGCAAAGGGGTGCAGGAAATCCAGGTCTTGCGTGTCGTTGTAGAGTCCCAAGGCGGTCTTGACTTTGCCGCCGCGAATGCCGAACCACGGTTTGAATCGGTAGTCGGCGAACGCCCAGTCCAGGGACGGATGCCAATCCCCCAAGTTACCGATGTTGCGATCGTAAACCTGTGCGCCGATCCGCAGCCGACCGGTGACCTGCATCGAGATGTTGGCTCCGAAGTCCGTGAACGCCCCGCTGCCCTGGCTGGTAGGCATGGTCAGCCAGTTGTTCTGGTCTGTATACACGAATCCCTGCGAGGCGAACCCGTGAATTTGGACTCGCCGGTCAAAGAGTTTGAATTCCTGCGCATACACGGAGAGCCGGGCTGCCCAGAGGCAGATGGATAGCAATAAGACGGTCCGTCGATGCATAGTCCCCCTCGACTAAGGAGCCAGACTCACTGAAAATCAGGAAAGTCCCAATCAACCTATCGGACCAACCTAAAGTTCCCTTTAAGTCTGTTTGGCGTAGTCCAGATCGCCAAGGTGGGGGCTGAGCCATTTGGATAGGATGGTCGCGGGAAATTCACCCTCGCAACGATTGCAGGAGCGCTTGGGAAGCTGGGCAGATACGACCTATCGGCGTTGAATGCTGCCCTTCCGGCATCTGGTGTTTAGAAGGGTTCACGGATGTCGCCATTTCTCCACGATTATCGTTTCCCCCGTGCCGTCCGCCGTACCTTCCGTTTCGGGGTTACGTGCACAGGCTCTTCGCCCGGCGCATACACGCGGCGCACAATTGGCGTGTTGAGCTTGTATTTGCGCTCGGTAACGTTGCCGTTGTCGTCCTGCACGCGAATGGTGAACGCGGGCAACACGCCTTCCTTGTCGAAGTTTTCTTGCGAAACGGTCACCGGCAGCACGCCTTCCATGCGCTCGCGATAGGCCGTCTCATAGCGATGGCGCTTCACGTTCCAGGTGAAGACGCGAATCTGGTTGAAGTCAAACGGCAGGCCGTCCTTGGGTTCGGTGACGACGGTCAAGTACTGCGCGACTTTCTTGTCTCCATCCGGAACCTGATTCAGCACGAAGAATGCGACGATGCGCTGGCCTTCCGCGTATTGCGCGACATCGAGCGGGACGTCGAGATCAATCATGCGTCCCAGCACCCAGCCGACACGGTTGTGGGAGTCGCGCACCAGCCACCAATCCTCGATCACCGGCACAGGCTTCTTATCTTGCTCATTGCTGCCCGGCGTGGCGGAGCGCGATGGCGGCGCAACCGCACCCGGCTTCTCGGCCGTGCCTCGCTTCAACAGCGATAGCTTTTCGCCGGAGGAAATCTGATAGAGATGCTCGGTATCCCGCCCCGGTTCGACGTGCAGATTCGTGTCGTTGCGCGCGGCGCCTTGCGCCTGCACGGGATCGTTCTGGTTGTCCGCGGTCAGCTTCTGGATCCGATCGAAGACTTCCTGACCGACGAGGTAGCGCTGCTCCAACCATCCCGTGACGCCCGCTGCGGTGCGCACTTTGACGAAGCGGCGGTCATGGTCGAGCACTTCCACCCGCTCGCCGTTTTTCACCACTCCGGTTTTTTCGTACACCGCAGCCACGTGGTCGCGCAGGATGGCCTGAACGCCGGAAACGTACGCGACCTCCAGCACGCGCCCGCGGCCGCGATTGCACGCGGACAGCAACACGAGACAAAAAATTGGAATCAGCTGCAAAAACCGATGGGGCAAAACACGATGGAGGGAAATTTTCACGGGCTCGCTACCACTATAGCGCGAGCCCGCTTCCGCCGGCACTCAATCGGTGACTCCGACTGCGTTTGGCGTGCTGCTCCGGTTGCTGTTTTCTGGCTGTTTACTCGTAAGGTAATAAACTCAGGGGACAATCAGCTTGGCCGTGGCCGTGAGCGTCGTGCCTGGATAGGTCGCAGTCACCACATAAGTGCCCGAAGGGGCGACACTGGCCGTACAATCCTGCATCAAGTCCGTAGAGTCGTAGGAGCAGCCGATTGCGCCTGAAGCGACCCCGTTCAGGGCCACCGTAAGGTTCGCGCCGCTGCTTATGTTGTTCGCCGGAATATCATTATTGTTCGCATACACCGTATAGGACACGGTCCCGGTCCCGGTTGTCCCGGTGAGGCTCTGCGACGTCGGGGCCATGCTAATTGCCGAGATAGTAATGTACACGGTGCCGCTAGCTGTGGAGGTGACACTTTGATCGCTAGCGGTGATGTCCACTGTGCCGCTGGAAACCCCAGTCAGCTGGACACTGCCGCTGCCGGTGCAGGTCGCGATCGTATTGGGAACACAGGACCAAGATACACCGCTGGTCAAATAGTTCCCCGTGCCGTCGCTGTAAACGCCGAAAGCTTGCAAGGTGACCGAAGTTCCCACTTCGACGGAGGGAGCGCTCGGGCTGATGTTGAGCGAAGTCAACGTCGGGCTGGTAAAGAACCCATGGCAGCCGGCTCCAATCGCCGCTGCAACCAGCACGCCAAAAGCCAGCGTCAACGGCAGTCTTTTCCCAGCAAACCCGCGTCTAGTGGTCATAAGTAATCGCCTCAGTAATCGCCTCGAATAAGGAGATTCTAGCAGAACGCCCGGCGCTTGCTCGATTACCGATAGTGCATCGCCGGGGTCACACTTCGCCCAGCCTGCTCGAAGCGCTCTTCAGTAAAGGAACGGGGCAAGATCCTGAACTTGCACAGTGTTTTCTGGAGCTTGTTTCAGCGCTGCAAGCAGGTGCATGGGTCCTTCGCTTCGCTCAGGATGGCAACATTCGGGGGGCTAACAATATTGACAGAATGATAACGTTGAAGACTGAGAGCTGACAGCTGACAGCTGAGAGCTGAGAGCTGACAGCTCTTCCTTACTTCGGCCGCTTCTTGCCCGCGTTCACGATCCGCTGGTCAATCGGCTTCCGTGCTGCGAAGCCCTCGTTTGTCCCGTGCCAGTGCGCGATGGTTGGCTCGCCCAGCTTCCAGCACAACAGGAGGATCTCGCCCTCGACCTTGCAGGGGAAATCGAGCAATCCGATGTCGAGGTCTTTCACCTGCACGCCGGTCGAGTCAATTTCGGCGAGAGCATCCTTGATGCGCCGAATCGACTTTTCGCGCTCCGCCTTGCGCCGCGCCAGATGGACGACATTCAGCAATGTGCCGCCGCTGAGAAAAACCCGGTGTGCCGTTTCCTGCAACTCGGCGTCCACGTCTTCAATCAGCTTCTTGCCGTTGATCGCCTGCCGGAGCAGCGATTCCAGAATCGGCAGGAGCATCTGCGCTTCATCGAGGGTAAAGGTGCGGTCGGACATGTAGCTCTATTCTACAGCGTGGGCGAAAATCAGTTGCCAGTTGCCGGTTGTCGGTTGCCAGTTCTCAGCTATTAGTTCGCAGTTCTCAGTTCTCAGTTCTCAGCA
>Ga0224558_1002306_pt1 | contig 17812 bp, 16 predicted proteins | sample 714S32024metaG_FD_180682 | JGI IMG/M metagenome (GOLD analysis project Ga0224558, IMG submission 180682) | Peat soil microbial communities from Stordalen Mire, Sweden - 717 S3 20-24 | ecosystem: Environmental > Terrestrial > Soil > Wetlands > Peat | place: Sweden: Norrbotten County, Stordalen...
GTAATCAAAGGCCCGTTGCGGATCGGAGAAGTAGACTATCGCTTCTTGGAGGGTTGTCGGAGTTTTGGTCGCGCCCATGACCAGAATAGTACACTAAACGCACATGTGTGTCAAGCCGTTTCTTGCCTCCCTAACCCCATGATTCCAAAAGATAGGGGGGAGGGGGGTACCCCCACTGGCAATCTTTGCCAACCACCTTTGCCAACTATCGAATTGCGCTATCGGCCGCAGAATCTAGAAACGAAGAAGAAGAAAAGGTCTGACACCGTGCCCGCGCAGATTCGCCAATACCGTTCGAACTCCGCACCATGCATGACGTGACCAGAATCACATAACTCATTGGAATGTAAGGTCATAATCTGATTGGAAGCGGGGCCTCACCCTCGACCCCAGGGGAAGGAGAGCGTATGAAAACAGCAACGTTGGAAAGGGATGCGGTAATGATGCTCAGCCACAGGTTCGTCCGGCTCATTGAAGACCGCTCTGATGCCCTGGCCAGCGGCCTTCTGCACAAGGTTCAACGGTCCGTCCGTACCGAGGCCTTCTGCAAAGTTCCGCCAGACGAACTGAAGGAGCGGGTATGCGAAATCTATCGCCACCTGGGAGAGTGGCTGATGGACAAAAGCGAAGCCGACATCGAGCAGCGCTACACGCAAATTGGCACGCGCCGCGCCCAGCAGGGTGTCCCGCTGAGCCAGTTGATCTGGGCGATCATTTTGACCAAAGACAATCTCTGGGAGTTCATCCTTGATGAGTCGTATCCGGACCGCCCAGTAGAAATCTTCGGAAAGCAGGAATTGTTGCAGTTGCTCGATCAATTCTTCGATCGCGCGATCCACGCTGCCGCCGTAGGCTATGAGTGGGCGGAGCAAGCGAAAGTCAGAGCAGAAAGCAAGACCCGAAAAGCCGCATAGTTGACAGTTGTGATCGCGAGACATCCCGCCCAGCACCGTGAGACCGGTGTGTGCCCGCTCGTCAGCTCGCGGAGGCAGGCAGGATCGCTCCCCCGCAACTGCCCAGTCCAATGCGCCGGAACCCGTCCCGCTCGCAGAATCCCCGGAGGATGATTTCGTCTCCGTCTTCCAGAAATTTCCTCTGCTCTCCGGTCGGCAGCACAACCGGATCCTTGCCCCGCGAGGTGAGTTCCAACAGGCATCCACGCGCGGTCTTGTCCGCGCCCGACACAGTTCCGCTTGCCAGCAAATCGCCAGGACGCAGATTGCAGCCATTGCTAGCGTGATGGGTGAGCATCTGCGCCATAGTCCAGTACATGTCGCGAAAATTGCTTCGGCCCAACACCACCGGAGCGATGCCGGCTTCCCGCATCCGGACCGACAAGAGAGAAACGTCCAGCCCCAAGTCGAGGCCCCCTTGCTCCTGATCGCCCTCGCCGAAAAGGTAAGGCAATGGCGCCGGATCGCCTTCCGCACGCGCAAAAGCAGCCGTGCGAAAAGGAGCCAGCGCTTCCATCGTCACCACCCACGGTGAGAGTGAGGTCGCAAAACTCTTGCCCAGAAAAGGTCCCAGCGGTTGGTACTCCCAGGCCTGAATGTCGCGCGCCGACCAGTCATTCACCAGGCAGATCCCGAAAATATGTTCTTCCGCTTCGTCGATGGGAATGGTTTCTCCCAACCGATTCCCCGCGCTCACAAAGAAGCCCACTTCCAGCTCGTAATCGAGCGCCCGGGCCGGGCCAAATTTCGGAGCGGCATCGCCATCGCTCGTCTGGCCGGACGGGCGCCGGACCGGCGTTCCCGCCGGAACCAGCGACGACGCTCGCCCGTGATAGCCAATCGGAATGTATTTGTAATTCGGCAGCAGCGGATTGTCCGGGCGAAACAGCTTCCCCACGTTGGTGGCGTGGAAGATCGATGCGTAGAAATCGGTGTAGTCGCCGACGGCCGCGGGCAGAAGCATGTCAACATCAGCCTGCGCGATGAGATGGCGCGCGACGGCCTGCCGGTCGGAGGCAGGCGCGTCCTGACGCAAAATAGCATGAAGACGCCGGCGCAAAGCTCGCCGGGGGCCGGCTCCGACCGCCATCAGCGGATTCAGCGAATCGGATGCACAGGCATTCGCCGCGAGCCGCACACCCTTCTCCGCAAGCAATCCCTCACTTTGCATTCCGTCGAGGTCAAGAATGCGGTCTCCGATCGCAACTCCCACTCTCGCCTCGGCGCCTGCATCGCGCCGCCGAAAAACTCCAAAAGGCAAATTTTGAATGGGAAAGTCCGAGCCGGCAACGTTGGCGGATTCAACCCAACTCTGCGCTTCCGAATCGTGAGTTTCGTCGAGAACACGTTTCATAGCAGAAGTTTCATGAATCCAGCCCCGGAGGGGCTACCGGCTTAGCCCAGCGCTTCAGTGTATGCGTGAGAACAAGTTTTCGGACAATTCGGTGGAATGAAATGACCGCGAATCCAGCCCCGGAGGGGCGTCCGAGCTTAGCCCAGCGCTTCAGCGCTGGGAAAGGTAGGAGATACGATTCAAGTCCCGGAGGGACGACCGAGTTCTCATGCACATTCTCTAGCCCCTGAGGAATACGAAGCTTCCTCCGCTTCGTTACGGGACCGCCTGATAGCAGATTCTTCATAGCAAGTGTAGAGACCGCAGGTCGTCGATCGGCTCCGTAAATGAGCACGACCCAAACGAAACCGCGAAACTCCGGCGCGCTGCCCCGATTTCATGCCGGCTCAGCCGATGCTGGCGCCAGCCGATTCCATCCAAATCAAAGTGGAATGCCTCCGCCGATTGTTCATCGAGCAACTGAACGGCAAGCTTGGTCTCCAGTCCCGCCCACAAAAACGCGGCTGCCAGAAAAACATTTACAAAACCGTGCATGATTCCCGACGGGCTCTCGGGTTGATAGGTAAACCTGTGCACCGAGCGCAGCGGATGGTGCAGTCCGGCGGTCGCTTTGAAGGGCACATTGGCCGCCGCACACAGACGTATGAATTCGATCACGCTCGCGGAAGCCGGAAACTTGTCGGCCGTCTCGCCGCCCATCCGGATCTTGGCTCTGCGCCCGCAACCTGCCACCGCCGCCATGCACTCGCTGCAACCGGACAGCGGAATTTCGAAATAGGCCACGAGCTTTGCTGGGATAATTCCGGACAGCCGCTTGACCTCCTCGGGACTCGCAACTTTCACCTCAACCGACTCGACAACCGCCCTTCTGCCGGAACTGGAGCGTGCAATTCGAGCATTGAATTCGCGAATGCGAGCGACCTCCGCAACGACATCGGAGCCCAGCACGGCAGATAGCCGCCAGTTCGAGGAGCCAGACCCAGGCGTTGGAGCTGGTAATCCGGCAAACGCTTCTTCGAACTCACCGAGCCGCGCCACCGGAACAATAAAACGACCGAGAATCCAGTTCCATTTCGACCGCGAATAGGCATCGTAGTTAGCCGCAGACGGCGCCATGGTCAACGACGAGGGAGGAAATAATCCGGCATAGTCGATCAGGTCGCGCAGCAACACGGCGGCATAGACTGCATCAGCGGAATTTCGCACCGTCTGGGAAGTTTGTAAATTCATCGCCCTTTTGAATTGTCGGCCTAACTGCCGTTCCGCTCGAACTTCTTCCGCAATCCCTGCCAGCACTCGGAGTACTGATGATCAAGCTGCGAAGTCTCCAGCGCAAACTTCGTCGGCTGGCACACAAAACGAGTCTCGAACATGAACGCCATGGTGTCGCCTAGATAGACCGGCTTCAGTTCGGCCTTGCTTGCTTTCTCAAACGTTTCAGCATCGGGTCCGTGACCCGCCATACAATTGTGCAGGCTGGCGCCGCCCGGCACGAATCCCTCCGCCTTAGCGTCGTATTCACCGCGGATCAGCCCCATGAACTCGTTCATGAAGTTGCGATGAAACCACGGCGGACGAAACGTATGCTCGGAGACCATCCATCGCGGTGGAAAGATTACGAAGTCAACATTGGCGGTTCCCGGAATTTCCGAAGGCGAAGTCAGCACCGTGTAAATGGATGGGTCCGGATGGTCGAAGCTCACCGTGTTAATGCAATTGAAGTTCGCCAGATCGTACTTGTAAGGCACGTAGTTCCCGTGCCAAGCGACCACGTCCAGCGGCGAGTGGTCGATCGCCGCCGCCCAGAGTCTTCCCTGGAACTTAGTCACAATCCGGTAATCGCCTTCTCGATCTTCAAAAGCCGCGACCGGGGCCAGAAAGTCGCGCGGATTCGCCAGTCCGTTCGCGCCAATCGGTCCCAGATCCGGCAGACGAAGCAGTGCACCGTAGTTCTCGCAGATGTAACCGCGCGCTTCCGTCCCCAGAAGTTCGACGCGAAAACGAATTCCCCGTTGAATCACCGCAATCTCGCCGGGGCCGGCTTCGAGAACGCCCATCTCCGTGCGCAGCAGTAGTCGTCCCGTTTGCGGCACGATCAACATCTCTCCGTCGGCGTTGTAGAAAAAACGATCCGTCATCGACGTGTTGGCAACGTAGATGTGAATCGCAACTCCCGCATGCGTATGGGTGTTGCCGTTGCCGGCCATCGTAATCAGGCCGTCAACGAAGTCGGTGTGCTGTGGGGAGGCCGGAATCGGAATCGGACCCCAGCGCAACTGGTTCGGCGGCGTCGGCACTTCGTCGAACGGCGCGCTGCGCAGCCTTCCCTGCTCGATCGGTTCGAATGGTTTGTGCGCCACTGAAGGACGCGTCCGGTAAAGCCAGGTCCGGCGATTGACGCCGCGCGGCGCGGTGAAGGCCGTACCGCTCAACTGTTCCGTGTACAACCCATGCGCCACTTTCTGAGGAGAATTCTGCCCGCGCGGCAATACACCTTCCACCGCCTCGCTGGCGAACTCGTTGCCGAATCCCGACTGGTAACGCAACCCGCCCTTCGCTGACATCTTCGCTCTTCCGTTCGCCGTTCTTGTGTCCGTCATTCTAGCTTTAGCCATTGCCTACAGATTCCCGCGCCGCGCCTGCTCCATTTCGATCGATTCAAATAGCGCTTTGAAATTCCCTTTTCCAAATCCGCGGCTGCCCTTGCGCTGGATAACCTCGAAGAACACGGTCGGCCGATCTTCCACCGGCGTCGAAAAAATCTGCAGCAGGTAGCCTTCTTCGTCGCGGTCCACAAGTATACCCAGCGAGCGCAACTCTGCCAGCGATTCCTCCACCGGCCCGACCCGCGACGGCAGCGCGTCATAATAGGCGTCGGGAACGCGAAGAAAATCGAGCCCGTTGCGCTGCAGTTTCCCTACCGTGTACACGACATCTTTGCACTGCAGCGCGACGTGCTGCGCCCCTGCTCCGCCGTAAGCTTCGATGTATTCCTGAATCTGGCTCTTGTTGCGCGCCGCGGCCGGTTCATTGATCGGAAATTTTACCGAATGCGAATCGTCCGACATCACGATGCTCATCAACGCGCTGTACTCGGTCGAAATATCCTTATCGTCGAACGTGATGTAGCGATGGAACCCGAAGACGCGCGTGTAGTAATCTGCCCAGTACTGCATTTTGCCGAGTTCCACATTCCCCACGATGTGGTCGATGCGCAGAATGCCGCAGTCGTCCCCCGCCAGCGGCGCCGCCATGAACCCCGGCAGAAACGGCCCTCTGTAATCCTTATAGGAGATCAGCGAATGGATCGTGTCGCCATAGGTGCGGACCGCGGCACGGCGAATCGAGCCGTGTTCATCCTTGATCTCATGCGGTTCCTCGGCCGCCTGCGCTCCTCGTCGGATGGCTTCGGCAAACGCCTGATCCGCGTCCTCCACTTCCAACGCGATATCCCGCACCCCATCGCCATGCTTGCGGATATGATCCGCCGCCAAATCGTCGGGCGTCATCGGCGTAGTCAAAATGAAGTTCGCCTTGCCCTGGCTCAGCGCATAAGAAGCGCGCTGACGCTGGCCCGTTTCCAGTCCGCTGTAAGCAACCTGTGAAAAGCCGAATCCCTTGCGGTAGAAGTAAGCTGCCTGCCGGGCGTTGCCAACCCAGAATTCAACATGGTGAATGCGTTTAAGCTTGAGTGGATTCTCCATCGGCTTGCTCTCCCGAATTCCATCTTCGCATATTTTGCCGCCGGTCCGAGTGCCGCACAGGTTCTGAAACCCGCGCCGTTTGGTCGCGCTTAGTGTACGCGCTTAGTGCACTTCTACCGACACCAATTCTCCTTCGTTCTTCCCCACCGCACGGTAGTTCACCGATACGACGCGGTTCTTCCACTCGCAGGAAAACTGGTCTGCACCAATCGTCAGCAACGATTTGTAATCCGAAGCATGAAGCTTGTAAATCGTCATGCCACTCAGAATCGTAACCGTTGCCGCAGGAGGCTTGGAGCAGTCACTGCTCACGATTTTGCCTTTCAAAAATTGCACCGGTCCCGTCGTCCCCGGCTTGACGGGCGCGGGTTTCGGCGCCGCATCAGCCTCCTCATCCTCCGCTGTGGTCGCGGCCGCCGCAGGCGCGCTCGTCCCTGCCGATGGAGTGCTCGCCGCGCCCGCCGGCGCCTGGCTTTCCCCTGCTCGCTGCGGACGCACTCCATACTTCTGCAGCGACTCTAAATCGTCCAATTGCTGTTTCGCCGCTGCTGCCGCCGCCCGATCCGGTCCCGCCTTCAGCCGCGTAAACACTTCCCGCGCCAGATCCCACTTCTTCCCCGCAACATAAATCTGTCCCAGGTTGAACTGATACTCCACATTGCGCGGCGCCAGCGCGATCGCCTGCTGTTGCGCCTCCAGCGCCGAGTTGATTCCGCCCCCCTCCACTCGCGCCATGCCCAGCATGTTATAAGCGTCGGCTAACTCCGGATACCAATCGGTCACCGCCCGCAAATCCTGCAGCATGTTTGCCAGCCCCGGCATCTCTTGCCGCGTCGCTTGCGCCGTCTGATATTTCAGCGCCGAACGGTAATACCAAATCCATGGATCGCGCGGATCCAAATCCGTCGCCTTCTCCAATTCGTCGGCGGTCGCGTCGAACTTCTTCTGCCGCAAATAATCCCGCGCCAGCCCGCGATGCGCCGCCTCATTACCTTTTGGGTCCTGCGCCAACTGCTGCAAATCGTGCAGCGCCTGATCTCGATGTTCCGGAATGCGCGCCATCACGTCGCCAATCACAGCTCTAGCTTCTTCATCCTTAACCGGACTGACCGCCATCCCGATGTCGTCCGCGCCAAACGGCAGCGCGAAATGATCCGGCTGCTGAATGTCCGCCGGATCCGCAATCGGCTTCTTCGCCTGATCAAGCGCGATGCCCAACCCGCTTAGCGTTTTGAAATAAGTCTTCACCGCGTCTTCCATCTGCGCCGGCGTCATATCAAACGCCTGCACCATCGCCTTTTCCACCGGCACTTTCTGATTCACCACCAGATCGAAGTAAGCCCCCGCCTCCGGCATCTTGTTCTTGTTCAGAAGATAGTGGACGACCATCCAAGCCTGCGCATAGTACAGCGTGCTGTGCGTCCCCTCGCGCGTCCCCGACTCGTCATGCTTCATCGTGAATAAGTCCACCATCGACAGCCACACCGGAGAACTCACCAATTGCGTCAGCGACTGCGGCACATTCGGGTCTCGCCGCATAAAGTCGAAGATGTCCTCGTGCCACTCCGCTTGCAGTTCCGGATCGCCTCCAATCTCCACTTCCTTGCCGATATAGATCGATCCAAAGTATTCCGCCAGCCCTTCGTCAAACCAGCCCTGCACCGGAGGATAGTTGTAATTCAAAAGATAGTGCGCCAGCGAATGCGCCACCGCGTGCCACGGATTGGCTTCAAAGAGATTCAGGACGATATAAATCCGATCCGATCCGGGCACATAAAACCCGGCCGCCGTGCTCTGTTTCGCCGGAGCAACCAAGGCATATTGCTTGTCGCTCTTAAGTGCGATGACGGTGATCGGCACCGACATTTTCAGCTTGTCCTTCAGTATCAGTTGTCCAAAAACCGCCCGCATCTGCTCCATCCGCAAAGCAACTTCCCGCCCGCGCTTGTCCCCCGCATCGGTAATCACAGAAAAATGCGCGGAATACACTTCGATCCACTTCGGCTCATCCTTAGCAAATGCCAGAGGCGAGAAACAACCTGTGATCAGCAGACCCAAAATAACGATGCCGATACCAAACCTGCGCTTCACGGTAGAGTCCTTCCCCAAAAATGCTAGCATGCCAGGCAGCACGCAGCTAAACAACCGCAGCTAAACAACGCCCGCGAAGAAGCGCAATGCCAATAGCCGATGGAGAGATGGACGGCCTCGCCCGTCCGCCTTTCACCTTGGCCCCACCCCCGCTCGCACGTTACACTCTCGTCCGTGACCTCGGCCCCTTCTTCCCGTCTCGCTTGGATCGACTGGATGCGCGGCTTGGCCTGCGTCCTGATGTTCCAGACGCACTGTTACGACGCATGGCTAGGCGGCAACGCCCGCAAAACCAGCTTCCTCAAAGGGTCGCAACTCCTCGGCACTCTGCCCGCGCCCCTCTTTCTTTTTCTAGCCGGAGTTTCCTTCGCCCTGGTCACCGACAAACTCATTCGCAAACGCCTAACCCCCGCCGAAATAACCCGCGCCATGGGCCGCCGCGGCGCCGAAATCTTAGCCTTCGGACTCCTCTTCCGCCTGCAGGAATTTCTTATCGCCTGGGGATGGGCACCATGGTCCGACTTACTCCGAGTGGACGTCCTGAACATAATCGGCCTATCCATGATCCTAATGGCGCTAACCTGCGGCATGGTCCTGCACGTGTGGGGACGGGCGGCCTCGCCCGTCCAAGCCGAGCGTAGCTCGGCAGCTATCAGTGACCACGGCAACTCTGGATTCGCGATAGCCGTCGTCGCCATCGCCGTCGCCTCTCTAATCGCCCTGCTGACGCCGCTCCTTTACACCACCTGGCGGCCCACATGGCTGCCCTGGTGGCTGGAGTCCTACATCGACGGATGCCACAACTTGGGCGCGCCCCAGCCGTGGCTCTTCCCACTTTTTCCCTGGGCCGCTTTCGCTTTCGCCGGCCTGGCTGCCGGATTCACAATCTTCAGCGACCGAGCTCGAAGCCACATCGTCCGAACGCTGGCGATCTTCGCCGCCATCGGAGCCGCAGCCATCCTGGCAGCGCGCCAACTCGACCACTCTTCTTTCCATCTCTACTCGACTTACGATTATTGGCACACCAGCCCTAACTTCCTGATGATGCGCGTAGGCATGTTGTTAGTAATTTGCTTTGTGAGTTATGCCTGGTGCCGTTGGGGCCTCGGAACTCTTGGCTTCAGCCCGCTAATTCAATTAGGCCAGACGTCACTCATCGTCTACTGGGTCCACATAGAATTCGTCTACGGACGCTTCTCCCTGCTGCCCAAACGATCCGAATCCATTCTTACCGCCTCGCGAGGATTGCTGGAAATCTGCCTATTCATGCTGATCCTCTCGCTCCTCCGCACAAGAATCGACTGGAAAAGACTCGACTGGAAGAAGATCGACTGGAAAAAGATCAGCCGACGAGTCCAGCCCGTGTAGGGGTGTATGGAACGGGAACCCCTGGCGTACTGTTGTCAGTGTGGGGACTCTAATTCACCACGCGTCAGGTCTCGAGTGAATCTCAAGGTAAAATCAAACCTGCGGAGCCTGCGCCAACTCCACGCATGGTGCGGCTGCGTAAGCGAAGCGATGATGGCCGCCCATCCCACGTTGTCAGAAGAAACATCGTCTCGATTTGCACCCAACGTGCTAGGTTTTGAAAGAATATGTCAGCTTATTGTGCTGCTGATGGGAGCACACTGTGCCTTCGCTGGCCGTAATTTGCCCGTTGGAGCTGATGGCCTTGCTTACCTCGACGTCGCCCGCTCCTACCTTCGCCACGACTGGCACACGGCCGTAAATGGATATTGGGGGCCGTTGTACTCCTGGCTTCTGGCCATCGGGATGCGGTTTTTTCACCCCGGGATCCGTGGCGAATTTGCCATGGCCAGGACGCTTAATTTCGCACTCTTTGCTGCTGCCGTGTTCACGTTCAGCGGGTTCTGGCGTGCACTTGCAGACTGGAGCAAGCGGACCGGCGGCGACGAGACTTCAATTCCTTATGCCAGTCCCTTGGTCTGGATTGGGCTCGGGTATTTGTTGTTCGTTGTCAACTTTATCTGGAATGTGGATGAAGTAACCCCCGACATCCTGGTAGCCACGATTGTCTTTGCCATTGCCGCTGTCCTGTTCAAGCTCAACTTCAAGCTCAACGATAACCGGCAACACAGCATTGCCGCATATGTATGGCTAGGCCTGTTGCTGGCCCTTGGTTACTATGCCAAGGCCATTCTGTTGTATTTTGCAGTGTTTGTCCTGGGAGCGATGGTGGTCCAGGGTTTTCGCTCTGGGATCCTTCGAAGACCGATTACTGCGATTATAGTTTTTGTGTTATTGGTGTCACCCTTCGTAGCCATCCTGTCACGGACGGTCGGCCACTTCACTGCGGGAGACAGCGGCAGATTGAACTATGCCTGGTTCGTGAATGGACCGGAAACGAAAACGTGGATGAAGGTTTCGCATGACTATGCACCACTTCCGTTTTATCCCGGTTCAATCGCGCTGGATTCACCACGTGTTTTCCGTCTTCCCTCGGTCGGGGGAATCACCTATGCGCCCTGGTACGATGCGGCACGGTTTGACAAGCGCAGCCATCCGGCCTTTGATGTGCGCGCTCAGCTTCGGCAGCTTGCCGTGAATCTTCCGTTTCTCAAAGACCAGATCTTTGGGGCAGGAGCGGCCCTGTTGGTGCCTTTGCTGATTCTCGTGTGGTTCGAACCAAAGGCGTCGCTCCGCCACTTTGCCGCCACCTGGTTTTGTACCTTGCCCGCGGCTGCCGTGGTTGGGATGTATTTGCTCGTCCACCTGGTGCAACGATTCGTGCTTGGCTTTTCGCTGGTACTCTGGGGCGCCGCTTGGGCGTCGGTTTTTGTGCCCCCGGGACTGCAACTCCTGGCACGGCGAGCCATACTGGCTGGGACCCTTGTCTTTGCAGCTTATATGATGCCGGGTCTGCTCCACTACGTCGTCTCACAGCGCACGGAATCGGTCGGGCGCGACATGGCTATTGCCGAGGACATTTCCCACCACGGCATCGCGCCGGGCGACGCGGTCGCCAGTATCGGCGACGGACAAGAAGCCTATTGGGCGCATTTGGCAAGGGTTTCAGTTGTTGCTGAAATTTGGTCGATTGATTCCGCGCGGTTCTGGTCGGCTCCGCCGGCCGTGCAGCAGGCAGTCCTTCGCTCGATGGCCGATTCCGGTGCGAAAGCGGTGGTTTGGCGCGCCGATTCCGCTCAACCCTGCCCGCCCCGGTGGCTATCGCTGCCGGAAAATTCCGGCTGCATGATTTCGCTGCAGTGATTTCCCTGCGGTGATTTCGTAAGGCGCGGATTCCCTGTTCAAGCGCGGGATTCCACGGTCGCGTCCCGCTGGGGACTCTCTTCACCTATCACCCCACACCGCCCGCCGACAACTGCATGATCGCGTTCCCCATCAGATTCAGCCCCACTCCCCAATTCTGACGGGCGCTGCCGCCGTCGTTGCCGTAGCCGCTCACATACAAGGTGCAGTAAAATCCTTCACGCACCAGACCTTCCTCCCCGTAGTAGCACCGCCGCACGCACACCTCCGCCGCCGACGGAGTCTCCGGCGCCCGCCGCAGCAACTCAACCAGATTCCTGGCAAACTGTTCGTGAGCGGACAAAGATAGACGCACATCAATCTTAGAGAACACCACGTCCACATAACTCGCGAACTTGTGCGTCGCGTCGTAAATCTCTTCCTCCGTGCTCAGTTCCCTCGTCGCCCACGCATCGCACTTCGCCGTCTCCACCATGCTCCGCGCCGAGTTCATCGCCCGTAGAAATTCCCCCAGTTCGGGAAACTTTTCCGCCTCCCCGATCCTCGCCATCAACTCCGGACGCCGCTTCAAGTCAACATAAGCAAGCTTGCTCGCCGGATCTGTCCACGGAAAATCCAGCGCCGGATCTTCCCGCCCCAGTTCGATCGAGAAGTCGGCATCCATCAGAACCTCATCAGAACCGGCGCAGGAAGTTCACGATCTCACGCTCCGCCCAATAACCGTCGTCATAACGACCATCGCGCGCATCCCTCACTCCGGCGGGCGATCTGCGGGGGGACGCGGCAGCTGCTCCGATAAACGCGCAGTGCCCTCCGTCGGCCGTCTCCACGAATACGATATTCGGATTCGACGAAATCTTCCGCCGCGTCTCCGCCGTGATGCGGATGAACGGATCGTTCGCCGCGTACAAAATCAGCGCCGGCACCGCGATCCGCTCCACCACGTGCGCCGCAGAAGCGCGATCATAGTAATCGTCCACGCCCGCGAAGCCGCAATAGTAAGCCGTCACCTTGTCATCGAACTCGCGCAGGCTCCGGATGCCGCGCAGGCGGCTCACGTCGAAGTGGCCGGGAAAGAGCCGCGCCTTCTGAATCATCCGGCGGTGCAGCGCCCACAAAAAATACTTTTCGTAAATTCGGTTCGCCGGTTCGTGCAGCGTATCCGCTGACGTAGCCAGATCAATCGCGGGACAACACACCGCGACCGCGCGAAACTGCGCCGGCGCCTGCGATCCCCACTCCCCCGCCAGCTTGAGCACGATGTTGCCGCCCATCGAGAAGCCAACCAGAGCCAGGCGCGAAACGCCGTCGCGCGCGATGACCGCGCGCGCCACCGCCGCCACATCATTCGACAGCCCCGAGTGATAGAGCACGGGCGCGAGTGCGTCCGTGCCGCCGCAGTTGCGCTGGTTGTAGCGGATCACATTCATCCCCGCAGCCAGCGCCTTCTCAGTGATGCCAAGCATGTACTGCGAGTCGCTCGACCCTTCGAGCCCGTGCACAACAATGATGGTCAGCGCGTGCGCTCGATCCGCCTGCCAGTGGCAGTGGCAAAGCACCTGGACGCCGGGCTCCACGTCGATCAGCCGCTCCTCGGGCGCAGGCAAATGAAAACGTCGCGGGATTAAGAAGCTGGCAACCGTTTGCACGTGCCCACCGCACAACCCGCGGCGCGGTTTGAAGGGACGCGTCTGCTCGTGTGTTTGCGAAGTACCCACACTTTGATTTTAAATAGAGAGAGCAATTTATTTCGCGGAGTTTTCTTCATGCCCATCTTCGAGTACGTCTGCAAGGAATGCCAGCACGAGTTCGAAGCTCTGGTCTTCGGCAAACAAAAAGCTGAGTGCCCGAAGTGCCAGAGCAAGAAACTGGAGCCGCAACTCTCCGTGTTCGCCGTGTCGGCGAAGAGCGGCGCAACGAGCCAGCCCTCGATGTCGGCGGGACCATGCGGGTCGTGCGGCAACGCTCGCGGGCCGGGCGCCTGCTCGTTGAAAGACTTCGACTAAATCCTTCGTTTGCGTTCAAAAGTGCTCCAAGCTATAGACAGACAATAGCTATTTCCTCCACTATTCCTTCCGTCATGCAACGTAACTTCGGGAACTGTTTGGCGTGTAACTGATGTGACGTTTCGCTTTGGGGCGTTCGTGGCTATGATTCGCTTGAATCGTTGGAACGAAACTCGGAGCGAGAATGGATCGGCGAAAAGAGCGCAGACTGACCCTGGAGTTGCCGGTACGCATCTGGGGAGTGGACAAAATGGCGCGGCCTTTCGCGGAGATTGTTCGGGTGCGCAACGTCAGCAACCACGGGGCCGTTCTGATCGGCGTGCGCTCGAAGGTTCAGAACGGCGAAGTGCTGGACGTGCAACTCGGCGCGTCGAGGGCGCAGTTTCGCATTGTGTGGACGGGAGTTTCGGGAGAGGCCGGCATCGAGGCTCTGGCATTCGAGCCGCCCATCTTCGATATCGGCTTGGGCATCGGCCTCCCGAAAGTTTTCGAGATGGTGGGAACCGGATAGGCCATAGCCGAACGGCACTTATCGGTCAACTAACGTGGATTCACGTGGCCGGTTCCCACTTTTGTTTCTTCGGCAAGAAATCTGGCAAACGCTTCATTAGATAAGAGACGCCCGCGGCCGGTAAGGCGCACGGTTGCGCCTTGCTGTTCGAGCAGGCCTTCGCGTACGCATTGCTGGATCGCCGATTCCCAAGTAGCGACTGCGTCTCGGCTGAACATCGGACTGAAGTCTGTGCGAAGGCGTTCGAGGTCGATGCCGCGGTTGAGGCGCAGACCGAGGAAGAAGCTTTCTTCGATTGCTGCCTGTGCGGAAACCGGCGTCACCGTATGCGGCGTGCGATTCATGTAAGCGTCGAGCGAGTCGGGGGTTGCGAAGCGGAGGGCCTGGTGGACGGCCTGGTTCTGATCGGCGGCAAGCATCGAGTGCGCATCGACACCGAAGCCGAGGTAGGGCTGGCGTGTCCAATATTTCAAGTTATGGCGCGACTCGTTACTTTGTAACTCGCCGTTTTGCGAATGCGGGGCGGTACGGGCAAAATTGGAAATTTCGTACTGCGCGATACCGGCGGAGGCTAGCATCTGGCATGCCTGCTGGTAGAAATCCGCGGTCGCGTCTTCATCGGGCACAAAGTGGGCGTGGTAGCGGGCGCCTCCAGCGATCAGTTCCCTGCCCAGGCGCGAATCCTCGTCTACTTCGAGCATGTAGACGCTCGCGTGCGGAACGCCCGTGGCAATCGTTTCCGAAACCGAGAAGGCCCAGCTTTCGGCCGTCTGGTGCGGCAAACCGGCAATCAGGTCGATGTTAATGTTGGCGAGGCCGGCCTCGCGCAGGCGACCAATCTCTTCGAGAACGGTGGCGCGATTGTGCAGCCGTCCCACAGACTGCGCTTCCTGATCGACGAAGGACTGCACGCCCAGGCTCACCCGGTTCACTCCGCATTGCAACAAGGTTTCGATGAGAACGGGAGTAAGCGTGCCGGGAGCGCATTCGACCGTAATCTCGGCATCGGGAGCAATCGCAAAGTGACCGCGCACGGCGGCAAAGATGCGCAGTAATTGCGCCGCCTCGAGGATCGACGGAGTTCCTCCGCCGAGATAGATGGAGTCGGCGGTGTCATCGTACGTACATCCGAGCGCAGATCCGAACGCACATCCCAGCTCCAACGCAAGCTGGCGCGAGTTGGCGATATCCTCCAGCACGCGGGCAACGTAATTTTCGTAAGCGGACTTCGAGAACACGTCGGAGGCGAAGTTGCAGTAGCTGCATTTGGTCCGGCAGAACGGGACCGAGATGTAGAGGCCGAGGGGCATGCTGTTTACCGTGACGTTTCCGTGCTCAGCAACTTTGGCCCCTGCTTGATCTGGAAGCGCCCATCAACCGTCTCCCAGATCCAACCCGAGTAGCCGTATCCCCCGACAGGCTTGGTGATAAATGCCCCGTGCCACGACTCCGCACGCCTCTGGTTATACGCGACCGTACCGAACTTCCCAAAGGTGTACGCGGGCACCGGATGGCAGTAATCGCAACCCAAAAGCTCCTTCGCCACGCCGGCCGCCTCGCTGCCGCCATAGACCGCCGCACGTAATCCGTACTTGTGGTTCTTCGCGCGTGCCAGCACCTCGCCGGCGGTCTCGAAGCTCGACGTGAAGGCCGCCGGTGCGAAGACCTCCTCGCGCATGCCCAGCATGTTATCGGCGCAGCTCTTCAACACGGTGGGATAGACAAGGTTGCCCTCGATGCGGCCACCCACTAGCACTTTAGCGCCCTTCTCCAAGGCATCGGCCATTTGTTCATGGAGCCGCCGCACCGCTACCGCGCTTGCAACCGGCCCGATGTCGGTCTCCCTGTTCGCCGGATCGCCCACCACCAAACGCCGCACACGTTCAACAAACCGCTCCAGGAACTCCTGATAGATGCTAGCTTGGATGAAGATCCGCTTGGGCGCGGTGCACGTCTGGCCCGAGTACATGAACTTCGATACCATCAGGTCGTCAAGCGCCAAATCCAGGTCGGCATCGGCAAATACGATGAATGGGTCCTGGCCCGGCCCCTCAAATACCAGCTTCTTGCCCGCAGCGCGAAATGCTTCTTCGTAGGGCAGGATGTTCTCGTCGAATCCGAATGCCACCGCCGCGGTCACTTCGGGACTTGTGAGCGAGTCCTCAAGCAAGCTCTTGCCGGTCCCGCCATAGAAAGCGACTGCATCGCCAAAGATCGGTCGGTAGAGGTCTTTGGTCAACGCCATGATGCGCCGCCCCTTCGACGAAAACTTCACGGTCAGCCGGTTGCCAACGATATAGATCGAGGTGATCGCAGTATTGAGCCATGCGCTGCCGTTGTACGACAGCATCAGATTGACGCGCGCCCTGGGACACAGGGGCAAGCGGTCCCGCAAAAATGCCGCATCCGCATACATCCGGAGCCGATCGATGGTGGTATCCACCTCGCGCGTGCTGTCCTTGACCGTAAATTGCAGATCGCGGACGGCGCAATCGACCACTTTGTCATGGTGTTTTTCGAGCGCACGGGCAAGCGCCAGCACACGCTCATAGCGCTCCTCGAATGACATAAGCCGGAATCTCCTTCTTGGCCTCGAAAACGGCCACCATAGTACACCCGTCTCGTCTGTTCGCGACGCTACGGACGGTTCATTCTATGAGAGACGCGTGGGGCGTGTGTCGTTACGGTGGCTTAGAATAGAGCGAAGGGCCCGGCACAGAAGGGCTCGCCAAATCAGACTTGCGGTGACGAGAACAAATATGAGCGAAGACTCGATTGATCTTTTATGTAAGCACTGTGGTCGGACGTTCTCCGCCTTCCTGCACGAAATGGCCGACCACAATGCCAAGGTGACGACCTGCCCGAGTTGCGCCAAGATCCATGAGGGCAAGCCTCCGAAAACTGCCAAGCCGGTGGCACGGGCGCCATCCATCAAAAAGACTATCAAGACGATTTAGAGTGCTTCTTTCTCTTTCCTTGCTCATCTCTTCATTGTTTTCCGGCTTGCAATGAAAGAAAAATGCGGGCGGCCTCGCGGCCGCCCGCATCGCAGTGTTAGCTCGCCGAGTTAGTTCGAGTTCGCCTGCGGCAGTTCTGCCACAAGACCGGCAAAGAACGCAAGATTGCTTTTGTTGTTGGGGTCTTGCAGCAAGAGACCGCGCGTGATCAGCGGCACCGCAGTGGTGTCGCCGGCCAGAGCGCTGAGGCCGCTCAGATTAAAGAACAGAGTATCGTTGCCCGTGTAAACGGTCACAGGCCCGCCGCCAGCGTAGCCAACCAAGCCGTTGTTCGCGAGCTGGAAGAACCCCGCGTTGCCGTTGGTAACGGTGACGCTCCCCGGCACGAATAGGCCGTAAACGCCCTGGCGACGCAGCGAAATCATCTGCGGCGTAAACGTGGGGTTCACGTAGCTGCCGCCGATAAAGATTCTCTGGCCAACTTCGATGGAAGTGTTGTTGAACAGTGCGCCGGTGAGCGGGCCATCGAGGAAGCAGATTTCGTACTCGGTCACCGCGCTGATGTCGATGGTCTGAATGGTGTCCACTTCGCGGACGAGGTCTGCGCCCGTTTCGCCCACCCACATCGTCACGGACTGCGCTTGGCCCGAACCGTTGGCCGTCACCTGTAGAACGCGCCCGGAGAGGAACGATTCGGCGGTGGTGACGACCTCTACGCCGCTGGCCATTAGGCTGCCGTCCGCCTGAAATGCGCCCTGGACCCCGACAATCGCCGGAGGGGCGAGGTCGGTCATGTTCCAGCCACTGTTGAACTGTGTGCTGTCGTTGACGTACACCGTCAATTGGCGACCGTAAGGCCCTTGCATGACAAAGGAGTTATTGGCGGTATTCACCGAAACCAGCCCACCGGTCAGATCCGTAACTTGGCCATCAGGATCGCTCGCCTTCGTGGCTTTTATATAAATGACCGGATTCACGGCGCCGGTGATTTGTCCGTTGTTGATG
>Ga0224558_1002307_pt1 | contig 17809 bp, 15 predicted proteins | sample 714S32024metaG_FD_180682 | JGI IMG/M metagenome (GOLD analysis project Ga0224558, IMG submission 180682) | Peat soil microbial communities from Stordalen Mire, Sweden - 717 S3 20-24 | ecosystem: Environmental > Terrestrial > Soil > Wetlands > Peat | place: Sweden: Norrbotten County, Stordalen...
CGACCACGGCGCCTTCGGCCCCGAAGTGGCGGTGCCGGCGTCAGCACCCATCATCGACCGTCTCGTCGGCCTGCTCGGCCGCCAACCCTGAAAGGAGAACCACTTTGACGATACGGCCAACAAAGTTCGTGCACGTCGTGTACCGCACGCGTCGGTTCGAGGAGATGCTCGCCTGGTACAAGACCGTCTTCGGGGCCAAGGTCCAGTACCAGGACCCGGCAATAGCGTTCCTCACGTATGACGAGGAGCACCACCGTTTCGCGTTCGCGAACATGGATTTGATCGATCCGGGTGGCGGCGGACCCGACGACCGAGGGGTCATCGGTGTCGACCACGTGGCCTACACCTACTCCTCGTTGTCGGATCTCTTCGAGAGATACGCCGAACTGAAGGACGAGGGGATCAGCCCGTACTGGTGCATTCACCACGGCATCACCGTCTCGATGTACTACGGCGACCCCGATGGCAACCAGATGGAATTCCAGGTCGACTGTTTCGCCGAAAACGACGAGGCCAATGCCTTCATGTATCGCGCCTTTTCGATCAACCCGATCGGCGTCGAATACGACCCCGAAGAGTGGCTCGCTGAGGTGCGATCCGGCATGACGGTCGAGAATCTGCTCGCCCGCAAGAGTGACTTGCCGGTGTCGCCGATCCGCTCTGCCGTCGGGGCGGGCTTCGCCCCGCCCGGGGGGTGAGAGCGACTGTTCAAGTCCCGCGCTGATAGACATTACCTCGACGCCCGACATCGAGGAGTTTCCGTACACAAGTGTTTCCCGGGCTGAGCAGCCTGCGAACGGATGAGGAGAAGAAACGTGTCATACCTGCAAGTACATTTCTGGCCTGGCGGCACCGAGGAGCAATACCAGGCGATGATCAAGGTTCTGCATCCCGAGGGCCTGCCCAAGGGTCAACGTGCCCACATCAGCGGCCCGGCGGACGGCGGCTATCTGATCTCGGTCCTCTGGGATTCGAAGGAGCAGAGCGAGGCCTTCATGCAGAACACGCTCGTACCAGCGTTGCCGGTAAAGGGAGGATTCGCAGGGAATCCGGAGGAGCACGTCGCTCAGGTCGCCCATTACGACACAATCTGAACTGCCAATGGTTCAGGAAATCGGTAGGGGTGTCCGCTTCGACGAGGCCAACGCTGTGCAACGGCGCATGCGGCTGTTGGCGGGAACGCGGCCGATGGCCTGGCTGTTCGCACGTGTGCTGCACCACCTCGATGGTCCAGTGTTGCGACGCAGTGCTGGCCGTCATTCCGTCTCATCTGCGCTCACTGGGCTGCCCGTCGTTGAACTCACGACGGTCGGTGCCCGTTCCGGCCAACCGCGGACGTTGCCGATCCTCGGAGTGCCCGATACGAACCGCCTCGTTCTGGTCGCTTCCAACTACGGCCAATCGCGCAATCCGGGCTGGTACTACAACCTCAAGGCCAACCCTCGGTGCAGCGTCGTCTTTCGTGGTCAGCGATACGAGATGGAGGCATATGAAGCTGACGGCGAGGAGCGCGAGCGGCTATGGGAGCTGGACGTGTCGGTGTACCCGCCCCGCAACCACTATGCAAAGCGAGCCGGGGCCCGTCGCATTCCGGTCATGGTCTTGCAACCGGCGCCCACAGCGACTGGCTAGTGTAGTGTCTCGCAAATAAGTGGTGGTTGTGGTACAATGGCGTATGCGCCCAGCAACCGCACCACTGAAGATGACCAAGGGCCAGCGCGAGATTCTCGAGAAGCTGGCCAAATCGCAGACGGCTCCGCATCGGGACGTGACGCGGGCCAAAGCGCTGCTGCTCGCCGGGGAGGGCGCGGCCAACACCGCCATCGCATGGGAGTTCGGGGTCTCCCCCACGAGCGTCACGTCTTGGCGTGCGCGGTTCACGGAGGAAGGATTGAAGAAGTTCGGGAAGGTGAAGCCCGGCCGCGGGCGCAAGCCCACCATCCCCGACGAGAAGGTGGCGGCGATCGTAGAGGCGACGCTGCACGAAAAGCCGCCGGGTGAGACGCACTGGAGCTGCCGCACCATGGCCAAGGCCCAGGGCGTCAGCCCCGCCACCGTCCAGCGGGTGTGGGCGGCGCGGGGGCTCAAGCCTCACCTGGTCAAGACGTTCAAGCTGTCGAACGACAAGAGGTTCGAAGAGAAGCTCGTCGACGTGGTCGGCCTCTACCTCGACCCGCCGGACAAGGCGGTGGTGCTGTGCATGGACGAGAAGTCCCAAATACAAGCGCTCGACCGCACCCAGCCGTCGCTGCCGATGAAGAAGGGCCGCGCCGGCACGATGACGCACGACTACAAGCGCAACGGCACCACCACGCTGTTCGCCGCGCTGAACGTCCTGACGGGCGTCGTCATCGGCGAGTGCCTACCGAGGCACCGCCACGACGAGTTCTTGAGGTTCCTCAAAAAGATCGACCGCGAGGTGCCCAAGGGCCTCGCGGTGCACATGATCCTGGATAACTACGCCACCCACAAGCATCCGAACGTCAAGGCGTGGCTAAAGAAGCACCCTCGATTCCACCTGCACTTCACGCCGACATCGAGCTCGTGGCTCAACCTGGTCGAGCGGTGGTTCCGAGAACTCGACGACAAGGCCATCCGCCGCGGCGTGTTCGGCTCGGTCCCTTCACTGATAGCGGCAATCGAGGAGTACCTGGAGGCGAACAACAATGACCCCAAGGGGTTTGTGTGGACCGCCACCGCCGAGCAGATCCTCGAGAAGGTCCGCCGCGGGCGGGCGATCCTCGATCAAATCACCGCGTAAAAGTGAGACACTGCACTAGCAGGGTTCAGCCGGACCACCGTGTAGATCTCGGGCCTCCTCGAGGAACCCACTTTTAACCCTGTGATCAGGATGTTTCCTAAGGCCTTCCCGGTGGGGGCCCTTTGATTCCCTCAGGCTCCATCACAAGTACCGCTGCCCTGGAGCGACTCGCTAGGCGGCGCCGCCTTACGGTGCCAGTGTGCGACGCCAGTTGCCGGCGGGAACGGTCACCTTTTTGTTCACGAACGTTTCGGACTCGACGGGCCGCTGGGAGGAAGAGCCCGCGGCCACAGCCGAGGCGCTGCGCGTCCACGACGCCATCGTAGGGAGCTCGGTCGAACGCCACGGCGGCTACGTGTTCGACACCGGTAGTGACGGGATGCGCGCGGCGTTCTCGACTCCGGCCGACGCGGCCGCCGCGGCAATCGAAGCCCAGGAACATCTGCAAGAGGACGGAGCCATCGCCTCAGCGGTTCGCGTGGCGCTACACACCGCTGAGGCGACCGACCGCGACGGGAGCTACTCCGGAAACGAGGTGAACCGCGCCGCGCGGTTGCTGTCGCTGGCACACGGAGGCCAGGTGCTCGTCTCGGATGCGACCGAAGCGTTGCTACGCCATCGCTTCGCGCTGCGACCTCTGGGCGAGAACCGCCTCCGCGGCCTCCTCGGCCGGATGTCGGTGCATCAGCTGATGGCCGACGGGCTCCCGGCCGACTTCCCTGTGCTCCGCGGCGTCGATCACTTCACGGGCAACCTCCCACAGCAGCTGAACTCACTCGTCGGCCGCGAGCAGATGGTTGACGAGGTCGCCGAGGTCGTGCAGTCTTGCCGTCTCGTCACATTGAGCGGAGTCGGCGGGGTAGGCAAGACGCGACTGGCCATCGAGGTCGGGGCGGAGCTGGCCGGTGAATTCCCCGACGGCGTCTGGATGGTCGAGCTGGCACCAGTCGGTGACCCGGCCGCGGTACCGGCGGCGATCGCGGCCGTACTGGGCGTCACGCCACAGGGCGACGCGCCCCTCATAGAGGTGGTGGCCGAGTCACTCGGTGGTCGGCACCTACTGCTGGTCATCGACAACTGCGAACACGTCCAGGCGGCGGCGCGCGCCGCGATCATGGAAATGCTCGCCCGGTCAGGCGACTCCAAGTTCCTCGCCACCTCGCGTGAGGCCTTGGCTCACGACGAGGAATTGGCGCTCACCGTGGCGCCGTTGGCGCTCGACAAGGGTGTGGCCTCCGATGCCGTCACGCTTTTCGTTGATCGGGCCCGCGTCGTGCGGCCCGACTTCGGTCTCGGGGAGCCGGAGACCGCGATCGCCGTGACCGAGATCTGTCGAACCCTCGACGGCCTCCCACTGGGGATCGAACTGGCCGCGGCGCGGATGGCAGCCATGAGCGCCGTCGAAGTCCGCGATCGGCTCGCGGACCGGTTCCGGTTGTTGCACGCGTCGCAATCGGGGCCGGAACGACAGCTCACGCTCCACCACACCGTGGAATGGTCTTATGACCTACTCACCGGAGACGAGCGCGAACTGCTCCGACTGACGTCGGTGTTCGCGGGCGGCTTCGACCTGACGAGTGTCTGTAGCGTGGTTGACGGCGCCGACGATGTCGATGTGCTCCGTCTGCTCGACTCGTTGGTCCGCAAGTCGCTCGTCGTCGCCGACCACAGCGGCACGCGCACCCGGTACGGCCTCTTCGAGACCATCCGTCAGTTCGGGGAAGACCGGTTGGCGGAGGTGGACTTGCTCGAGCAGGCTCGTGATCGGCACGCCACGTACTTCGCGCGGGAGGCGGCGTCCCGGTGGGAGCACTGGAACGGGCCCGGATGGCGCGCCGCGGTCGACTGGGTCGAGGTGGAGCTGGGCAACCTGCGGTCGGGCTACCAGTGGAGTGCGGCGCGGGGAGACGTGGAGGTAGCAGCCGACATCGCGGCACACGCCGCGCTGATGGGCTTCTCGGTGCAGCTCTTCGAGACGCTCGCATGGGCCGAGGAGCTGCTCGAGCCGGCGGCCAAGGCCAACGTGCGCCGACTCCCCCGCCTCTACACGGCCGCCGGGTTCGCATGCTTCGCGGGCCGGGCGGAGGCCGCACGTGCGAACGCTCACCGAGCGACCGAATTGGAGGATGACCCCCGCTACGACGCGTGTGAACCGGGCTATGCGCCGTTCATCGAGGCGTTGGCGAGCGTCTACTGCGGCGACCTCGATCGTTACGTCGAACTCACCGGTGCGGTGGCGCACCGGTACGGGAGCGACCGCGGTTACGGCATCGCCTCTTACGTCGACGGTCTCCAGTCGTGCGGCCGGATCGAGGAAGCGCTTGCGCTCGCCGAGGAATCCATTGATGCCGCTCGATCGCTTGGCAACCCCTATTGGGTCTCCTACGCGCTCTGGATCGCAGGGATGGCATTCTCCAAGGCGGACGCGCGCCGCGCGTTCGCGGCATGGGACGAGGGCGTCGACTTCGTGCGGCAGCACCGCGTGCAGTTCTTCGAAGGCTTCCTCGCGCGCGATGCTGGCCGCCTGCACACCTCCGACGGAGAGGTCGGAGCCGCGTTGGTGCTGTTCGCCGATGCCATCGGCGCCTTCCAGCGTGCCGGAAACGTGCCGCAACTGATCATTACCCTGGCGAGTGTGCCGGCGCTGTTCGAGCGGCTCGACCGTCTCGAACCGACCGCGACGCTTCTCGGCGCGCTGTCGCGCGAGCCTTCGAGCCTCCATCACGTTCCCGAGCTCGGCGAGGTCCGTTACCGGGTCTGCCGAAAGCTCGGCACCGCACGCGCCGCAGAGCTCGAGTCGGCAGACGCCGCTCTCGACCTTGGCTCGGCGGCCGCCTACGCACTCCGGCAGATCAATGTGGCGCGCCGGGACCCAGACCAAGGGGCCCGCCAGGCGCGGCCCGGCGGACTGAGCCGGCGGGAGGTGGAGGTGCTGCGCCTTCTGGCCGACGGCCGGACCTCGGGCGACATCGCCACGCAGCTCTTCATCTCACCGAGGACGGCGGAGCACCATGTGCAGAACATCTACACGAAGATCGGGGTCTCAAGCCGCACCACGGCGACCCGTTGGGCGATCCTGCACAAAGTGGTCGACGGGCCGGCGGAAGGTAGACAGGCCGAAAATGGGTAGGCCGAAATGGGTAGGTCTACCGATGCCGTATGGGAAGCCCATCCGCAGAATGTCCCTTGACGCCGACCAAATCCGGGCGACGCGAAGCGGATCCGCAGCGATCCGAACCGAAAGGGGAGATTCATGATTCTGGCCACTACGACTGTCGAGAACGTCGACCGTTTCCTTGAGATCTTCGGCACGAAGGGTGCCGATAAGCGTGCGCTCCACGGCTCCAAGGGCGCGACCGTGTTCCGCGACCCCGCCGAGGCGAACCGCATCTGGGCGCTCTTCGACTGGGACCAGCAAGGGTGGGCCGCCTTCGTCTCTGATCCCGACGTGCCGCCCATCCTCCGAGAGGCCGGCCACCTGGGCAAGCCGGAGGCCGCGCTGCTGCTCGCCTCCTACGGTGCTTGAGGAGGGGACGATGACCAGCGCAATCAATCGTTCGGCCCGGGTCGGCCTCGTCACCGACCAGACCGGTGCCCTCTCCTTCATGGGCATCGCCAACGTCAACGTCGCCAAGATGGTGATCGACGACATCAACGCCAGCGGTGGCCTGCTCGGCCGGCCAATCGAGCTGTTCGTCGAGGACAGCGCGACCGACGACGACCAAGCGGCCGCCGCCGCGGCGAGGCTCGTCGCTGCCGACGTCGACGTCGTCGTCGGTGGCATCTACAGTTCCACTCGCCAGGCCATCAAGGGACCGGTCGTCGACGAGGCGCGGAGACTCTACCTCTACCCCGAGCAGTACGAGGGTCAGGAGTGTCACCCCCTGATCTTCTGGACCGGTCCGGTACCAGCGCAACAGATTGACCCGTTCTTCCCCTGGCTCATGCAGGAGACGGGCGCCAAGACCTTCTACTTGCCGTCGGCCGACTACATCTGGCCGCACACGCTGAACAAGAGGGTGCGTGAGGTCGTGGCCGCCGGAGGTGGTGAGATCGTCGGCGAGGAGTACTTCCCGCTTGATCACACCGACTACGACCGAGTCGTAGCAGACATCATGGCGAGCGGAGCGGAGGTCGTTTTCAACACGATCGTCCCTCCGGGGCTGACGCCGTTCCTCGAGGAGTTGCACCGTGCCGGGTTCACGCGTCGTGGTGGGACGATCGTCTGCACCTACTTCGACGAGAACTTCCTGAACCTCGTACCTGCCGAGCAGGTCGAGGGCCTGTATGGGTGCCTGGACTACTACCGGAACGTCGACGACCCCTTCAGCATCGAGCTCCTCAACCGGTACGAAGCCCGTTATCCCGGGAGCGCCATATTCACTGCGGGGAGCGCGTGCACCGGTACGTACCGAGCGCTCAAGTTCTGGGAGGCCGCCGTCACCGAAGCCGGGTCGCTCGACCAGGGCGACGTTATCGTGGCGCTTGACCATGCCCGGATCACAGAGGGCCCCGGGGGGCCCGCCGAGATGGTGCCCGGTCAGCACCACGTACGGATGAACATGTACATCGCCCGCTCGGAGGGCGGCACGTTCAAGGTGGTGGAGAACCTCGGTCACATCGACCCGAAGGAATGCGAGGTCGGACGCGCCTGAGAGGCACAACTCCGCGGTGAGAACCAAACGGACCGCTGCGACAGCGCCGTAGGCAGGCGACAGCCTGTCCTGCGGTGCTGTTGCTGGCGAGTGATCCCTCTTCGTTCAGAACTGGCGGAGGTGGCCATCACCTTCGGCACTTCGCTCTCCACAACGCGGACCGATACGCACGGTCACATAGGGTCACGATCTGGAGCTTGGGCGATTGACCTCGGCGTAAACCTCACCGCCAGCACGCTGACCCTGGTAGGTCGCTGAAGGTCGAACTGGCTGGCTCGACCCCCGTCACCCGGCACCCGGCCGTGCTTCGTGTCCCGTCCATCGGTCGGTGAATTCGTTGCGCAGGACTCGTTCGGGGTACTCGGACGGCCATGGGTAGCCGAGTGCCGCGTCGAACGCGCTCGTGATGACCGTGTCCGCTCCTGACGCACGCAGCAGAGCCTGGCGCGCCGGGTCCGAGATCAACGACTCGGGGCAGGCCGCGAAGGCGGTGCCCAGCCACACCCCTGACGCCCCGGCAACCAGCACGGCGGCAACGCCTCGCCCGGTGGCGATCCCGCCGGTGGCGAGCACCGGCCCTTCGACGGCGTCGAGCACCGACTCCAACAACGGCAGAGTGCCGATCGTGGGCCGGCCATGACCGCCTCCCTCGGCGCCACGGGCCACCAGGACCTCTATCCCGGCATGGGCAGCGCGTCGTGCCTGATCGCTGTCGTAGACCTGGGTAGCGGTAACGATGCCGACGGCGCGGACTCGGTCCACCCATGACCAGTCGTCGCCGAAGCTCACCGAAACCACCACGGGTCGGGCCGCGATGGCCGACTCGAGCAGCGCCGGGTCCCGCCGCACGGCCCAGTCGATGAGGCCGATCCCAACGCTGACGCCTGCCTCCTTTGGATGACGGACCTCGGCTTCGAGGACCTTCGGCGACCCGGTGCTCCCCATCCCGATCATGCCCAGTCCGCCTGCGACAGAGACCGCCGCAGCCAACCTCCCGCCGGCCACGCCGCCCATCGGCGCGTTCACAATGGGGACCCGCAGACCTGTCGCCTCGGACCACACCGTGGAGAGTCTCTTCACTTTGTAGCTCCCATGGCTGGGCAGCCGGCGCGGTGGGGCCCGCCGTCGGCGATGGCACCGCACGCGGGACAGAGCAGCCCGGCTCAGCATGCCGGATCGCCACCCTCATCCGCGGGCTCTCGAACCTCGACCCTGCGACGTTCGGCGCGCTCGTAAGGCTGGCGGCCACGATCCACGGCGAAGAACTCGACAGCGAAGCGAACCGCGCCCAGCGGTTCGACCTCGTGCTCCACGCCGGGAGGTATGACGTGGGTCGCCCCCGCCCCCAGCTCAATCTCGATCGCCGGGGTGGCGGCGGCGGCAAATCTCAGCCGGCCGTCGTGAACGACGATCCTCCCCCAGATTCCTGCCGCGATACGGTGGGCCTGGCGTAGGCCAGCCGGCATGGTGTCTTGGTCCCAGATCGGCGTGGTGCGCACCCAGCGCAGTGCATCGGGCATCTCCACCCGCTCGCACAACGGGCACTCCAGTGTTGTTCCGAGTCGGGCCGCCCGGCCTTCGGGGTCGAGGACCCATGCTCGCAGCTGAAAGGGTGGCCGGTGACGGACGTGCTGGTTGTGCCCACATTCGAGTTCGGCGACCCAGTCGCCGACCTCGTCTTGGTGGTAACCGGTGATCGGTCGCTCCACACCCACACCGTACTCAGCCATTCTCGTCGGTGTCCCTGCCGCCCGCAGGGATCGGGCTGGTCTGATCCTTCGGGTTCGATCACCGCTGGACCGCCTCCGCCGAGTGGATGTCTGGACGGTCGACGCGGTGGGCCAAGAGATGCATATACATCGTGTCACGATGTTAATGTGGCTCCATGAGCCTGCCCGACGAGGCCTACGGGCGCCTGCTCGCCCTACGCAGCGGCCTACGCCGCTTCCAGCGCTGGAGCGAGCAGCAGGCCCGAGAGGCTGGGCTCACGGCCGCCCAGCACCAGCTGTTGCTCGCCGTTCGCGGCCACCCCGACCCGAGAGGCCCGACCATCGGCGAGGCCGCCGACTACCTGCTTCTCCGCCACCACAGCGCCATCGGCCTCGTCGACCGGGCCGAGGAGGCTGGACTGGTGACCCGCACCCGCGACCAACACGACCAGCGGGTCATCCGCCTCGGCCTCACCCCGGTAGGGGCCGTGAAGCTCGAAGCGCTCTCGGCGCTCCACCTTGAAGAGCTCAAACGCCTCGCTCCCCACCTCCCCGGCACCTGGGAAGACCTTGATCCACATCAGCCGCCTCACGGACTCCCAGCAGGTCTCCGGTCGCCCGCTCTCGACGGCACTCAAAGAGCGACTCGGATCAGTATCGCCAGCGTCTACGACTCCGGCGAAGCCAAGCGGGGCGACCGGGTCCTCGTAGACCGCTTATGGCCCCGTGGCATCGCCAAGCGCGATGCGCCATTCAGCCAATGGCTCAAAGACGTCGCCCCCAGCACCGGGCTGCGTAAATGGTACGCGCACGATCCAGACCGGTTCGACGAATTCAGCCGACGTTACCGAGCCGAGCTCGCCGCGATGCCTGCCAAGGAGGCGTTCGCAGCGCTCCGAACGCAAGCTGACAAGGGTGACGTCGTCCTCCTTACCGCCACCCGTGACGTCGACCACTCAGCGGCCAAGGTTCTCCACCAAATACTGATCTCCACTCCAGCGTAAACGACAGCTTGGCGCCTCCGTAGGGTGTCGACGGTGCCGGCAAGGTCCGTTACTTCCAGCATCAACCGGTTCCACCATCATGGACAACGCCGACCGCGTAATGTTCAGCGGTTGATCTCCTCGCTTTGTCCCGATCAGCGGCTCCCCCCGGGCTGTGAAGGTGAGAATTCCGGCCTTACTCCTGACTTCTGGGTGCGAATCGCAGCAACGTGGTCGAGTCCTGAATGTGGTCAAAGACTCCGCGAACCGGCAATCCCACGTAGACGGAGTCCGGCTCAATACCGGTAAGCGTGCACGTCATCCTGACGCCTATGTCCAGCTCGACGATCGCAATAATCTGCGGCACCGCATCGGCGAACGGCGGCGCTGTTGGCTTTCGAGCGATGGTGAAGGTGTACACCGTACCCACCGGATCAACTCGGCACCAGGACATCTGGGCCGATCCACAGACTGGGCATCGATTTCGGGGGTAGTAGACCCACGCCGTGCACGCGTCACAGTGCTGCATGCGAACTTCATCTCGGTTTAACCCCTCCCAGAAAGGGACTGAGGTCGGCGTCGCTTCCGGTGCCGGAATCGGTACGGTACTCAAGGCAATCCCTCTCTACGATCCGACCAGTACCAGCGAGGCCTGCTCGCTCATAACCCCGCCGGTCCCAGAGACATACGCCGTGTCGTGGGATCGCAGTTGCCTATCGCCCGCCCGTCCCTGGATCTGGGCCATCGCTTCAACGATCTGCGAGAAACCACCAGCCAAACCCGCTTGTCCGAAGCCCAACTGACCGCCATGAGTGTTGCAAGGGAAGTTTCCCTTGAAGGACAGGTCGTGCTCGCCCACGAACTGCAGACCCTCACCCTTACCGCAGAACCCCGAGTCCTCCAAGGTCAGGAGCACCGTGATGCTGTAGCAGTCGTAGAGCTGAACCATATCCATAGCGGAAGGACGAAGACCGGCCATAGCGAAGGCGCGTTCGGCCGCAGCACCCACCGGAGTGACGAGGAGATCAGGGGCGTACGTCGGCGTCTTGTGGGTAAGACGTTCGCCGAAGCCGGCGATCGCCACTGGACGATGGCGGGTTCGGCGAGCGCGCTCGGCGGAGGTAACAACGATCGCACAACCACCGCTCACGGGCATGACGATCTCGAGCAAATGCAGAGGGTCGGCCACCATTGGCGAGGCCAACACGTCGTCGATGGAGAGCGGCTTCCCGTAGAAGATGGCATTGGGGTTCGCACAGGCGCTTACCCGTTGATCCGCGACGATCTTGGCGCGGCCGCGTTCGTTCCATCCAAAGGCATCGTGGTAGCGCTGGGCATACATGGCGTAACCACAGTTCTGCCCGACGTTGCCAAACGGGATGTCGAATTCGGCCTGCGGCGAACCCCACTCATTGCTCGACGCGCCGAAAATCAGACGAGGATCGGGCTCTGTGGGCGGATGTGGGTTCGTCGGACCGGGTTGTGCAACCGAAGCGCAGACCACCACCTCACACAGCCCCAACGAAATGGCTGCAGCAGCGCGCCAGACCATTCCCACTGCAGATGCACCTCCCAGGTCAAGTCGCTCTGCGAAGTTGACCGACCATCCGCAATACTCGGCGATAGTCGCAGGGACAAAATGGCTCGCCTCGGAAATGTCGCCACCACAGCAAATTCCGTCGACCTCACGATGATCGATCCCGGCGTCGGCTAAAGCTTCAGCTGCGAGCTCTGCCCATTGCTCAAGCGGCAACTTCGGACTTCCGCGAAACGGGCGCTCCGGACGACGTTGTGCGAACCCGACCGCCGCTGCGGACAACGGCGACGTCCGGCTCAGTTCTGTGGCGGCCAATTGGGGGCCAGCATTGCGCTGCCCATCGCGTTGTGGATAAGACGTTTGTTTTCCGTTCTCGTGTCTCAGCGCTCTGAAGGTGAGACGATTATGTCACGCCGTCACGCCTCCAGGTAGCGGTGATCGCTTCGGCGAGGCCTCGATGAGCCGCGTCCGCGTCGGTCACGGAACTGCGTTCCGCCTGCATCTGGATCCCAAGCATCGCCGCCGGCAACAGCTGGCGTACCCGCTCGATCTTCGTTCTCGAAGCCACCAGGCCATCGAGCATGTCCTCGCTGAGAGCGGCGGACCGGGCGTCGCCCACCAGTTCAGGAGCAGCCAGGGTTTTGGGGAACTCGCGCGCGAGCAGTCTGTGGTCGGAAATAGCCCGAGGGCCGAACGTCCCCAAGAAGGAGGGACCTGAGTCCTGCCTGACGAACTCAGGGTCCTGCCGCCCGCTCCGATTCAGATCCCATCAGCTTCGGGGGCAATCACCGAACCGACCCGGTCAACATGGAGGTAGTCCTGACCGGTGAGGTACAACCTGGAGGTCTTCGCCAGGGTCGGCTCCAGACCAGCAAGTGGGTGTTGGGAGAGCGTTGGGAAAGTGTTCGGAAGGTGTAGTGACCTCAGCCGTACAGTTCACAAAGGCTCGGCTCCGTTGAGCTACCACGCGCGTTAGGACGGCCCATTTGTGACGATGCGGCGACCAGGGATGTTCAGGATGCCTGTGATGGGGTGTCTTGCTGGCACTCTCACGAAATCTCTATTCCAAGGCGCTGCGGGCGCCAATCCTGGGGGCTGGGTCCGCGCATCGTTATGAAGACCGCGGCGTTTGACCGCCACAGACCTTGTCATCAAGCGAGAATCGCCCGGTCCCTTCCTCTGCTCTATGTGGTCGGCGGCGCTGCAGTGTTGTCGGGGTACTACCTAGTTCCAGGCGGACGCGGGGGGCCCGAAGCAGTATGGAAGGTAGCCCTCTACTGCTTGCTAAGCGCTTCGGCTATCGGTGCCATCTTCATCGGGATCCGGCGTAACCGACCCTCACAGCCGTTGGCCTGGTACCTCGTTCTCGTGAATCAGGCCATCTATGCCGCGGGGGACGTGACCTTCTACATTCGCAACGATCTTCTCAAGGACACGCAGTATCCGTCGGTCTCCGACGTCTTCTATCTGCTTCATTATCCGGTTCTCGTCGTCGCCCTCGTCATCTTCATCCGTCGCCGATCTCCGGGAGGTGACCGGTCCGCACTCATCGACGCTGGCGTACTCGCGGTCACAGCCGCCATGCTGTCATGGATCTTCGTCATTGCCCCGTCCATTAACTCGCCCGGTCAGAACACCCTGTCACGTTCCACATCGGCTGCCTACCCAATCATGGACGTGATCATGCTGGCGATGGCGATGTGGTTGCTCATCGGGACAGGGAGGAGGACAAGGTCCTTCTGGCTGCTCGCCGCGGCATTGGTGCTGCTCTTCGCCACTGATACCACCTATGCGCTCGAGCAGATCGCCGGGACTTATCATCCTGGCGGCTTCCTCGACGGGATGTGGGTCGGTTACTACCTACTCATCGGCGCGAGTGCCCTTGATCCGTCCATGGTCCACCTGGGCGATCCGTTACCTGCGAACAGTCGGGCTCCAACCGCGACACGGTTAATTGGCCTGGGCATCGCCGCGGTCGCCGTCCCGTGCGTGCTCCTCATCGAGCAGGGTCGCGACACCCTCTACGTATTTCCGGTGATCGCGGCAGGCACGGCTCTGCTCTTTGTCTTGGTCATCCTTCGGCTCATGGGGATGGTCAGTGAGCAGCGTCGCATAGCGATTGTCGATTCACTTACAGGTCTTCGGAACCGGAGGTACTTCGAGGCCCACTACGAAATCGACTGCGCCCGGGCTCAGCGCTCAGGGCAGCCCCTCAGCATGGTGCTACTCGACATCGACTTCTTCAAGTCAGTGAACGATGGCTACGGGCACGCCACGGGCGATCTTGTGCTCAAGGAGATAGCTGAGCGCCTGCGGCGCTGTATTCGCTCCGGGGACGTGCTCGCTCGCTACGGCGGGGAGGAGTTTGCCATGCTCTTAACCGGTGCAGGCGTGGACGAAGCTCAGCGCACCGCGTCACGCGTGAGCAGGGCCATCAACTCGGAGTCCTTCGAGGTTTCGGAGGATCTCCAGATTCCCATAACGGTGTCGGCCGGGATCGTCACCTATCCCGACCACGTGTGCATCGCGACGGATCTCGCTACCGCAGCTGACCGTGCCCTTTATGCAGCCAAGGCGGCTGGCCGCGACAGGCTTGTCGTTGGGAAGTTCGATCCACCGCCTAACTTCTTACGTCGTGGGCCGGTGGATCCGGTGGTCAACTATCTCGAGACGCTCGCCGATCTGGCTGACACTTACCAGGCGCCGGTGGAGCACGGGAGCGCCATCGCCCGTTGGTCGGTAGCCCTCGCGAATGAGCTCGGGATGGATGACTTTGCCCAGAGGCGCTGCGAGCTTGCCGCCCGCCTACACGACGTCGGCAAGGTCGCAGTTCCGATGCACATTCTGACCAAGACCGAGCGGCTAACTCCCGAGGAATGGCGGTTCATCCGTAACCACCCTGCCCAGGGGGAGCTTCTAGTATCGGCCGCTCCCGGCATGAGCGAGGTTGCGAACATCATCGGTCAGCACCACGAGCGGTTCGACGGCACGGGCTATCCCAAGGGCCTTCGGGATAACGAGATCCGCATTGAAGCGCAGATTCTCAGCGTCTGCGATGTTTTCGCCTCGATGCGGACGGATCGGCCGTATCGTCCTGGACTCAGCAAGGAGGAGTCGCGCTCGCGTCTTTTGGCCGCGAGAGGGACGCAACTTGCGGCCCCCATGGTTGACCTGTTTGTTCGGCTCCTTGACCGCGAGATCGTGGGGCACCTGGGTCAGCTCAACGACCACCGCCCTCTCGCCGCCGACGCGCGTGCCTGAGAGCGCTCGCTCGAGAGGATCTATCCGATCCAACGGAGGTTGCGTTCATGGCCAGGCCAGACGGGCTGTGGAGCAACCGTGACCATCATCCTTGGCGGGGCCCCTGCAGTGGGGTAAACCCCATTTTGGCGGAGGTGGTGGGATTCGAACCCACGGCCCCCACATTGCGAAAGTGTGGTTCGCGATGTTTGACCAGGTCCTTTCCTATGACCTTCCTGGTAGCGGCGTTGCGATCCCCTCAGGCTCCCTCTTGGCGACGGTCACGTTCCTCGACGAGCGAGCCGACATCACAGGCCCTGACGCGGCGGTGCCTGCTGCCGGACAGACGCGAAACGTCAATGTTCTGTCCGCCGTGAGCCAGTCGACGACATGTCGGGTCGCGCCCACCAGGTCACCCGCCAGCGCCGTCTCCTGATCCCGGTTGGACGGCAGACGTTTGGGGACCTTCGGCGCTAGCCGGAAGCCTGACGCCGGCGTACGATCTCTCTTTAGGTGTTTGGGGGTGTCAGATGCAGCGACTCAGTGGTGCGGACGACAGTTTCGTCTACGGGGAAACACCGAATTGGCACATGCATTTGGGCACACTGGCTGTGCTCGACCCTTCGACCGCCCCGGGCGGCTTCGATGTGAATCGATTGCGCGCGCTGGTCGAGGCCAGGGCAGGCCTGCTTGGGCCGTTCTTGCGCCGCTTGGTTGAGGTTCCCTTTGGCCTCGACCGCCCCGCTTGGGTGGACGACCTGCACCTCGATCTCGACCGCCAGATCCGCCCCGTCGGCGTCCCAGCCCCGGGCGGCCCCCGTGAGCTCGGTGCCTTGGTCGGCGACCTATTGGCCTACAAGCTCGAACGGGGCCGGCCCCTGTGGGAGATCTGGTTCATCGACGGCCTCGAGGATGGCCGCGTGGCTCTGCTCACGAAGATGCACCACTGCCTGGCGGACGGAGTTCGGGGCGCCCGCTTGTACGAGGTGTTTTACGACCTCGACCCCGGCGCCCCGTTGGAACGGCCCGATACACGGGTGCCGCAGGGCGAGCGAATCGCGCCCGGGTGGGAGATGACTCTGCGGGCGGTACCCAGGCTGATGGGCACCCCACTGCGGGCAGCGCGTGCTTCTGTCCACCTCAGTCGCTCGGCCCTGAGGATGCTACGGCTTCGCGCCTCCCCGGAATGGCTGGCGATTACGTTGCCCTTCCAGGCGCCGCGTACGTCGCTCAACCGGTCCATTACCGCACATCGAGGGTTCGCCTACTGCTCGGTCCCTCTCTCCGGGGTGAAGGCGATCAAGAACGCCTTCTCAGTGACGGTGAACGACGTGGTGCTCGGCATCTGCACGGGCGCGTTACGTCGTTATCTGGCCGATCGCGGCGAGCTACCCGGCAAGCCGCTGATCGCCCAGATACCCGTCGCGGTGCACGTCAACGACGGGGGCGATGCATCCGGGGGCGCGTGGGGAAACGCCACCGCCGTGATGGGCGCCGCCCTGCCCACGCAACTCGATGATCCGGTCGAGCGGCTTCGGGCGATCCATGCCTCGACTCATAGCGCAAAGGTGATGCAGCACGCGCTCGGCGATGACCTCATCCTCAACCTGGCCGATATCGTCCCACCCGGGCTTCTCGCCGCTGGAGTCCGGGCTTACAGCCGGCTACGTCTCGCCGACCATCACCCGCCGATCTTCAACCTGATCGTCTCCAACGTCCAAGGCCCGCCGCTCCCGCTGTACATCGGTGGCGCGCGGCTCGTGGCTAACTACCCGATTGGCCCCTTGCTCGATGGCGGCGGGCTGAACGTCACCGTGCTCAGCTATCTCGACCAAATCGACTTCGGCTTCGTCGTATGCCCCGAGATCGTGGAAGACCCATGGAAGCTTGCCGACGCGACGTCAGCGGCATTCACGGAGCTCGAGAAGGCGGCGGGTTGACAAGCTCGTTGACCGACGAGAGTGCCGGCGCAGGACGGACGATGCCACGCCGGACCAGAAGAGAATGGCACCCCCACACGATCACTCACGATTGACCTCCGATCGTCGGCACGTCCCCTCCCCAGATTCGCTGCGCCGACGAGTCGGGAGGACCTTGGGCCCTGTTCGGCGGGTGTCGCCGGGACCACCATGGCCGAGTGGACCCTTTGGACGCCAGAACGGCAGAAAAAGCGGCACCCGGACGCGTCGCCGCCGAGCGCCCGGTCCGGCATCACCGGGTCCGCACGGCACTCCTGGTGCTCTTGTCGCTGGTCATCCTCTTCGTCGTGGTCTCGATCGTGCTCACCCTTGAAGGGCGGGCCCGCCCGGTGAGTGTGAGTCAGGCCATCAGCCGCTACCACTCAGACCCTTCGGCCGACCCGGGAACCCACCCGTCTTCGGGCGTGTACTTGTATCGGGGCACGGGCACCGACAGCCTGAGCCTGCCGCCCCTCTCTCAAGCCGAGGGGCCGACGTTGCCGGGGACCGTCGAGGTCCACGCCGATGGGTGCTGGAGCTTCCGCATCGACTACTCCACCAACCACTGGCAGAGCTGGACCTACTGCGCACGCCCGAGCGGTCTCGTGGAGACAGGAGGACTGGTCTGGCAGCGCTGGATGGTCGGTCCAGTCGCCGAGACCAATCTATCGACGTTGCGGTGTTCGCTGCCGTTGCTAAGCATCCCGGCGGCGCCCGCCGCAGACAAGGTGTGGCCCGCCCGTTGCACGGGCACGTCGACCCAAGTCCCCGGCACCCTGGTCAATGTCGGGGCCACCCGTTTTCTCGGGCAGCCGATTCTGACCATCGCTGGGCACAAGATCCCTTCAGTCCACATTGAGGTTCAGTGGAAGCTGAGTGGGTCACAGGTCGGCACCGAACGCGACGATCTGTGGTACGACGCCCAATCCGGGCTCCCACTCCAGAACAGCCGGAGCATCCATGTCC
>Ga0224558_1002308_pt1 | contig 17807 bp, 19 predicted proteins | sample 714S32024metaG_FD_180682 | JGI IMG/M metagenome (GOLD analysis project Ga0224558, IMG submission 180682) | Peat soil microbial communities from Stordalen Mire, Sweden - 717 S3 20-24 | ecosystem: Environmental > Terrestrial > Soil > Wetlands > Peat | place: Sweden: Norrbotten County, Stordalen...
GCATTGGCAAACAAATATTCATCCCTGTACAACAATAAAAGACGAGAACAAGAACAGGCAAGACTTAAAGCGGACGAGGGTAGCAGACGGGAGAAGACATCAATTCGAGAAAATGCACAGAGCGAGGTAGATCGGGACGTAAACGAAGAAGCTAAAAGCCCTGGCGCCGCATCATCGCCCTGAATGGGACATCGGCACCCGCTGTTATTGAAGTTACGGCGGCGGACGGGGCAATAGAAATCCGATAAGGAGATTGAAGATGCTTGTGGAAATGATGACCGGCGCGGAAGTCAAGGACGTGCCTTACAAAGCGGAATACCTCCGGTTTATGTCGCTGATGACACCCACGGAGATCGATAACATCAAGCGAGAGCTGAATGATCTCATCGAAGGCACCGAAATCCAGACTGCGGGCTGGATGCCGGGAAAGGATTGGAGCGGCACACCCTTCGACCCGATCTACCAGAAAGCTGCTCGCTGCAACGAGAGCCTTGCCGCGCGCTGCTTCGGCCTGATGGTGTGGGAGGTGTTCATGGACCGGCCGGAGAAGTGGACGTCCGGGCGCTTCGAAAAGGACGGCGAGCCCATTAGCAGCCGGACCTATTTTCGGTATAACGACCCCTTGAAGGGATAGAACTATCGCTTATGTCGGCTTTCTATTCCATTTCTCCCCAAACCTCTGACATCATCTTCAGCACTCCGCCCCCGAGCTGCTTAACGCCCTGCCCCTCCTTATTTTTCTTGGTGACACCTTGCGTATCCGCGCCCGCATTCATGGACGGTGTGTTCCGATCCTTTATGAGAACGCTGTCCCCTCTTCCGGCGTTTCCGGGCACCGTCTGAGCCCTTGTCTCCTTCCCTTTTTGCTTGGCGGGTGGAGCCTTTAGCAGGCACCCGAGAACTACCCCTGCAACCTCGCTTGTGGCATCATCATCTGTACAACCGAAGGTTTTAACCCGGTTTTAACGGGTAATGGCTGAGGATCGAATATGATCCTGAAGGGCAACCAGCGCGGCGGCGGGCAACAACTGGCCATCCACCTGATGAACTCGTTCGATAACGAGGTCGTCGAAGTCGCGGATGTGCGCGGCACGGTCGCGCAGGATCTCTCGGGCGCTTTTGCCGAATGGGCCGCCGAGGCCCGCGCGACCCGCTGCGAAAAATATATCTACAGCCTTTCCTTAAGCCCCGACCAGGCGCAGGGCCGTCTCACCCGCGAGCAATATTTCGATCTGATCGCCCGCACCGAGCGCAGCCTGAAGCTGGTCGGCCAGCCGCGCGCCGTCGTGTTCCACGAAAAACGCGACAAGGACGGGACCCTGCGCCAGCACGCGCACGTCATCTGGTCGCGCATCGACACTGAAAAAACCAAAGCCGTGCAGATGGCGCACGACCACCTGAAACTGCGCAGCGTCGCGCGGGAATTCGCCCGAGATTACGGGCTGAAACTGCCGGAGGGCATGAAGAAAGACGGCAAGCGCGACCGCTTCCAGAGCCGCGCCCAACAGGAAAACCTCGGCGAAAAGCAGCAGCAGGAGCGCACCGGCATCACCAAGGCCGCCCGCATGGCCGAGATAGCATCCTGCTGGACCGCCACCAAGACCGGCCCGGAATTCGTCCGCGCCATGGAGGACAAGGGTTATTACCTCGCCCGCGGCGACACTGGACGTTATGTGGTTATCGATCTTTACGGCGAGATCCATAGCCTGTACCGCCAGATCGAGGGCGTTAAATCCGCCGAGGTCAAGGAACGCCTCGTTGGATACCCGCTCGATCAACAGCCCGACGTTGAATCCGCGCGGGCTTATGCCAGCCAGAAATTACAGGAACGGCAGAAGGCGCTGGAAAAGGGCAGCCAGGAGGTGCAAGAACCGGCGGGGATCGAAAAAAGAAATACAGCCCTTCACGAACGTCAGGCCGCTCGACGCGCCGAACTGGATGCGCACCGCGCCGATCTATACGCCCGCCAGTTCCGCGAGCGCGGCGCGCTGCGCGAGATGCAGGCAGCCGGGAAGGAAGGCGTCGAAGCATCCCGGACGGAGAGGCAACCGAAGGGTCTGGCCGCGTTCCTGACCCGGATCACCGGCATCGGCAGCCTCGTTTCGTGGGTGCAGAGCAAAGCGGACGCGAGGCGCGAAGCCACGCACAAGCAGCAGACGCAAACCCTGCTGCGCCATCACGAGCGCGAGCTGAAGGAAATGGACCGTCACTACCTGGCGCTGCACAGGCTGGAGGTGCGGGAAAACCGCTCGGCTTCCACCGCGGCCCTGCGCGAAGGCTACCGCAAGCTGCGCGTCCGCACCTTCGCGCTCAGACCGGAATTCGATAAAGCCCTCAAGGCGCAAGAGCCGATACGAGGCGAAGCCGAGGGGGGAAGCAAAAAACCGGGAGCTGCCGGATTATTCAACCGCCTCGCCGCCGGCATGGGATTCACCAAAGGCGACCTGCAGGCCGCTTTCGAGCGCGCCACCGCCGGCAAGACCGGGTCATCGGGCGATGCCGACGCCAAAGGCCTCGCCCCCGCCGATCCCGAAAAACTGGAACAGGCCCGCAGCTTACGCGACGAACTCAACCGCCGCCAGCCGCGCCCCGGCCCCGACCGGGACCGAGACAGGTAAGAGGCGGGAAATCTAGAGGGCGGTGCGCCCCTTAAGGCGGGCTTGCCCGCATGCGGACCACCCGCGCCCGGCTGATATTTTCCAGCGAGGCGAGGGCGTTTCGCCGCTCCGGCGATCCCCGCTTCGTGCGGACCAGACCCTTGGATACCGTACAGAACAACGCGGACAATTCGCTTTCACTCCGTTTGTGCAACTCACAGTTTAAAATCAGTTTCATCGTTCTTCTCCTCTGTTCGCGGCCCCGGCATGGGGCCTTTCATGAGGAAGCGGAACGCCGGGCAGCCAGCCGGACTGTCAAACGGACTACACGGTCACTCGGTGCGGGCCGGAAGTTGACGGCTCCGGAGGGCTCCGGGCAGCGTACATTCTGCAAAGGCCCTGTCGGGCAAGACACGGAGGGGAAAGCGATTTACGGATTATTAACGCGAAGGTTGTACAGTAGAACAATCACAATCTGTAATGTGGGGTTTATCATGCCGCTCCAGCTTGTAAGGAAACCGCCGGTCGGAAACGTCAGGAGCGACCGCCTGAAGATCACGCTCGATGGTCAGCACACCCTCAAGCAAAAAGCGTGCATGCTGATGCAGGTCAAATACTGGCTTCACCACGAGCAGGGCATCGACAATGCCGGTCCCAGCGATCTTTACCTTTCCCTGCTCGATCCGAACGGCTATCCGCTGACCACGTTCCGCGACGGGCAGCCCATGTCCGACTACATCGTTGTTATCCAGAGCCCTTATCATTGCGCCGCCGACGATTACGACAGGCCTCAGCCCCCGCCTGTCCCCCGCTTCTTCTGACCGATAAGCCGCATCGCCGATCCGCCTTGCATTGGCATGCTTCGTGTCCTGCCTTTGTTGCAGACTTGATCCCGCGTTACAGTGCGCGTTTCACTGCCAGCGGCGCTTCTCCGGCTTTCGTTGGTGTCGTCGTGGCCGTCCATCTCCCTCTTGCCCTGGCGTGCTGGCCATCCTGACGATTGCGGAAATCTCCCGGTGTCCATTCGCGTCATCGCGTTTCATACCATCGTGTTCAGTGACATTGTTTCCTCTGTCGCCCGTATCCCTGTTTGCCAGCCTTTATTGTGAATTTCTGCCTGAAAACCGGCCCTCATGCCCGCAAGGGTTTCCCCGTCTTTCGCGTGCGCTGCAAGACCGCTGCGCGGCCCCCATGAAGACGATGGGGGCGGGCGATCCCCCTCCCTGTGACGGGCGGTCCGGCTTTGTCAGGTCTGATCGAAATCACAAGGCTGGCAATGGCGCCGGCCGAACAAGAAAGGAAACTACAAATGTCTCTGAAGAACACGAAGAAAAGCGAAGCCGCTGAAACGAAGAATCCCCCGGCTGGAAAAGTCCGCGTCGGTCTGATCACGGCCAGCATCTGGGAAAACAAGACAGAAAAAGGGATCTTCCACAACGTTACCTTCGAGCGCCGGTACCGCGATGCCGAGGGGAACTGGAAGTCATCGCACAGCTACAACGCCGAGGATCTTCTCTCTCTCGCAAAGGCGGCGGACCTTGCCCACACCAAAATCGTCGAAGCCCGGAACGGCGACGATGAATAGCCACAAGGCGGCGGCTCCTGACGGGGCCGCCGCTTTCAACCCCAAACATGGAGATCATTCCCATGACAACAGATACCGCCTTGCGCGAAAAAATCAACGCGATGGCCGACCAGCTCCAAATCATCGAAATGTTAAAAGGCTGGCACCACATGATGGGCTCTCAGCTCAATGAGGAATATGAAACGCTGATTGATCAATACGAAAAACTGACCGGCCATCGCAACACCAGAAGCTGATATCGCACGCGGAAACAGCCCTGACCGGCTGTTTCCCTTGTTTGAAACCCGCCCGCCCGCTCGGGACTTGCGCCCTCACACCCTGAAGCATGGCCGCTGCGCGGCAAGAAGCGCTATCATCTAAACACGTATGGCGGAGCCGGAGCGCGCGACATCGTTCGCCAAGAGCGTCGAGAGGCTGCACCACGAGGAATCGGCCCTCGACCGCGCCCTTGCGCTGCGCGACCAGTTCGCCCGCGCGCAGAACGACAACCAGAAACAGAAGGAAACCGAGGCGGAAAAACCGCCCGCTGAAACCGAGAAATCCGGCTCGAAGATGATCAGTCAGGACGCCCCGGTCCTGCGCCCCACGCCGAGCGGACCCATGCGCCAGATGACTGACCGGAGGGCCGCTTCAGCGCGGCTGGGGAAAGAACGCGGCGACGCCGCGATCAAGAACGAAGCCGCGACGATGGCGCAGCAGTTCAGGTCCCGGCAGGGAAAATCCCACGATCAGGAACACGACCGCGATCACTGACCCTGCGGCCCGCATTTTGCCAGCACTAGCGACGCGGCCTTCGATTTAAGCACCATGAACGCCGCGACGCCGGCAAACCCCAGCCCGGCAAGAACGCACCAGACCGGGGAAATCCCGATCACCGCCATAAACAGAGCCAGCGCCGCGAACACGGAGAACAACACGGCCGCCAGCGTCGCCGAGCGCTTTTGCTCCCGTATGAAGCCGGTGTACCTTTCAGCGAAGCCTACCAGGTCATCGAACGTCGACCGGCTTTCGGGCTCCGCCGCGTCGTAATACTCCACCTGATACAGCGGCCCTTCCGTGAATTCGATGGCGAAGGCCTTGAACCGTCCCGTCCTCACCGCGCGCAGGTGTCCCGCGACTGTATTTTTTTTGGTGGTGATGAGGGCTACCGGGTCGCCCGCCTTGACCATTTCGCCGGGCGGGCACTCCCACCCGGCCAGCTTCAGGCCGACCGGGCTTTGAGCAAAAAGAAACACCAGCCTGCCCATGTCCTTGCCATTGACGACCGCCACCTGGGGCGCGATCAGCGGATGATCAGGATGCGGGTCGAATAGACCCATGAACTGGAAATCCTCGTAGTAGTTCACGCGCCGCAGCACGACGGGCCGCGCCCCGGAAATCACCGCCAGCGCGAGGCCGGGATAGGCCACGCGCTCCCTGTCGTCGATGCGGGCGAACACCTGCCCTATCTCATCGGGCGTGACAAGGGCGCGCTTCTGGATGGTTTCGCTCGATCCGGACGTGCTGGATTTCGAGGCGCCGTGCGTGACCCCGTCGGTTTCGCTGACGCCCGTGGTCCGGCTTTCCGACGTTCCATGCGACACTCCCTCGGAGCGCCCCTCGGTCCAGCCCTTCGACTTCCCCTCGGTATAGGACCGGCCCTTGCTGCTGCCCTCGTTTCCGCCCTGCCAGCGCTTGCCGCCAAGGAAACCGCCATAGGTCCAGTTCCGCCCCGACGACCAGTTGAAGTTCTGCCCCTCAGAGCTGTTGACGCCCCATGACCGGCCTGAATTCACGGAGCTGTTGGTTCCCTCGGATTCGGACGTGCCGGTTGACGATGACCGCCCCGTGCTGCGTGAAAGGCTTTCGGATTCCGATACGCCCTCGCTCTCCGAGCGCACTTCGCGGACAACCTCGGTTTCCCCGATCAGTTTGCTGACGTAGTCGCGCGAGAAATTGTCCTCAAGGTTGAAAAACACCTTGAGGCCGGAGTTGGCGAGGAAGGTTTCCCAGTTCTCCTTGTACGCCCCCTTGAGCTGCTCAAGGCTTTGCAGGACGAAGAACATTTTTACGCCATATCCGGCTATTTGCGCGACGGCGTTTTCGATCACCTCCATCCGCTTCAGCCCCGCAAATTCGTCGAGCACCATCAGGACGGGATGACCCGCCGCCGGACGGGCGCTCACCTTCTCCATTTCCGTGACCGTCAGGGAGATCATCATGCGCAGCCACCGGTAATGGGTGCTCATGTACCGTTGCGGCAGGCACAGGTAAAGGCTCAGCCCCTCGGGGCGCGTTTTCAGTTCCGAAAGCTGGAAGTCCGAAGCCTCCAGCAGGCGCTGCATCGCGGGGCTGTCGATGAACTCCGTGTTCCGGTTGGCGACCTGCAGCACGCTCTCATACTGCTTGGGAGAATTGAGCAGCATGTTGGTGAAGGAATCGCCGATGCCGGCGACCAGCCCGTCGAATGCCGGGTTGTTCGTCAGCCCCGTCCACAGCAGGCCGTGCGCCGGGGGAAGATCATTCTCGCCCGCCTGCCGCAGTTCATCGATGGATTCCCAGTCGCCCCGCGTTACCAGTTTGCGCAAGGTGTTCAGGTTCCGGCGAGCCTCGTACCGGGGCGCTGTCAGGATGTGCAGGATCAGCCCCTTGACCATCGCCCGCGCCGACTCGTCCCAGAACGGATCGGCTGTGCCGCCCTCGTGGACGACGACAAGGGCGTCGGCGATGCGCCCGGCCTCGTCGATAGTTTCCTCGTTCCGGGGATCGAGGGAGTCGAGGGGGTTGAAGCGCCCCCGCAGGGCGTTGTCCACCTGGGATGAGAGGAACGGATCTAAAACCCTGACCTTCTGGTTCATGCCCGTGGCGTGGGGCGATCCCGCGCCCCGTCTTGCGGCTGTGATCGTGGCGTTTTCGCCCTTGGGGTCGACGACGCAGACCGAACCGGGCCAGGTCAGCAGCGCCGGGATTATCCCGGTCGTGCCCTTCCCGCCCCGCGATCCAGCGACAAGGCAGACATGGCGGTCGTCCGTATAGCCGAGGGGAACCTCGTGTTCACTGGCGGAGCGCCCCAGCCATATCGTGCCGTCGTGGTACAGGTATCGTTGCTCGACCTCATCCGGGTTCGCCCATTCGGCGGTGGCGATGCGCATGGTCATTGGTCAGCACGCTCGGGGATAATTAATCATACGCCCGTTGAGGTTTCGTTAAGACATCGGGCGCCAGAATCCCCTTGCGTGGGAAGGCGGGTGATAGTATGGTGCGGTTACGTCAATGCATTCCGGTTTTGTTCTGCGGGCCTTGCGTTGAGAGTGCCAGGCCGAAAGGGACAGAATCAGTCATCGCGGGACCGCTCGCATGATGTGCGTGTGTTCCACGCGCTACCGTTCGCCTGACGGCTCTCTCATCTTGGCAAGGGGGCAGCTTCGCCCCCCGTTGCATCCCCCAGAGCAGGACCTTCGGCCCGTGCACCCGACCAGACGCGCTTCGCCTTCTGGACTTCCGACCGGGAGGCGTTTCACCCTCCGGCCACCCGACCGCTGTTTCGGCAGCGGCCTCGACCAGGAGAGCCTTCGTGCCCTCCATGGACCTCCAGACCGGGGAAGACTTCGCTCTCCCCCTGGACCCCCATCGACCAGGCGTATGCCGCCATGGACCTGCACGAGGGCTGTGCGCCCATCGACCGCAGCGGGGCTTTCGCGCCCCCGCCCCGCGAACCGGCGCCGTGCCGCCCCGGCGCCCCTGCCCAATCGTGCCGACTGGATGCGCATCATGAGCGGCAGCGGCAGCCAGAAGCGCAAAACCACGGCGCGGATCGCGGTTAACTGCACGCCCGAGCAAAAGGCCAAAATCGTCGCCCGTGCCGGCGAGGTGGGGCTATCACCTTCCGCCATATGCCTCGCAATGATGCTTGATGCGCCCCTGCCCCACCATCGCAATCCGGCAATCAACGATCAGGCCTTGATGCATGCCGTTGCCGCCCATGCCAAGCTAGCCGACGCTATTCGTGAGCTTATCGCCGCCCTGGGAAAACCAGGCTCAAACCTCAACCAGGTCGCCTATATGCTCAATGCCAATACCGCCCCGACGCGGATCATTAACATAACGGAAAGCGCCATCGCCGATCATGTTGAATTTATCGCCGAATGCAGACGGACACTCGAAACGGTATACGAACTCCGCACAATGACAATGGAAGCCTGGGGACTGAAGCACTAACCGCAAGCTGTCCTAAAACTGGCGGAGTTTTCCCCCTTGCCCGTTCCCCCAGGGGGGACGCCGGGGCGGGAGGGTTCGCCCCCACGGCTGGCAAGCGTCTGCGCCGGCAAAGGACGCCGTCACGCCTCTTGGCATGCGCCTACCCCCGCAAGAGGGGGACCGAAACGCTGCCCGCCGGCCGCACCCTTGCGCCATCCCCCGCCAGACGCCGTCACGCCCCTTGGCATGCACCCACCCCCGCCAAGTGGGAGACCGGAACGCTGCCCACCGGGCCGCCCCTCTTTGCGCCATCCCCCAGATGGCGCGCGGACCTGCGCGCCCAACCCCTGCCCCGCTTCAGCCCGTTTTACCGAGAAGCCGGACGCCCGTTCGATTCCCCGCCGGCGGTTTTGACACATCGCAGTTTCCTCTACCGGGGTGTCCAGGCAGGCACGGTATATCGGCAGGCACGGTATATCGCCGCGACATGCGCCCTCGCCGGTTCTTCGGAGGGCTCGCCGGGGCGGGAAGATCTCACCCACGTGCCGGCAAGACGCTCCCCCTCACCTGCGGTCGGCTCAACACGCGGTTGTGACTTGTCTACTTCTCGACTTCTCTACTACCCTACTCCGCGACAACCCAACAACCCGCAAACTCTATAGCCGTGAGCCTCGGTCGTTCGCCGCCCGTCAATGGCCGTGGCTGCTGCGTTTCCCCGTTGACCGCCCGCCCCTTCGGCGCTACTGTTCTACTTGTAGGCAACGAGCGAATCAGCCTTCAAGCCAATCCGGCAACGCTCGCTGTCGCACAGTCTCGGACCCTCGGATCATCCAACTCTCGCAGTCTCAAACTCCGGAATTCCAGTTCTCTCCCTCTCTCACTGTCTAAAACTCTCGGGCGCGCAAACGCTCAACCCAGGCAAGTAGACATGCATACAAATCTCGTTCACGCGCACTCTCGAATGCTCCAACCAGCCCCGTAGCCAACTCTCAAAGCCTCAACCTCGCACAGGAGGAAACTAGCCATGTATACAGTTGCTCTCGTCGCCCAGAAGGGCGGAACCGGCAAGACCACACTGGCGGTTTCGCTCGCCGTCGCCGCCGGCCAGGTCGGGTTGACCTCCATCATCGTCGATCTTGATCCCCAGGCCACCGCCTGCAACTGGAAGGACCGGAGGAAAGGCGACGGCCCCGTCGTTATCGACGCCCAGCCCGCGCGGCTGGCCGCCGCGCTCGTTAAAGCCGCCGAAAACGGGGTGGACTTCGCCGTCATCGACACCCCGGCGCGCAACGAGCAGTCCGCCCTTGCCGCCGCCAAGGTGGCTGACCTTGTGCTGATCCCGTGCCGCCCCCAGGCCTACGATCTTGAGACCATTCCGAACACCAAGGAGATACTGGCTCTCGCCGGAAACACGCCCGCGCTTGCCATCCTCAACGCCGTTCCGGCGGTCGGCGATCGCCACGAACAGGCGCGCGCCCTTCTCAACCGCCTGCAAGTCCCGGTCTGCCCCTACATGCTCGGCAACCGCGCCGTCTTCGGTGATGCGGGCGCGGTCGGACAGGCCGCCCAGGAATACGACCCGAGAGGGAAGGGGGCCGCGGAAATCCTACAAGTCTACAAGTATATTTTGAGCACTCTCGTCCAACTGTCGAAAGACAAAACCAAGCAGGAGCACCATGAGCACCAAAGCCAATCTGACCGAGCTGCTGGCTGAGACCGGCGGCAGCGCCCGCCAGCGGAAAGCCGTCATCCGGCAACCGGCCGCCGCCAACGCAACCGCCCCGGCGCAGAAGGGGAGGGGAGGCACAAGCCCCATCACCGTGCATTTCCCCAAACAGGTGAGGGACCAGCTCAAGATTCTCGCCGTGCAGAGCGACAAGACGCTACACAGCCTTGTGGCCGAGGCCTTCAACGATCTGTTCGCCAAGTACGGAAAGCCCGAGATAGCTCCGGCGCAGACAGAACACCCCGAATAAACCCGGCACATCGCCGCAGGGGCGGGCAGGGGGGCGCGGCTCGCGCCTTCCGCGAGACCCAGGCGGCGCGGGGGCTTCCATGGCTGGTAAGATTCGGCTGTGGGGAGAGATCTCAAAAACGGCCGGAGATTTACACATTTGCTTACACAGTTTCACATTTCTGACATATAACTCGCATTGAAACAGTTGCTTACAAGCACATGCAAGGGACTCAAAATCCCGCGACCTTCACTGGTCATGAGGGTTCGACCCCCTCCTCCAGCACCATGAAATCCAATCTGCGCAGCACTCTTCCATGGCTTCCCGGAACGGCCTTCCAGAGGAGCGCATCCGAATTCTGTACGCCACTGGAAACCCTGGTTTAATTGATGAGGAGGCTGTATATGCACCCTGGGAATAGTGCCGAAGCTCCGTTGACTCCCGGTCTGGTTTTCGAAATGCTGCAGGCGCATCAGCGAACCGCGGCTTTAAAGGCGGCGATCGATCTCGATGTTTTCCGGGCCGTGGGTGAAGGGCCGGGAGACGTGGCCTCCATTGCCCGCCACTGCTCGGCATCCGAACGCGGCATCCGCATCCTGTGCGACTTCCTCACCATCTACGGCGTCCTGGTCAAAGAGGGCCGGCGTTCACGAGCGCTACGACATGCTGCCCGGCAGCGCCTTCGAGGTCGATTTCGGCGGGCCTTATGACGCCGTGCTGCTCACCAACTTCCTCCACCACTTCGATCCGCCGGCCTGCGTGGATCTGTTGAGGAAAGTCCACGGCGCCCTGCGGCCCGGCGGGCGCGCCGCCACGCTCGAGTTCGTGCCCAATGAAGACCGCGTCTCCCCGCCCATGCCCGCGGCCTTCAGCATGACCATGCTGACCTCTACTGCGGCGGGCGACGCCTATACGCTGAGCGAACTCACGGCCATGTACCACCAGGCAGGCTTCGGAGGCGTCACCGCGCACCCCATTCCGATGAGCCCCCACACCGTGGTCATGGGACGCGCCTGAGAAGGCGATCAACGCTACAATGGCGGTCTTGCAGCGGTAGCGGATAACAGGACCAGCGAATCCTGTTCCGCGAAGCCCAAGACCTGGTTGTGCCAAAGGAAAAAGCGAGGCGCCTATGAAGCCGATCGTCACCGTGGTTCTGCTACTCCTGTCGACCGGCTGCTCGATCAAGCGGGTGGCCATCAACAAGCTCGGAACCGCGCTGGCCTCGGGAGGCAACACATTCACCAGCGACGACGACCCCGACCTGGTGGAAGCCGCCATCCCCTTCGGGCTCAAGCTCTATGAAAGCCTGCTCGCGGAATCGCCCAAGCATACCGGCCTGCTGCTCGCCGCGGCCCAGGGCTTCACCGAATACTCGTACGCTTTCGTGGATTCGCGCATCGACGAAGCCCGCGCCGAAAGCCTGGAACGAGCCGATGCCCTTCGCGAGCGCGCGCGCAAGCTCTACATCCGCGCGTATCACTATGGGATGCGCGGCCTCGACGCGCGTCACCCGGGCTTCGCCGCGGCGCTCGATAACGATGCCGATCTCGCGTTGCAGCGCGTTACCAGGCGCGACGTTCCATTGCTTTACTGGACTGCGGCCTCCCGGGGGCTCACGATTTCCCTTTCCAAGACCAGCCCCGAGCTCATCGCGGAGCTGCCGTTGGTGGAGACCATTGTGCGCCGCGTCGCGGAGTTGGATGAGAACTTCGACGCCGGCGCAGTACCTGAGTTCTTGATCACTTTGGAGGCCGCGCACAGCGGCGTCAAGCCGGAGGAGCAACAGAAGCTCATGCGCCAGCACTTCGAGCGCGCGCTGAAGATTTCCCAAGGCAAGCGCGCCGGCACCTACGTCTCGTTCGCCGAGAACGCCTGCGTGCCGGCCCAGAACAAGGCCGAGTTCCAATCGCTGCTGGAAAAGGCCCTGGCTGTGGATCCCGATGCGGACCTGGACAACCGCCTGGCCAACCTGGTCGCGCAACGCCGCGCGCGCTGGTTGCTGAAGCATGTCGACGATCTGTTCCTGGAAACAGAGCCGAAACAACAATAAGGAGGAGAGATGCGGAAGACGATCGTTATCTGCGCGGTTCTGTGCGTTCTCGCCGGGGCGGCCCGCGCCCAGAAGGTCGAAATCATCATGGCCACGCTGGCGCCCACCGATTCGGAATGGTACAAGGTGATGGAGAACATGGGCGCCGAGTGGAAGAAGATCTCGGGCGGCAATGTGAACTTGTCGATCCGCGCCGGCGGCGTGGTGGGCGACGACCCGGACGCCGTCCGCAGGCTGCGCTCCGGCTCCATCCAGGCCGCGGGCCTGACCAGCGCGGGCCTGGGCGATATCGACCTCGGCGTGGCCGCCCTCCAGATCCCCATGATGTTCGACAACTACGCAGAGCTGGATTTCGTGCGCGACCGTATGGCTCCGAAACTCGAAAAGAGAATCGAAGACAAAGGCTACCTGGTGCTCAATTGGGGCGACGCCGGCTGGGTTCAGTTCTTCTCTACCAAGCCGGTTCATCGGCTGGACGATCTGCGCAAGCTCAAGCTCTTCACCTGGGCCGGCTACCCCACCGAAGAGGATCTCTGGAAGGCTAACGGCTTTCGCGTGGTGCCGCTGGCCTCCACCGATATTGTCCAGCAGCTCGAGACCCACGGCATCGAAGCCGTGCCCACCACGGCCTTGTACGCGGAGACCACCCAGCTCTTCAAGCTGGCCGGATACATGTGCGACGTCAAGTGGGCGCCCTTGCTCGGAGCGACCATCGTCTCGAAGGCCACCTGGGAGAGGATCCCGGCCGCACAGCGCGGCCCCATGCTGGCCGCCGCGCGCAAGTCCGGGGAGGCCCTGAAGGGCGATATCCGCGCGCAGGATGCGCGGGCCCTCCAGACCATGACGAAGGGACAGCCGGGGAAGCGCTCCAGCGCACTCACCATCACGACCCTCGATCCGGCTGCCCTGGCCGAATGGCGTCAGCAGACCGAGGCCATCTACCCTAAGATGAAAGGCAAGATGGTGCCGGCCGACCTGTTTGACGAGGTCCAGCGTCTGCGCGATGAGTACCGGACACAGCATCCGGTCAGGACTCCGGAAAAGGCCGACGCCAAGGGTGCCGTCAAAGGCAAAGCCAAATGAGACGCGTCTGGCGCATTCTTTCAGCCGGGGAAAAAGGGCTGTCGATTGCCGCAATCTCTTTGATGTCGCTGTTGCCCTGTATCGCCATGGTGACGCGCCTGGCGGGCACCGCCGGAATTTCGGGCTCGGTGGTCTTCGTGCAGCAACTGACGCTGTGTGTGGCCTTCCTCGGGGCCGCCCTGGCCGCTTCCGGCGACCGCCTGCTCTCCATGTCCGCGAATACGTTTCTGCCCGATAAGTGGGTTGGCCCCGTGCGCGTCTTCGCCTGTGGCCTCACCGCGGCCATCGCCGCCGCACTTTGCTGGGCCAGCTACCAGTTCGTCGTTTTGGAAAGAAGCGGCGGAAAAGAACTGGCCCTCGGAATCAAGACCTGGGTCCCCGCCGCCGTCATGCCGTTCGGTCTTCTGCTGGTCACCATCCGCGCCATCCGAGGCGCCGGTCCCCGCCCGCGACAGCGCCTGGCCGCCGCCGCATTCCTCCTGGTTCCCTTGATTCTCGGACTGGCGGGAAAGCCCGAAGGGAATGCTGCCGTGTGGATCGGCATCCCCGTGGTCCTCGCCGGAGCCGTCCTGGGTCTGCCGATCTTCGCCACTCTGGGCGGCGTCGCCCTGCTGTTGCTCTGGGGTTGCGGACAACCCGCCTCCGTCGTGCCGGACAACGCCTACTCCCTGATGGTCTCGGAAGTGTTGCCATCCCTGCCGCTCTACACGCTCGCCGGCTACCTGCTGGTGGAAGGCGGCGCCAGCACGCGCCTGTTGCGCGTCTACAACGCCTTTTTCGGCTGGCTGCCGGGCGGCCTCGCGATCACTACCGCCGTCGGCTGCGCCATCTTCACCTGGGCCGGCTCCGGCGTCACCATCGTTTCGATGGGCGGCCTGCTGCTGCCGATGCTCATGAAGGCGCGCTACTCGGAGCGCTTTTCCATCGGACTGATCAACGCCTCCGGCTCGCTCGGCCTGCTGTTTCCGCCCAGCCTCCCGGTGATCCTGTACGCCGTCTACGCCAAGAATGTGCACATCGACGCGCTTTTCGTGGGCGGCTTTGTGCCCGGGCTGCTGATGGTCGCCATGGTCTCGGTTTTCGGTGTGCTTGAAGGCATGCGCAGCGGCGCGCCGCGCGCCACCTTCTCCTTCACCGAAGCGCGCCTGGCCCTCTGGGAATCCAAGTGGGAGCTCGCCGTGCCGGTGCTGGTGATCGTCGGCCTGTTCGGCGGATTCGGCACCATGGTGGAAGCCGGCGCCATTACCGTGGTCTATTCCTTCATCGTGGAATGCTTCGTCAAGCGCGGGTTTTCCCTCTACCGCGATTTCCCCCGCATCGCCCTGGAGTGCGTCACCGTGATTGGCGGCGTGCTCATGATCATCGGCGTAGCCAAAGGCCTCACCTACTACCTCGCCATCAAAGATGTTCCTGGCATGCTGACCGATTGGGTGGATGTCAACATCCACTCCAAGTGCGTTTTCCTGCTGCTGCTCAACGTGGTGCTTCTCATCAAGGGCTCCTTCATGGACGTGTTCTCGGCCATCATCGTGATGGTCCCGTTGATCCGCCCGATTGCCATGAAGTTCGGCATCGACCCAGTGCAAATGGGCGTCATCTTCCTCGCCAACCTCGAACTCGGATACCTTACCCCTCCCATCGGCATGAACCTCTGTCTCGCTGCCTACCGTTTCAGACAGCCGATGGTTGCCGTCTATCGCGCGACGCTGCCCTTTTACTTGATCCTGCTGGCCGGCGTATTACTCATCACCTATGTGCCCGAGCTGACCACACTGCCCGTGAAGTGGCTGGGCCTGTGAGCGCCGGGTGATCGACACCCTTATGAAGAACCTTCGTTGGTGGATTCTGGTGGCGGCGTTGCTAGCCGTCGGAGCCGCTGCCCCGGCGCCCGATTCCTTCCGCTTCGCGATTCTGGGCGACCGCACTGGAGAGGCCCAGAGGGGCGTCTACGAGCAGGTGTGGGAGGAGGTGGCCGCCGAAAGCCCGGCGTTCGTGGTCAGTGTGGGCGACACCATCCAGGGGATGAACGACCGAAGCGCGGAAGCGGAGTGGCATGAAGCCGGGCGGATTCTCCAGCTTTTCCGGCGCTATCCACTCTATCTCGCGCCCGGCAACCACGACATCTGGTCTCCGGCATCGGAGCGGCTGTTCCGGCAGTACGCCGCGCACCCCCCGCACTATAGTTTCGATTACGGACGGGCGCATTTCACGATCCTGGACAACAGCCGGTCCGAGGAACTGCCGGCCCAGGAACTGGTCTTCCTGGAAGCGGACTTGAAAGCCCATGCCGGGCAGCCGGTGAAGATGATCGTCATGCACCGGCCATCCTGGATCATCGACGTGGCGCTCCGGAATCCAAACTTCGCGTTGCACCAACTTGCCCTGCGGTACGGCGTCCAGTACGTGGTCGCCGGACACGTTCACCAACTGCTGCGTCTCGAACTCGAAGGCGTGACGTACGTCTCGATGGCGAGCTCAGGCGGGCAGCTCCGGTTGTCCGGACTCTACCAAGACGGCTGGTTTTTCGGACACGCGTTGGTCGAAGTGCACGCTGAGAGCATCGACTTTCAGGTCAGGGAAGCAGGTCCGCCGCGCGGCCAGGGCCGCATGACGAAACTAACGGACTGGGGCATGGCCGGTTTGGTCAAGCGAGACCAACGCGCGCCCTAGCGGTGCGCCCAGTACTGATGGCGGGCTTGCACCACCAGGCCTTTTTGCCCGACCGTCAGTTGGATGGTGCGGAACTCGGAGATGGTGATCGGCTTGTCCGACACGTAGCCCAGATTGTACTGGTTGCGCAGTTCCTCTTGCAGGATATCGAACATCCGATCCACGGTTTGCTCCTTCGAAACCTCGAAAAAACTGCCGCCGCTATCGTTCGACATGCGCTGCAAGACGCGCTTGCCGCCGCGGTCTCCGAAAACTCCATACGCGCCAGGGTCGGAGTACAGAATGGAATAGATGAGTGTGTCGGCGCGCTCGGCAGCCTCCACCGCATCCTTCAGAGTGCCGTAGCTGCCAAGGTCCACGCCATCGGAGAGCACGATCAGGGCTTTCCGGCCGCTCTGCTTCTTCATGACCTCATCGGACGCCTGGGCCACGGCATCGTAAAGCATAGTGCCGCCGCCATGCTGTATACGCAACTGGCGCTGGGTCTCCGTGTCCACGTAGGCCAGCGCATCGTCTAATTTGCCGACCGAGGAAGTGAGTGCCTGGCGCATCCGCACGGCGCTGTCGAACTGCATGATGAAAACCTGGTCCTTTTTCTCCCGGACCACTTCGTCCAGAAAGCGCAGACTGGCGCCGCGCTCAGCGTCCAGTACGCGCCGCTGGCTGCCGCTGGTGTCCACCAGCAGGCCGAGCGTCAGCGGCAAGTCGCTCTCGCGCGCGAAATAGCGGATGGTTTGCGGACGGCCATCTTCAGTCAGCGAAAAATCGTCCCGGTTGAGATTGCCGGCCAGCGATCCGGTTCTGTTCCGCACCGTCGCCAGAACATTCACCACTTTCACATCCGCGGAAAAAACCGGCGCGTCCTGACCACGGGCAAACCGGGCGCCGCACAGTGCCGCCGCCCACTGGAGAACTTCGCGTCTGGTGCCGGCAATCGCCGCGGCGGTGGACTCGCCGGGCCAATCGTGCACCTGCTGCAGGATGGCGCCCGGAACCGTCGCCGTTAAAGCCCGCATGCTGAAAAGACGCTCGAGGATCGGCGTGTGGGGCGGTATGGACGGCGCGGCTTTCGCGGTCGCATCGGCGGGCAAAGCGGCCAGGTGCATCCTCGGCTCTCACTTCCCATCCGCCCAAGTGATGAGTCCGGGCAGGAAGGCCTTGGCCTCGTCGGGGTGGAAGGGCAAAACCCGCACCGTGTAGCCGTGGAGACCGCTCCGGCTGCACGGCACCGCGGCCGCCTCAAAGATACAAAGCCCTTCCGGGCTCTGCCCGGCCGGTTGCATGGGAATCGCCACGCTACCCGTGATTTCGCCGCCGGAGTCGAGCCGGCCAAGATAGAGCTCCACCGCGACTTCATCGCGGGGAATCGCCCCCAGCCGGATCCACGCCCGTACCTGGATTTGGCTGCCGACAGCCAGTTCGGTGGCCGCCAACGCGGCAATGCGCTCGACGCGGACCTGGGCCCAATTCGCCCGCATGCGCGAAACCCAGCCCGCCAGCGCCTTGGCGCGCGCCGACTTTTCCGCCGTCAACCGTTGGTATCTCTCGTGCGCCGTCACATAGGAGCCGGCGTACTGCTTGACCACGCGTTGCATGTTGAATGACGGACACAAGTGGGAGATGGAACCTTTCATGTTGGCGATCCAGCGCCGCGGCACGCCATCGACCCCGCGATCGTAGAAAGCAGG
>Ga0224558_1002313_pt1 | contig 17795 bp, 12 predicted proteins | sample 714S32024metaG_FD_180682 | JGI IMG/M metagenome (GOLD analysis project Ga0224558, IMG submission 180682) | Peat soil microbial communities from Stordalen Mire, Sweden - 717 S3 20-24 | ecosystem: Environmental > Terrestrial > Soil > Wetlands > Peat | place: Sweden: Norrbotten County, Stordalen...
ACCCATTCAAAGTGCATAGCCCTCCATGGGGGCGGCTTCCTTCAAGTCGCTGTATCAGAAGCGCCCCGTCCGAGAGCATGCAATCTCGCGCTGCTTCGTGGGGGCGCTCCAGATACAGCACTAAGACATATCATTACTAAATTCGAATTGGCACCGTCGAGTTGGAGAATCTGATCTAAAAACCAAGTGATTTCCCGATTGCAGGCTTCTGAAAAAACAAAGTGCGCTCGCGCCACAACACAACGCAGGTTAGCAACGTCAACAAACCAGTCTGAATGACCTTGCTATCGGGGTGTGTTTGAAAAATCTCGTTGAACGCTACAGCCGTCGTGTGAAATACCACTGCCACGCAAACATTGCGCCCAGTTCGCAGGTAAAGCCAGTTCATCAATAGAACGAAGGGAAAGATGCTGAGCGCTAAGTTCAAGCTGTAAATCCAGCCGCTCAGCAGCACGTTGCTGTGGTAGTAGCCCTTGATGGACGTTAGCGGTATGTGCCACACAACCCAGTAGGCCGCAAAACAGATGGATGCGGTGAAGACCGGCCAGCGCCTCAGCAGTGCATCGGTGCCATAGGAGTGCCATGCCAATTCCTCCAGTATGGGCGCCAACAGTAGAATCACCCAGGCTGGCAAAATCCCTGCGCTGAAAGACAAATGTTCAGCAAGGCGGAACTGCGAAGCGCTATGGCCCATCATCAACGACAATGCCTGTGCCAACAGAATACTTGCGGGCATCAGTAGAAATGCCAGCACCACATATTTCCCACTACCATGCGGCCAGCGAAATAACCTTCCCCACACGTCGCGGCGCAAAAGCGGGTCGCACCAGATCAATCCACCTGCGAGAAACATCGGTGCGGCGAGTCCAGTCATGCCCAGCACCACCAGAGTCCAAGGCGCCCAGGCCTGCGCTGGTGGGCGTTGGCTGTTCCAGCCTGCCAGTAGCCATAAGGCCCACGGAATCACCGTGGCTCCCAGAAAGAAAATGCCCACATGCCGGTAAGCTGAGACACCTACCAGATTTTCAAATGGCATGCGATCAGGGGCGCCATGCCTCGCCATCGTTTGACTAGCCGTCGTGCTCATGAAATGCTCCTTTGGATTTCGTGATTCAATGCCCGCTCGATCAGCGATATGGAACCCGGTGCTGCTCCAAGCCCCCGTTCAATCAGCAAGATCATGGCTTCGTGCCGGGCAATCAGTTCCTCGGGGGTCCAATCAAAGGCATCGCGGTCGAAGATAATCTGCGAGCCCGCCAGAAGGAATTGCACCGTGGACAATGGATCGGGAACGTCAAAAACTCCTTCGTGGCAGCCTTGCTTGATCACATTCGCCAAAACTGGCCCGATTGCTTTGATCGTTTCCACATTGATCTGGTCATGTAACTCGCGGTTTTCCGGGCGGTGCAAATCATCGACAATCGCCTGTTCCTGCTGCTCGATCCGGCTCTGCGCCGCAAAAATGGCGCAGAGTTTTTCGGTGGCCCCGAGTCCAGGCTGTTGCTCAATTGCTTCTGACACCTGCGCCATGCGTTGCACTACTTTGCGCGCGATGGCTTCAAGCACCGCCCTTTTCGAAGAAAAGTAGTAATAGAAAGTGCCCTTGGCAATCGCTGTCGCGCGCACGATTTGATCAACCGAAGTGGCTTCGTAGCCATGGCGCATAAAGAGGTCTGCCGCCATCGCAAGAATGTCTTCACGCCTTTCCTCAGGTGCTTTTACGGTTCGGACCATGCCCAATTCTATCAACTGACCGACCGTCAGTCAATTAGCTTTCCTCTTTTTATATGAATAGATATTGGTAAACGTTAGATCCGTGAGGAAGGATTCCCAGTTGGCGCAGATTCGTCTTGCTGCCGATGATTGAAGGGATGGCCGTGTGCGCTGGGTCTGGCTCTGCTGAAGGCCCTGCCTGGACAGCCTGCCCTGAGCCTATCGAAGGGGTTAGTCCGTTGCAGAACATTCTCCTCTCCCGGCGCACAATCGAAGCAATCAGGAGAGCAGATTTCATGATCCTTATTTCCAATTCGCCATTCCCTATTCACCAGTCCTTGGTCCCTAGTCCCTGTTGCCTACCCCCCACCCCCCCTATACCCCACTGGGGTATAAATTTTCCCATAAACCTTGCAGATTATTTTTAACCCGTTTGAAATCAATACCGTTTGAAAGGCGCACAGCCAAAAATCTCCCGCACGGTGAGATTTGGCCTCTGAAAATCACCGGAAAAATCCGTTTTTGCCCTTCAAAATGCGCCGAAGCATCGCTCCGAGGCTGTTTTGCCAACTTGCTAACTCGCTGACTTGCCAACTCGCTGACTCGCCCTTTTACGCAGCCTGTTTTGCGCCGGTACACTAAGTTTGTGGAAACCTCTTCCAATTCCGCCGCGCCGCGCCGCATTGTTCTCACCGGCTTCATGGGTTCGGGCAAGACGACCGTCGGCCCGCTGGTGGCCGCGCGGCTGGGTTGGAGCTTTGTGGATGTGGACGATGTGATCGAGGCCGAGGCCGGAGCGACCATCGCCGAAATCTTCGCGCGCCACGGTGAGGCTGCTTTTCGCGAGCAGGAACATGCGGCGATTGCTCGCCTTGCAAAGGACGACGCTCTGGTTCTGGCGCTGGGCGGCGGAGCCATCGAGCATCCCATCACACGCGCGCTGCTGTTGGCCTCGCCCGGAACGCTGCTGGTGCATCTGGAGGTGGAGCTGGCAACCACTCTCATGCGTTGCAGCGGAACCGAGAAGAGTCGCCCCGTCCTCGCCGACCAGGCCAACCTCGCCGCACGCTACCAGCGCCGATTGCCGCTCTATCGCATGGCGCACGTTTCAATTCCGGTTGACGCGCTCACCCCTGAGCAGGTTGTGGACGCAATCCTCCGCGCGGCCCACTGATCACTGTTCACTGAAGAATCGGAATTCCCGCAATCCTCTTCTGCCACTTCGCAGGCCCGGTCTGGTGAACACTGGTACCTTTCGAATCGACAGCCACCGTTACCGGCATATCGCGCACATCGAATTCATAAATTGCTTCCATCCCTAAGTCTTCAAAAGCCAGCACGCGCGCGCCGTGAATGGCCTTCGACACGAGATAAGCCGCGCCGCCCACGGCCATCAGATAAACCGCGCCGAATTCGCGAATGGCTTCAATCGCCGCCGGGCCGCGCTCGGCCTTGCCCACCATGCCCAGCAATCCCGTTTCGGCGAGCATCTGCCGCGTGAACTTGTCCATGCGCGTGGCCGTCGTCGGACCCGCCGGGCCCATCACCTCGTCGCGCACAGGGTCCACCGGCCCCACATAATAGATAAACCGGTCGCGGAAATCCACCGGCAGCTTTTCGCCACGGTCCAGCATCTGCGTCATGCGCACATGTGCGGCGTCACGGCCAGTGAGCAGCTTGCCGGTCAGCAGCAACACTTCGCCCAGCTTCCAGGTTGCAGCCTCCGCGCGGGTTACCGTGTCCAGATTCACGCGCCGCGCCGACGATACGTCATAAGTCAGCTTGGGCCAGTTCTCCAGGTTGGGCGGGTCAAGATAGACCGGGCCCGAGCCATCCAGCACGAAGTGCGCGTGGCGCGTCGCCGCGCAGTTTGGAATCATGGCCACCGGCAAGTTGGCCGCGTGGCATGGCGTGTCCAGCACCTTTACGTCCAATACAGTGGTCAGCCCGCCCAGTCCTTGCGCGCCAATGCCAAGCCGATTCACCTTGTCATAGAGTTCGATACGCATCTCTTCGGAGCGATTTTTAGCGCCGCGGGCGATCAACTCCTGAATGTTGATGGGATCCATCAGCGACTGCTTGGCTAAAAGCATAGCCTTCTCCGCCGTGCCGCCAATGCCGATGCCCAACATTCCCGGCGGACACCACCCCGCGCCCATGGTTGGCACGGTATTCAGCACCCATTCCACCACTGAGTCCGTGGGGTTGAGCATGATGAACTTGCTCTTGGCCTCTGAGCCGCCGCCCTTGGCCGCCACCGTAACATCGACCGTCGCGCCCTTCACCAGCTCGACGTTGACCACTGACGGGGTGTTGTCTTTGGTGTTCTTGCGCGCGCCTGCCGGGTCGGCCAGAATCGAAGCCCGTAGCTTGTTGTCCGGGTCAAGATACGCCCGCCGCACGCCCTCATCCACCATCTGTTGCAGGTCTTTCGCTTCTTCGCCGGGACCGGGCTCGAAGCGCACGTCCATGCCCGCCTTCACAAAAGCGTTCACAATCCCCGTGTCCTGACAGATGGGCCTGTGTCCCTCGGCGCACATGCGGCTGTTGATGAGGATCTGCGCAATGGCGTCGCGCGCCGCCGGCGACTGCTCGCGCTCGTAGGCTTTGGCCAGGCTGGTGATGTAGTCCTCGGGGTGGTAGTAGCTGATGTATTGCAACGCGCCCGCAACGCTCGCGATAAAGTCTTCCTGCCGGATGACGCTCATGGTGGACTCCTCTGACCTCTCTAGGGTAATCGAAATCTCGAGAGGAGCCACATGCGGTGGGGCAACTGCCTTCGGCGAAGCGGGTTGGGGTTCATCGTCTCCTACATCTCAGAATCGAGATGTGGGCCACCCGCAACCTCGGGTACCCCCACCCATATTTTGTAGGCAAATTCCTTGTTTTCTTTAGTTTACGGGTAGGGTTGCGCTGTAAAATCCTGATAACAAAGAAGTTCCCTGCAAAATCGTCCAGGATAAGGAGTTACGTGACGTTTCGGCCTATGCCGGCAGCTTCCGGCTGAAAGGCGTCGCGAAGAGAACGTGCCGGGACGAAGATTTGAAGGAGGACTTCTGAGGATCATTGTGCAACGAAGTGGGGAAATAATCTGCAAGCACCTGCGGTGCGGCCAGAGGCTCGCATGAGGTTCGTGGTCTCCCACCCTTTCGCAAAGTGCGCAAGAGGATGGGGTGCTCGCAAGTTGAGATTCAAGGCTTCCCACGCCTCAAAAGCGAGACCTGGGCGCCAGTCGCCAAGGGGAGACTTCCAGAATTTAATTTGCCGAAGTGTCTCTTTATGGTAGATATCTATATCTACCATAATATGGCTATTCATTGCAAGATCTTTTTGTAGACAAAGAGGTTGAGTTGCCAAAGAGCGTTTTTTGTATTATCCTGTCGATGTATACATCGACAGGAAGACAAAAGGAGATTTCAGAAAATGGCAAAAAGAGGCCGCCCATCAAAGCTGCAAGCTGCGCGAGGGCAGGTCGTTTCGTATTTCGAAAACCTTCCTCGTAAGGTTTTTACCGACAAGGATTTGGCGAACGTCCTTTACCAACGGGAAAGTGAATGGCGACTGGCTGCACACACCACAGTAGATAAATTTGTACGATTTTTACTTGAGGCCACGGCTATGCGCATGGTTTCGATTGCGCCAGTGGGGCATGCCTCGTATCGGACGGTCACACGATACGTGTGGGCCGATGCCTCGCCATATGCCGTTGCTGCAACCTTGGAATTGCGAGCATATTTGTCCCACGGAACTGCTGTTTTATTACATGGCCTTTCAGATCAGCTTCCCCGCACTATTTGCGTCAGTCGTGAGCAGAGCCAGCAGTATCGTTATGCGGATACGCTTGCACAAGGCGATATTGATAGAGCATTTCTTCGGCCAGAGAGAATCTCGAATGCCCTGTTCACCTATGACAAATTTCAAGTTGTTTTGCTACATGGAAAAAACACCAGCCGTGCTGAAGTTGGGACCATCATGTATGGCCAAGAGCTGTTACCGGTCACGAAGCTGGAGAGAACATTGATCGACATCACTGTTCGGCCAGCCTATGCCGGAGGCGTCTATCAAGTCCTAGAAGCATATCGTCGAGCTCAGCCAGACGTGTCCGCAAGCATCCTTTTGGCGACGCTTAAGAAGCTCGACTACCTGTATCCTTACCATCAAGCAATTGGCTTCTACATGCAGCGGGCCGGCTATGAGCCTCAGCAATATGAGCGCTTTCGGAGTCTGGGCCTAAACTACGATTTCTATCTTTCTCACGATCTGCGCGACCTCGCATATGACCCCGAATGGCGTCTACGCTACCCCAAGGGCTTCTAGCCGTCGAACCTGGGTGAGCACGAAATCAAAATAATAATCAAAGCTCTCAATCTGCCCGGCATCGACCGAATACCAGTCCGGCCGGTGGAACTCGCGCGTGTTGCAAATCAATGAAAGCAGCGAGAGTGGAACCTGTTTGATCTCGAAAATTAGATGTAGAAGACCCAGGTTCGCCGGTGCCGTCAGATCGATGGCCCGTTTGGTGATGGCTTCATGAATGTCAAAGAAGTCCCTGGCGCGCGCAGAGGCGAGACGTGGTTCTGTGTACTCCGCCATCTGCTGGCAGATGGCGCGCAGCTTTTCAATCACAATCATCTCTGGCGTGTAGACATAGATTGAGTAGTGGTCCAGTTCGTGTTCTTCTTTGCCGGCAGTGTACTCGTACTTGCTGAGGTCAACCTTGAAGACGCGCTTCCTGCCTGGTCCGGTTTCCATTGCCTCTATACGCAGCTTTTCCGGCTTGCTGCGGAGCAGCTCCTCGTAGCGATCCTTCCTAATGAGCTTGAAAAGCAGCTCGTAGCCACCCCACCACGGTTTGAGGTCCTCACCAACGATCCGCGGTTTGGGAGTCAGCTTTTCATCGAAGACGGCGTAGCCGGCGGAATCGAACCGATCCTTCAGCACGCGAAAGATGCGCTCCTTGGCGCTGGGGAAATCGGGAAAGTCTTGTGCTATCGAGAAATCTAGATCCACCGAAGTTCGGCTGGTAATCCCGTGGACCAGGCTCAACGCGTTGCCGCCCTTAAGCGCCATTATTCCCGCCAGCTCATCATCTGAGAAGAGCGCAATAATTGTCGTGCGACGAATCGTTGCGAAGTCCATATCCATGGTAGGAATATTCTCGCAGAGAGAACTCAGGTCCGCCGCTAGGGTGTCGGTACAGGTCGTGCAAGAAGCGACTCCAGGCCTAGAAGGGCGGTGCTTGTGTTCAACCGGAATGCTAGCCGTCTGCGTGAGTGCATATGTAGCCGAGGTCCCACCCGCGCTGCGCTGTGTCGGGATCTTCTCTAAAACAAAAGGAATTTTTGTTTTAGAGAAGGGGGGAAACTCGCAGAATTTAATTTGCCGAAGTGCCTCTTTGTGGTAGATGTATACATCTACCACAATATGAGTATTCATTGCAAGATCTTTTTGTAGACAAAGAAGTTGAGTTGCCAAAAGACGTTTTTTGTATTATCCTGTCGATGTATACATCGACAGGAGACCGAAAGTGAATCCAAGAAGATGCCAAAAAGGGAGCGTCGGGTGCCTAGGTCACGATTTTGAGACCTGGGAAACCACGATACCCGAAAAGCATCCGCAGATCCTTCGGCTCCGCTCAGGATGACATTGTGAGTGAGTGGAGCGCAGCAGAGTAAGTTGGCCGCACCGCAGGTGCTATTCTTCCTCTTCCTCCACGGGGCGCTTGGCGTTGGCGAGGATTTTTTCGGCTACTAACTGCGGGACGATGTCGTAGTGGTCCATCTCCATGCGGTAACTGCCCTTGCCCTGAGTCATGGAAGTCAGAAGGGTTCCGTAAGTGAGCATCTCGGACATGGGGACCTGGGCATTGATGATTGTGGTGCGGCCCTTGGACTCCATGCCACCTACGCGGCCACGGCGCGAGTTAAGGTCGCCCATGAGGGTTCCGGCGAATTCGTCGGGAGCTTCGATTTCGACCTTCATGATGGGTTCGAGCAGACAGGGCTTGGCTAACTCCATGGCCTTGCGGAAGGCGATGCGGCCGGCCATCTTGAAGGACATTTCGTTGGAATCAACGTCGTGATAACTGCCGTCGTAGACGACAGCGCGGAAGTCGACGACCGGGTAGCCGGCGAGATAGCCGCGAGCGGCGGACTCGACGATTCCCTTTTCGATGGCGGGGATGAAGTTGCGGGGGACGGAGCCGCCGAAGGTTTCGTTGCCGAACTCGAAGCCACCGCCGCGAGGCATGGGCTCCATGCGAATTTTGCAGTCGCCGAACTGGCCGTGGCCGCCGGTCTGCTTCTTGTGACGCCCTTGGGCTTCGGCCTTGACGCGGATGGTTTCGCGGTAGGGCACCTTGGGGGCCTTGAGGTGGACTTCAGCGTGGTAACGCTTTTTGAGGCGGCTGACGATGGCTTCGATGTGCGGCTGGCCTGCGCCGGCGATGAGGAATTCGTTGGTCTGCGGATCGCGGAAGAACTTGATAAGCAGGTCCTCTTCCATGAGCTTGTGAATGGCGGGGGCGAGCTTGTCTTCGTCGGCGCGGGACTTGGGCTCGATGGCGTAGGTCATGGCCGGCTCGGGAAGCGGATAGAGGTCAATTTGTATCTCCGCGCCCTTTTGGCCGAGGGTGTCGCCAGTGAGGGTTTCGCGGAGCTTGGCCACGGCGCCGATGTCGCCGGCGTGCAGCTCGGGGACGTCGACGGCCTTGCGGCCTTGCATGACGCTGAGATGCGAGAGGCGCTCCTGGCCGCGGCGGGTGTAGTTTTCGACGGTGGCATCGTTTTTGACCACGCCGCTGATGACCTTGAAGAAGCTGATGCGGCCGGAGAAAGGATCGGACATGGTCTTGAAGACCATCAGGGCTAGCGGCTCGGTGTCAGCGATTTTGCGGGTGGGCGCGCTGGCCTCGGCCTCGGTTTCGATGGAAGGGGTGCGGATGGCCATGGGCGCGCGCTCGACTGGCGAGGGCGTGTAGGTCTTGATGAAGTCGAGCAGGTGATCGAGGGCCATGTTGGCCAGGCCGCTGGAAAAGAGCACGGGGAAGATACGGTCTTCGCGGATGGCTTCGTGGAGCGCGGCGATGAGGTGCTCTTCGGCGATGGTGCCCTTCTCGAAGTACTCCTCCATGAGCTCGTCTTTGCCTTCGGCGACCAGCTCGACCAGCGCCTCGTGGCGGGCCTTGGCGTCGGCAGCCACGCTGGCGGGAATCTCGCCGGTGACCTTGCCGCGGCCATCGCCGCCGGGGGTGTAATAGTAGGCCTCCATGGTGACGAGATCGACCACGCCGTGAAAGCCCTGGGCGTCGGAGATGGGAAGCTGGACGGGCACGCAGTTGCGGCCCCAGCGGTCAACGAGGTCGTCGACCAGGGCGCTCAAACCGCCGCCGCCGCCGGCTTTGGGATGGTCCATCTGATTGATCACGACGATGCGAGGGATGCCGGCCTCATCGGCATAGCGCCAGACGCGCTCGGTGACAGGCTCGATGCCATGCTGGGCGTTCACCAGCACGATGGCGGATTCAACGGGCAACAGGGCCGCGCGCGCCTCGTGGGTGAACATGTGAAAGCCGGGAGTATCGACGAGGTTGATTTTCACGCCCTGCCACTCGGCAAAGGCGACCGCGTTCTGCATGGTTGCGCCGCGGGCTACTTCTTCTTCGTCATAAGCGGTTACGGCCGTGCCATCTTCCACACGGCCCTGGGTTGGGGTCATCTTGGCGGCATGCAGCAGAGCGGCGATCAGGGTGGTTTTGCCACTGTGCGCATGCCCCACTACAGCTACGTTACGGATCTCACTTCCCTGGTAGGTTTTCATGGTGCTTCTCCTTGTAGTTCGCCACCTGCGGTGGGGCCAAACTTTCCGTAAATGAATTTTGTGGTCTTGTCTGGAGTTGAGATGGGGAGGGACAGGGAAACCGTTGGGACGCGCTTGAGGGCGTCCAGGTGGCCGAATTGGAGGGCCACAGGTCCCGGTCTGCCGTCTACCTCGTCCATCATTGGGAGGGTCTCGGGCCATCGCCTTGCGGAGGGTTTTAGGATAGCCCGCAGACGCTTTTTGCTAAGAAAGGGGATGCTATCACACGCGGAGTGTGAATGTCCTGTGACTGGGCGCACCACCTGCGGCGGGGCCATTTGCTCGCTATTCGCTCGCGCCTGCTTCGGTAACCAGACCACCTGCGCCTAGCCAACTGCGGCGGGATCAATGGTCTGCGGCTCGCGGCGAACTGGCGCGTTACAGGCCTGATGGGCGACAATCGCTTCAGTGATGACCAAACTTACTCGCCGGGGATTTCTGATGACCGCTTCCGCCGCAACACTAGCCGCTGCCGCCTCCGCTTCACTTGCCGCGCCGTTTTCTGCGCCGCCGGGCCGCAAACGGGTCTTCATCGGCTCCAACACGCCGGAGGGGATTCTGGCCTATGAGTGGGACCCGGCGACGGGCGAACTGACGGCTGCGGGAGTGGCCGCGAAGCTGGCGAATGTGGATTGGATTACGTACTCGCCAGGCCGCGAATTTCTTTACGCCGCGTCGGAGGTGGACTCGTTCGACGGCAAGCCGACGGGCGCTGTGGCCAGCTATCGCGTGGTGAACGGCGAGTTGCAACCGCTCTCGGCGCAGAACTCGGCGAGCAAGGGGACCTGCCACGTAGCTCTGGACCGGACGGGCCGCGTGCTGCTGGCGGCGGATTACGGCGGCGGCTCGGTGGCGAGCTTTCTGGTCACCGACGGGCGACTGAGCCCTGCCGTGTGGACCGAGCACTATACCGGCCACGGACCGAATGCCAGTCGGCAGCAGAGCGCGCACGCGCATTTTGCTTCGTTCTCGCCCGATAACCGCTTCGCCTATATCAACGATCTGGGCGAAGACTGTATCCATGTTTATGGACTGAACACGACGACGGCGGCGCTGACCGCAGCGGGGAGTTACAAAGCCAAGCCGGGCGCTGGGCCGAGGACGCTGCACTTTCATCCCAACGGACACACAGCGTACTCGATCAACGAACTGGATTCGACGGTGGATGTGCTGGAGTGGAACAGGACGGACGGGAGCTTGACGCTGGTTAAACGCATTGAGCTGCTGCATGCCGGCTACACGGGCGATACCGATGCCTGCGACACGGTGATTTCAAAGGACGGAAGGTCAGTTTACTTTGCGAATCGCGGCGATAACTCGATTTACTTTTTCCATGCCGATGAGAAGAGCGGCAGCCTAACGCGTGAAGGACGCTTCGACTGCGGCGGGAAGATACCGCGCAACTTTGTGCTGGACCCGACAGAGCGCTGGATGCTGGTGGCCAATCAAAGCTCGAACCAGATCAGCGTTTTCGCGCGGAGTACTGAGACTGGCGTGCTGGCCAAAGAAGGCAAGAGCTTTCCGGCGGCCGAGCCGATGTGCATTTTGTTTTGAGTGAAAACGCCGGGAAAAGGGATTAGAAAAAAGCCCGAGCCTCAAGCGCTCATCAGGGCTGGGCTGTCGAGAACTGTATCCACTCCGGCTGGCACATTCTCCTCAGACGGCGCTGTCTCCACCGGCACATGGGCCATTTCCCAAGCGGAGCGGTCCTTGAGGAGACGCGAAACCAGCGCCGAGTGCATGGCGTGGCCGGCGCGCTCGGCAACGACGTGGCCTTCGATGCGGCGTCCGGCGAGAGCGAGGTCGCCAATCAAGTCAAGGACTTTATGGCAGACATACTCGTCGGGTGAGCGCAGCGGGCCGTTTTCCGGGCCTGTTGCGCCGAGAATAATGATGCTCTCAGGGCCGGCGCCGCGGATGAGGCCCATGTCGCGCAACTTCTGCTCGTCAACCTTATAGCCAAAGGTGCGCGCCGAGGCGATGAGCTGACCGTAGGTCTCGGCGGCCAGGTCAATGCGGGCGCTCTGATGGCCAACGGGCGCGGGAAAATCGATGGAGTATTCAATGCTATAGCCGGGGCCGGGATAGAGACCGATGAACTTGTTTCCCTCGCGCACCTCGATCGGGCTGAGCACGCGAATGGTCTCGCGGCGGCGGCGCTGAGTGCGGATGCCCACGCGCAGAAAAGCCTCGACGTAGGGCAGGGCGCTGCCATCGAGGATGGGCAGCTCCAGATTGTCCAGCTCCGCAATCACGTTGTCAACGCCCATACCAATGAGCGAAGAGAGCAGATGTTCGGTGGTCTGAATCAGGACGCCCTGTCGCATCAAGCTGGTGGCGTAGCTGACCCTGGCGACGTAGCGACCAGTGGCGGGAATCTCAAAGTTGTCCAGATCTGTGCGGCGGAAGACAATGCCCGAGCCGGCCGGAGCGGGCAGCAGGCGAAGGGTGACAGGCGCGCCGGAGTGCAGCCCGATCCCGGTGAATTCCAGGGGAGCGGCAATGGTCTGTTCCAGATGGGCGGGATTGGCCAGAAAGTCCCTCTTCGGCGGTGGAAAAACCGCACGCAATCATCAGGGTAGACGCAAGAGACCATCTCCGTCCTGTGGCATTTTTGCCACACTTTGCGCCAGGCAGACTATTTTATTGACAGAAAACAGGCTGCCCACCCTTGGTTAACCGTCGTAGAATCAAGAAATCCCAGGTTTTGGCGCGTAGGAATGAACCTGAAAGGTTTTGAAATGTCCGCTGCTGTTGATTCCTCCGTCCCCATGCGCGCGCTGCTGGCTGGCGCGCGACGCAAAGAGCCTGGTCTGCTTGATTTGATTCAGCGACTGGTGCGGGCCGAGTCGCCTTCTGACGACAAAGCGGCTGTGGACGCGTGTGTCACGATGGCCGCGAAGCATGCGCGGGGTTTGGGCGGGCGCGTAAAGATCCATCGGCAGAAGGGTTTTGGCAATCTGCTGGAGGCGCGCTTTGGACCAAAATCCAAAACAGGCGCCGCAAAACGAACGCTGCTGCTGGGCCATCTGGATACAGTTTGGCCGCTCGGCACGCTGAAGACGATGCCATGCAAACTGAGTGAAGGACGGTTGTGGGGGCCCGGCACTCTGGACATGAAGGCTGGTGTGGCGATAGCGTTAACCGCGATCGAAATGCTGACTGAAGCTGGGCTGCTGAATGGGGAGATCGTGCTGCTACTAACGGGCGACGAGGAGATTGGCAGCCCGGCGTCGCGGCCCGTGATCGAGCGGGTGGCGGCGGAGTGCGGCCGGGTCTTCGTTCTGGAGCCGGCGCAGGGGCTGGCCTATAAAACGGCGCGCAAAGGCACCGGCAACTTCCGCATTGAAGTGACGGGCGTGGCCGCGCACGCAGGGGTGGATTTCGAGAAGGGCGCGAGCGCAATTCGCGAATTGGCCCGCATTATTGAAACGGTAAGCGGATGGACTGACCTGAAGCGGGGAGTGACGGTAAGCGTGGGCGTTGTGGGCGGAGGGACGAAGAACAATGTAATTGCCGCGCAGGCCTGGGCAGAGGTGGATCTGCGCATTGTTCGCAAGGCGGACGGTCCGCGCATGGAGCGGAAATTTGCTCGCCTCAAGCCAGTGGACAGACGTTGCAAGCTGACCGTCACAGGCGGCATCAATCGGCCGCCGATGGCGCGCACTCGCGGGACGGTAAAGCTCTACCAGCAAGCCAGGGCGCTGGCCGGCGAATTGGGTTTTCAGTTGGAAGAGGCCATGAGCGGCGGCGGCTCCGACGGCAACTTCACCTCCGCCCTCGGCATTCCGACACTGGACGGCATGGGCGCGGTGGGCGAAGGCGCGCACGCACGGCACGAATCCATCGTGGCGGGGCCTTTGGCTTTGAGAACCGCCCTGCTGGCTGGATTGCTGGCTGGGTGCAACAATGCGGGAGCGCCTGATAAACTTCCCAGAAGAACGACCCGGAGTTAGAAAACGCCATGAAACATGCAGCTTTGATTTTGTTGTTAGCGGCCAGCACCGCAGCCGCCAGCGCGCAAGCCCCCGCGAAACCGGCGACCGCCGCTAAACCTGCCACAACAGCCGCCAAGCCCGCGGCAGCGACCGTGAAGGTCGCCGCAACCGCTGACAAGCTGCCCCCCGGCGTGCCCGTGGTGAAGGGAATTCATAAGACCCTTTTCTCGCTGCGCTGCCAGGATATCAAGATCGGCACGGGCGCAGAGGCTGAGCCGAACAAGATGTACAAGGTTCTGTACACTGGCTGGCTTGGCTCCAACGGACGCGCGGACGACGGGCGCAAGTTTGACTCGACAGATGACCATCCTGGCCCCCCGGTGCTCGACAAGGATGGGAAGCCGGTGTTGGGCGACGACGGTAAGCCCAAGCAGGGCCCTCCCCAGCCGATCAGCTTTCCTCAGGGCTTTGTCCGCGCCATTCCGGGCTTTGACCAGGGATTTGCCGGCATGAGGATTGGCGGCAAGCGCCGCATCTTCATCCCGTGGCAACTGGCTTACGGCGCGAAGGGGCGACCCGGTCCTGATGCCGCGCATCCGGGAATTCCGGAAAAATCTGACTTGATATTCGATGTGGAGTTGGTGGACGTGAGCGACCTGGTGATGCCCGCCGGCCACCCCGCTATGACACCGGGAATGCACCCGATGCCCGGCATGTCTCCGCATCCCCCGATGCCTGCTGCACCAGCGGCTCCGCCCAAGCCGCCCGCTCCGGCGACGGCTCCAGCTGCGCCAAGTGCGAATGCGGCTCCAGCGGCAGCGCCAACGGCTCCTGCTGCGGCTCCCGCTACAGCTCCGGCAACGCCAGCCGCTCCTGCAACACCACCTCAACCCCCGGCGAAGTAATGTAAAATTCGGGCTCCCATCCTTGCCGCGTTCTTATTCTTGCGGCAAGGATGGGAGCCTGTTTCATTCCCAAGGGGTACGGTCAAACTCCGGCTAATTCTGGAGAAGCTTCTTTGTTAATGGAAGATAAATTTACTAACGGCTCTAACTGGGAGCGGGCCGGACGGAACCGAGATTGAGCTTTGTTAGAATTCTATGAATTAGTCGAATATTTATATGAGTTAGTCAAATATTCATCTTCTTTTGCGAGTCTTGAAAACGGACGCGGCCGAGTGAAACTCCGCTTGCGCGGATTCACTTTTCCGGCCGTCGATGCACATCTCGCATGCCCGTTGGAAGAAGATTTGGTTTTATGTCGAAAGTCTTCGGGTGCGGGAGTTGAGGGCGCTCGATAGCGAAAACGAGCGCCGCCACGATTCAACCCGATTCGAAAGGAAAATGAGAGGCCTCATGAACTTCAGACTCAAGATCGCTGCCGCGGCAATTGTGGCAATCAGCGTTGTTGCTTCCTACGGACAGACAAGCGAAGCTACACCTCCCGTGAAGAAGCACGCGGCAACCAAAATGGCGAAGGCACCTGCACCGTCAGTCGCAGATCAGATACAGGCGCTGAAAGAGGAGCTGGAGGGCCAGATCAACAGCCTGAAGACCGACCTGGCCGTGAAGGACGCGCAGTTGCAGAAAGCCCAGCAGGCCGCGGCTGATGCACAGGCCGCAGCAGCGAGAGCGGAAGCCGCGGCAAATGTCCAGCAGCAGGCGGCCACGGAGAATAACACCGCAGTCACCACGCTTCAATCCGCTGTCACCGATCTGAAGGGCGGTCAGGCTTCGCTGGCTACCACGGTCTCCGACGAGACGGCCAAGATCAAGAAGGAGATTGGCAGCCCCGATGTTCTGCACTACAAGGGTATCGGCATCACGCCCGGCGGCTTCCTGGCGGGTGAAACTGTGTCGCGCTCCAAGGCCACGGGTGGCGACATTCCTACCGCTTTCAGTTCGATTCCTTACGAGGGTTCGGACAACTATTCGCTGAGCGAGTTCTACGGGTCGGCCCGCCAGTCACGCCTCTCCATGTTGGCTGAGGGCAAGACCAGCTGGGGCACTGTGCGCGGTTACGCCGAGGCTGACTTCCTAGGCACCGGCACCAGCTCGAACGCCAACCAGTCCAATAGCTACGTCCTACGCCAGCGCATACTCTACGCGCAGGCGAAGACCAACACGGGCTGGACCATTGCCGGCGGACAGTTGTGGTCCCTGGCCACCGAAGGCAGAAAAGGCATTCCCAGCGCGCCGAGCGACATTATGACGCCGCTGACCATAGACCCGAACTACGTGACGGGCTTCGTGTGGGCGCGCCAATACGGTTTCCGCGTGGTGAAGAGCCTCGACAACGACAAGGTGGCGATCGGTATATCGGCTGAGAATCCGCAGCTTCTCTATACCGCTTCGCTTGCCGGCAACACTCCTTATGCCGTGCTGGGCAGCGCAGGTCAAAACGGCGGCGCTTACAACGCGACCGTCAGCGCCAGCGTACCTACGACCTACATCCAGAACTACTCCAATCAGGTTGTGACCACAGGAGTGGCGGGCACGACGGGCGACATTTCCATTCCCGTCTACAACACCATCTACGCCAACACGAACATCTCCAACTACTCCTTTAATGAAGCGCCCGACATGCTGGTGAAGATCGTCCTCGATCCCGGTTTCGGCCACTATGAAGTCTTCGGCATCGCGGGCTTCGCTCACGAGACCGTCTATCCCGGCGTAACCACCAACAGCACCAAGTACGGCGGCCAGACGGACATCGCCACCGGCGCGGCTGTGGTAGCCGCTTCCAGCACCGCTGGCTACTATACCAACAGCCTCGTTCTCGGCGGCCTGGGCGCCAGCGCGCGCGTGCCGGTAATTAAGGACAAGCTCACCTTTGGCGCAAAAGGCCTCTTTGGGCCCGGCGTTGGCCGTTACGGCGACTCGACGTTGGCTGACGTCACTGCCAATGCCCTAGGCAACCTCGAACCCATCCACAACGTCAGCGGCCTACTGACCGTCGAAGCCACTCCGACGCCTCGCCTGACCTTATACCTCAACTACGGCGGAGATTACGCCGGCCGTGAAGACTTCGGCACCGGCAGCACCTTTGCCTCATCGCTCGGTTCGCCCAGCGCGCAATTCTGCCCAACCACAGCCGGCGCATTCGTCTGCACCGCGACGCCCACGACCGCCGACATCGCAGCGGGCGGCAAATGGGGCGGCCACTGGAGCACGCCCGCCGTGGGAACAACCGCGGTAGGTTATGGTTCAAGGCTGCTGTCTAACTCAAGCTGCAACTCCATCACTGCTCCAGGCTACAACGGCAGCTCGACTGGCTACTATCCCGGCGGCTCCTGCGGCGCGCAAACCCGCGACGTGCAGGAAGGCACCGCGGGCTACTGGTTTGACATCTACAAGGGCGACAAGGGCCGCCTGCGCCAGGGCATCCAGTATGGTTATGCGGTCCGCGAGGGGTGGTCAGGCGCGGGCACTCCCGCAATCGGCGCCAAGGGCATCGACAACATGTTCTGGACCAGCTTCCGCTACTATCTGCCGTAAACCGCAAACCTGCGAGTTTGGCAGTACGACAAGAGGCAGCCTGCACTTCGGGCTGCCTCTTCTTCTTTGAGCCGGGAAGTCTTCTGCTTTGAAAGGACGCGGCCTGTTGGGTGGGGTCTAACCTCCATGGAAACAATGCGCAACCTGGCCTCGACGACCTGTTTATGTATCCAATTGAGCAGAAATAGTCTCAATTTGCTCTTAAATTCGAAACCATGCATGTGGACTTTGCGGACGTGCGTCGAGCGATCGACAACGATGAACTCGAGCCTTGCTTCCAGCCGGTCGTTGAGCTGCATACCGGTCTGTTGGCGGGATTTGAAGTTTTGGCACGCTGGAAACACCCCTTACATGGCCTGGTCCTGCCGGAAAATTTCATCTCGCTGGCGGAAGAAAACGGGATGATAGGCCTGCTCATGCAGCGGATCCTGCGCAAGGCGTTCCTCTCGACTCCGGTCTTGCCGGCGCCGCTTGAGCTGTCAGTGAACGTATCGCCGGCCCAGTTGCACGATCTGAGCTTGCCCAGTCAGATAAGCAAACTTGCGGAGGAGGGAGGATTCCCGCTGGAACGGCTGAGTGTAGAAATTACCGAAAGCGGGCTTATAAACAATCTGGAGCGGGTAAAGAAGATCGTCCGCAAGTTGAAGAATATGGGCTGCAAGTTGGATCTGGATGACTTCGGAACCGGATATTCGAGCCTGCGATACCTTCAGGCCCTCCCGTTTGATGTGTTGAAGATAGATCGCAGCTTCGTGATCTCCATGACCGATAAGCGTGAAAGCCGGAAGAT
>Ga0224558_1002315_pt1 | contig 17782 bp, 8 predicted proteins | sample 714S32024metaG_FD_180682 | JGI IMG/M metagenome (GOLD analysis project Ga0224558, IMG submission 180682) | Peat soil microbial communities from Stordalen Mire, Sweden - 717 S3 20-24 | ecosystem: Environmental > Terrestrial > Soil > Wetlands > Peat | place: Sweden: Norrbotten County, Stordalen...
TGTGGCGGAACAAAGGGTAGCCTTCGGCACGTCGGGACATCGTGGGTCCTCATTCAAGAAGGCTTTCAATGAATGGCATATCCTGGCCATCAGTCAGGCCATTTGCCGGTACCGGGAGCAGAAGAAGATCGACGGCCCGCTGTTTCTCGGCATGGACACGCATGCGCTTTCCGAGCCGGCTCTGGCCAGCGCGCTTGAGGTGCTGGCGGCCAACGGAGTGGAAGTCATGTTGGCGGAGGGCGATGAATACACACCGACGCCCGCTATTTCCCATGCGATTCTGACTTACAACCGCGGGCGCAAGACGGGACTCGCCGACGGCATCGTCATCACGCCGTCACACAATCCGCCACAGGACGGCGGGTTCAAATACAATCCGACCAACGGCGGCCCGGCGGAAGCCGCCGTCACCGCCTGGATCGAGGCCAAAGCAAACGAATTTCTCGAGAACGGCCTTCTGGGTTTGAAAAGGATTCCTTTCGAGAGAGCTCTTCGCGCCCCCACGACGCACCGGCACGACTATCTCAACGCTTACATTACCGATCTCGCCAACGTGATCGACATGGATGCCATTCGCGGCGCGAAGATCAGGATGGGAGTCGATCCGCTCGGCGGCGCCGGGGTTCACTACTGGGGACCGATTGCCGAGCGCTACGGGTTGAACCTGACGGTCGTGAACGAGGCCGTCGACCCGACGTTCCGTTTTATGACGGTGGATTGGGACGGCCAGATTCGCATGGACCCATCTTCACCCTATGCGATGCAGAGGTTAATCGGCCTGAAGGATCGCTTCGAGATCGCCTTCGCCTGCGATACCGACCATGACCGGCATGGAGTCGTCACCCGAAGCGCGGCATTGCTGCCGCCCAACCACTACCTTTCCGTCGCCATCTTCTACCTCTTTCGACACCGGCCGAAGTGGCGCCAGGAAGCGGCGATCGGCAAAACGGTGGTGAGCAGCCAGATGATTGATCGCGTCACCGCCAAGCTTGGCCGGAAGCTCTACGAGGTGCCGGTGGGCTTCAAGTGGTTCGTAGATGGTTTGCTCGACGGCTCGCTGGGCTTCGGCGGCGAAGAGAGCGCAGGGGCCTCCTTTGCTCGCCTGGATGGCACGGTTTGGACTACGGACAAAGATGGAATTATCCCAGCGTTGCTGGCGGCGGAGATCACAGCCCGAATGGGCCGCGATCCCGGCGAAATCTACCGCGAACTTACGCGCGAGTTCGGCGAGCCGGTTTACGACCGGGTTGAGGCGCCTGCTACACCGGAACAAAAAGAGATTCTGGGAAAACTTTCGCCGGAGCAGGTCCGGTCCACAGATCTGGCGGGGGAAAAAGTTCAGGCCATCCTCACCCGCGCGCCGGGCAATGGCGCCTCCATCGGCGGGTTGAAGGTAGCGGCGGAAAGCGGATGGTTCGCGGCGCGTCCGTCAGGGACCGAGGATATCTACAAGATCTATGCGGAGAGCTTCCGCGGAGCGGACCATCTGCGGCGAATCCTGGAAGAAGCTCAGACGATTGTCAGCGATGCTCTGGCGGCGCATTGACCGCTGCGTGCTTGATGTAGTAACCGCACGGGGATCACTGTGCTGGCGTATTCGCGACCGCCGGCACCGGCGTCACGGATTTCAACTGGTCCAGCGCAGTCAGCACGCCTTGCCAGCGAACCCGGTCCTTCTTCGTCTCGATCGGCACCGAGAGGTCGGAATAAAACTGCAGGATGTTATCGCGGAGCTCCGGCGACGTCCGATCGAACTTCCGCTGCGATAACTGAGCCAGCAACTTTGCGTAGGTGTCGTCGGTGAGCGAGTATTCCGCTGCCTTGGTCGCCAGGCCACTGTCAAGATCATAATTGGGAAGCACGAGCGAGTCGGTGCGCACTTGTTCGAGAAACGCCCGGTATTGATCGACGGTCGTGTTGATGCTTTTGAAATACAGGTCCTCGGTCTGCGGAGTCGGGTTCTTGAAGCCCAGCCCCTTGAAGGGACCAATGTGCGGCATGAAGCGCAAGAGGGTGGAGAGAATCCGGGTCCCGAATCCGGGCTTGGTGTAATCCTTCCCCCACTCCTTTTCATAGTCGGAGCGGGAAAGACGGTACAGGAACTCTTTTTTTGCGAAGTCGGGCCGCTCGCGCATCATGTCTTTCTTATGGGTCTGTAGCGCCACCCGGGTCATCTCCGGGATCAGCCGGCTGACGGAGAACCGATAGGAGCTGATGGCGAGATCCTCGTGGGCAAGCACATCTTTCAACTCCAATCCGTAGACCACTGGGAAGGCCCGCTCCAGCAGGGGCTTTGACACCTTAAACCCGATGAAATCGTGGTACTGCTGCGATGCGTAACGATTCTTCGACACCTGAATCATGTCGAAGCCGAACTCGATTTTCAAGTGTGCCGTTTTGTCCTCGGCAAAGGTCACCGACTTGCCAAACTTCGCTCGTAACTTTGGATACTCGATGGCCACCGCCTGGTTGATTGCCATCCGGTGCCCGGTAATGTCCGACGCGTAGTGTGCCAGCGCGCCCAGAGCGAAGGCATATTCGTTAGCATCCTGGCTTTCGAGTAACAGCTCGCGAACGAAGTCTCCGCTGCGAACGTAATGCACCAGGTTACTGAAATCTTTGCTGCCGAAAGGGTAATAACCCAGGTCCTGGATGACGGCGCCTCCGTAAGCATAGGCATGCGCCTCTTTGAGTTGGTCCTCTGACAGTCCCGGATATCGCTTCAGCAGCAAGGGCCGGATCTCGTCGGTCCAGAGCAGGTCGACGATTTCTTCGTGCGTCAGAACGGAGTACGCAAACAAACTGCCGCCGCACATGAGCACGACGAGAAGAAGTGCCACACGGACAGAAGGCAGGCGCCAACCTTTGGCTATGGCGCCTGGGGATGTTGTCGCGTGGCGCATGGCTCAAATACGACCGAGAACCAGGAGAATGACAACGATGCAGAGGATAAGTCCCAATCCTCCGGTCGGAGCATAACCCCACTCCCGGCTATAACCCCACCGTGGCAGGGCGCCGAAAAGCGCTAAGATCAAAATCACAATCAATATAGTTCCAAGCATATTTCACTCCTCTTAGCCGCCCTGATTCCGTCCTGTTCCAGCGCGGCATCCCCGATCCTCAAGTTTTCGCATCGCGAATCCAGCAGTGAGGAGAGGGTCAGCTTTGTTTATAGGCGCTCGGCTGGTTTCTTGCTGGTCAAAACTGCTCAGTATGTGAGGAATTGCGTCGAAAGGGGCGAAGCTGCCTTCGCGGAAGATGCAGGCGATGACAGCCGTACGGCGCCTCTCGGCAACGCGGGACATCGCTTCGATCACCGCATACGGCCAGAAAGGAAATGGTGCGAGTCCACGAAGTGAACCCGCACCAATGTAAGAGTTAATCGACTTTCTTATATCTTGAGCGGCTTGACGCAATAGGTCGCAGTCAATTCGCTACTGACGAGGCTATTCTTTACCTCCAGGGCCTTTTTTCTCAGGCTGCGCATGAGCGGCGGGCTCCACATGAGCGGCGGGCTGCGCATGAGCGGCAGGCTGCGCATGAGCGGCGGGCTCCACATGAGCGGCGGGCTGCGCATGAGCAGCGGGCTGTGCATGAGCGGCGGGCTGTGCATGAGCGGCGGGCTCTGCATGAGCTGCGGGCTGTGCATGAGCGGCGGGCTGCGCATGAGCGGCAGGCTGCGCATGAGCGGCGGGCTGCGCATGAGCGGCCTTGTTCTCACTCGTGCGAGTTGCGGCTGCTTTGTTCTCGGTGGCCTTGTTTTCGGCCGCCTTGTTCTCAGTAGCCTTGGTGGCGGCTGCCTTGTTCTCGGTGGCCTTGTTCTCGGCCGCCTTGTTCTCAGTAGCCTTGGTAGCGGCTGCCTTGTTCTCAGTAGCCTTGTTCTCGGCCGCCTTGTTCTCAGTAGCCTTGGTAGCGGCTGCCTTGTTCTCGGCCGCCTTGTTCTCAGTAGCCTTGGTCTCAGCTGCCTTATTCTCGGTGGCCTTGCTAGCAGCTGCTTTATTCTCAGAGGCTTTAGTCTCGGCTGCCTTATTCTCGGTGGCTTTGTTCTCGGCCGCCTTGTTCTCAGTAGCCTTGGTCTCAGCTGCCTTATTCTCGGTGGTCTTGGTAGCAGCTGCTTTATTCTCAGTGGCTTTAGTCTCGGCTGCTTTGTTCTCGGTGGCTTTGGTTTCAGCTGCTTTATTTTCGGCGGGCTTGGTTTCGGTGGCCTTGGTTGCAGCTGCTTTGTTCGCGGGGGCCTTGTAAGGCGCTCCCGCCTCTTTGGCCGCTACCACTCCGGAACCGCTAAGCTCCCCAGGCTTCGCCGTTGCAGCGATGGCCGGACGGCCCTGGTTCACGGATGCCAGGAGCGCGTGGTTGGTACTGGCAGCGTGCACATGCGCGGTTTGCATTGAGGTTGCCGGCGTGTGTTTTTCGTGCATCGCAGTCTGTTCGGTAGCGGTTGGTCGAGCGGTAATTCCACCCTCGCCGCCGTTATAGCTGACATGGTTCACCGTGGTTTCGTTGATTACGGTCTTGTTATAAACATTGGTGACGTTCACGTTATTCACCGAGCGGTTGTACATGAAGGCTCCGTTATTCCAATATCCGCCCTCATAGCCGACGCCGCCATAGCCGAAGCCATAGTTGACGCCGCCGTAGAAGCCGATCGTGGGGCCCCAGTAGCCTTCATTCCAGGCGAAGGCGTTGTCGCCCCAACCCCAATAACCGGGAGTCCAGAGCACGCCAACGGTGGGCGGCTCGACCCACGTACCCGGGACCCAGAAGTAGCCTTCATCGCCATAAGCCCAATAGCCGGGCGTCCACAGATAACCGGCGGCGGGAACCATGGGTTGCTCGTACACAGGGAGCGCGGGCGGGGCGATCGTGATCGACACGCCGAACTGCGCGAACGCGGCGGCCGACATGGCCAATATCAGAAGTGCTAGCGACAGCAAACGAATCTTGCGCATTTGAACCACCTTGCCAGTTCATCCTTCGATTGCCCGGTTGTACCTTGCTGCTGCGGGTTGCGCGGATGGAACGGCGGCGCGTCGAGGCAAGTATTCCACCGAGGCACTGCCAAGTCTGTGCACAACTGCTCACTTTGGGGAATGCTCCCATTCGTCTGCCGGGCGGTTGTTTCCGAGATTACCTTGCCGGCGCCGACAAAAAAGCGGCGCGAGCCCAAGGAATGGACCCGCACCGATAGTAAGTTACGCTGGTTGCGCCTCCGCCGCAGCGGATGGGACGCCGCTACGGTTCGAAGCTGAGTGCAATGCTAACGCCCGGGAACATCGGGTTGCACAGGTAATACACGCCGTTAATTTCGATAACATAAACGTCTTGCGTGTAGAGCCAGTTGCTGGGCCACGGGTCAACGAATCCGAAGGAATAGCCACCGTATTGGAAGCGGCGACCGTTACTGTAGTCGGCTTGGCTGACATGAAACGAGTGTTCCCGTCCAAAATTGGCCTTGAATCGGTCGTCGGGAATGCGGCCGCTACCGTTACCACTCGCGCGCTGCGCCTGTTGTGTGCGTTGCTGTTGTTGGGCGTTTTTCTGTTCCTGTTGGTTATTTTTATCTTGCTGCTGGGCGTTACTCTTTTCCTGCTGTGCATTCTTGTCTTGCTGCTGGGCGCTTTTCTGTTCCTGCTGAGTATTCTTGTCTTGCTGCTGGGCGCTCTTCTGTTCCTGCTGGGTATTCTTGTCCTCCTGCTGGGCGTTTTTCTGTTCCTGCTGAGTATTCTTCTTCTCCTGCTGGGCGTTTTTCTGTTCCTGGGCAGGCTTGGTTCTGTCCTCCTCCTGCTGTGCGAATGCCGGAGCCGCGGCTCCGAGGGCCAAAGACAGGACTGCTGTGCTGATAACTCCAACTAGTCTCATAGGTGCTGCCTCCATTATTGATTCGTTGCGTAGCTTGCGCCTAGCTCTTACTGCAAGCTTCCTGTGGTCGCGTTGACCGGGCTGCCGATGGCTTCGCCGGACACGAGAAGTTCAACTCTCCGGTTCTGTTGCCGGCCCGAGGAGTTATCGTTTGAAGCTACTGGCGAACTGTTGCCGAAGCCTCTGGCCGAAACCGAATTCGTCAACACGCCTTGTTGCACAAGGTAGTCGCGTACCGATCCAGCACGGTTCTCAGACAATGTTTGATTCATTGCGTCGCTGCCCACATTGTCTGTGTAGCCACCGACTGCAATGTTGAGTCCAGGATAGGCGAGCAGAATACCGGCGACCTTCGCCAGCTTCTCCCGTGCACCCGGCTTCAACGAGTATTTTCCGGTGTCAAACAAAACATCGGACATGCTGACGATGAGCCCGCGCGCGCTATCACGAGTCTGAAGAATGGTATTCAACTGCACCGACAATCGCGTGCGCATGGCCGCTTTATCGGTTTCCGCCTGTTGCGCGCTCTGCAGTGCCTGCTGTGCAGCCAAGCGCGATTGTTCCGCATCCGCCTGAGCTTCGGAAAGCGCATTGGCCGATGAAGCCTGGCTGGCCGCCATTTCGGATCTGGCTTGCGCGCTCGCAGCTTGTGCTGCAGTGGCGTCGGCGCGGGCGTTGGTTGCGTCAGATTCGGCCTGAGCCTTTGCCGCTAGAGCGTTCGCCGTGTCGGACTGGGCTTGCTCTTTCCGCCGAATGGCGTCGTTGGCTTGCGCCTGCGATTGTGCCTGTGCGTCGCTCGAAGCCTGACGTTCGTTGGCCAGGCGTATCTCGTCCAGTTTCCTGACTGCGATCTCGCGCGCATCTTCGGCAGTTTGTACTGCCTCGCGGGCGACTGCGATCAGCGGCTTTCGGTCGATCTGACTGCTGGTGGCATATTCGTCGGCATTGTTCATCAACTGTACGGCGTGCTGATAGCTGTCGCTGGCATACTGCTCGGCTCCCTCGGACTGAGCGATGCGCAACGCATTACGCGCCTCGAAGAATTCCAATGGCAACCTGGTATTCAGAATCACCGGGTCAAACTTATAGCCGGTAGGAATGTAGCCGCCGCGCTCCATGAGTTCGTAATTTGCATTTACCGCCTCGGTAGTTCCCTTGGTGCTCTCGCGAACGAAATTCTCAAGCACCACCACGTTGCTGGGCTGCCGCACGGCATAATAAGGTTCCGCGGTAACGATCAGAGCGAAGGCCTGAAGGTCGGTGGTTACGCGCAGCTTGCTGCGATGGTTGTCGCCGACTAACACCTCGCCCAGATTCACGGCCCGGCCTTCGGGAGAAATCGCCCACAAAATGTAGGTCAGATACTCACCGCCGAAAGTCGTCGGTTCCTGCAGATTGCCAAATTCTGCGTCGATCTCAATGGATCCCCGCCTGCTGGCCACCTTGGCTTCACCGTTCGCTGAGGGCATCAAGTTCGTACCTGCAAAATCCAGCCTCGAACCTCCGCTGCGATGTTCGTAGTTGACGGCCTGCACGCTGCGGCTGACTACATTCACTCGGAATATAGGTGTCGGACTCATGGGCTCGACGGCCATGGTTGCTGAAGAATTCGTTTGAGCAAATGCGCTCAGACTGAGGGTGATTCCGGCTACTAACAAAAGCTTGGTCTTCACAGTATCTCCTTTTAGGGCACATACGGATGCCCTGTTGCGTTTCGATCGTGCGTTTGTGCGTTCAGCCTTATTCTTATGGGCTGGTTTTCGTCATCCTTCAGGTTCCAATGTGTATCCGGGAAAGCGAGTTAAAGAGTCCAAAAACATTCAGGATCCAAAGGACCACGGCAATGACCACGACGCCGTTCAAAATTGACTTGATGGTTCCCTGCATGGGAATGAAGCGATTCACCAGCCACAGGAGGACACCCACCACGATCATAACTTCCAGCACTTGAATTAAAGGCATAAGGCTACCTTCCTTAGTTTTGCGGGCTAACCCCTCTCATCCGCCGGGAAGTGTTGCCCTACCTTCAAAGTTCAGAGCTTGTGAGCTCGAATCGTATTCGCCGCAGGTTTAGCGGCGTACACACGGATGAAGAATGCCGATTGGCTGGATGTGGTCGCTTCGCCGTGACTTGATCAGGGACCCGATCTGCAGCGACCTAAGAATCAAAGCTACGAATCAGCGTTCGCGGCTCCATCTACACACTCAGGATAATGAGAGAGTGACAGGTGTGGACTTTCGTGTCTGAGCAAGATAGCTCACATGCTAAGAAACCAGGGATGCGATTGCGAGGCTACCGTGCCTCGACTGTCGCAAGTCGTTAAAGACAGGGTTGGGCACGGTCCCTGTTCGCTTCCCGTGCGCCGGGCCGGGCCGTAGCGCTGTCAAGCAACCGAGCGGCACATTTTTTATTCACCAATCACGGTGCCTAGCCCCGCGATTTGGGAGTCCTCTGTTACAATTTGATTCGTTGGAAAAACAAATGCTCCGGTTTCGGTTTCGCATGGTGTCCGTTTCCGCCAGAATTTCGCGTATATAGAGGTTAAAATGGTGGAAACAGGCGAAGCAGTTGGACAGCAGGGAAGTGCAGTAAACATGCGGCTTTCCCGCTAAGCGGATGGAAGCAGGTTGGGGACGTAGTTCAGTTGGTTAGAACGCTGCCCTGTCACGGCAGAGGTCGCGAGTTCGAGTCTCGTCGTCCCCGCCATTCTTTTCAGAAGTTTGGGATCAAGTGCTGAAGAAGCAAGAGGTCCAAATCGCGAATTCCGCTGGAAGACTCAAGAATAAGGATGCCTGAAAGCTATGACGCCCGCGGAAAGTTTTGAGGCGAGGACGTATCGCAAGGTTGACGTGCGCATAGTGCCTTTCCTTTTCCTTTGCTACATTTTGGCGTATCTCGATCGGGTCAACGTTGGCTTTGCGAAGCTGCAAATGCTGAAGGACCTGTCGATGAGCGATGCGGCCTTCGCTACCGGCGCCGGTATTTTCTTTATCGGGTATTTCTTTTTCGAAGTTCCCAGCAATGTGCTGCTGAAGAAATTCGGCGCGCGCATGTGGATTGCCAGGATCATGATCTCCTGGGGCGTTATATCTGCGTGCATGATTTTCGTAAAAGGGGAGTGGTCTTTTTATGCCATGCGCTTTCTGCTTGGCCTGGCCGAAGCCGGTTTCTTCCCGGGGGTGATTTTTTATCTGACCTTGTGGTACCCCTCAAGATTCCGATCCACGCGAACCGCCTGGTTTGTGGCCGCGATTGCTGTATCGGGGGTAGTCGGCAATCCCATATCCGGCTGGATTATGGATGTGCTTTCCGGCGCCATGAAGTTGGCGGGGTGGCAGTGGCTTTTTCTGGCAGAAGGCATCCCTTCAATTCTGGTTGGCCTGGTGGTGATCTTTTATCTGGAGAGCAGCATTGACGAAGCGAAATGGCTTACGCGTGAGGAAAAAGCACTGCTTGCGCAGAACCTCGAAGCTGAAGACAAGCATAAAACCGAGCATAAACTGATAGATGCCTTCACCAGCGGGAAAGTCTGGGTGCTGTGCGCCATCTATTTCACTTTGATGATCGGCTTGTACGGCATTGCCTTCTGGTTGCCGACGATTGTGAAGGCCTTCGGTTTGAAAGGCTATCTTAGAGTTGGCCTGATTACCGCGATACCCTATGGCGTGGCCGTTATCGGGATGATCCTCCTGAGCAATCATTCGGACAAGACCGGAGAGCGGCGGCTGCATTATGTGGCAAATGTTGTGGCTGGAGCCGTCGGCTTGGTTCTGAGCGGAGTTTTTGCGTCGAATCCAGTGTTGGCGATCATTTTCCTGTCCCTGGGCACACTGGGAGTGATTGGGTCCATGCCATTGTTCTGGCCGTTGCCGTCCGCATTTTTGGCCGGGACCGCTGCTGCAGCGGGGATTGGCATCGTGAACTCGGTGGGTAATTTAGGTGGTTATGTTGGACCCAATATCCCGATTTGGGCGAGACATTTTTCTTCGGACCGATCTGCTGCCTTGTATATCATTGCGGGGATTTTGATGGTCGGGGCTCTTTTGACGTATTTCTTTATACCGCGAACTCTGCGTGTGCGCGTGGGTCCTTTGAATTAGCTGTTGCCTATCCTCTATATAACCTTAAATTGCAGTCTTACTCCGACCTGTTGCGGCGGATCCGAAACGATCCCTGTGACTGTTGACCGGGCTGAGTCGTGCGTGACCTTCGTAACTGGGACGCAGAGTTACTTTTGCCTAAATTCAGCAGTGGCTGAGAAACTCGGCCAAGACGGATCCTTGCACGCTTTCCCGGGTGGTTCAGTCGTGGTTCAGTCATGGCTGCTGCCCGCGGCTGCACACGGAGAATGGAATCGCTCATGAGCTGTGAAACTGTCCCCCCGGAAGTACTGGGGACTTCTTCACCACGTGTCCAAGTTCAAGGCTTGACCAGAGTGAGTTTCGTTTCCGCTCCCGCCTCCGGCATGCGCTGGTACTTTACCTTTTTCTTCGTTTCCGGATTCTGCAGCATTCTGTACGAACTGGTGTGGCTGCGGCTGGCGATGGCGCAGTTTGGCGTGAACACTGCGCTGGTTTCCATCGTGTTGTCGATGTTCATGGCAGGTTTGGGGCTGGGCTCGTGGGGCGCGGGCTATCTTGTGCGCAAGTATGGAGCCCGCTTCACCTCTCCTCCGCTGCGTCTCTATGCTGTGGCTGAGTTGTTCATCGCCTGTTCGGCGGTGATTGTCCCGTTGGAACTGCAAGCGGGGCGTTGGCTGCTGGAGCACCTGGGAGACCGTTTCTCGCAGTCTTTTGCCGGCTATTACGTAGCTGCTGGTATCTGGCTGGCTATTACCTTGATTCCCTGGTGCGCCTGCATGGGAGGCACCATACCGCTGGCGATGTTCGCGATCCGCAGTGATCGACGCCTGGAGTCACGACGGTCGTTTAGTTTTCTCTATCTCTCGAACGTGCTTGGAGCCGTGAGCGGCGCGTTCGTTCCTTTGCTGATCATCGAGTTGTTCGGCTTCCGGAGCACACTGCGAGTGGGGATGTTCCTTAATCTGGCTCTTTTCGTTTCCGCCTTCGCGCTGACCTTGAAGGCATCGTGGGCAGGCGGAAAAGGAGAGTTCTTCCAGAGCGCCTCTTCGGAAGCGCATTCGGCGGGTTGGCGGCGGAACTTCGGAAGCAAGACGCTGTGGTTGCTGTTTGCTACCGGGCTCACGAGCATGGGGCTGGAGGTGGTCTGGATAAGGCAGTTCACGCCTTATGTGGGAACGTTCGTTTACTCCTTTGCCCAGATCCTGGCGCTCTACCTGGGCGCTACCTTTGTCGGTTCGAGTATTTACCGGGCCTGGAGCCGACGCTACAGCCGGGAAGGCGCCCTGGTGTGGCTGGTGCTTTGGCTGGCAGCCATGCTGCCGCTGGTCAGTGCCGATCCTACTCTCAAGATTCCTGATGCGTTCCGCGTGGCGTTCGGCATCGTACCATTCAGCGGGCTGCTCGGATTCTTGACCCCGATGCTCGCAGACCGCTGGTCGGAAGGCGATCCAAACCGGGCGGGCACTGCCTATGCCGTCAATGTAATGGGCTGCATCCTGGGTCCCCTGTTGGCGGGTTTCCTGCTCGTGCCCTGGATGGGGGAACGTGATGCCTTGCTGGTGCTATCGCTGCCGTGGTTGGCAGCAGGGGTGGCTCTGCTGTGGCCATCGCAGATTCGGGAACTGGTTTCCGCCCGCGCTTTGGTAGCGTACGGAATTGGCTTGGTCTCGTTACTCCTCGTATTTGGCACGCAGACTTTCGAGCAGCAATTCCCCGGCCGCTACGTGCAGCGCGACAGCACGGCAACCGTGATGGCGTTTGGCCGAGGAATGCAGAAGGAACTTCTTGTGAACGGGGTTGGCGTGACCAACCTGACTCCGATCACCAAGATGATGTCGGCTCTGCCCCTGGCCTTTCTGGATCGGCCTCCGCAGGATGCGCTGGTGGTATGTTTCGGGATGGGGACAACGCACCGGTCCATGCTTTCCTGGGGAATCTCCTCGACGGCGGTGGAGCTGGTTCCGAGCGTTCCTTCCTTGTTCTGGTATTACCATGCAGATGGCAATGAACTATTGCGCTCACCGCGATCTCGGGTGGTGATTGACGATGGCCGCCGGTTTCTCGAGCGAAGCAAAGAACAGTACGATGTCATCGTTATCGATCCACCGCCTCCCTATCCGGCCGCGGCATCCGGTCTGCTGTATTCACGCGAGTTCTACGGGATTGCGAAGCAGCACCTGCGGCCCGGTGGAATCCTTCAGCAATGGCTGCCCGGCGATGCCGATCCCGCCACGCAGGTTTCGGTAGCGCGCGCCGTGCAAGAGTCGTTTCCTTACGTAAGGGTCTTCGTCTCGGTCGATGGGCGGCTGGGGGGGTTCCATTTTCTTGCCAGCCGCCAACCTATTCCCAACCGGACAGCGGCCGAACTGGCGAAGCGGATGCCGCCGGCGGCAGTGGCCGACCTGTTGGAGTGGGGGACTTTCCCGACTGCCGAGCAGGGTTTTGCGGTTGCGCTGCACAATGAGGTGCCGATTGGCCAACTGATTTCCCAGATGCCGAACGTGCCTGCCATGCGGGACAACTACCCGGTCAACGAATACTATCTGCTTCGCAAAACCGGCCTGTGGCTATATGGAGGGCGCTGGGGCTGGGCCCCAGACGGAAAGTAAACGCGGGACACGGCATCGCTCACCATTTCGCTCAGCGCAAAGAACTACTCGTGCTTTTCAGCCCGGCATACCTCTTGACCAGTCGTACTGGTACTACTGTGGCAGCCCAATCCGGCGCCACGTCCTTCGTCCCGCACTTCTCCCGGAACTCTTCGACCACGGATTTCTTTCCATTCTGAAATCGTGATGCTGCGCGTCGTGACAGCGCTGAGCCATACTGCCGGTGTGCCGGAGGACGCGCCCGAGCTTGCTGTTGGGATATGCTTGCTAAGATAGGGAGCTTCAAAATTGAAGAAGAGTAACAGAACGATCGGCAGGAATTTGCTCCATTTGAGTCTCCCGGGAAGCGACTCGACACAAAGATACGGCGACGACGCTCCGCCGTTGCGGTCTGAGCTGTTCAGCGCCGATCAGATGCGGCAGCATGGCAAGACCCTGGCGCGCTCACACCAGTTGAGCCCGGGAGGCGCTCCAGACCGGCTTCTGGCACGGCTGGCTGAAAATCAAGGCGTTCTGCTCGGAGTCCGCGGCTTGTTGACGGCGGCGGTTAAGACGAACCGCCGCATCACACCAGCCGGGGAATGGCTCCTCGACAACTTCTACCTGATCGAAGAGCAGATTCGCATGGCCGAGAAACACTTGCCGAAGACGTACAGCCGGGAACTGCCGCGCTTGCTGAACGGCCCTTCGGCCGGTCTTCCGCGTGTGTATGACATCGCGCTGGAGACGATCTCGCACGGCGACGGGCGAGTGGATCCGGAGAGTCTCAGCAGCTTTGTAGCGGCCTACCAGACGGTCACCGCCCTCAACTTGGGCGAGCTGTGGGCGCTTCCCATCATGCTGCGTCTGGCACTGATCGAAAATCTGCGACGGGTTGGAGCCCGGATTTCTGCCGACCGGATGGGCCGAAACCGCGCCGATTATTGGGCGGACCAGATCACCGAGACCGCCGAAAAGGACCCGAAGAGCCTGATTCTGGTGATCGCCGACATGGCGCGGTCGAGCCCGCCGCTGGTGGGCGCGTTCGTGGCGGAATTTGCGCGCCGGTTGCAGGGGCAAGGTCCCGCCTTGGCCTTACCGCTCACTTGGATTGAGCAGCGACTTTCCGAATCCGGGCGGACGATCAAGCAGTTGGTGCAGTCGGAGAACCAGCAGCAGGCTGCCGATCAGGTCTCGATGAGCAACAGCATCGGCAGCCTTCGCGTCTTGGGCGCGATGAACTGGCGCGATTTTGTCGAGACCTTGAGCGCCGTCGAACAGGTGCTTCGCGAGGACCAAGGCGGAGTCTACGGCAAGATGGATTTCTCGACGCGTGACCGTTACCGCCATACGGTGGAGAAGATCGCCAAGAGCAGCCAGCGGTCAGAACCCGAGGTGGCCCGCGCCGCGATCCAACTGGCGCGGGAAGACGCGGCCAGAAAGGGCAGCGACGATCGCGCGGCGCATGTCGGCTTCTACCTGATCGACAAGGGATTGGAGCAACTTGAGCGCAAAGTGGAGGTCCGCTTATCTGCCGCTGAAGGGTTACGGAAGGTGGGCCGCGAATTTCCTTTGCTGTTGTACATAGGCGCGATCACGCTGATCACAATGATCGTCGCCGGAACCTTGGTGGCGAAGGCGCATGCCAGTGCCTTTCCCGGTGGCTTTCATGGTTGGGCGCTCGGCCTGTTCGGCATCCTCGCGCTGCTGTGCGCCAGCCAGCTGGCCGTAGCCCTGGCCAACTGGCTGGCGACGCTGCTGGCGACTCCGCATCCGCTCCCGCGCATGGACTTCTCCGAGGGGATTCCGCCGGGGCACCGTGCTCTGGTGGTGGTCCCCACCATGTTCGTGAGCGCTCAAAACGTCGAGGACCTGGTCGAGGCGCTGGAGGTCCGGTTCCTGGCCAATCGGAACGACAACCTGCACTTCGGCCTGCTGACTGATTTTCGCGACGCGCACCAGGAAACCCTGCCGGAGGATGAAGCGCTGTTGCGGCTGGCGCGGAAAAAAATCGAAGGGTTAAATCAGAAGTACAAGAGTGCGAACGACGACGTGTTCTTTCTCCTCCACCGTCCGCGCAAATGGAACCCGCAGGAGCGCATATGGATGGGTTACGAGCGGAAGCGGGGGAAGCTTGCGGAATTGAATTCATTCTTGCGCGGCGGTTCCCGGGATCGCTTCTCGCTCGTCGTTGGCGACACGTCAATCCTCGCCGACGTAAAGTATGTCATCTCCCTGGACACGGATACGCAGTTGCCGCGCGATTTGGCACGGCAGTTGGTGGGAGCGATGGCGCACCCTCTGAATCGTGCGCGCTACGACGAAGACAAGCAGCGGGTCACGGATGGGTACGGCATCCTTCAGCCCGGGGTCGGCGCGAGCCTGTCGGGAGCGAACCAGTCGCGGTATGCACGCCTGTTCGGAAGTGAACCGGGCATCGATCCGTATACCCGCGTTGTCTCCGACGTTTACCAGGACCTGTTCGGCGAGGGTTCGTTCATTGGCAAGGGGATTTACGATGTCGATGCGTTCGAGAGGGCGCTGAAGGGGCGTTTCCCCGAGAACCGGATACTGAGCCACGATCTTCTGGAAGGGTGCTACGCGCGGTCGGGGCTGTTGAGCGATGTGCAGTTGTACGAGGAATATCCGTCTCAATATAGCGCGGACGTGAGCCGCCGCCGCCGTTGGATTCGTGGGGATTGGCAGCTGGTGCCGTGGCTGCTGCCGCGCGTTCCGGGCTCTGGCGGGCGTCGCCAGAAGAATCCGCTTTCCGCGCTCTCGCTGTGGAAGCTCTTTGATAATCTTCGCCGCAGCCTGACGGCCTCGGCCTTGACGCTGCTGTTGCTGCTGGGCTGGACGGCTTTGTCACCGCTGTGGTTTTGGACCGCGGCGGTGATCGGAATCATCCTGATTCCTTATTTGGTTACCGCTGTCCTGGACCTGCTGCAAAAGCCCAGCGATGTACGCTTGAAGCAACACCTCGCTGCGGCATTGGGCTACGCATCCAGGCACTTCGAGCAGGCTGCATTTACGATCGCGTGCCTCCCTTACGAGGCCTTCTTCAGCCTGGATGCGATTGTGCGCACCGCCGGGCGGATGCTGTTCCTGCGCCGACGGCTTCTCGAATGGATTCCGTCGGGCGACCGGAATGGGAAGAGCCGCACGGACCTCGCCGGCTTCTGCCGGACCATGTGGATTGCCCCCGCGGTTGCTACTGCCGCCGCGATTTATCTAGCGCTCTCGAGGCCAGCCGCATTGGGGATGGCTGGGCCCGTACTGGGACTCTGGTTTGCCTCGCCCGTGATCGCGTGGTGGATCAGCCGGCCGCTGGCTCGCCGCGCCGCGCGGCTAACCACCGAACAAACCGTCTTTCTCCGGAAGCTTTCCCGGAGGACTTGGAAGTATTTCGAGACATTCGTCGGTCCGGAGGATCATTGGCTGCCGCCCGACAATTACCAGGAGCATCCCGCCGCCCGGCTCAGTCATCGCACCTCACCGACCAACATGGGACTTGCGCTACTTGCGAACTTGTCGGCGTTCGACTTCGGTTACATTTCCGCCGGACAACTCATCGAACGCACGGCGAATGCACTCGACACGATGGAAACGTTGGAACGCCACCGCGGACACTTCTACAACTGGTACGACACACAGTCCTTGAAACCGCTGTTGCCTATGTACATTTCGACCGTAGACAGCGGGAACCTCGTGGGTCACCTGCTGACGCTGCGGCCGGGGCTGCTCGCGATTCCCGATCAGAAGATCCTGGGTGCGCGATGGTTTGAGGGTCTCAATGACACGTTAAATGTCCTCCTGGACGTGGCGAGAAAAGACGTGGCCAGAAAAGACGCGGCCAAAGAAGCCGACCCCGCACTTACCCGACTCCAGAAGGATTTGAAATCGGCATGCGAGTCCCCGCCAGCTTCCGCCGCGGAGGCGCGGCGCAGCCTCGACCGGTTGGCTGGGTCGGCCGCGGAATTTGCCAGCAGCCTCACCGCCGATCCTGAGAGTGAGGCGAAGTGGTGGGCAAGGACGTTCGCTGGCCAGTGCCAGGCCGCCCGGGATGAGCTGACGTTTCTCGCTCCCGATGCACTCGAAGAGATTCCGACGTTGCGCCAATTGGCTGGTCTCGCGGGGCGCCTCCCGTATAGCCAACGCGCCATATCGAGAATTGCCGAAATCGAAAATCTGGCGCGCAAATGCGCCGAATTCGCGCGTGTGGACTATGACTTCCTGTTCGACGACACCCGTCATCTACTTACCATCGGCTACAACGCCGGGGAGCACCGGCGGGATCCGAGTTACTACGATCTGCTCGCTTCGGAAGCAAGATTATGCAGTTTTGTGGCGATTGCACAAGGACAACTGCCGCAGGAGAGCTGGTTTGCCCTGGGCCGCCTCCTCACCACCGCCGGTGGAGATCCGATTCTGCTTTCCTGGAGCGGTTCGATGTTCGAATACCTCATGCCGCTCATTGTGATGCCTACATACGAAAACACGCTGCTCGATCAGACCTACCGGGCCGCGGTGGCCAGACAGATCGAGTACGGGACCAAGCGCGGTGTGCCTTGGGGCATTTCGGAATCCGGCTACAATTCCATCGACGCTCATCTCAACTATCAGTACCGCGCGTTTGGCGTACCGGGCATGGGTTTCAAGCGCGGGCTCGCGGACGATCTGGTCATTGCCCCGTATGCCTCGGCGTTGGCGCTGATGGTGGCGCCCGAGGAGGCCTGCCTGAATCTTCAGGCACTCGCCGCGGACGGCTTTGAGGGTGAATACGGCTTGTATGAAGCGATCGACTATACTCCGGCGCGTGTGCCCCGCGGGCAATCGAACGTCGTGGTGCGGTCTTTCATGGCGCATCACCAGGGCATGAGCTTGCTGTCGTTGGCCTACCTGCTTCTTGATCGTCCCATGCAAAAGCGATTCGAGTCGGATCCGGTGTTCCAGGCGGCCGCGCTGTTGCTCCAGGAGCGGGTGCCAAAGGCCATGGCATTTTATTCGCATCTGGCCGAACTCTCCGACGTAGGTGCTACTTCCGACGGTTCGGAAGCGCCAGTGCGCATTTTCACCAGTCCGGACACGCCCATGCCGGAACTGCAGTTGCTGTCGAACGGCAGATATCACGTCATGATCACAAACGCCGGCGGCGGCTACAGTCGCTGGAAGAGCCTGGCGGTGACGCGCTGGCGCGAAGACGGTACCTGCGACAACTGGGGTACATTTTGCTATATCCGTGCCCTCGCCAG
>Ga0224558_1002316_pt1 | contig 17781 bp, 17 predicted proteins | sample 714S32024metaG_FD_180682 | JGI IMG/M metagenome (GOLD analysis project Ga0224558, IMG submission 180682) | Peat soil microbial communities from Stordalen Mire, Sweden - 717 S3 20-24 | ecosystem: Environmental > Terrestrial > Soil > Wetlands > Peat | place: Sweden: Norrbotten County, Stordalen...
CGACACGATCACGGCAGCGTTCTCGTACGACTCCAGTAGCGGAGTACGACGGTCAGGGTCGGCCATGGGGGTATTCCTTCCAGCGACCAGCAAGTAGACGCCACAGTATTCCGCGGGGACAGGGACTCCCCTGCGAGACGTCTTTCGGACCCGCCGCCAAGCGTCTGGCGGCCGTCGGCGAAAGGGCTCGCGAGATAACTACGTGAGCACAAGATGTGGGGGTAGGCGAATAAAGAAACATGCCGAGGCGATGACCACGGAGAGTGGTCGGGGGTTGAGGCACTATCGGGACCTAGGCTCCGCTCTATGGCAATTGAAAAGGTCATTAGAAGGTGGCGAGTCAAGTTGGCCCACTGGCTCAATGGCCGGAACGCGACGAATGTGGGGGCCGCGTTGTTAGGCATCGGCCTTGGCGTTCCTGCCTTCATCACGCCAGTTCTCATCGTGAAGTCCGTTGGTGGAGGATTGGCACTAGTCGGCTTCCTGATCATCCTCGCACCAACAATCCGAGAATGGCGTCGCCGCAGGCGTAATGGCGAGGTATGGGCCTTACTAAAAAGAACAGAGAACCGCACGACTACGACTTGGGAGGACGGCACCGAGGACGTGGATATACGGGCCAAGGCCGTTTCCACCGTTACGTTCACGGGTATCGCCGTGGGCACCTGGTCGATGCCCACGACACCCACGGAGCAGGAGGAGTCAGGTGGCGATTCAGATAACCACTCTAAGTAGTCACCAGCACCAGATCGCCTACCCCCACATCTTGTGCTCGCGTAGTTATCTCGCGAGCCCTTGTCGGCGAAATACCGGTCAACCGATAGGAGGGTCGCCCTAATGGAGCGACAGACCACTAGTCATATGTGAAGCCTTGATCAGCTCGCCCCAGGAGTGCACCACCTTCCGGCGCCGGATGGGCTTATCGCGTGTTGCGCGCTTCGCTCGTGCCTGCCACATGAAGGTGAGGGCTTCGAATCACTCGCCCAGAGACACATACTCGGCCTGCGCTTGGGTCGGTCACCATAACGCGCGGGCCATTGCTGGTCGAGGGGTGCCCCCAGGGCCGGACACGGCGTGCCACCGGCGCTCCGCTAACACGGCGCGATCATGAGTGCTGCAACGCTTGAACGTCCGCGCCTAGCGTCGTCGCCTCCTCCTGGCACCTTGTGCATCAGGCGTGAAGCTCGGACGCCCCTTGTTGTGACGCCGATGCAAGCCGTCAGCGCAGGTCCTAGACGTGCTCCGAGGTCGATCCTGCCGCTTCACCTCCTTCACAGCTCGTGCCTCAGACGTGCCTCACGCGCAGGCCAACAGCAGACGCAGAGGAGACGGGGATACCGGGGTCGATCAAGACCAGCGAACCGAGCTGATGTCGTTCGGCGCCTTGTGAAGCTAAGTCAACGTCGTCATTCGGTGCGCGTTCTGCTCGCGCTTGCCACGAACCCAGTGTTCGTGGGCCCGCACGACAACTCGAAGCACTCGCCTGGATCTAGGGAGCCACCCGAAAGAGGAGGCCGTTCATCAGGACGTAGAGGGCGCCGCCGGAATAGGCGGTGGCGTCGAGGTACTGGGATTGTGCCACAGGCAGGTGTGCGAGCAGCCGCGTAGTACCGGTCGAGCGATCAATCCGAATCACCTCGAATGACGTCGGGTAGCTGCTCGGTTGCGGTCTCATGATGATGATCCCGACCCCCGCGTTCCCGACGGGGTTCTGATCTCCCGGGTTGACATTGCCACTGATCAGCTTCGGTGTTGCCGACACGCCGTCGAAGCTCAGTAGTTGACAATCGTGGTCAGCACAGGGATGCGCGTAGTCCTGCTGCAGGGCGGCGTACATCGTGTGGCCGAATCCGAAGAGCCAGGCCATCGGACCAGGAACGCTTCGGAGGAACTGGGCACGCGAGGAGCCCGGCGCAACGTGGTAAATGTCTTGTCCCGGTTGATAGAACTCAGTAGGCCCGAAGTAGAAGCCGTCGTCATCGGCAGCAAGGACGGGAGCAGGTATGCCCGGCCCAGTGGCGAAGCCCTCGAGCGCCCCTGACCTTGCTGACAGCTGGGCAATGGCAGCAGAGCGCCCCGTGGGGCCAGCACTCGAGTCGTAGACCCACATCGAACCGGCTGCGTAGACCGTGAGCGGGTAGTCGTGCGAGCAGGTGCCGCTGACGCGCATGATGACCCGCCCCACGACGTCCTCGTGTGTGACGGGATCGACACTGACGAGGCGAACGGCTGCGCTCTGCGGCTTGCAGTTCCAGTAGTCCTGCAACGAACCAATTCTCCCGTACTGTACGGAGAACTTCTCGCCGGGGGGCACAGCATCACAAGCCGCGTTGTTCGGCACCAGGTTGAGTGACTGTGGATTCACGACGGCCGAGTCGCAGACACCGTTGAATCCATCCCCCGTGATGAAGATGTTCGAACCGTCCGTAATCAGCTGATCAAACCCATCGGCCACGGCGACGGAAGTAACCGTCCAGCGCTGCGCACGCGTCGAGGTCCCAGCAGCGAGCTCGTTTGCCAAATAGCCGACCGACGCGGCGACGAGAGCCGCGACGACCAGCGCAGCGAGCGAACTTTTGCGCACCTACACACTCTCGCACCGAAGCGCTACGGGTGCTCGGCAGCATTTGACGGCAGCTGCCTGCGAACGAGCTCGACCAGATGGGGGACGAGATCGACGCACCGTGAGCGCCGGCAGCCGGCGTCGTCTGTCAGAGGCGTGGGGACGAACGCAGAACGACGTTCAGTCAGCCGACGGAGGTGAGCGCAGATTCGGATTTGCCAACCACTCCCGTCGATCCGCGCTCGCCACTTGTTGCGGCGAGCCGGTACTCGGTGCGCTGTTCCGTTTTGGCAGGCGACCCACGCTGGATAGGTGACGTCAGATGGCAAAGTTCGGTGGCCGAGAGCGACCTGTCAGCTGCTCCAGGGAGTCCGTAGCCGAGATGCAATCGTTCGGCCCCCGAGTCGTCGAATTGACAACGTGTAACTACGGCGGCGTGGCGACATCTACTGGGTGAGTTACCAGCCGGCGAGCCGCTTCTGGGTCTTTCAGGTCATCGCTGCGGCGATCCTGGCAGTCCTGGCCGTACTTCTGGCGTTCGCGACCGTTCGGCTTGTTCGTCGCCGCGCCTGAATCAACCGAGGCAGTTTTCTGGACGGCAAGCCTTGTGTCAGTCGGCCGAATCGATCGACGGCAAATCAGGGTTGCGCTGGTTGCCCGCTCGCGTTGACACCCTCCTGATTCGTGGGTGTGGCGGCGATGTGGAACCATCGGTAGCCTACGATTTGATCATGAAAGACCGTGGTTTGCGGGTCGAAGTCGAGTTGGCGTCCGACCTTGCCGCGAAAGACCGGCGGGCCTACCGCGAGCTCAGCGTGCAAGGCGACGTGCACATGAAACTTGCCCGTTTGCACGGAACACTCCGGCGTGCGTCCGAGCAAGACCACTGCGACTTTCTGGTCGAAGGATCGCATGGGCACCTCATTCGGGTCCGCTTAGTCCCGGAGCACCTCGCCGGTCCTCCCGACGGCCCAGTCGTCCTCGACTCCTCTGGCAAGCCGTTCGCCTACGACGGCGACGAAGTGATCTGCGGCGGCGGGGGCATTCCCGCATCGAATGTCGAGGGCGGACGACCGGTGTTCGTCGCTAGCAGACTTCGCGTGTTCGAGTGAGGTCGGTGCTACTTAGGGTCGAGAGGAAGGGCGAGCGTCGCTAACGCGACGATTCACAAACACGGCCGGACAGCTCAGGCGATCGGGTCGACGTCCCGATCGCGGGCAGGGACGATTCTGCCGATCGGGCCGGACAGATCAGGGCCGTAGGTCGACTTCTGCCACTTCGCAGACGCCGTACCGTCTAACAAGTGACGGCTGAAGCTCTTCTAGTTCTACACTGCGGCATCGGAGTCGCAGTTCATGCGGCCAGACAGGGACACGCTTATGAAGAAGCTGTTCGTGTGTTTGTTGACGGCTCTCACTGTGCTATCCGGGATTGCGTCGGCCTCCACTGCTGCAAAGCGGTCATCTGCAACCACGGTTTGGGTGATGGGCGACGGGCAGATCAGCCCAATTCGCGTTTCAACCAGAACTCTAGGAAACCCGATCAACGTCGACTGCGGGATGGCCATGGCGATCGGCCCGAACGGTGATCCATGGATGGCCTGTGGGTCTTCGGTCTTGGTGATCGACGCCAAGACTGACACTGTTGAGGCCACGATCTCTGATCCAGAGGAACCAGATGCCATCGTCTTCGCTCATCATGATGCATACGTCCTGAACAGGGCTTCGCCGCCGAGCCTCTGGGAGATTGACCCGACAAGGAAAAAAGTCCTTCACGAAATTGCTTTCACCGAGAACTCTGACTACGGGTGGAGCGGGCTGCAGTATTCGCCGTCGCTCAAGATGATCTATCTACAGAGCAGCGAGTTCGCGACGACGGGTTGGCCGACGCTCGATGGGGTTCTGCTGGCGTTCAACCCAGCGACAAATAGGTTTGGAAAGCTTCTCGACGTTCCGGAGATGTGGAACGCGTATCTGGACGGCTCGAATATGGTGATCGCTCCAGACGGTACGACCGCGGCTTTCGTTGGTCCTGACTACGGGAAGGTAGCAACGGTAGGTCTGAGGACCAATTCCGTGAGGCTATCGCCTGACCTCGCCCCCGACCTCGGGGCTGTTCAGAGCGTTGCGTTCTCGCCCAACAGCAAGAATCTGTACGTCACCTGTTACAACGGCGGCGTCAACGAGAACGGTTTCGTCGAAGAACTCGCCTTGCCGGGCTTCAAGGTCGAGCACAGATGGACGATTGCTCAGGACCCAGAGCAAGTGTATGTGAACAGATTTGCTGTGTTTGTCTTGAGCGTGGGACCGACGATCAGCAGTGGCGGGGCGATAAACGAAGGTTTTACTGTGATCAACTCGTCCACCCACAAGGTTCTTCTCATTAAGGAGACGGGCCCAGCCGCGAACATTCAGACTGGAGGCGTCAGTCTCCTGTTTGATCCGAGCGGCGGTCTTGGTTGGCTGATCAGTAGATCCACAACGGTCACACCGTTCGAGATACGAACTGGCAAGCTTTTGGCGCCGGTCAAGATCCCATATGCGCCGTCGGCCCTAGCGGTCGGATGACAGCCGTCGGAGCGGTCGACTGTCGTGGACACGACAACTCATAAATGTGGCCTGAAAGTCCTTCAGCTGCTGTTCCGAGTGCCGTCGACCCAGCGATAGAGGACGTTGCTATGTCACTCTCGCGATCATTCGGCGCGAGACAGTGGAATCGCGGCCCATGAGCCGTCGTAGCGTAGCGCCAGCGGAGTCACGAAGATCCATAACACGTCGAGCCCTGAGGGGAGTCTCAAGGAGAGAGTGGGGCAGAATTCGATCCCCTGCTCAGCGGCGGACTGCGATTCGGCTTCGGTGGACAGCCAGAGAGCGCCATGCTTCTGGTCGGCACCAGACCGTACGAGCGAGGCGATGAGGTTTGCCGACTGCTTGCTGTCGAGCCACATCTGGACACGTTTCACGACGACGTTTGGATCAGCTGTTCGAACGAGGCCGTAACCGAAGTACAGGTCAATGCCCGGCTCCTCGGTCTGGCATGGTTCACGAGCCATGCAGATTGCGTCGCCCGTTCGACGCTTGATTGCGCACAGAGCTTCGAAGGCCGCTCGGAAGTCGGCTGCATTCAGCCTCGACAACTTGGGGTTTCGCGTCTGGCTGATTCCGAGTCGTTCGAGCACTTCGAGGTTCTGTTCGATGTCCTTGGTCAGGCTGCTGATTCTCACTTGGCGCCGCTTCTCTAGAGTGTGGTGCAGGCGCCACTGCACCTCTCTTTCGGCCTGGGTTATGAGGTGCAAGCCGTGGAGTGTGAGCTGTTCAGTCAAGTCGGCTGGACTGTCGTCGGGGAAGTTCGGCATGGGTGCCAACCGGGTTGATAGGGGCTCCTCGCTGAGGACGACGCTCCATCGCTTGGTCAGGATCTTCGAGTCGAGGCCAGGATCGCGGCTGACCTGAGAATTCGTCTCCAGGAAGTCAGGGGGTACCAGCTCCTTGATTTCAACGGCAATGGAAGGGGCATGACCATCTCTGGTTTCGAGGTCGGGTGTTGGGCCATCGCCGGAGTATTGCGGGACTCGGTGCACGACCCGCCCGAGCTGGGCTTCAATGGTGGCTTTGACGATCGGCAAATGTTTGTTTTCGCGCTCCCCCACAGTCCGAGACTACGCCGGGATGACTGATGGCAGCAGCATGCCGACACGGTCAAGACCCGTAGCAGATCGTACTTCTCCTGTTGAACGGGAGAGCTGTTGTCAACGCGGTTCGGTCAGTTCTCAAAGGGCAATTGGAAACAATTGGGGAACTCACCGATCGTTCCGTCACGACTAAGCTCTACGTCGGCACGATCGGCATGACGCGAGTAATTGGCTGGTCCATGAACCTGCAGTCGTCCTTCGGCGTCACGAAGGAATTGCGCGTCGAGCTCGCGCAACGGGTGAGCGAGATGGCGTTCTAGCAACTCGTCTCAAGGGCGATGTGCGCGAAGCTGCGACGTTACCGTTGTGCGGGTCGGAGTCGGATGAGGAACGGTGCCTCTCCCCGGTTGCCAAGTGGGCCCGCTGCGGGCGATCGTCCCGAGGACACTGCCTGCGGTGACCCCCGTGCTTGCCGAGCCGCGCACGCCCGTGCCGACCGACAGCGACTGCGGGGCTTGACGAAGTGCCAGCCGCGCCGGGATCGGCCGCAGCTAGCCGAGAAGGCCACGCCAGCTTCCGGGCTCTGTCGTCTGCTGACTCCGGGCAATGGCCTGCAGCTCCTCGGGACGTGCGGGAAAGGTGGTCGCACCACGACGCACGAAATACTCCGGTTTGTCGGCATCCACGGTCAAAGCGTGGATCGTCGATTTGTTGCCTTCAACCTCCACTACTAGCACGACCTTGTCACCCAACGTCGCGAGCCGGCTATTGCACACAGGCATCGGCGACGTCCAGCTTCTGAGAATGTCGTGGAAGCGATCGAGTGTGCGATCGTCCCCGTCCGTCAGTCCTATGATCGAACCGTCATCGTCCACGCCGTATAACACGGTCCCACCCTCGCCGTTGGCGAACGCCACGATCGTCTTAAGGGCGGCTCGGCGTGAGGCCGGGTCAGGCAGTTGACGCTTGAATTCGAGGTACTGTCCCTCTCCCTGGGCGATCGTCACCGCCAGGTCCAACGCAGCTTCAACCGGTCGTTCGTCCCGAACGTCTTCGTTTTGTGCTGTCTGGTGAGTACCGAACCATCGGTAGTCGAGCCAATCATCGCGCGAGCGGAGCCAGAGCCACTCATCCTCGTCGAGTCCCTGAGGCAAAGGCACCTTCGTATAAGCGCCTGGCTCGGCATGAACGAGGACGCGGCCTTTTGCGCCCGACATCTCCAGCTGAGCACCCTCGAGCATCGTGCCTTCGAGGCCCACATCTAGGCCGGTCGGGAGTATGGTCACACCGTTTATGCGGCCTCGCAGATCGCAGCATCGAATCACAAGTTGACCCAGAGACGGGTTGCTTGCACCGTAATGGCTGTAATTTCCCGTGAAGAAGGCCCGATACGCGATGCTGAAGGCGTCGAACGCTGGCGCTTCCGCACCGATCAGGAATCCGTTCGGCGGCTGAAACTGGTTCTGCGGCTGCATCAGGCTCAGGGTGTACGACACGGAAGGCCATGGCAGCCGAGGTTCATCGAACTGAGCGAAGCAGGGCTTACGCTGGAAGTTGCACTGGGCATTGAGATCGAAGGAGAACGTCACGTCGTTGAGGGCGAGGGTCTGTGTCGCGCCGGTCTCGACAACAGCAGCGAGGGCGACGCCTGTGAGAGTTGCCGAAACGAATGTGCAGACTCCGTATCGCCAAACGCGGGTCTCCTGCACGTCGATCGGCCCGAGGACGACCTCTGCCTGCCAGAGCGGCACGACACCCGACTGCGGCGACCCTCCGACAGCACGGAGCCAGGCAGGTTGGTCCATGGCGGTCAGACGGGCGCGGAGTTCTGCGAGCTCGACTTGGCCGTAGTCCATCAGACTAAGAGTACATACGGGATGTAATGCTGCTCAGAGGTCATCGGGAACCCACATCGGAGCATTGCGGGCAGTGTGCCCGACTGGGCCTTGGTACTCAGAAACATCGGGGGGAAGTGTCTAAGCTCAGATTCGTGCGTTACCCTGCTTCCGGTGCCTCCGTAAGCGCGGTGCCCCTCTCTCGTTCGGTCACGTCCGGTGATGCGTTGAATGCTTATCTGGCTTTATTGTCGCCGGGTGGGCCGACGTCCTTCCTGGAGGCGGCGATGCGGGACGCGAGAGCGGCGGTAACGGGATCACCACTCGCTCTGTGGCTTGGAACTCTCGGTTACCTGGTCGCCGTGGAGCAGATTGGGCACACGGTGAGGCTGGCAAGCGCTGCACCGCGAAACGGCGTAGGCAATCGGAAGAGCTTCGAAGAGGCTGCGAAGGAGTTCGGCGACCCCAGTCTCACTGGAGCCGACCGGGGCATTCTCTACGACGTGCGCTGCGCTCTGGCGCATGAGTATGGACTGACTGGAAATCACAAGGTCTTCATTTACGCTCGCACGGGCGCCTTGATTCACCGTCCCCTGAGCGGCGCGCTCCGTATCAACCTCGTCGAGATCTGGACCTACGTCGAGAAGTTGGTTGAGCGCGTTCGTGCCGAGCACGCGCGGGGAGCTGTTGCAATCGTCGACGGTGTGCGTCCCGAGGATGTATTCGCCATGCAGTTCTCCGTTGTCCCGTAGAAACCAGCGGGGCTACCGCTTTTTCCCATGACGGTCCCGCATTTCAATCCCTGCGTTCAGTGGGTAAGTCCGAGAGGTGCTGGCCTGGGCTCCGAAGTGATCGCCGACGTCGAGCAGTGACTTCCTGGATCGGTACAGCCGGGCAGCCTCCGTGACCTCCTCAGGCAACAGCGCCGGGTAGTGGTACCAGTGGCGCCTGACTCCGGATCGGTTGATCCGGTGGCGAACTGCTAGATCCTTGACCTTCGCTCCAGCCAGGTAGCTACTGACCAGCTCCTCCTGTGACTCACTCAGCTCAGCACGTTCATAAACTTTCTTCCTGCTCGGCCAGCAGAACATCGATTGCTTCCTGCATGTATGGATAAGTTTCGTTGGCGTCGCTGAAACGCTCCAGAATGACTGGATCATTGAACTGATGGCGTACTTGCTCATAGCCAGGAATCTGCATCCGTCTCACGAAGTCGACAAACTCGTCGAGATCGCTGGGGCGAGGCCCAGGCCTCGAGTCCCCAAGGGTGTCTTTCAAGGGGCCGAGACTCAAGAAGCTCATCAGGTTTGTCAGACCATCAACACCTACGAAGTCGGCCAGGGATTGCGAGTAGGCATGGGAACGGTTCCCGGGATCGCAGCGCTCTTTGTGAATCACCCGGAAGTCGCCGTCCCCAGTCGGCAAGCGTGCCCAGACAACAAATCCCTCGTCAAGGACCACATCTCCACCACATTCATCACAGGTCCAAGGTCCTAGCTTCGCCATCGCTGCCTCCGTTCTCTTGCAGAGGATCATCGTAGATCGGTCCAGGTCGTGTCCTGTCTGAATCGCTGCTCCGAGAGCTTGTCCAGCTCACTCATCAACAGGCAGGCGGCGAAGTAGTCGCACAGCTGCTCGATTATGCGCGCCCGATCAAGATCGGGGAACTTGGCGTAGATGAGATCGGCGAAACGGTGGTCGATGATGTGCTTGAACTCATGGGCCAGGCTGAAGCGCTGGCGTTCCCGAGGCTCGCTGGCGTTTAGGAGTACCAGCCACCTCTGTGATGCCCACTGGCTGGCGCCGGAGGCGGGCAGCCCGCGCACGCGCTCCACCTGAACGCGTGGCAGTTCGCTGATGAGCCTGCACTGAAAAGGTTGCCTGGTTTCATGAGGCGTGTTGGAGAGTTTCAGCCCAATTGACCGATTTCGTTGCGATCAGCAATGCGTTACGGAGCGCTTCAGGGTCCACATCCTCACCCCTATGAGCGACGTTGTTGCGGTCCTGAAACAGCTTCACGAGGCCCTTCCAGCACTCGTTGTCTTCGTCCTTCAGCGATCGACCTGTTATGGCCTTCGCTGCGTTGTTGAACAAGCCCGCCGCCTGCTGAGTCACGTCCCTCGGGTTGTCCAGCGCGTAGTCGAGGAGGGCACGGGACTCTTGAAAACACTCCCGCCGGAGCGCCATCTTGATGGCCACCTCGCACGCGATGGCGGCTAGGAGAAGTGCCTCCCGGCGTTGGGAGGGGCTCGTGATCCAGGCGAGGTATTTGGCATCAGCGAGGAGCGTACGCGGGAGCGATGAGCCCACGCCTCGGTCCAAGCGGTCACGGATCGCGGCATCGTCTTGGACGCTCAGTGCATCGCGGACGCCGACCGAGCGGAGCGGATCAGCATATCCAACGTGTAGAGCTTGACCGGTGCAGCGGTCCACGACCTCAGTGATCCAGATGATTTTCGGCTGACCGGCGCTTAACCCGAGTTGATGCTGTCCAAAGTCAGTCCTTGCCAGCTCAAGGTATCGCCCGAGCGCCATCCTGGCCGCGTTGGCGGCGGTCTCGAGCGCTCGATGTGTCGGATCGAAGTCGTCTGAAGACATAGGCAAGTCGCAATCCACGCTCACACGTACCACGCCGACAGAGCGCTTGGTCCACTCGCCAGTCTCCGCGTCTTGCATTCCGCCACCCAGGGTATAGAGACCTTGCGCTTGGAGGTTTCGACCAAAGGAATCCTCGGATCGGGGAAACGTCAGCGTGACTGAGTAGCCGTCACTCTGTTGGGTGAAGGACGTTCCGAGTAGCCCGACGTCGACCAGCAGTCCCGAGACGGCGAAGTGGAAGTGAGCGGTCGCTGCAACAATCGCCACGCTCTCCAGTGTTGCAGATTTCTGGCTGTCTACCAGGGGCAGCACCCACGTGATCGCCCTGCTGCGGACTACCCACTATGCGCCCGACTGCCGGTGCCGGGCGGGGTCTCAGCTCAACGACACCGTGCGCTCCAAATTGTGTGCTGGCGTGTACCCCGAAGCGGATGCCAACTGTCCTCAGAGAGTTGCCGGCCTTGTAAAGGTCGCGAACCTCTTCGACCTGAGCTGGTTCCAAAGCCGGGCAGCGACGAGGCGTGCCGGAGCGGTTGAGATGGTCCAGAATGGTGGAGCGGCGAATCCGGAACTGCACCGCCAGGTCATTGATCGGTACACCCGCAGTCGTAAAACGGTGGTCGGTTCCTCTACCTGGCTCCGGACAATCGTACGGGAAAAGGAGACAAATGGGCTCGACACGTTCCTGCGAAAGCGGTTGGCCTTGCGAGGTATGCCCCAAGCACTCCGATGCCTTCTGAAGGATCGAGCTGATCATCGTTGACGACGACGACATCTGCCGGGTTGGCTTACCGATGAGCAGCGAGGGCACAAGGTTCTTGCCGTGAGGACTCGTGAACATCCGGCTTATGTCTTCGAAGAGCTGAGCTAAGTGCGTAGGCTCGGTTATGCCGATGCCAGCTGCCGGCTGAGAAAGAAGCGCGTCCCACATGATCGCTACGAGGAACATCGATGAAAGTACGTCGTCTCCAGATCACGAACTTCAGAGGGATAGCGTCCGGCACTGTCCTATTCCCTGGCAACACGCTTCTTGTCGGTGGCAACAACGTTGGCAAGTCAACAGTATGCGAGGCTCTAGACCTGCTGCTCGGTCCCGAGCGCCTCAACCGCAGGCCAGCCGTCGACGAACATGACTTCTTCAAAGGCCGCTACCTGACGGCTGAGAGTGATCCGATACCCATCGAAATGCGGGCTGTCCTTGTCGACCTCTCCGACGAAATCCGCCGGAGATTCGGGGGGCACTGCCGACGATGGGATGACACTCAGTGCAGCTTCGTGGACGACAACACCAGAGGAGCCGACCGCGCTGACGGTGCTGACGTCGTATGGGCTTTGCCGCTCCTCTTGCGCGCTAGATATGACAAGGAGGAAGACGACTTCGAAGCCGAGACCTTCTTCGACCATCCAACTCCGCTGGCCGACGAGCTGGACGACGAGCAAGCAGCCTCACTCGGAGAAGGGCGGAATGTCTTCACCCGGGCCCACAAGCGACTCTGTGGATTCCTATTTCTCCGCACTCTCAGAACGGGCTCACGCGCCCTCGGGCTTCAGCGTGGTTCCTTGCTCGACACGATTCTGGGGCTCGGCGGAGAGGGCGTCGCAGAGATGTGGAGCGACACACTCGCTCGCCTCGCCGAACTCGACCCGGCGATAGGTGAGATTGAGAGCCTGAGTGCCGTACTCACAGGCATCAGGCAGCGCATGGGCGAGTTTGTCAACCTTGCTCCCGGAGACAAAGCAACAGCCTTCTTCGCATCGGACCTAACCCGAGAACATCTTCGTGACGTGGTTCGACTCTTTGTAGCAACTAGCCCTAGTGACCATCCCGTTCCCTTTGCCCGTCAGGGCACCGGCTCTATCAATCTTCTTGTCTTCGCGCTTCTCACAATGATCGCGGATCTGAAGGAGGGGCATAGCGTCATATTTGCCATGGAAGAACCAGAGATTGCTCTTCCTCCACACATTCAGCGCCGGGTAACTCGGTACGTCCTTCAGGAGATGGGTCAAGCGATCGTAACGTCACATTCGCCCTACGTGATTGAGCAGTTCGACCCTGGCGAAATCGTGATGCTAGACCACGTGAGTCCAGGCGAGCTGGTGAGTGTGCCGATCGACCCAGCAGGCATCAAGCCAAAGAGCTACCGGACGCAGCGCCGGCAGTTCGCTGAAGCTATCCTCAGCCGCGCTGTCCTTGTCGTGGAGGGCGGGACTGAAGCCTCACTTGTTCCCATAGTCTCATCGATCCTTGAACGGCACCACCCTAACTACACGCACATCGATCTTGCTGGCGTCTCTGTGTTTACAGCCGATGGTGACGGCGACGTTCCGCATTACGGGCCGATCTTCCGTTCGCTCGGAAAGCTGCCGTTCGCGATGTTCGACAGGCAGGACACTGCCCGCACTCAAGACCAGCAAATAGCTCTGGGCTTCTATGACACTGTGTGGGAATCGCCGGAACTGGGCGTCGAGCGTTTGCTAGTGCAGCAGGTGCCGGCGATCGTTCAACGGAGGTTCTTGGAGAGCGTCTCCCAACGGTCTGACTTCCCTCAGGACTGCGGCTTCTACGACGCACACTTTGATGACGACGGAGTTGCGGAGATGACACTCGCAGTTCTGAAGGCGCGAAAGGGAGACGCGTGGGGGTACGCGGCCCTTCTGATCGCCGAGTGTCAGGCGGAAGATGACCTACCCGCGTTTGTCAGTAACGCACTTCTCGAGATCGACGCAAAGCTCAAGGCGTTGTCTGATGTCGCGAATGCGGTTCCTGCGGCAGAGGCTGGAGGCGCGGCCGCTCCGAGCGGTGAGGCGCCCTCGCCTACAGAGGATGACCCGGATGACGCTACCTCGGAGGAAGCGTGAACCTCGACCTGTCTGAGATGGACAGGGCCATGCTGGACGCTGATGGCCCGCTCTTGATTCTGGGTGGTCCGGGATCAGGAAAGACCACTCTCGCACTAGTCAAAGCGGGACGTCATGTTGCTGAGCTCGCTCCAGGTCAGGAAATTCTTTTCCTGAGTTTCTCCAGGGCAGCAGTTCGCCAGGTGTTACTCCGTTGTAAGGATGTATTGCCACCGGCCTCGCGGCGGCTGATCTCAGTGCGCACGTATCACGCGTTCTGTCTGGACCTGCTAAGGGCACACGGTCGCCTCCTTTCAGGCAGCACGCCGCGGATTCTCTTTCCCGGTCCCGAGCGGTTGCGAAAGGCTAGCTTCGATGGAGACTGGACCATCGAGCGTGGCAGACTGGCTACGGAAGAGGGTGTCTACGTATTCGATCTCTTTGCGGAGACTGCCGCATCCTTACTTTCGAGAGCACGTTGTGTCCGATCTCTAGTGTCGGATAAGTATCCGATTGTCATTCTGGACGAGTTCCAAGACACCAACGACGCCCAGTGGAGGTTAGTACAGCGTTTGGCAGAGGGAAGTCGGGTTATTTCCCTGGCTGACCCTGATCAGAGGATATTCGACTATGACTCCTCGGTAGATCCGAACCGGCTCGATCACCTGCGCGATCACTTGCATCCGAACGAGTTCGACTTTGGTTCAGCCAACCACCGAAGTCCTGACTCCGGAGTGCTTGCATTCGGAGACGCCGTCCTCCGGAATCGACCCTTGCCAGAGACGCAAGATGTACGGGTCATGTACTACTATCAAAGTGGTTTCGAGAGCCTCGTGCACGCCGTGGTGATTTGGCTGTTGTCACAGCTACGCTCTGCAGGTTGCGACTCTCCAACAGTCGCAGTTCTTTGCCGAGCAAACTCGTTCGTGTCTGTGTTGTCAACGATTCTAGATGAAGAACACACGTATAATGGGACGACATTGCGCTCGGTTGATCATCACGTTTTATGGGACGCTGAGCTGACGGCTGCGGCCGCACTCGTCGTGGCGAGCATCCTGGAATGGCCCGCAGGCGGAGCGCGAGCGGCTGTGTCTGAGACCCTAGAAGCGATCGCGTGCTTCTACGACAACAAGAACGCGCAGAGCCCGTCGAAATCTGCGCTAGAAGCAGCAGCTCGCTTCCGGAGAGCGCGAGCGGCGGTTGAGTGTGGGGAAAGGACTCGTGTGGCTGCCGTGAAGGATCTCAGTGACGCCTACTCGCGAGTTCGGTTCGTTGGTGATCCGCCTTCGGATTGGATGCGAGCGCGTGCGATGCTCGCGAGCATCTCTGGACTTAGTGATATTCATACTAATGTACGGTTTCTTCGACTGTTCCGGGCTGGCGACGAAATAGGAAGCTGGTTGGCTGACCAGTGGTTGAATACCGGAAGGTACCGGGATGCGAGGAATATTGTTCGACGGGCGCTCGATATGCGACAGGTGATGGATGTCCATTCGGAGCCCAGCGGAGTGAACCTGATGACCCTCCACAAGTCGAAGGGCAAGGAATTCGATGGGGTCGTCCTAGTCGAGGGTGCCTATCGGAGCAAGTTCTTCGACGACGTCCGCGAGTCTCCACCGTACGACGCGAGCCGGAGGCTGCTTCGAGTGGGCATTACCCGTGCTCGGAGAAGGGCTGTCCTTGTTCGACCTCGGGGAGCACTTCGGCTGACTGCTGCCTCCTAGCGTTGTCAGTTGATGGGAGCGAGAAGCAGCGAGCGCGACGGTAGGACGGAGAATGGAGATGATGCTCAAGTGTTTGGCCGCAAGCGTGGAGAGCCTGTTGATCGGCCGTTCCTCGAGCAACGCCACCTACTTGTAAAAGCCTGGCAGAACGATCGCCCAGCTTTCTTGCTGCTGCCATGGGACCAACAACTTGACCTCCACGGCTTCTACGCCGCGTACAAGCAATTCACCGACGACGAGGCCGTCCATCACCGTCGCCAAGTAACGGCTGACCATCCCAACATCCCAGCCCGCGCCGGCAAGGTCTTCAAGAAGATCAGTGGGCTGATCAGCCCCGACGGCACCATCGCCTACCTACGTCAACATGATCACGGCGGCCACCGCTACCGAATCTCTGCCCTAGCCAGACCCGAGATCGACGTAGACAAGCTGGCTAGAGTGCTGCTTGAGGCTGCGAAGGAGAGGGCGGCATGAAGGACGATGCTCTATCCAGGTTCTTCATCGCAAGAGGGGACACTGACTTCATCGTCGGAGAGGACAGCTTCGATGATTTGACCATTAATTCCTCGCCGGAGCACGAAGGCTTCTATTTCTTCGTTAACTCCTCGAAGACACTCGTGAAGCGCTTCGTGCTTAAGCGAACCAAGCTAACCGAGAGAGTGTGCATCATCACACTGATCAAGAATAAGAATGACAAGTTCGAACCGAGATTTGAGTTCTTGGTCAATGACCTTTCTAAGCGGACGGTCGAGAATCTCGAGGTTCCAGTCGAAGCAGGCGAGACTCGTCTCGTTAAGTCTCGAGTGAATCTGGACGACTGTCACGAGGAGTTCTCACAGGTCCTAACCTTTATCAGGTCCTGCGCGGATATTGAATTGCCAGCTGAGAAGTACGCTGTTGTCACTGCCGATGAGAAGCGGCAGCTGGAGGAAGCACTACAGCGAACCAGCAAGAAGGACGCCGTAGAGGCGATAGCCAGTCGCTATCGGCTGACGGAAGAGGATATAACTGTAATTGCTCATCGAAAAGCCGCGCTAAATAGGTTCGAGAAGCTTGTTAACGACGAAGGCTACTTCGATGGCTACAGAAATTGGCTAAAGAATCATGCTAGGTCAAGTAGGCCAGAGGACGTCTGGCAGCACTTCTTTGAACACAATTCGTGGATTTTCGGCTACGGATTACAGCTTGTTGCGTGCGAGACGTTAGATAATCACAAGTTAGAGACGATTGTGGTGGGCTCTGATCTGTTCGACGGTGCTGGAAAGCGAATTGATGGGCTCCTCAAGACGAAGGGAAGTATCAACAGATCAATCTTCAGCGAGATCAAGCTCCACTCGGAACCACTGCTGGAAAAGTACGAGCGGCCGGGGGTCTATTCGCCTGGCAAGCAGCTGCGAGGAGCTGTAGCGCAAGTACAGAAGACCATCCACAAGGTGGAGTTGAAGATAAATGAGAACCTTACGACTCTAAGGGATAAGCAAGGTTCACCGACCGGAGAAGTAGTCTCGTTCATCAAGCCCAAGGGTCTGGTTGCGATCGGCATGCTGGACCAATTTGCTGGTCCGGCGGGGGTGAACGACGAAATGCTTGCGTCGTTCGAGCTGTACCGTCAGCAGATCTATGGAATTGATATTTTAACCTTTGATGAGCTTTTGGCACGCACGAGATTTATCGTCGGAGATTAGGTACGTGGTCCGCCCTGTTGCTCCAGGGCAATGCCGGCTCGTTTGAGCGCCCTCCGAACCGTTGTCGGGCCAAGCCCTCGGCCCATCTGAGGAGGTGCGTAGAGCTCTTGTGGACATGCGGCGTTGCTTTACGGAGATCTCGGCCTCTGGGGAGAAAGACAAGTCCTACTTTCTCGCCAACGAAAACCACGAGGTTGGCCAGCGCGTAGAAGACTGCATGGGCCGAATCGGAGACCGACGCCTACGCGAGGCAATTTCGGAGGCAGTCCAGGCGTGGAAGCAGATCTTTTGCCTCAGCCTGAGCCCCTCCGCCTCCAGGTTTCACGGCTCACGTAGCGGGCCGGCCGGACCCTCCGTCGTACGCCGCTAAGGAGAGGGACGATTTGCAGCGTAAGCAGAAAGAGATCGAAGAGCTTTCGTCCGGCGTAGATGCAATCGATCGGGCTCTGAGGCGTTTGGACGAACTTGAGCTCAACTCCCTCTAAACCCTCCGCTCCGCCGGCGCCCCAGTCGGCCCTGTCCGGGCCGCCGTGGCCGCCCCGCGTTCGGCCGCCTCCGGGGTTCCTGTGCTTCCCTGTGTCACCCGAAGTGGTGGGCGCCGAGGGACTCGAACCCTGGTGCTTGAACGGCACACCTGGAGCTATCGGAAGACCCTGCCACACCTCTGATGGCAAGCTTGGAGCGGTGACTTTCGAGAACGAGCCGACGCTCAACCCCAACATAATCGTCCCGTGCGGCTGGCCAGGCTGCGAAGTCCCGGTGCGGCTCGGAAGCCTCGCCTGTGCCGCGCACCTTGACGAGATGAACATCGCCGCGCAGCTCTGCCGCGACAGGCGGTGCCCGGACTGTGGAGAGCCTTCATCGTTCGGGGTGCTACTGCACGATTGCCGGGAGGTGCCGCGATGAC
>Ga0224558_1002317_pt1 | contig 17777 bp, 14 predicted proteins | sample 714S32024metaG_FD_180682 | JGI IMG/M metagenome (GOLD analysis project Ga0224558, IMG submission 180682) | Peat soil microbial communities from Stordalen Mire, Sweden - 717 S3 20-24 | ecosystem: Environmental > Terrestrial > Soil > Wetlands > Peat | place: Sweden: Norrbotten County, Stordalen...
GCAAGGGCAATGACTCCGGCAGGCCTGTCATCAACCGCAACAAAAACAACTGTTTTGCCTCCAACATTAAGCATATTGGCGGTGTCATCCAAGTTATTCAGGGCAACCTGGTTTTCAGCAAGCAATCCGAGATTCCCAATCAATACGCGCCGGTCCCCGACCATAGCCACAATACCCTGGCCCGGAATGGATTTAAATTGAACCGGGTCTGCAAGTTCTGATCCTGCTTCTTCTTTGCCTTTTTCATAAATCGATTCGCCAAGCGGATGCTCCGACTTCTTTTCTGCAATGGCGGCTATTTGGAGCAGATCCTTTACCTTGAATTCCTCGCTTAAAGTTATTATATCGGTTACCTCGGGGGTGCCGGTTGTGAGTGTTCCGGTTTTATCCAGGACGATCGTATTGATTTTAGCGGTTTTTTCCAGAGCCTCTCCGTTTTTTATAAGTATCCCGTTTTGCGCCCCCTTGCCAAGCCCGACTATGATGGCTGCCGGAGTTGCCAGCCCCAGGGCGCAGGGGCAGGAAACGACCAGGACAGCGACAGCGTTGATGATGGCAATATCGATTAAAGATACAGTTTGTTTGAAAATCACAAAATACCAGATAGCAAACGTGGCCAATGAGGTTAACAGTACAAAGGGGATAAAAACGCTGGCTATTTTATCGGCGGTATTCTGTATGGGGGCCTTACTGCTCTGCGCCTCTTCGACGCATTTGATAATCTCGGCAAGCCGCGTCTCATTTCCCACTTTGGTAGCCTTGAACTTAAAGGTGCCGTATTTATTTAAAGATGCGCCAGTGACCGGATCTCCCGCTCTTTTTTCAACGGGCAGGCTTTCGCCAGTCAACATGGATTCATCTATCAATGAATCCCCTTCGGTTATGACACCGTCAACCGGAATCTTTTCTCCCGGTTTAACGATTACAATATCACCTACGACGACATCCTTGATCAAAACATAATCTTCCTTTTCGTCCCGGATGATCCGGGCACTCTTGGCAGAGAGCTCCATAAGCGATTTGATGGATTTTGACATCCTGCCCTTGGCGCACATTTCAAGATATTTCCCCAGCAAGACAAGAGTGATGATGGTTGTCGATGCCTCAAAGTAGATGTTTGTCGGTGCCGCATCAAAGCTGCCCACGTGAAATAGCCCCACATAAGCGCTGTAAAAATAAGCAGCGCTTGTGCCAAGCACCACCAGCAGATCCATGGTCGGCTTCCCGATCTTCAGCGACCGGTATGCATTTCGATAAAACCGTGCGCCTATGATAAATTGGACAGGCGTAGCCATGATGAATTGCAGCCGCCAGTCGTGCAGGCTGTAAAGGTTGTATATGACAATACTTAAAAATTTGCCCCAAGCAGTGATGCTTTGTGGGTCCAGGAGGCCATGGAAATAACTTGCAACTGAGGAAAACATGCAAAGCAACGATGGAACGGTCAAAACCGCTGAAAAGAGCAAGAGCCTCAACAACTTGCGCTGCTCGCGATCGAAACCGTTTTCGGCTGCGTCAGCTTCCCCTTCTTCAACTGTAAAGCCCAATTTTTCTATTAACTTTATGATGCTTGTCAATGCCTGTTTGTCATCATCATACTCAAATAGCGCTTTTTCGGTGGCATAGCTTACCGAAACCTTGCTGAGCCCCTCAAGTTTTTCCAAGCTTGCTTCTATGGTTGCCGAGCATAGCGTGCAGGTCATGCCGTAAACTTTAAGCGAAACAGATTCCACCATTGCCTGTGTCCTCCTGTTCAACTGGGTCTTGGCTTCAGTGGGGGTTACAATCCCCCACTGAAGCCTTAGAGCCAGTTAATACAGTGATTACCCGCTCTTGTCCCGCCGCCTTGAAGAGGCGGGGGCATTAGAGCGGGTTAGTCATCTGTGGTAAAATTTCCGCCGGCTGACCCTTGACGCTTGACACCAGATATTCCAGACATTACAATGCCTATTAAGCATATTATAATACTAGAGAGATGTTTGGTTGTCAACAGGGCCAAGGATTTTGCAGGCAAGAGCAGAACACAGGGGGCTAAAATTGTGTGTTCACTTATAATAAATCGAAAAATAGATTATTTAAGAATAATAATACTAATATTTGTAATATTGTGCCTGATCTCCATTTCTCTCGGTTTAATAATATTTTATAAACTTGATGTTTCAGCATTTATTAAAAACCTGTTATATCTAAATTATCTGCCCAATCTTGCCACTAATGCCGGATTTGGTTTGCTGTTGTTGTTCGGCATATTGACGTCTTTTCATTGTATCGGAATGTGCGGCGGAATAGTCTTGACACAATGCGTAAAAAAGACTGGAGCTGAAAGTTCCGGAAACAGACCCCGCGTGATGATTCTCCCTGCAGCGCTTTATAACATGGGAAGAATCATTTCCTATACCATTATTGGCGGGATTGTCGGGGGAGTTGGGCAGGTATTAACCCTTTCAGGTGTGCTGAAAGGTGTTATTCCAATAGTCGGCGGCCTATTTATGATAGTTATGGCGGTCAACCTCCTGGGGATTTTTCCTCTGCTCAGATGGTTACAATTCGGTATGCCCAAATCTTTTGTAAAAACAATCAGGGGGGATAATAATTACAGCCCGGTTATCATCGGATTGATGACTGGTCTGATGCCTTGCGGCCCTTTGCAAATTGTAGAGCTATATGCGCTGAGCACCAGGAGCGTGATTTATGGGGCGGCCTCCATGTTCGTTTTTGCATTAGGCACCGCTCCTGGTCTATTTACGTTCGGAGCCGTGAGCACGATCATCAACCGAAAGTATTCAAAGAGCATCTTAAAGGCCAGCGCGGTGTTTGTAGCTATAATTGGAATCGTCATGATCGGGAGGGGGCTTGCTTTAGAGGGGATAGCCCTGCCCTCGTTTGCAGGGCCTGCGAATGCGGCAAGCGGATATGTGGTATCGGTTGTAAAAGGCCCTGTTCAAACGGTAACGACGACAATAGGGCAGGACTATTTCCCGCCTATTCAGGTGCAGAAGGGAATCGAGGCAGTATGGACTATAAAGGTTCCTGCGGATGCCTATTGTGCATGCAATAGTACCATGGAAATGCCAACTTATCATATTGAGAAAAAATTTGCCATTGGCGACAATGTGGTGGAATTTATGCCTGATAAGGAAGGTGACTTTGTCTACACCTGCTGGATGGGCATGATCAAGAGCAAAATAAGGGTGGTGGCGTCTAATGCTGGCGCAGAGGTTTCGTCATCAGCGGTGCCGTCATCCGGCGACAGCGCTAATCCCGTTGCGGTCAGCCGTGCCGGAGGCGTTGCAGCAGTAGCCCCGGCTCCCGCCAATATGCCTCCGGCACAAACCTTCACCGGATATATCACCAGTGAGGATGATTTTGTGGAACCTCTTTATAAGGACACAGCGGGAATGATCTTCATGAGATTGATGGCCAGATCCGGCTTGGGAATAACCTTCCAACAGCCGGATGGAACCTGGGCGTTCTATTATTTTAACGGCCAAATAGCCAGTGGCAATGAGCAGCCATGGAGTTTTAACGGTACCGGTGCGCAGTTGTCTGCCTGGAACATTGTGGTGAAGCAAGTCAAAAGCGGCGGCGCTAATAATCCTGTTCCGGTCACTGTAACAGGCACCTTGAATGGGGATAAAGAGACCAATCCCGGTCCTGATGCTGATGGCAGATATTTTCCGGTAATAACCGCAGCCAGGATCGCGGCGTTGTAACAGGGACATCTTCAACTGGGTCTTGGCTTCATGTACTCCGCATTCTTCGGTCCATGTACTCCGCATTCTTCAGGCCATGTACTCCGCATTCTTCAGGCCAGACCGGAGGTCTGGATGCGGAGGACCGGAGGTCTGGATGCGGAGGGCCGAAGGCCTGGATGCGGAGGAGCGGGTTAGTCATCTGTGGTCAACTTGCGCTGCAAAATCTCAAGCTGCCACTTGACAACGATAGACCGGCAAGATAGAATACCTATAATAAATACTGAATAACTAGGATAATATAATAGCGGTGCAAAATATTGGCGGCGGCTGACCGGAAAAACCAGAGGCCGGGCAATTGCCCGGCCTCTTGCTATTATGGTCAGCGGCAATGTCATGACAGGAGAACTGGTTGACGACCAACTGCAGGGCTGAAAATAGCGGATTTGCTGCTTGACTCGCCTTCAAAGACGGAAATCAATAACAGGAGGATAGCCTTCGAGATGCTGCAGATCATCAGGCACAGCTTGGAGAGGAGATGGGTGCAGTCCTTGTCGACGCTGGTGGCGGTGGCTGTCAGCGTGGGCATTCTTTTTGCGCTCTACCTCCTCTACATGGGAGTCTCCAGCGGTTTGGCAACCGGGCAAAAGCGTTTGGGCGCAGACATCGTGGTTGTGCCTACCGATGCCCAGGTGGAACCGGAAACACTCCTGTTTACCGGCGCTCCCCTGAATATCTACATGAATAAAGATTTGGAGGCAAAAGTGGCTGCCCTTCCCGGAGTGGCCCGGGTCACTCCCCAATTTTTTGCCCAGACCCTGAGCGAGGCCTGCTGCGATGTCAGCGCCACGCGCCTGATCGGATTCGACCCCCGTACGGACTGGCTGGCGCGATCATTGGTGAACAATCTGCCCGGGGGTATCCTCGGCCCGGACCAGGTCCTGATCGGCTCGGGAGTTACCGGTGTCAACGGGAAAACGGTGACTATCCTGGCAAAGCAATTCCAGGTGGCGGCGGTGCTGGACCCGACCGCGACCAGTCTGGACAACTCGATCCTGATGCCGATCGACACGGCCCGCAGCCTGGCTAGAACCAGTCCCTATCTGCAGTTGTTCTGGGGAAAATGGGGTGATCCCCAGGGATTGATTTCAGCCTTGCTGGTCGATGTTGCCCCAAACGTTCACAAGATCGACGTTGTGATAGCCATCGACGAACTGGGAGACTTCAACGTGATTCAGGCTTCCGATGTGCTTCAGAATATCAAGGACCAGATGAACATCCTGTTTTTGATCATGCTGGGCGGCGGGCTGTTAGCTGCCGCTGCTTCGGTGTTTCAGTTTTTCGCCCGGTTCTTTTCCCTGGCCTGGGACCGCAAGGGCGAGTGGGGGTTATACCGTGCCCTGGGAGCGACGCGTCGAGACTTGAAGTTTTTGATTGCCGGCGAAGCCCTGGCTCTGACGCTGGGGGGAGTGATTGCGGGGCTTGTCCTGGGCTACGGCTTATTTTCTTTAATCTTCGTCTTTTTGCAGAATCAGAAGGCGTTTCCCTTTATTGAGCCCTCTTTGGGGAGCGTGCTGTTAGGAATCGGGGCAATCGCAGTGTTTTTCGCGCTCCTCGGGATCCTTTCCGCCTGGTGGCCGGCCGGGCAGAGCGGCAAAATTGAGCCATCGTCAGCGATGGCGCTGGGAGATATTGACTAGGGCGAGGTGAAACAGATGCTGCTGGAAGCCATCGAAATCTCAAAAAAATATGACAACGAAACAGTGCTAAAGGAAGTGTCGCTGGGGGTCGAGCAAGGAGAGTCCCTGGTGGTCACAGGCCCTTCGGGCAGCGGGAAGTCGACCCTGCTGTCGCTGCTCGGTTTGCTGCTCCAGCCTACGGGTGGTGAAGTGCTGTTTAAGGGACAGAAGGTCTCGGAACTCTCTGACGATGCCAGGTCACAATTGCGCAACCGTTCTTTCGGTTTTATTTTTCAGAATCCCCAACTGATCGGTTCCCTCTCCGTGCTCGACAACGTCCTGGTGCCGGCGCTCCTGGCCCGCAAACGGGGCCTGGAGCCGAAGGCGGAAAAGTTGTTGAAGGATCTGGGCCTGAAAAACCGCCTGAGCTATCTCCCTTACCAGTTGAGCATTGGCCAGAAGCGCAGGGTGGCAGTTGCCAGGGCGCTGCTTCTGGATCCCGTGGTGGTCTTGGCCGATGAACCGACCAACGATCTCGATCCGGAACGGGCGGCCTGGATCGGCGAGTACCTGATGGAGCTGCCCAAAACAGGCCGTACCCTGATCCTGGCGACTCATGACGTCAGGTTGGCCGGCAAGGCAGGCAGGGTGGTGCAGATTGTCGAGGGCGGAGTGAGAGACCTGCCGATCGGAGAACTCAAAGCAGGCTAGGCATGGTTCATTTTGCGCAGTCGAAAAATATCCGTTTATTTTGCGGTGTGTTGACTGTCCGGGCAATATATCTGTAATTAAGCACTGTCGATGTAACGCGGAGGAGGCGTGAAAGGATGGCTCTCAATGCAAGAGAGGCGGAACTGGATCAGGAAAGATTGCCTGACAGTGATGCCAAGATTGTTTTGACAAACATCAGCCGGATCTTCCAGATCAAGAGGAATAACGGCCAGGGATCTACGGAGTTCATCGCTTTGAAGGATGTCAACCTCAAGGTGAAAAGCGGTGAGCTGCTTGCCATAGTGGGCCCCAGTGGCTGCGGGAAATCCACCCTGCTTGACCTGATCGCCGGATTGGCTCGTCCGAACTCTGGAGAGATCTTCATTGACGGGAGGCTGATCAAGGGGCCCGCCCTCGACCGGGGGATTGTCCTGCAGGGTTATGCCCTCTTCCCCTGGCGGGTTGTCCTGGATAACGTCGCCTTTGGCCTGGAGATCAAAGGAGTGCCCAGAAACGAACGCCGTCAGATCAGCCAGGAGTTCATCAATCTCGTCGGTTTGCAGGGGTTCGAGGATCGCTACCCGTACGAGTTGTCGGGCGGCATGAAGCAGCGGGTCGCCATTGCCCGGGCGCTTGCCTACGACCCGGAAGTGCTGCTGATGGATGAGCCTTTTGCTGCCGTAGATGCCCAGACCAGAGAGGCGCTGCAGGACGAACTGCTGCAGATCTGGGACAAGACCGGCAAGACGATTATCTTTGTGACCCACAGCATCGAGGAGGCGATCTACCTGGCAGACCGGGTGGCGGTGATGACCTCCAGCCCGGGCACCATCAGAGAGGTGCTGGGGATCAGTCTGCCCCGGCCCAGGCAGAACAGCGATGTCAGGTCGTCGGCGGAGTTTGGCTGGATACGCCACAGGATCCGGGACCTGCTGCAGAACGGGAATGGAGCAACGGAGCACAGTCAGCCAACTGACCAGGATGTGGCGAAGGAGATTGCGTCGGAGGTGGCGCTGTGAGCAAATTTGTAGAACGTCCAAAATATGTCTGCGCTCTAGGGGGAGCGGTTGGAACTCTCAAGGTATTGCCGCGGACGGTGCCTGTTCTTCACGCGGCCACCGGTTGCGGCGGCAATGTGGCCATGGCCCTGAACCAGGCGGCGGGATACCTCGGAAGTGGGTATTGTGCCGGCCAAGCTCTGTCAAGCACCAATACGTCGGAGCGGGAGATCGTTTTTGGAGGAGAGGAAAGGCTGATCGAACAGATCGCCAACACCATCAAGCTGGTTGATGGAGACCTGTACTTCGTGATCACCGGGTGCATGGTGGAGATGATCGGGGACGACATCAAGAATTCCATCAAGAAATTTGATGGAGGCGACGTTCAGGTAATCGGGGCTGAAACTGGCGGGTTTCACGGAAATTTTTATAAAGGACATGAAATAGTGCTAAAAACGCTATTTCAGGACTTTGTCGAGCCGAAGGCAGCCAGAGACAGCAAGCTGGTCAACCTCTGGGGCGTTGTGCCTATCCAGGATGTCTTCTGGAAGGGCAATATCGCCCTGATCAAGGATCTGCTGAATAAACTGGGCTACCGGGTGAACACATTTTTCGGAGACGGAGAGACCCTGGAAAGTTTAAAAAATTCGGCAGCAGCTGTCTTGAACATTGTTGTCTCCGACACCTTCGGTGTCGAAGCTGCCCAGGTTTTCGAAGAGGTGCACGGGGTGCCCTATCTTACCGTGCCTTTTCCGATTGGCGATCACGGGACAACAAGTTTTTTGAGGAAGGTGGGCACTGCCCTGGGCATTGCCAATCCTTTTGTCGAGAAGGTGATCGCCAGGGAGCAGGCCTATTACTACAGTTACTTTGAAAGATTGGCCGATGTTTACAGCGACCTCGACCTGCAGCGGTATACGGTAGTGGTGGGCGATTCCAACTATACACAGGCGCTGACCAGGTTCCTGGCCGACGACCTGGGGTGGCTGCCGGAGCTGGTAGTGATCACCGATTTTCTGACTGACGAGCAGCAGGATACGGTGAGGAGGAATTTTACCGGTTATGAATCGGGCATCCTGCCCGAGTTGCTATTCGATACCGACGCCTCCAACGTAGGGAAATACATCGCCAGGCATTGGGGACAGAGCAACGGCCACAAGTATTTTGAAGGGTTCAGTCCGGGATTTATTGTCGGGAGCGCCATTGAAAGAGACGTCGCAGAAAAGCTGGGCGTACCGCAATTGACCGTGACCTATCCGATATCCAACCGGGTGGTGTTGGACCGGGGATATGCGGGTTACACCGGGGCGTTGAGGTTGACCGAGGATCTATTGAGCGTTCTGGTAGGAAGCAGATAGAAGGATGATGCTGCTGGTTGGCCGCCTGCAAGACCTATGCATTTGCCCAGGAAATGGATAGAGGAGGTTTATGAGGATGGATTATATCAGAGAAAAAACACCACCGGTGCGCGAGGACCGATTAGGCGCCTGCATGGCCTTCGGAGGCTCGTGCTGCGAACTGGCAAGCCAATCAAAGAAAGGGTGCCTGTACAATAACAACAGGACATTCTCACAGAGCCAGGGCTGCCAATTAACGCTCAGCCTGGCTATCCTGAACACCATCAGGGACTCGGTCATTGTCGTGCACAGCCCGATCGGCTGCGGCGCCGGCATGGTGGCCCAGGCAGGCACAGCCAAGGATTGGCAGAAGCTCAGGGACCCCAATGCCTTTGGCCTGCGCTGGATCAACACCAATCTTGATGAAATTGACGTGATCAAGGGTGGGGAGGAAAAGCTCAGGTCGGCTATTCTATACGCAGACCAGGAATACCGCCCCAGTGCCATCATTGTCATGAATAGCTGCGTTCCGGCCCTGATCGGCGATGATATCGACGCCGTGATCGAAGACCTGCAAAAGCAGGTGAGCGCCAGAATCGTGCCGGTGCACTGCGAGGGATTCAAGACCAAAATCCAGGCAACCGCTTACGATGCCGTTTATCACGGAGTATTGAGACACCTGGTGGGTGTGGAACTGTATAAAGATCGAGACCCGATCATTCCTGATGAATTTGAAGAATTGAAAGAAAAGTACCGCATCAGCCGCACCGTGAATATCTTGAACGTTTCGTCCATGAGCCGCATCGATGAACAGGAACTGGTCAAATTGCTGAAGTCCCTGGATCTGAACGTGAGGATCCTGCCCTGCTATGCCCACCCGGACGACTTCGCCGATTCCTATGAGGCAGCGTTAAATGTGAGCATCTGCGCCACCCACGATGACTACTTTTCGGAGCACATGAAAACGAAATACGGGATTCCCTTTATCCTGGAGACCATCCCGATCGGAATTGCCAATACCAGCAAGTGGCTGCTGGATATTGCCAAATTTTTCGGGATCGAAGAGCGCGCCCAAAAACTGATCTCCAGCGAGGTCAGGGAACTGGAGGCTGCTCTGACACCGTACCGGCAATTCCTAACCGGAAAAACTGCCCTGCTGGGTGGAGGCGAGATCCGCATCCTTACCACGGCGGAACTGCTGCACAGCCTGGGCATGGAAGTCCTAGGCCTGCGCGGCTTTCACTTTGACCGTTACGGAGAAGCCCTGCTGGATCAACTGCTGGAGGATGTTCCCACCAGCGAGCGTGCCATCATCAACATTGGGACCGGCCAGCCTTTCGAGCAGGCCAACTTGTTGGAGAGATTGAAGCCGGATGTCTTTGTCGGCCACCCGGGCGGCAATGGCTGGGCGAACAAGCAGGGCATCCCCGTGTTCCCCCTGTTCGGCCAGACCTACAATTACATGGGTTATCTGGGCACTTTTGAAGTGGCCCGCAGGCTCACCCGCTTGCTGAAGAACACCAGTTACAGCAGAAACGTGTCGAGACATGTCGGGCTTCCCTACCGCAGGGAGTGGTATGACCAGGACCCGTTCTCCTATATCGATCAGGGTGTGGCGGGTCAGGGCGTGGCGCTCTAGCTCTGCATGACGCAGCTTTTTGGTTCGGAAATGTGTCGCCTTGATTGTTACTCCAATCTCACCTGGCACAGTGCCGTTATTTTGTTCTGCTTCAGGGTAGTAATCCCGGAAAGAAATTTTAGTTATTCTATTGACATTCAGGGCATTAACTCGTATAATAACAAAAACATATTAAACATAGAATAATAGTAGGAATATATTTAATAAAAAGGGCTAGGGTTTGATGCCAACATTGGCGATGGCTGGCGACAGACCGGACAATCGGATGCCGGCTGGGGCTGGATGGCCTCTTCGCTGGAACTGTGTTCGGGAGAGGGGATGCAAGGAGATGGCCGATACGGCGGTTGACCGCCTGCATAACTTTGACCACCTGATTAAAAAACACCCCTGCTTCAACGGGGAGGCTCATTCCAAGTACGGTCGCATTCACCTGCCGGTAAGTCCTGCCTGCAACATCCAGTGCCGGTTCTGCAAGCGTGGGTTCAACAAGCATGAGCAGAGGCCCGGGGTCAGCCGTGCGTTGCTGACTCCCGGAGAAGGCCTGACGATGGTCGCCAGGGCGCTCGATCTCTGCCCGGAGATCACCGTTGTCGGCGTTGCCGGACCAGGGGACACCCTGGCCACCGATCACGCCTTGGCGACCTTCGAGTTAGTTCACCGCAAGTATCCCCACCTGATCAACTGCCTCAGCACCAACGGCCTGCTATTGGAAGAGAAGGCCAGGAGGATCGTTGACGCCGGAGTAATGACCGTTACGGTCACCGTAAATGCTGTAGACCCCAAAGTACTGCAACATATCTGCTCTTATATCGATTACAACGGCCGGATGCTGACCGGACTGGCGGCTGCCCGCTGGCTGATCCTGGCCCAACTGGCCGGGATCGAGAAGGTCGTCAGACTGGGGGCTATTGTCAAGATCAACACCGTACTGGTTCCCGGCATTAACGATGGTTGCATCGGAGATGTGGCAAGGCTGACGGCTGAAGTCGGGGCCTCGCTGATCAACGTCATCCCGCTGATTCCCCAGCATGATCTGATAAACAACCGGGTGCCGGATTGCGAAGAGGTGAGGGCGGCCCGGGAGGCGGCCGAGCAGCACCTGCCCGTGTTCCGGCACTGCAAGCACTGCCGGGCGGATGCCTGCGGTATCCCGGGGTCCGGGGCGGACCTGGCAGATAAGCTGTACGGTCAGTCAGCACCGGTTTTTTCCCACGGGTAGAAGACAGGGAGGATGAACATGACCTACAGGGTGGCGGTGGCCAGCAGCGACGGCAAGTTTGTCAACCGGCACTTTGGCCAGGCCGAGCAATTTCTGATCTTTGAGATCGACGAAGGCAACTGCAAATATATTGAAACCCGGCTAACCGACCCGCTCTGTGACGACCGGGAGCACAGCGACGACCGGCTGGCCGGGATCGTGAAGCTGATTTCTGATTGCCGGGCAGTGCTGGTGGCCAAGATCGGTCCCGGGGCGCTGCATAGATTGCAATCGCAGGGGATTCAGGCTCATGTCATCCCAGACTTTATCGATGACGCGCTCTTTGCCCTGATTACTTCAACGAAACTGCAATAACGATAATGGTCAGGAGGGTGATAGGCTAGTGGCCAAAAAGGCAAAACAGATCGCCATCTATGGAAAGGGAGGAATCGGCAAGTCGACGACCACGTCGAACATCAGCGCCGCTCTGGCAAAAGCCGGCTACAGGGTGATGCAGTTCGGCTGCGACCCCAAGAGCGATTCGACCAACACCCTGCGGGGAGGGAAATATATTCCTACCGTGTTGGATACGCTTAGAGAGAAGAGAACGGTAAAACCGGAGGAAGTGATCTATGAGGGTTTCGGCGGCGTCTACTGCGTGGAGTCGGGAGGCCCCGCCCCGGGCGTCGGCTGCGCCGGGCGGGGGATCATCACGGCCGTCCAACTCTTGAAACAGTTGCACGTTTTTGACGACCTGGAACTGGACATTGTTCTCTACGACGTTCTCGGCGACGTGGTCTGCGGAGGCTTTGCCATGCCGATCCGGGAGGGGATCGCCGAGCACGTGTTCACGGTGTCATCGTCGGACTTCATGGCGATCTATGCGGCCAACAACCTGTTCAAGGGGATCGCCAAGTATTCCAACGCCGGGGGCGCCCTGCTGGGCGGGTTGATCGCCAACTCCGTCAATGCGCCCTATGCCGCGGAGATTCTCGACGATTTCGTGGCTAAGACGCACACCCAGATTGTCGGCTATATACCAAGGTCGGTGACCGTCACCCAGAGCGAGTTGCTGGGAAAAACCACCATCCAGGCCTTTCCGGAGTCAGAGCAGGCCAAGATCTATACCAGGCTGGCGCAAACGATCGCCGATCACACAGAATCCAAAGCCCCGTCGCCCCTGGAGATCAAAGACCTGAGAGAATGGGCGGCCGGGTGGGCGGATCAACTGCTGGCGATTGAAACTGGAGAGATCAGGGGGGTTGCCGCTCAAATTTAACATTCCAAATGGGCTAGGAAAGCATAGAATTACTAAAATTTAGAAATCAAAATTAGGAGGAATGGATAATGGCGAAAATAGCCAACAATTTAACTGATCTGATTGGAAATACTCCCCTGCTCAGGCTCCGCAAAGTTACTGCAGGTCTGGAGGCGGAAGTGGTCGTCAAGCTGGAATCCTTTAACCCGGCTGGCAGTGTCAAGGACCGGATCGGCTACAGCATGATCAAGGACGCCGAGGACAAGGGCCTGATCAACAAGGACACGGTCCTGATCGAGCCGACCAGCGGCAACACCGGGATCGCCCTGGCCTTTGTGGCTGCAGCCAGGGGCTACCGGCTGATCCTGACCATGCCCGATACGTTCAGCATTGAACGTCGCAATTTATTGAAGGCTTACGGTGCCGAACTGGTGCTGACCCCTGGCGCGGACGGGATGCCAGGAGCTATCCGCAAGGCCGAGGAACTGGCTGCCCAGACCCCCAACTCTTTTCTCCCGCAGCAGTTTAAAAACCCGGCCAACCCTGAAATCCACCGGGTAACCACTGCCGAGGAGATCTGGAACGACACGGACGGCAAGGTAGACATCCTGGTCTCCGGTGTCGGTACCGGCGGTACCATCACCGGTGTTGCCGAGGTGATCAAGAAAAGGAAGCCGGAATTCAAGGCAGTTGCCGTGGAGCCTTTCGATTCCCCGGTGCTTTCCGGAGGACAAAAGGGTCCCCACAAGATCCAGGGTATCGGCGCCGGGTTTGTGCCCGATGTCTTAAACCTGAAAGTTGTCGACGAGATCTTCAAGGTCAAGAACGAGGAAGCGTTTGAAACTGCCCGCCGCTTGGCACGAGAGGAAGGCCTGCTGGTGGGGATCTCCTCCGGGGCGGCTGCCTTCGCCGCCTTGCAGATTGCCAAGCGCCCGGAGAACAAGGGCAAGCTGATCGTGGCTGTGCTTCCGGATACCGGGGAGCGCTACCTGAGTACTGCGTTGTTCCAGGAGCTTTAAGGGCGATTAACAGTGGGAGAGGGATGATCATGCCGTCAAAAGAGCAGCTTCTCAAGGAACTGTCCGATGCCGTCGTGGACATGGATGAGGAAAAAACCGTTGACATCTCGCACGCTGTGTTGCAAAACGGCATCGACGCCTACGAGGCCATTGACAAAGGGCTGGCTGACGGGATGGACCGGGCGGGGCAGCTTTTTGAGCAGGAGGAGTACTTCGTTCCCGAGCTGCTGATCTGCTCCGATGCCATGTACGCCGGGTTGGATATTCTGAAGCCGCACTTGAAAGCCAGTGGTGATGGGGAAAAGCAAAAGTTAGTCATTGGCGTGATCGAGGGCGACACGCATGACATCGGAAAAAACCTGGTCAAGATCATGGTGGAGACAAGCGGCTTCGAGATCATCGATCTTGGCCGGGACATTCCTCCCCGGCAGTTTGTGGATAAGGCAATTGAGGTCGGCGCCGCCGTGATCGGTATTTCCACACTGATGACCACCACCATGGATGGGATGAGGGAAGTGGTCAGGCTGCTGGAAGCGGAGCAGGTCAGGGAAAGGTTCAAGGTCATGGTGGGGGGCGGCCCCATCTCGCAGAGCTTTGCAGACCGGATCGGGGCGGACGGTTACGCCGTGAATGCTGCCGAAGCCGTCCGCGTTGCCCGGCAGTTGGTTGGGAGTGGCCTCTAGCGATGTCGGACCGGATGACCCCGATCGAGAGGATGAGTGCCTACAACAGGGGCGCCCCCGTTGACCGGCTGCCCTGTGTGCCGATCGTCGGCAATACGGCGGCAAGGGTGATCGGTGTCAAGGTGGCCGAGTTCAGGGGCAACGGCAGTCTGATTGCCGCTGCGCAGATCGCTGCCTACCGCCGGTTCGGATATGACATCATCAGGGTGTTCACCGACCTCTACACCCAGGCCGAGGCCATGGGCGCCAGGGTGCATTACCCGGCGGATGAGACTGCCTATCTTGCCGCCCCTGCCATCGGCAGCATCGAGGAGATCGACCGGCTGCAGCCCGCCGACCCAAAGCGGAATGGAAACCTCCCGCACCATCTGGAGGCGATGAAAATAGCCGTTGACCAGGTGGGCCGGGAGGTCACCGTTACCGGCGCTGTTACCGGCCCTTTTACCAGCGCCTCATTCCTGATCGGCGCCGAGGCCCTGGTCAAACTGACCCTGAAGAAGCCAGAGGCGGTCCACCGGCTATGCGCTGTTTCCCTGGAGACCTGCCTGCGCTACTCGGAAGCGATCATTGATGCCGGGTGCACTCCCAGTCTGACGGATGCCATGTCCTCCTGCACGGTGATCAGCCCGAAGCAATTTCAGGAGTTCTCATACCCCTATCTGAAAAAACTGATCGATTACATCCACTCCAGGGGCCGGCCGGTCACACTGCACATCTGCGGCAAAACGGAAAAGATCTGGGAGTCGATGGCGGCTGCCGGCGCCGATTGCATCAGCATTGACAACGACGCCGATCTGTTAAAGGCAAAACAGAAAGTTGGGGAAAAAGTGCGCTTGATGGGCAACGTCAAACCTTCCGAGGTCATGCTCGAGAGCCGTCCCGCTGATGTCCGGATAGCGGTGCGGGAGTGTGTCCGCAAGGCGTACGACAATCCCAAGGGATACATCGTGGCCTCCGGCTGCAGCCTCCCGACGGAGACACCTTTTGGGAACATCCAGGCAATGCTGGACGCGGTCAGAGAGATCGGCTACCCGGTGAAGATGGATGAACCGGAAGGCAATGTTCTCGAGGCTTGAGGTTGGCGGAGGGCGGGAGAAACGGAGAGGATGATTGACGTGGGCGCATTCACCCCCAAAGAGCGCCTGATCAGTATTTTGCACAGGCAACAGGCTGACCGTCCACCGGTGATCTGCACCGGCGGGATGATGAACGCCGCCATCGTGGATGTGATGAACAGCACTGGACACACTCTGCCGGAAGCGCACTTCGACCCGCTGCTGATGGCGGGACTGGCGGCCGATGTCCATGAGGCGACGGGATTTGAGAATCTTGGCATTCCTTTTTGCCTGACAGTCGAAGCCGAGGTGCTGGGAAGCAGGATCAACTTCGGGACTCTGGCCTGCGAACCGAAAATTGCCGGAGAGGCCTTTCCTTCTGCCGCCCAAGTCGAGTTTAAGGAGCTTGATGAACTGCTCTCTTCAGGGAGAATACAAAGCGTTGCCCGCGCCGGTTCCCTGCTGGCTGCACAATACCCGGCGATACCGGTGATCGGGAATATCACGGGGCCGATCAGCACCACGGCCAGCATCGTCGACCCGATGCAGTTTTTTAAGGATCTCAGGAAAGATCAGGCAAGCGCCCACACGGCCCTTGCCTACGTGAGCGACTTCTTGTGCGCCTATGCCAGGTTGTTGCTCGACCATGGCGTGGCGCTGATCTCGATCGGCGACCCCACAGCCACGGGAGAGATCCTGGGGCCAAGATCCTTTGAGGAGTTTGCGGTCCTTTATTTGAACAAGATCATCGACAGCGTACACGCAGCCGGCGGGTTGGTCATCGTGCATATCTGCGGCAACATCAATTCTGTCAAGCACCTGGTGCCGAGCATCAGGTCGGACGCCCTCAGCACCGATGCCGTGGTTAACCTGAAACAACTCAAACAGGAGTTCCCGCAACTGACTACGATGGGGAATCTCAGCACTTACCTGCTCCAGTTCAGCACTCCCGAGAAGATTGCGGGGCAGGCCGTGAGACTGGTGGGGGACGGCGTGGACATCATCTCGCCGGCGTGCGGGCTCTCCACCTCAACCCCCCTGGCCAATATCTGCGCCATGACAGCTGCGGTAAAGAGAATGCGCGGGCGCAGCGCCCGTTCTGTGTACACGGCAGGCGCGGTCGTACCGGAGCGCCAAACAGAAGGGAGACCTTTATAGAAGTCGGATTGAAGGTGTGGCATCCGATTTCTGATACCAGGAGGCTTGGCAGTGAGACCAAAGGATAATGTTTTGGCAGCCATCAGGCTTGAAAAACCGTCCCGGATCCCGGCGGTGCTTTTTTCCGGCGGGGCGTGGACCTTCAACAACAGGGGCCTGACGCTGGAACAGGCCGCCGGCAAGGCCGGACTGATGGCGCAGGTCATTGTCGAGACCAATGCCCGGGTCGGATCCGATATCGTCTGGGCTGGTTCCGGATTCAACAACCTGCCGGTCCGGGCGCTGGGAGGCAAGGTTAAGTGGCAGATCAGGGGAACCATGAACGTTGAGGAGCCCCTGCTCAAATCAGCAGCGGATGTTGATAAGTTCAGCCCCGGCCGGCTTGATGCGGACGAGGGGATTGCGAATGTCTGGGAGGCGGCTGCCCTGCTCGACCGGGCAATCGGCGACGAGGTCCTGATCGGGGCCTGCGGCTGGGGCCCTTTTACCCTGGGGGCGCAGTTTTTCGGGGTTGAGAGAATGATGTCCAGCATATACAAGGACAAAAAAGCGGTGCATGCAGTGCTGGAGTTCGCCACCGAAGTCTCGTTCAGATACTACGACGCCTTCAGACGGAAGGGGGCGCGCATCATTTCCGTCGCCGAACCTTCAGCCTCGGGGGATATGATCTCCAGGCGGCACTTCGAGGAATTCGTGCTTCCCTACCTGACGGACTTTATCAGGAGGACGAAACAGGCCGGGGCGTTGAACCTGCTGCATATCTGCGGCAAGACCACCAAGTACCTGGACCTGATCCCCGGCACGGGGGCTGACGTCTTTTCTGTCGATTACAAAGTTGACCTGGCTGTCGTCAGGGAAGCTATCGGAAGGCGAATGGCTTTTGCCGGAAATGTCAACCCCGCCGGAGTCCTGGTGAGCGGTACTCCCGATGAAGTGCGGGCCGCTGCCCGGGAATGCATCGACAAGGCGGGGCATGACGGCAATTTTATCCTGATGCCGGGGTGCGACCTCTCTCCCTCGGTCCCGCTCGCCAATATCCGGGCGCTGATCGAGAGCGCCCATTTGAGAAGCGAGAAGTGAGACTATAAAACACATTGGCGGAGTCAGGCCATTGAGTGAGAAGGAAACACGATCGAACATCTTTGCTTTAACTTCGCCTGAGAAGTCCCCGCCTCCTCCGCATCCGGGCTACGTCCGGCCCGAACGGAATGCGGAGAGCTTCCCTTTTCAGTGGCGAAGTTAAATGAATTGTCGCCGTGCCATATGTTCAGCACTCAAAACTATCGCTCGCTTGCTCGCTCTATGAGCGCCGGGGTACCCGCCGAAGGTGGGTCGGGCCTGTACTGGACG